>Ga0210389_10003125_pt1 | contig 12931 bp, 12 predicted proteins | sample IncBWH28OmetaG_FD_160127 | JGI IMG/M metagenome (GOLD analysis project Ga0210389, IMG submission 160127) | Forest soil microbial communities from Barre Woods Harvard Forest LTER site, Petersham, Massachusetts, United States - Inc-BW-H-28-O ...
CAGCTGGAGCGGATTCGACAGCGGGCTTCTTGACCTCGACCTTGTTGAGCCGCGCTTTCAGGGCCGCGTTTTCGCTCGCGAGCTTTGCGTTGTTTTTCTCGATCGCGTCGAGCCGCGCCAGCACGTCGTCGAGCTTGTCGGCCGACGCGGGTATGGCTTGTGCCGCCAAACCCAATGTCACCAGTGCCGCACCCCATGCGTATTTCTTCATCGTCTTGCCCCCGCAAAAAGATCGCCAAAAATTGAACTCAACCGAACCTGCGGGTGTTGCTGGCTACCGTCAATGTGTCCGGCGGTTCACAAGACTTGCTGCAGTTGCGAGAGGAAGATCACGACCCGTTGCTCATAATGCTATCTATTCCAATGACATCCACCGGTCACCGGGCGATTGTTGCAGTGCAATTCCAACTGTATCATTTGAGCAACGTTTAGGAATAATGCATACCACGGCCGGGAAAAAGCGGTAGAACCAGCCAGGATCGGCTGGCCTCGATGCCGGGCGTAGTTGGCGAAACTGACGGGACTAATTGGCTGGGAAAACCGGGAATAATTGGCAGACACTTGTCGTCGCCGCCGGCCAGTCCCGAACGCGAACAGGCCCTCGCAAATCGCCACGCGACCAGATCGAGCCGGGAGCAATCCGTAAAAATCGCGGGATCAAGGAAGGAGTCGATGCCGCAACCAAAAGCCGGCCCTACCGGCGCGTGCGTGAGGCGACAATGCGCGGCAGAGAGAGTGTAGCCTCAACGTCAATTCAGGTTCATCTCCACCGCGATGCGGATGAGGTCGGAATGATTTTTCGCGCTGAGCTTCTGCTTGAGCAGCGATGTGGTGTTGGCAACCGTCTTGTAGGAGATGCCGAGCGCACCGGCTATTTCAGCTATCTTGTCGCCTCGCCTCAGCAGCGTCAAAACTTCCAGCTCGCGCGTCGTCATCTTGGTTGTCGGGTTGGCTTTCGCAGCGGCAGACGAAAAGGTGACGGCTTCGGCCAGATGCGGTGAAATGAAATTTTCTCCGGCAGCGACCTTGCGAACTGCCTGGACAAAAAGGCGTGGGTCGTCCGATTTCGAAAGATAACCCTGCGCACCCATCTCGATCGCCCGCACCACGAAGGCCGGATCGTCGTTCATGCTGAACATGATGATCCTGGCGTCGGGATCTTCCTTGCGAATTTGCCGCATCAATTCGAAGCCGGAAACATCCGGGAGCTTGATATCGATAACCGTGACGTCTGGCTGCTTTTGCACAAAGGCCAGATAGCCGGCTTTGGCGTCGCCGGCCCCCTCGATTTTCACGGAGGAGTCCGAAGCAAATAGCGATTTGCACCCCGACACGACCACCGGATGGTCGTCAACGATCAATACCTTCGTCGCCAATTTTGGACTTTCCGACATTGAGACCTTTATCGTTCCGCAGATATAAACGCGGATCGAAGTTCGATAGGGTAAATTTTTCTGGATGATTGGGTTGCTCTAGACAGTCAGGATTTGTTGCATGTGGAAAAGGCTTCCTCTGCGGTTCCGGCTTTTTCTCCCGACGATAGGGTTGATCGCAGCTTCGGGGCTGTTCGGCATTTTTGCTCTGCAAATATTTTCGCCGAACCAATTTGAAAATGAAAGTGAGGATGCTGCAACTTTAGTGAGGACTGTGACGAAAGGTCTCAACGCGGCGCTTGCAGCGACCGCGACTCCCCAACAAACGCTCGACGCTTTCGCTGAAGGCATCGGAACGGGAGACGCAATCCAGTATCGCAAAGCCGACGCTTCCATGAGTAAACCCAAAATACGGCTGACCACCGATGGGGTTCCCGCATGGTTTGTCAGCGTCTTGCGAGTACCCAATATTGCTGCGGCTCATCCAATTACGATCGGCAAGCAGCATGTGGGCGATATCCTTTTTGTCCCCGATCTTACGCCCGATCTGCTTGAGAAGTGGCTTGGCTTTTGGGCAATCGTCTCGTCGGGGTCGGTATTGCTCGTACTGGCGGCCCTCAGCGCTTATTTGACGACCACCCTGGCCTTGCGGCCGCTGGAGCAACTCGGCGCCGCTCTGGCGCGGATGCAGCAGGGTGATTACAACAGCACGATTCCGCTTCTCGGTCCCCCCGAAATCCGAAAAAGCTGCGAGGAAGCCAATCAGCTTGCGCGAAAGCTCAAGCGCCTGGCTCAAGACAATCGAAGCATGCTGCGCAAGATCGTGTCGTTACAGGACGACGAGCGCCGCGAACTCGCGAGGGAACTACACGACGAGCTCGGCCCGCTGCTATTTGCGATCAGGGCCAATGCGATTGTGCTGGCGGGGTCTGTTACGGGCGCAGAGGCCAGCGATCCGGAGGCGCCGTCCAGACAGCTCCTCGAAGCCGCAGAGGCGGTCCAGCATGCCAGCCGCCGCATTCTTGAAGGACTAAGCCCTCTCTATCTCGAAGAGCTCGGACTCGAGAAAAGCATTCAGACGCTGCTTCAAAACGCTCATGCCGCGTTGCCAACCGTTGCAACGACGTCTCAGGTCGATCCCCGGCTGGATTCCCTTGACCGCCTGCTGTCGCAGACAATCTACCGCGTCATACAAGAGGCGGTTACGAATGTTATCAGGCACGCGCAGGCAACCGCGCTGAACGTTGTCGCCACGATCCGCGACGAAGCGGTGACGATCGAGGTTTCCGATAATGGAATTGGATTTCCCGACAACGTCTCGCTTGGCAGAGGGTTGACCGGAATGTCCGATCGCAGTCACGCGCTGGACGGAAAGCTGGACCTGTTGCGCGAGGGAGGCAGGACAATGGTGCGTTGCTGGCTGCCATTGAACGCATATTCCTATCAGGCCTGAAGCGAAACGCCCGAGCGGATCTGCTCCGGCGTCAACCGCGGCGAGCCCTGACCCGCTGCCTCGGCATCCCTGATCAATGCCACGATGCGGCGCGACAGCGGGACTTCAAGCCCGCGCCTGTCGGCGATCTCGGTGATCACCCCTTGAAGATAATCGATCTCGGTATGGCGGCGGCGCTGCAAATCTTCCCACATCGACGAACGCGCTTGCGGATCGATCTTCATGGCCGGCGCCAGCGCGATCGCAAACAAGGCGTCGGGCAACCGCAACAGATGTGGCATCCAGTGTGTGGGTACCGGCGTCGGCGACACAGGTTTGATCCCTTCCGCCCTTACCGCCATCAAGCCTTCGGCGATCTGGTCGGCAAACAGTACGCGCCAACTGCGCTGCGCGAGTTGCTCGCGGAGCGGCAGACCGCAAAGCGCGTTGATCGCGTTGTTGAGATTGACGAGCAGCTTGCCCCATTGCACGCCGGCGATGTCGTCGGTTGCGCGCATCGCAAGCCCCGGCACGGAAAGCTGTGCGGCCATATCCGCATCGTCGCGCTCGATCACGATATCGCCTGAAGTCGCGCGATGAAAACGCCCCTCGCCGGCTGCGATCACATTGAACGGCACCATGGCCGCGAGCACCTTGCGCCCCGGCAGCCGCTGCCGCAGCACCGACGCATTGGCAACACCGTTCTGCAAACTGACGATGACGGCATCCGGTGGCGCGTGACGCGCAATCGCGTCCGCGACCTCGGACGTATCGGCGCTCTTGACGGTGACCAGCACCACGCTCGCCTCGCCGAGAATTTTCGGATCGTCGGACAGCTTGAGTTGCTGAGGTACCACATGCCACGATTTACCTTCGAGACTCGTCACGCTCAGCCCGGCGCCTTCGATCTCCGCAATGACGCGCGGACGCGCCAACAGCGACACGCGCCGACCGGCGCTGGCAAAAAGACCACCGGCAAAGCAGCCGATGCTGCCGGCACCCGCTATGACGATCGGTCGATCCTGGTTCATCCGTAGCCCGCGAAAGATTTCCGTAATCTCTGCCTTTGCGGCCGCTCGCTTCTGGTAGCCGACCTCAACGGGCTTGTCGCCTTGTAACCGTCATACCCCATCGTTATGCTCGCTCGGCGGGGCGCACATTCGGCAGGAGATGACGATGGGCTTACTCGACGTATTGAACGGAATGCAGAACGGTCCGCGCGGGTCCTCGACGCCGAGCGCACAATCCGGCGGCGGGATGTCGCCGATGACCATGGCGATCCTGGCGCTGCTTGCCTACAAGGCCGTCAAACACATCAGCGGCTCCCCAACTCCCTCACCTGCGCCGGCTCCCAGCGCACCCAGCGGAAGTGTCGCTGGCAGTGGCAGTCTCGGAGACAGTCCCGGTGGTAGTGTTGGAGGACTTGGCGACGTTCTCAAGGGTGGACTTGGCGGCCTGCTCGCGGGCGGCGCGGCCGGCAGCGTCATCAGCGGCGGGCTTGGCGACCTGCTCAAGCAACTGCAGCAGAGCGGCCACGGCGAGACCGCCAATTCATGGGTCGCCCCCGGGCCGAACAAGCAGATATCGCCGAACGATCTTGCCGGCGCGCTTGGCGCCGATCAGATCAACGGCCTGATGTCGCAAAGCGGCCTGTCGCGCCAGGAATTGCTTGACGGCCTCAGCCAGCATCTGCCGGACGTGGTCAACCATCTGACACCGGACGGACGGCTGCCGACGGAGGACGAGTTGGCGGGCCGGCTCTGACGAATCGGGTTGTATTTTCAGTCAGGCATTTCGAGGAGGACCCACAGTCATGAGCGGCATCATCTGGATCATCATCGTCGGCTTTGTCGCCGGCATCATCGCGCGGCTGCTCTCGCCGGGCCCCAACAATCCGAGCGGTTTCATCTTCACCACCGTGCTCGGCATTGTCGGCGCGTTTCTCGCCACCTGGGTCGGGCAGGCCATCGGCCATTACAGCCCGGACCAGGGCGCAGGCTTCATCACCGCGACGATTGGCGCGCTGGTGGTTCTGTTCATCTGGAACAGGCTGGTGGCGCGCGGCGTGGTAAAGGACATCAATAGCTAGAAGCCGGCGCGCGAAGTCCGTCATACCCAGATTCCGTCATGCCCGGTCATGACGGACAAGACAATTCATCCTACGCGATGAGATGCCCGCCAGCATCGATCCGGACGATCTCGCCCGTCATGTTGCCTGACTGCGGCAGAGCGAGGAAGCAGACGACGTTTGCGACGTCCTCCGCGCTTGAAGCCCGCTTCAGAGGCACCTTGGCGATGACGGCATCGCGGACCTTGGCTGCGCCTTCGACGCCGCGACCCTTGGTGAACCAGGGCGTATCGATATAGCCGGGACATACGGTATTGACGCGGATCAGTGGCGCCAGCGCGCGCGCGAGCGAAAGCGTCATGGTGTTCAGGGCGCCCTTGCTCGCGGCATAGGCGACCGACGAGCCGACCCCGCTGATGCCCGCAACCGACGAAACGTTGACGACCGCAGACGCCCGGCCCGACGCGTTGGCGCCGGCTTCCAGCAGCGATCGCGCGGCGCGCACCATCTGGAACGGCCCGATCGTGTTCACACCGAACAGGCGCTGAAAATCTTCCGCCGACAAGCCGTCGAGGTTGTCATGCGGCACATGCTTGGTGGTGCCCGCATTGTTGACCAGCACATCGAGCCGCCCCCAGGGCGCCGCCGCGGCTGCAATCTTGCGGCAGTCCTCGTCGCGCGAAACATCACCCTGAATCACGACCACCTCGCCGCCGGCGCTGCGGCAGAGATCGGCGGTCTCTTCGGCCTCCTTTTGGCTGGAGGAATAATTGATGACGAGACGCGCGCCTCCCTTGGCCAGAATAGCCGCGGTCGCAGCGCCAAGACCCGAGGCAGAGCCGGTGATAACAGCGCAGAGACCGTCCTTTGACATCGCATTTTCCTCATTTGGCTTTGAATAGTGTGGCGATCTAGCACAAGCCCGTGCATCGAGAAACTCCGTTGCGTGGAATAACTGCGATTCGCCACGCATCGCTTCATTCCGCGCTTGCAGGGGCCCTTGCGACCACTAGTGGAGTGGATTTGACATTCGCTCCCCGCATGGCGGCAAGCTCGTAAGCGAATGTCAAATCCTAAACTCCACTAGAAGGCCTATATTTTCTAGTGGTCCTTTGATTCTAACATTCGCAAACGTGGCTACTGAGAAGGGATGCGAATGTTAGAATCGGACCACTAGCGCTTGTCAGGCTCACACCTTTTCCGCATCATGGCCGCAACAAAAGCCTGCTCGATCCCCGTTAGGACCGGCTGAAACGAGGAACGCCGTGGAAGAAGCGGAGAACATCGTCGCACAGACGGCAGAACGGATATTTGCCGATCTTGCCGATGCCCAAACCATCAACCGCGACAAGAAAGGTGGCTGGAAGGCGCCGCTCTGGCAGGCGTTGACCGATGCCGGCCTGCCATTGTCCTGGGTTCCGGAAGAGTGCGGCGGCTCGGGTGCGACGCTGGCTGAAGGTTTTGGCGTGCTGAGCGGCGCCGGGCGTTTCGCGATCGGGGTGCCGCTGGCCGAAACCATGCTCGCAGGCTGGCTGCTGTCGCAAGCGAACATCGCCTCTCCCGGCGGCGAAATGACCATCGCGCCGTCCGGTCCGAAAGACCGCATCACGGTGAACCCGGACGGCAGTCTGTCGGGACGCGCGCGCGGCATTCCCTTCGCGAGCGAAGCCAGGCACATCGCGGTGCTGGCGCACGATGGCAGCGGAAAGCCTGGGGTCGCGCTGGTCAGCGCGGCCAACTGCCGGATCGAGCAAAACGTCAATCTCGGCGGCGACGGCACGACACCGTGACGTTCGACCGCGTGACGCCCATTACCATCAAGCCCGCGCCGGACGGATTCGATCACACGGCGCTGCTGCTGATGGGCGCGGTCGTCCGCAGCCTGCAGATCGCGGGCAGTCTTGAAACGTTGCTCGAAATCAGCGTGCGCTATTCCAACGAGCGCGTCGCCTTCGAAAAGAAGATTTCGAAATTCCAGGCGGTGCAACACAATCTGGCGAAGCTCGCCGGCGAGTCGGCGGCAGCATTGGCGGCCGCAACGTCGGCGGCGGACGCGTTTGCAACAGGTGCCGCGCCTGACGCCGCATTTCTGGAAGCCGCATCGGCAAAGATCCGCTGCTCGGAGGCGGCCGAAAAAGCTGCTGCGATCGCCCATCAGGTGCATGGCGCGATCGGATTTACCATCGAACACGTCCTGTACCGGTATTCGCTGCGCGCGCTGGCGTGGCGCGACGATTTCGGCTCCGAGAGCTACTGGGCGGTCGAACTCGGCAGGCGTGTTGCCGCTGATGGCGCCGACGAATTGTGGCCGCTGGTGGCCTCGCGCTGAGTGATGCTCATGAGAAAATCCTCGCGTGCGATCCTCTTTACCTCTCCCGTGGGGAGAGGTCGGATCGCATCCTTAAGATGCGATCCGGGTGAGGGAGTATACTCTATCGAGAGATCGTATCCCCTCACCCCATCCCTCTCCCCATGGGAGAGGGGGCCTGCTTCCGCTGCCGAAACATCTGGACCACAACCCTCGAGGAAGTATCGCTTCCGGGACATGTTACAGTAATAAACGCAGCCCTCCGTTTTGACCCGATCCGCCTGCCGAGCGAATGCGTCGCGCTGCGCAAGGAAGTGCGCGCGTTTCTCGCAGAGGAAATCGCCGCCGGCACCTTCGATCCGCATCAGCCCAACCGCGAAGACAGTGACGCGCCTGAATTTTCCCGCCGCGTCGGCGCGCGCGGCTGGCTCGGCATGACCTGGCCGAAGAGATATGGCGGCCATGAACGCAGCTTCCTCGAGCGCTATGTGGTGACCGAGGAAATGCGCGTCGCCAATGCGCCGACGCGGCGCTTCTTTGTCGCCGACCGCCAGAGCGGGCCGGTGCTTTTGAAATACGCCAACGAGCGCATCAAGATGGATATCCTGCCGCGGATCTGCCGCGGCGAGGTCTGCTTTGCAATCGGCATGAGCGAGCCCAACTCCGGCTCCGACCTGTTCGCGGCCAAGACCAAGGCGACCAAGACCGACGGCGGCTTTCTGATCAACGGCACCAAGATCTGGACTTCGTCGGCCCATATCGCCGACTACATGATCGCGATCTTCCGCACCTCGCCGCCATCGAAGGAAAACCGCCGGCACGGCCTGACGCAATTTCTGGTCGACATGAAAACGCCCGGCATCAAGATCAACCCGATCGGCCAGATCACCGGGCAGTTCGAATTCAACGAGGTGGTGTTCACCGACCATTTCGTGCCCGACGACCATGTGCTGGGCGAGATCGACGGCGCCTGGAAACAGGCTACATCCGAACTCGCCTATGAGCGCAGTGGCCCGGAGCGCTTTCTCGAAACCTATTACGTGCTGACGGAACTGGTACGCGCGGTCGGGCCCTCGCCCGATACGCGGGCCGCCGAAGGCATCGGCCGCCTGGTCGCGCAGCTTCACACCATGCGGCGAATGTCGGTTTCGGTGGCGGGCATGTTGCAGGCCGGTAAAGAGCCGGTCGTCGAGGCCGCGATCGTCAAGGACATCGGCACCATCTGGGAACAGCAATTGCCGCACCGGGTTCGCGACCTCGCCGCCTTCGTCGATGCGGAGGCTTCCAACCGCGAGACACTCGAAAATCAACTGGCGTTTGCGATCAAGACTGCACCGAAACTCACCATTCAGGGCGGCACCACCGAGGTGCTGCGCGGCATCATCGCGCGCGGGCTTGGTTTGCGGTAGTCGAGAGATTTCTTTTACCTCTCCCTTGGGGAGAGGTCGGCCCGAAGCGCCGGGTGAAGGGTTAAGGACTAACGATAGACCGTAACCCCTCACCCCAACCCTCTCCCAGTGGGAGAGGGAGCGCACCGCCGGTGTATTAATGGAGACAAGAACAAATGAGCACTTATAAGGATATCGGCGTCGAGAAGACCGGTCATGTCGGGCTGATCGAAATCCGGCGGCCGCCGCTGAATTTCTTCGATATCTCGCTGATCAACCAGATTGCCGACGCGTTAGAGGAATTCGACCGCGACGTCGAAATCCGCTCATCGGTGCTCGCAGCCCAAGGCAAGGCGTTCTGCGCCGGCGCCAATTTCAACGATCCCGCGCGACAGGCGCAGGAGGCGCGCGAGCAGGCCGATCCTGCATCAAGCCTCGGCCAGATCAGCCATCTCTACGTCCAGGCCGTGCGTATTTTCCGCAACAAGAAACCGATTGTCGCCGCTGTCCATGGCGCGGCGATCGGCGGCGGGCTGGGGCTTGCGGTGTCGGCGGATTTCCGCGTCACCTGTCCGGAGGCGCGCTTCGCCGCCAACTTCACCAAGCTTGGCTTTCATCCCGGCTTTGGGCTCACGGTGACGCTTTCCGAACTGGTCGGAAAGAACAATGCCGAGCTGATTTTCTATACCAGCCGCCGCGTCACCGGCGAGGAAGCCTACAGGATGGGCCTTGCCAATGAATGCGTGCCGCAGGACCAGGTTCGGGAGCGGGCGATGAAGCTCGCGCAGGAGATCGCCGAGTGTTCGCCGCTCGGCCTTCTCTCGACTCGTGCCACGATGCGCGATGGCCTCGCCGATCGCGTTTTGGCGGCCACCCATCACGAGCTTGCCGAGCAAACGCGGCTGCGCGCCACCGAAGACTTCAAGGAAGGCGTCAAGGCCACCGAGGAGCGGCGGGTGCCCAACTTCAAGGGACGCTGACGCTCATCTCCACCAACTAATCGCGCGAGGGAAGCCAAAACTGATGTCCGTGTGGCGTCCCTTGCGTGCGGTTCCTCAGCGCTCGTCCTTGGACGGCGTATGGCGGGCGGCAGATTCATGCCTTGGCGTTTCGCCTTCCTCGTCCTCATCTTCTTTGGCGTCCTGCGCTGACGGCCATCGCAGCGAAGCATGCGACGCGAACGCGGAACCGGTCAGGATGCCGGTGCGCCTCGACGAAAGGAAGAGCGGTAGGCCGCACCGTCTGTCCGCTCCCTAAGCCATCGATCTCGGTTCTCGCGAGTTTGCTGCCGTTTCTCTGACTTCAGTGATTCCCGAACACCGGCTTTCGTTTTTCGACGAAAGCCTTGGCGGCTTCCTTGTGATCGGCCGTCTCGCCGGCCCGCGAATGGTGGAAAGCCTCGGCGTCGAAACAGGTTTCCAGCGGCAGCCGCTCGGCATTGTTGATGTTGCGCTTGATATAGCCGAGCGTAATCGATGGCCCCCGCGCCAGCGACATCGCGAGCTCATGCGCGGCCGCATCGACCTCGGCATCGGGAACGACGCGTGTCACCATGCCGAGCGCCAGCGCTTCCTGCGCCGTCAGCACCGGCGACATCAGGTAAAGCTCACGCGCCTTGGCGCTGCCGAGCATCTGGGTCAGGAAGTAGGTTCCGCCGTAGTCGCCGGACAGGCCGACCTTGGCGAAGGCGGTGGTGATTTTCACCGAGGTGGAGGCAACACGAAGATCGCAGGCGAGCGCGATCGAAAGTCCGGCGCCGGCGGCCGCGCCATCGAGCTGCGCCACCACGGGCTTCGACATCTCGTGCAGGATGCGCGAAACTTCCATGCCGCGCCGCAGATTGACCATTCTGGCTTCGAACGACTGCGGCGCGCGCCCCGCCGCCATCGACTTCACGTCGCCGCCGACGCAGAACGTGCCGCCGGCACCTTTAAGCAAAACGGCGCGCACCTCTTGATCTTCCGCCGCGCGCCGCGCCGCCTCCACCAGGCCCAGCGTCATCTCCACATTGAGCGCGTTGCGCCGGTCAGGCCGGTTCATCGTTATCGTCAGAAGACCGGATTCGAGGTTTTGCAGGACGGTTTCGGTGGACATCGGTGGGGACCTTTATTGTTATTGGCTCGGTCTTCAAAACCGTCATTGCGAGCCAAGCGAAGCAATCCAGAACCTGCTTCAGAAAGATGGATTGCTTCGTCGCTTGCGCTCCTTGCAATGACGAAGGACAGTCTGTCGCTCTTATTTCTTCACCAGCGGGCAGCGCGACTGTTCGAGCGGCTGGAACGCCTCGTTGCCGGGAACGGTCGCGAGCAGCTTGTAGTCGTCCCAGCGGCCCTTCGATTCCGAAGGCTTCTTGACCTCGAACAAATACATGTCGTGCACCATGCGGCCGTCCTCGCGGATCCGGCCGTTCTTGGCGAACATGTCGTTGATCGGGGTCTCCTTCATGATTTTCATGACGGGGGCCGCGTCGGTGGTGCCGGCGGCTTTCACCGCCTTGAGATAATGCATCACCGACGAGTAGACGCCGGCCTGGGCCGCGCTCGGCACCCGCCCTATCCGTTCCATGAAGCGTTTGGAAAAGGCGCGGGTTTCGTCGTTGAGATCCCAATAGAAGGCTTCCGAAAGCAGCAAGCCCTGCGCGGTCTCAAGACCGACACCATCGATATCGGTCACGAAAGCGAGCAGCGGCGATATTTTCTGACCGCCCTTCATGATGCCGAATTCGGCCGCCTGCTTGATCGTGTTGATGGTGTCGCCGCCGGCATTGGCAAGCCCGATCACCTTGGCCTTGGAAGCCTGCGCCTGCAGCAGATAGGACGAAAAATCCGAGGTATTGAGCGGGTGCCTGACATTGCCCAGCACCTTGCCGCCGGACTTCAACACGACATTGACCGTGTCTTTTTCGAGGTCCTGACCGAAGGCGTAGTCGACCGTGATGAAGAACCAGGTGTCGAGGCCTTGCTTGACCGCGGCGAGCCCGGTCACGTTGGCTTGCGCATAAGTGTCGAAGACGTAGTGGACGGTGTAGGGACCGCAAGCTTCGTTGGACAGACGGATCGATCCGGGCCCTGAGAACATGATGATCTTGTTGCGCGCTTTCGCGATCTCGCCGGCGGCGAGCGCCGTTGCGGATGCGGCGACGTCGTAGATCATCTCGACGCCCTGATTGTCGAGCATGTCGCGGGCGATGTTGGCGGCAAGATCCGCCTTGTTGAGATGGTCGGCTGCGAGAATCTCGATCTTGCGGCCCAGCACCTCGCCGCCAGAATCTTCCGCCGCCATTTTCGCCGCCATCTCCGCGCCCGGACCGGTAATGTCGGCATAAAGCCCGGACATATCGAGGATGCCACCGAGCTTGAGCGGAGGCTTGTTTTGCGTGAACGCTGCGGTTGTGGCGATCGCGACCATCGCGCCGAGAAAGCCGGAAAGAACCCGTCTCATGAAAACCTCCCCTGCCGACCGGTTTGGCCGCACTGGAATTGCGGTACGGCCGCAATTTCCTTTGTCGCAATCATGCCGTAAGCATACCGCAGCGGCAAGCTGGTGGAGTGGATTTGACATTCGCCGCCCTCCCAGCCGCAGACACGGTGCGAATGCTGGAATCGAACCACTGGGCGCTGCTGGCCTCTTTCCGTTGGGCGGAACGAATAAATGGTGGGAAGCTGCACCTCGATGACGTCAAACACAGTTCGAGAGCTGACGAGGATTGCGCTTGCGACAATTGCGATCGTGACTGCCGCTGATCCCGCATCCGCAGCGCCATGCGCATTCGAACCGCAAGGCGAGGGCCGCGTGACGGCCGCGCTTGATGCACGCAGTTTTCGCCTCGAGGATGGACGCGAGGTGCGCCTGGCAGGGATCGAGCCGGCTGCCTTGGAGAAGTCCCCAGCCGAACTCGCCGGGGCGCTCGCTTCGATGCTCGCCGGGCACGAAGTCCGGCTGCGTGGGGAAGACGACAGCCCCGATCGCTATGGCCGTCAGCCAGCCTTCGCCTGGCTGGTTCCCGAAGAGACGCTGGTCCAGGGCGAACTGCTGGCGCAAGGCAGGGCGGTTGTCTCCGCCACAGTGATCGACAGGGACTGCGCGGCTGCCCTGATGGCCGCGGAAGCCAAAGCGCGTGAGGCCAAAAAAGGCATCTGGGCCGATCCCGCGGCCATAAAAAACACCGAAAGTTCGGGCGATATTCTGGCCGGGATTGGGCGTTTTAGGCTAGTCGTAGGCAAAGTTTTGTCCGTCCGGCAAGCAGGGGCGACGACTTATCTGAATTTTGGACGGAACTGGACACGGGATTTTGCTGTGACTATTCCAAGGCGGGCGCTTGCCAATTTGGCCGCGGCCGGGCTCGTGCCTAAGGTTCTGAAA
>Ga0210389_10003126_pt1 | contig 12930 bp, 15 predicted proteins | sample IncBWH28OmetaG_FD_160127 | JGI IMG/M metagenome (GOLD analysis project Ga0210389, IMG submission 160127) | Forest soil microbial communities from Barre Woods Harvard Forest LTER site, Petersham, Massachusetts, United States - Inc-BW-H-28-O ...
CGACCGTTGGTCGGTTGACATCCGGCGGCAACTTCGATGGGAGTCCAGATGGCGGCGGTAGGCAGCAAGCTCGAGAGCGTCGAACTGACCGATCATGAGCTGTGGCTGGATGGCCCGCCGCACGAGATGTTCAAGCAGCTGCGGAGCGGGTGCCCGATCCACTGGACGGAGAGCTTCGAGGAGTTCCCCGACGAGGCTGGGTTCTGGTCGGTGACGACGGCCGAGGACATACACACGGTCAGCCGCGACTGGCGCACGTACTCCTCGGCGGACGGGATCACGGCGGCGGGCGTGTTCCCGATCGAGCTGACCCGGGCGATGTTCATCGGCATGGACCCGCCGAAGCACGATCGTCTGAAGGCACTGTTCCAGGCGGGCTTCACGCCGAAGCGGATCGCCGCGCACGAGGACTCGATCCGCGCGATCGCCAGGCGTGTGCTCGACCGTCTCGACGGCCGTGAGACGTGCGATCTGGTCAACGACGTCGCCCAGCCAATCGTCTCGCGGGTGATCGGGTCGTTCATGGGACTCACCGAGGAGGAAGACGCGGTGTGGGCGCGGCTGATGAACACCACGCTCGGGGCCGGCGATGCCGACGTGAACCCCGACGGACTCGACAGTGTGCGCGAGAAGCTCGTGCCGCAGATCTTCGAGCTGTGCGGGAAGCTGATCGCCGCCCGCCGCGAGCAGCCCACGGACGACCTGACGAGCCTGCTGGTCCACGCCGAGGTGGAAGGGGAGAGGCTCGAGGAACACGAGATCGTGATGGGCTTCTTCCTGCTGATGGCCGCCGGCAACGACAGCACCAAGGCGACGTACAGCTCGAGTATGAGGGCACTCATGGAGAATCCCGATCAGCGCCAGCTGCTGCTCGACGATCCCTCGCTGATACCCGGCGCGGTCGAGGAGTCGCTGCGCATGTTCCCCGCGTTCGCTCACTTCCGTCGCACCGCCACCCGCGACGTCGAACTGCACGGCCAGCAGATCAAGGCAGGCGAGAAGGTGGTGCTGTGGTACGTGTCGTCCAACCGCGACGAGACCCGCTTCGAGGACCCCGACCGCTTCGACGTGCGACGTGACGCCGAGCACCAGGCGTTCGGCGCCGGCGGGCGTCACTTCTGTCTTGGCACAGCGCTCGCGCGCCTGGAGCTGAACGTGATGCTCGAGGAGACGCTCGCGCGCTATCCACACATGCAGCTGGCCGGCGAGCCAAGCTACGTGGAATCCCCCTTCATCAATCAGCTCAAGCTGCTCCCCGTCCGGCTCGCGGCGTAGTCAGCCGCGGGCCGGACGGCCCTCTACCGCGCCGGCGGCGCCTATCCTCGGGGGCGTGTGCGGGCGCTACACCAACACCGCCGGACCGGCCGAACTGAACGACCGCTTCCGGGTGCCGATCGCGAGCGACGCGGGGACGCGGCGCTTCAACATCGCCCCGACTGAGGAGGTGCTGGCGATCGTCTCGCCCAAGGGCGAGCCCGAGGCCAGGCTGCTGCGCTGGGGGCTGGTGCCGCCGTGGGCCAGGGACCTGAAGGGCGGGGCGAAGATGATCAACGCGCGCATGGAGACGGTGGCCAGTACCCCGGCCTACCGTGGCCTGATCCCGAAGGCGTCCCGCCGCGCGCTGCAGCTGGCGGACGGCTACTTCGAGTGGCTGAAGCCCGAGCGCCGCGGCGAGCCCCGCCAGCCGTTTCACTTCCAGGTGGACGGCGGCGTGCCGTTCGCGTTCGCGGCCATCTGGACGCCGGCGTTGATCGACGAGGAGTGGATCGAGAGCGTGTCGCTGTTGACGTGCGACTCGGCGCCCAACCGCACTGCGGCGGCGATCCATGGGCGCATGCCGGTGATCCTGGCGGACGCCGATGCTCAGCTGGCGTGGCTCGACCCGGCGCTGGACGCCGGGGAAGCGCTGGCGCTGTGTGGCGCGCTGCCCTCCTCGCGGCTATCGGCTAGGCCGGCCAATCCGGCGGTCAACAAGGCCGGCCAATTAGACCTCGAGGGTCCGGAGCTGCTAGTCGCGCCGGTCGGCTGAAGCAAGGCGGGCATCGCAGGCGCGGCCCGGCGTCGGCGCGAGCCCTCAGGCGGTCAGCCAGCGCGCGGGGTTCTCAACGAAGATCGTGTGAAAGCCAGCGTCGTCGAGGACGCCGAGCTCGCGCAGCGCGGGCACAACCTCGTCAAACACGAGCGTCATCGTCCAGTTGCGAATGGCGCCGTTGGCTTCAAAGATCGGCCTGGCCTCGGCAGGGAACCAGTCGATCGTTCCGCAGGAGTCCTGGGAGATCATCAGCCGCTCGGCGTGGCCGCGGCGCAAGAGCTCGGCGGCGGTGGCATTGCGCTTGTCGATTGGCAGGTACATCTCCAATCCATACCTGTCGAGGCCGACGTACACGCCGGCGTCGAGCAGCCCCTCGATGTAGGAGATGTCCTCGCTGTCGCCGCAGTGGGCGATCTGCACGCGGGACATGTCGACGCCCTCCTCCTTGAAGATCTCGATCTGGCGCGGGCCGGTGGCGACGGCGGGCATCGAGTGGGCCATGATCGACGCGCCGGTCTGGACGCTCGCTCGGGCGCACGCGCGGTGGATCTTCTCGACGTTGTCGGTCACGCCGGCGGCGTCGGCGGCGCACTTGAGGAAGGCGGCCTTGATGTCGGTGCCTTGGATGCCGGCCTCGATGTCCAAGACGAAGTGCTCGGCCATTGTGTCGATGTCGCGGCCGGCGAAGTAGTGGGGGAGATAGTCGTAGCTGTAGATGCCAGTGCACGCGACGATCTGCACACCGGTCCGATCGGCCACCTGCTTCATGAAGCGCACGTCGCGTCCGCCGAACATGGCGGTCGGGTCGACGATCGTCTTCACCCCGCGCTCCTTGGCCGCGCCGACGGCCTCCAGGGCGGCGTCTAGCTCCGCCTGTTCGTCGTAGCGGTCGGGCCACTCGGCGGCGACGGCCTCGTCGCGAAAGCGCACGTGCTCGTGCACGAGCGTCACGCCCAGCTCCTGTGCCTCGACGGCTCCCTGCACGGTCTCGACCCTCGGCATCTGCTTCTCCCTGTGGTGTGTTGTGTTGGACTCGTCGAACGGGTTGCGCCCCCGCGGCAACGGCTCGATGCTCATCCCCAGCTCATACCATGGGGCGCGGTTGCATGCGACTCAGGCGAAGTGCTTGGCGGCAAGCTGGGAGATGGTGCCGTGCGTGCGGATCGTCATCGCCCCGAACAAACGTGCAAGCACTGTCATGTCAAGCCCCGAGTCGAGCACGCCGCCGGCGGGCAGCCAGTACAGCTCGGACCCGTCGAACGCGAGCTCGTCGCTGTCCCCGGCGAGCTCGAGCGCCTGCTCGCGGACGGACGGCGAGGGGGCACCGGTGAGCAGTCCGACCTGCAGCTTGCCGGCGGAGCTCTCGAGCAGCTCAGGCGCGAACGGCTGGGCGGCGGCGATCGCCAGCACCTGCTCGGCGCTGCGTACGAATGTCGGCACGGCGTAGCCGAGCGCCGCCTCGAGGCCGCCTTCGAGGTGCTCGGCGACGTCCCCCGGCGTGCGCTCGTCGGCGGCGATCACGACGTTGCCACTGGCGCGGAAGGTGGCCACCTCGGCGAAGCCCATCGCCTCGAGATGAGCGCGCAGCTCGTCGTTGGTCAGCCGATGGCCGCCGACGTTCATGCCGCGCAGGAATGCCGCGTATGAGGGCATACAGCCACATTAGTCGCACGCGGCCGTCACGGACCTGCTCGCCGCAATGCCTCCTGGTGGTGCGACAGTCCGCGAGCGGTTAGCCTGGTTCGTTGATTGCAGGTCAACCATCTGGAGGCACCACATGTCTGACGGATTGAAGCTGTACGTATGCCATATCGATGACGGCGGTCCCGGGCCGCACGCCTGCCGTCGTGCTCAGCGCGCGCTACGCGACGCCGGGCACGACTTCGAGAAGGTCGTCTACGGCAAAGGCCACCCGTTCGGCCTATTCACCAAAGGCAAGCGACCCGAGCTCAAGGAGATGAGCGGCCAGGAGATGCTGCCGGTGCTGCAACTATCCGACGGCACTACCGTCAATGGTGGATCGAACATCGTCAACTGGGCCAAAGCCAACACGCCGGCCGCGAGCGGGGTCGAGGCGTAGGCGGGGGCAGAGGCGGCGTCGAGGCGTAGGCCGCGGCTCAGGCAGTGGCCGACGCTGAGACCCTGTCAGCCAGGATCTCAGCCAGACGCGCGCGGTGGCGCGAGGCGCCGCCCAACAGCACCGAGTCGATCTGCGCGCGCTTGTACAGCCAGTGGACGTCCGCCTCCCAGGTGAAGCCGATGCCGCCGTGCGCCTGGATCGCGCTGGTGGTCACCTCGCGCCCGGCGTCCGACGCGGCCGCCTTGGCCATCGCCGCCGCTTCCGCCAGCCCGTCCGGGTTGGCGTCGGCGCTCCACGCCGCGAACGCCGTCGTCGAGCGCGCCTTCTCGGTGTCCAGCAGCATCTGCGCGCAGCGGTGCGACACCGCCTGGTAGGCGCCGACCGGCACGCCGAACTGCTTGCGGTCCTTGACGTAGTCCAAGGTCATCTCCAAGGCTCGCTCGGACACGCCGAGCAGCTCCGCGCTGACGGCCACCAGTGCCCGGCCGAGGCCGGGGCAGCCGTGCTCGAGCGCCTCGCCGGCGTCATCTGAAGCGCTCACGCGTGCCGCCGAGCGGGTCGGGTCGATCGCCGGGACCGCGCTCACCTCGGCCTGATCGGGCGTCAGCAGGCGACCCGAGCCGTCCTCGTCGACCAGCACGATCACGCCCGCCTCCGGCGCGCTCACGACCAGCTCGGAGGTGCCGTCGACGGCGCCCGCCAGCGCGCCGATGATCTCACCTGAGGCGAGGCCCGGCAGCCAGCGCTCGCGCTGTTCGTCGGTGCCCGCCTGCTCGATCACGCACGCCGCCATCGCGCTCGCCAGGAACGGCACCGGCGCCAGCGAGCGGCCGAGCTCCTCGGCCAGGATCGCCAACTCGATCGTGCCCAGACCCTGCCCGCCGTGCTCCTCGGAGATCGCGATCCCCGGCCAGCCCAGCTCGCACAGCTCGCGCCACAGCGCCTCGTCGGTCGTACGCGCCTCGGCGTACTCCCGCACCCGTGCGAAGGTCGAGCGCTCGGCGAGCAGGTCGCGCGCCGTGCGCTGGATGTCGCGCTGGTCGTCCGTCAGGCCAAAGTCCATGAGCTGCGAACCCCTCTCATATAAATATTGAAGATGTCCAGGCATGGGCGCGCAGGGCAAGCCGGGCAAGGACGCAGGGAGCGTGGCGTGCTTCGCACGCGAGCGAGGACGCCGATCCGGCGCAGCCATGCGCGTTCATGCGGCCACCTTCAGGCGCGGCAGGCCGAGCACGCGCTCGGCCACGATGTTCTTCAGCACCTCCGTGGTGCCGCCCTCGATCGTGTTGCCGCGAGCGCGCATCAGCTCATAGCTCCAGCTGGTGCCCGAGATCAGCGCCTCGGGGCCGATCACGTCGGCCGCCAGCTGCGTCGCGCGCTGGTTGGTGTCCGACCACAGCCACTTGACCAGCGAGCCCTCCGGGCCGGGCTGGCCGTAGCGCTCGGCGTCCGTCAGGCCCTTCCACGCCAAAAGGCGGATCGTCTCGCAGCGCACGTGCAGCTCCGCGATCTTGTCGGCATACAGCGGGTTCTCCAACAGGCCCTTCTCGGCCGCCGCCGCGATCACGTCGTCGAGCAGCTGGCGCAGGCGGATCTGCAGCGCGAAGCCGAGGCCCGCGCGCTCGTTCATCAGCGTCGTCAGCGCCACCTTCCAACCATTGCCAACGCCGCCCACCACGTTCGCGTCCGGGATGCGCGCCTCCTCGATGAACAGCTCGTTGAACTCCGCCTCGCCCGTGATCTGGCGCAGCGGGCGCACCTGCACCGCCTCCTGGTCCATGTCCATCAGGAAATAGGTGAGGCCCTTGTGCTTGGCCACCTCCGAGTCCGTGCGCGCGACCAGCATGCACCACTTCGAGTACTGGGCGCCGCTCGTCCACACCTTCTGGCCGGTCACCACCCATTCGTCGCCGTCCTTCACCGCCCTGGTTTTCAGCGACGCCAGGTCAGAGCCCGCGTCCGGCTCGGAGAAGCCCTGGCACCAGATCTCCTCGGCCGAGAGGATTGGGGGCAGGTAGCGCTCCTTCTGCTCCGGCGTGCCCCACACCATCATCGTCGGGCCGCCCAGCAGCAGGCCGAGCGTGTTCGCCGCGAACGGCACGCGTGCGCGGCCGAGCTCTTCAAAGTAGATCGCCGACTCGCTCTGCGAGGCGCCGCGTCCGCCGTACTCGGTCGGCCACGCCGGCGCCGCCCAGCCCGCGTCGTACAGGCGCCGCTGCCAGTCGCGCCGCCACGTGAACTGCGCGTCGTCGCCCGTGTCCGCCGGCGGTTTCTGGCCCGGCTGGTTCTCCGCCAGCCAGCCCCGCAGCTCGTCGCGGAAGGCGATCTCTTTGTCGCTGAAAGTCAGGTCCATTTCCCTGGTAGGCAGGTTACTGGAATCCCGTGAGACTGCTTCAGCATGGGCCAGAAGCTCTGAGCGAGCGCGAGCTGCCACCAAGCGTGGTGTTGGAGCGGCGAAGGCGGCTGCGCTCGTCGCCGCGTTTCAATTGGGCCGGCGGGTCCGTCTCGACGACACGCCACACGTACTGCGAAGTCCGAGCGATGTGACTGAAGTTGCGCGTCGGGAGCTGGATGGCCTACGCCGCGAGCGTGTCCTCGTGCTCGTGTGCGATGCCGCAAATCGGCTCCGGCGAACCGTGGTCGTCTCTGAGGGATCGATCGACCGCGCGCTCGTACCGGTTCGTGAGATTCTAAACGCGGTGCTCCGCCACGACGGACGAGCGAGCGAGCAGCCGTTGCTCGAGCGCCATTCGGAGCGCCTGGGCGGTCTCGTAGGTCATGGCTTCGCAATCCGATGGATCGCCCGCTCGATGTACAGCGCTGCCTTTGCATCGAGGGCCTCGGCCCGTGATCGCAGCTGGCGGATCGTCAGGAGCCCGGCGAAGTCGCTCAGGTAGCCCTTGCCGATATCGCGCTCTTCGCTCACGATCCGAACGACATGGTTCGGGTACTGGCGCGTCAGATCGGCGTTAGCGTTGTGCAGCGCCCGGCGCATCTGGTCGGCGTGCTCCTGGTCTACGCAGAAGACGACCGTCTTGGCCCACCGGTCGGTGCTGGACATCCATTTGGTCAGGTGCCTTGCCGCCTCCTCGGTGCGGGTGAGCAGCGACACGACCCGCTCGAACTCTTTGGTTGTGTATAGGCCAGGAGGAATTTCCTTGCCGAAGCGGTCCAGCTGCTCCGGGGTGGGTTCCCAACCGTGGGCATCAGGACTGAGCACCACGCGACGCACCCGATACGGCGCCAAGAAGCCGTCGTCGATGCCTTGGGCGAGGGAGTATTCGAAGAGCGGTTCGCCGAAGTACTCGTAGCTGTCGACGGTCTCCTCGCGCTTCGGCGTGGCAGTCATCCCGAGCTGCGTGGCTGGAGAGAAGTACTCGAGGATCGCCCGCCACGACGACTCGGCGTTCGCGCTGCCACGGTGGCACTCGTCGACGATCACCAGATCGAAGAAGTCGGGGTCGAACTGCCGGAAGATCCCGTTCGGCTCGCCGCCCCCGTCAGCGAGCGCTTGGTATAGCGCGAAGTAGAGCTCCCGTCCCGCCTTGGCCTCGCCGCTCAGCTTCCAGACAGGTCCTTCGCCGAAGGCCGGGACGAAGTAGCCGCTCTGCGGCTGGTCGATGAGGATGTTGCGATCGGCGAGGTAGAGCACCCGCGGGTTGCGGCCCGGGCGCCACCCGCTCCTCCAGAGCTTCCAGACGATCTGCATCGACACGAAGGTCTTGCCGGTGCCGGTCGCCATCGTAAGCAGGAGGCGCTTCTTGCCCCCGAGGATCGCCGCGACCGAACTGTTGATTGCGGTCTGCTGGTAGTAACGGGGTTCCTTCACGCTGCCGTCGGCGTTGGTCGAGTAGGAGAAGGGGAGGTCGAGCAGCCGGGCGTAGTCCTTCGCCTGCTGAAGTCCGTTGCCAGGGATCGCGTACTCGCGCTTCGCCTCGACCACCGCCACGGGGACCCCCGGTCGGTACTCCAAGACATAGTCGGCACGGAGCGCATCACCTCGTCGGTGCTTCTTGCCGACGGCGACGACGCGGCCATCGGTGATTCGAAACTGCTCCTGAATCTGATCGTCGCTCCAGCCCGCCTCCTTCAGGCGCGGCAGCACATAGTCGCGACAGGTGTCCTTCTCAAGGGGACCGGCCACGCCCGTACCGTACCGGCTCTTGGAACGGGCCCATGTCGTGACTGGACGCGGGTGCGCGCCCGGCGAAGCTGCTGGAGACTCGGGCGATGAGCCGTTCGAGCTCAGTCCTCGGTGACGCGGGGCGCGTAGCGATGGTGGAGCATCAGCGCGTTGCCGTCCGGGTCGGCGAAGAACGCCATGTGGCACACGCTCGTGTCGAGCGTGTCCGCGCTGAACTGCACGCCGCGCGCTTCCAGCGTCGCCCGCGCCTGGGGCATGTCCTCGACGCGCAGCGCGATCGGGTTGGGGTTGACGTGGTGCTCCATCCCCATCTGCGTCGGGTCGTACACGCTCAGCGTCACGTTGCCCGTCTCGAACTCCGCGAAGTGGCGCTCGGGTATGTACACCGAGCGACGCAGGCCGAGCGTCTCGCCGTAGAACGCCACCGCCGTCTCCAGGTCGCGTGTCGGCATGCCCACGAAGTCCACCTCGGTGATCAGCTGCGCGCTCGTCTCCATGTCGGCTCCTCCTGCTCAGACACCCGGGTTACGTTCGATCCTAGTGACCGGCGCGCGCGCAGTGTCGCGATTGCGGCGCCCATCGGCGGCGCCTCGCGCGAATCCTTTTTGCGATTCGCCCACCTATCTGCGTCGGGTGCGTTCGGCCAAGCTCCGGATGCGAATACTTCGGCTCGCCACCACCGATCATCGGCTTCAACTTTTACCTGCCGAGCGGCACCAGGGTGCGCACCGCCGGGTTTCCCACGTGCGCCAGAGCCACCATCGAAAGGCTCGGTCCCGTGGCGTGTCCCAAAGGCTCCGTCGCGGCGTCCGGCAAGGCCGTCGGCTACGTCACCTTCGGCGGCGAACGCGTCGAAGAGCGCGCCGAACTGACCGGCTTCTTCGCCCCCGGCGGTGGGTTCGAGTTCCTCGCCGAAGGCCACTCGCCCGTGTCACTCGAAATCCTCGGGGCGGCCCGCCTGGTGAACCTCGACAGCACCGGTGGCAGCGGCCCCGAGCTCACCGGCGAAGTCCCGCTCGTGGCGAGCGTGCCCGGCGCCCCGTACGCATCCGTGCGCTCGATCGACGCCACCGCCGGAGCTGCCTACCGCGCGCACGGCCACATCATCTATCTGGGCCGCGTGCCCGCGAAGTGCCCCAAGGGCGGCTTCGTGCTGAAGGCGGAATTGATCTTCGCCGAAGACGGGGAAGCGTCCAAGCCGGAGACCGTGCCCATCAGCGAGGCCATTCCATGCCCCAGGAGCTGACGCCCACTCATGCGGTGATCGAGCCGGGTCACCGCCGCGTATCACTGCTGAAAGACCCCACTGACAGCCGCCACGAGGAGACCACCATGCCCGAGCACGACCGCAGCCCATTCGCCAGCAGCTCCGTCGCCCGCCACCTGCTGCGCGGGGTCATGGGCTTCGGCCTGATCGCAGGGGCCTTCGCGCTTGCCGCAGGCGGGCGACCCGTCGCGCTCGCGCTGCTCGTCCCCGGCGTGGTGGCGCTGCGCGGCTGCCCCATGTGCTGGGCGGTCGGGCTGCTCGAGACGGTCTCCGCGGGGCGGCTGCGGCGCAGCTGCGCCGAGGGCTCCTGCACGGTGGTGCGCGAGCACGCCGGCCACGCACGCTGAGTCGCTCGCCGGTGGACCGCGCCTGTCGCCCGGCCCGCCGGTGACCTCGCTACATTCGAGCCACCGTGTCCGCTCCCGCACCGTCCCCGCACGGGGAGGAAGCGCTGCGCGTCGCCCATCTGGACGCCGACGCCTTCTACGTCTCCGTCGAGCTGCGACGCCGCCCCGAGCTGCGCGGCCTGCCCGTGATCGTCGCCGGCTCCGGCCCCCGGGCGGTCGTCACCACCGCCAGCTACGAGGCCCGCCGCTACGGCGTCGGCTCGGCCATGCCCGCCTCCCGTGCCCGGCGGCTGTGCCCGCAGGCGGTCGTCCTCCATCCCGACTTCCCCACCTACCGCGAGGTCTCCGGGCAGGTCATGGGGATCGTGCGCGCTCACGTCGAGCGCGTCGAGGTCGTAGGCCTCGACGAGGCCTACCTCGATGTCGAGGGGCTGTTCTCGCCCCGCGCCGCCATGCGCCGCCTGATCGCCCAGATCAACGCCGAGACCGGCCTCACCTGCTCGGTCGGCATCGGCCCCAACAAGCTCGTCGCCAAGGTCGCCTCCGACGCCGAGAAGCCCGCGGGCTTCGTCGTCCTCGACCGCCGCCAGGCGCGCGAGCGCTTCGGCTCCTCGCCACCCGGGCTCGTGCCCGGCATCGGCCCCAAGACCGCCGCTCGGCTGCAGACGCTCGGCATCGCCACGCTCGCCCAGCTCGCCGGCGCGCCCGAGCAACTGTTGGTCGAGCGCTTCGGCCAGAACCTCGGGCGCGAGCTGCAAAGGCGCGCGCGCTTTGAACACGACGGTCAGATCGGAGCCGCCCACAAGGTCGTCTCGGAGTCGCGCGAGCGCACCTTCGACACCGACATCGCCGACCAGCTCGAGTTGGAGGCGCGCCTCGCGCGGATGGCCGAGGAGCTGTGCACGAGCCTCGCTGCGCGTGGACGGCGAGGGCGCACGATCGGAATCAAGGTGCGCCTCGATGACTGGACCACCGTCACGCGCGCACACAGCCTGCCCGAGCCGACATGCAAGCTGGAGACGGTGCGCGCCGTCGCGCTGCGGCTGTTGCGAGAGTACGCGCCCGCGCGCCCCGTGCGGCTGCTCGGCGTGCGCGTCGCCGGGCTCTCCGCCGAGCCGGCGGACTACGCACACCCAGGCCCCGCGGCCAGCGTGCGCGAGGATGCAGCCCAGCTCGCGCTGCCCGTGTAGGCGACCGGCTGGCACCGGCGAATCCTTTTGTGCCCCAGCCTCCCTCTTATGCGCATGACCACCAGCAGCCCCTCCAGCGCGACATGGCCGAGCGAGCAGGTCGTGACGGCAGCACAGCACGGCGACGAGTTCGCGATCGCGCTGCTCGTGTCGGGCTCTCACACCAACGTTCGCCGCTTCGCTCACACGCTCTGCTCAACGCCCGAGGACGCCGAAGACGCCGCACAGGAGGCGCTGTTGATCCTGTACCGCAAGATCGGCACGCTGCGCGTCGCCGCCGCACTCGCGTCATGGCTGTTCCAGATCGTGCGTCGCGAGTGCATGCGCCGCGTGCGCTCGCCCGTGCTCGTCCACGCCGACGCGGCGGTCGAGCAGTCGGCCGAAGACGCAGCGCTCATGCGCCTGGAGACGGAGCGCATCGTCGCGTCGATCGCCGCCCTGGCACCCGACCAGCGTGAGGTGATCGTCCTGCGTGACGTTTACGGCCTATCGGGCGATGCCACCGCAGACGCGCTCGGCCTCAGTCGCGCCGCCATGAAGTCGCGTCTTCATCGTGGCCGCGAGGCGTTGCGCATGCAGCTCGAAGAAATGCCGGTCGCGGGCCGTATACGATCGCGTCCGTGACCGTCATCGACGTCGGCGACATCCGGCTGGACTACGAACGCAGCGGCTCTGGGCCGCCGCTGTTGATGATCATGGGCATGAGCGGCACGGCGCTCAGCTGGGGCAAGCCGCTGCTGGAGGATCTGCGGGGCGACTTCGACGTGATCGCCTACGACCACCGCGGCGTCGGCGCCAGCAGTCGCCTGGAGGGACCAATCTCGATCCGGGAGCTGGCCGAGGACGCCGCCGGGCTGCTCGACGCGCTGGAGCTCGACTCCGCGCACGTGTTCGGCATCTCGATGGGCGGCATGGTCGCCCAGGAGCTCGCGCTCGCTCGCCCCGAGCTGATCCGCACGCTGACGCTCGGCTGCACCTACTGCGGCGGCCCCGACGCCGTGCGCGGCGACGAACAGGGCTACCGGCGGGTCGCTGAGGCCAGGCGCAGCGGCGACCGCGACGCCGCCGTGCGCGCCTCGTGGGAGATCAACGTCTCACCCGCGTTCGCCGCCGACGACGAGCAGTACGAGGCGTTCGTCGCCCGTACGATGCGCCGCGCGGTCGCCGTCCCGGTGATCGTCGAGCAGGCGCGCGCAATCGCCGCGCACGACACCTCGGTGCGTCTCGGGCAGATTGCGCTGCCGACGCTGGTCATCCACGGCACCGTCGATCAGCTGCTGCCGGTCGCCAACGGGCGCCAGATCGCCGAGCTGATCCCGGGCGCGCGCCTGGAGCTGCTCGACGGCGTCGGGCACATGTTCTTCGTCGAGCGCCCCGAGCGCACCGCCGAGCTGCTGCGCACCATGAAGAGCACACCCCCTGCGGGGGCGCAGCCGGGCGATCACGCCGCGCTTCATGCATGACCAGGGTGAGCTGAGCGTCGCCGCCGGCGACGGCGTGACGCTGTCGGGCGAGCAGGCCGGCAGCGGGCCACCGGTGCTCCTCGTCCACGGGCTGACCGCCACCCGCCGCTACGTGCTGCACGGCTCGCGTGCGCTCGAGCGCTCGGAGCACCGCGTGATCTCCTACGACGCGCGCGGGCACGGCCGCTCGAGCCCGCCCGAGGATCCGCGCGCATACCGCTACGAGCAGCTCGTCGCGGACCTGCAGGCCGTGCTCGACGCCGCCGGTGTCCAGCGCGCGCTGCTCGCCGGCGTCTCGATGGGCGCCCACACGATCGTGCGCTTCGCGCTCGAGTACCCCGAGCGGGTGGCCGCGCTCGCGATCATCATCCCCGCCTACGACCCCAGCCTGCCGCGCGGCGAGGTCA
>Ga0210389_10003129_pt1 | contig 12923 bp, 11 predicted proteins | sample IncBWH28OmetaG_FD_160127 | JGI IMG/M metagenome (GOLD analysis project Ga0210389, IMG submission 160127) | Forest soil microbial communities from Barre Woods Harvard Forest LTER site, Petersham, Massachusetts, United States - Inc-BW-H-28-O ...
CGATAGGTTTCTTCGTTCTTCTGCACGACATAACGTTTGCTGGTGTAGGGGCCATAGCGGCGCGGATCCACCGCCATCATGTCGATGCCGGGCTCTCCCTCGGTGATCCATTCGGCGAGTTGCCAACCCGAGCCGCCGGCCGCGGTGATGCCAAAACTGTGCCCCTCATTGAGCCACAGGTTGCGCACCCCCCATGCCGGGCCGATCAACGGGCTGCCATCCGGGGTGTAGGCGATGGGGCCATTGACGATGTCCTTGATGCCGCAGGCGCTTAAACTGGGGACGCGCCGCTGCGCGGCTTCCACATGAGGCAGCAGCCGGTCCAGATCGCCTTCGAACAAATTCTTGCCGAACCACTCGGGTACGCCGTCGGCGAAGCGCGCCGGCGCGCCGGCTTCGTAGGGACCCAAGATCCAGCCGAGGCGCTCTTCGCGCAAATAGTAGGATTGGTCCGATTCGCGTAAGACCGCGAGTTCCCGGCCGCCGGCCTTGCGGTACGCCTTCAGCTCGTCCGACTCGTCGTACACGATGTATTGGTGCTCGACCGGAATCGAGGGCACATTGAGGCCAAACAGCCGGCCGGTCTGCCGGGCATAGTTGCCGGTGGCGCAGACCACGTGCTCGGCCACGATGTCGCCGCGAGTCGTCGTCAGGTGCCACTCCCCGGAGGGCATGCGCTTGACCGCGGTGACTTCCGTTTGCTCGTGAATCTCGGCGCCGCGCGAGCGTGCGCCTTTGCGCAGCGCCATGGTGAGGTCCGCCGGCGCAATATGTCCGTCATCGGGATGATACAAGGCCCCCACGATATTCGCGGTTGCCGCGCCGTCGCCCAGTTCGACCAGCGGCCAGAGCTCCTTGACCCGCTTGGGTCCGATGATCTGGAAGGGCACACCGATGGTATTGGCCGTGCCGCAGTACTTTTGATACTCATCCATGCGCTCTGCGCAGGTGGCGAGCCGCAGATTGCCGGTGACGTGGAAACTGACCTCCTGGCCCGTCTCCTCAGGCAGGCGCTTGTAGAGATCCACCGAGTATTTGTGCAGCTGCCCGACGGTATAGCTCATGTTGAACAGCGGCAACAAGCCGGCCGCATGCCAGGTCGAGCCGGCGGTGAGTTCAGCGCGCTCGAGCAGCACGGCGTCAGTCCAGCCCTTGAGCGCCAAATGGTACAGCGTGCTGACGCCGACCACGCCGCCGCCGATCACGACAACGCGGCTATGTGTCTTCACGTGATGATCTCCCAACGCAAATACGTCCGGCAGTTTAACCAGGAGAGATTCCGGCAACACGCCAATTGCGACAGTCCCTTGTGGAAATGCGACCGAACCACCCCCGTGGTGGCATAATTCAGCGGGCGATCGGTCGACTTAAGATGAAGGAGGGGGCCTTGGAGTCTCCGGCTGAGCTGCGCAAGTGCAAGTACGCGTTTTTAACGCTGCCGAGCTATTCCTTGATCGCGGTCGCCAACGCGTTGGAGCCCTTGCGCATGGCCAATCGCCTGCTGGGCAGGGACGTCTACGAATGGACCTTGGTCAGCCTCGATGGCCTGCCGCAGGAGGCCAGCAGCGGACTCAACCTGTCGCCGACCGTGTCGCTCGAGAGCTTGGGCTCGGTGGACATAATCTTCGTATGCGGCGGAGTCCACGTCCGTGAAGCGGTCTCGCCTGTGCTGCTGACCGCGCTGCGCCGGCTGGCGGACAAAAAGGTGGCACTGGGCGGGCTGTGCACGGGGGGATATGCCCTCGCCAAAGCCGGACTGCTCGACAACTTTCGCGCCACGATCCATTGGGAAAATCTCTCCGCTCTGCGCGAGCAATTTCCGCGGGTGAAAATCAGCGATCAATTGTTCACGATTGACCGGGACCGGCTCACCTGTTCGGGCGGCACGGCACCGCTTGATCTCATGCTGCATCTCATCGAAATGAGGCTCGGGCCCCGGATCTCGCAGCTCGTGTCGGAACAATTCGTCCTCGACCGGGTCCGCAAGGACACCGACCGGCAGTACATCCCGTTGCGTGCCCAGATCGGCGCTTCGCATCGCGGATTGCTGCGCGTGGCGCAACTCATGGAGGAGAACATCGAGAAGCCGCTGTCGCTGGAATCCATAGCAAAATCAACCGGCTTGTCGCGTCGACAGATTGAACGGCTCTTCAAGCGCGATTTGAATTGCGTACCCAAACGCTACTATTTGGAAATGCGCCTGCGGCGGGCGCGAGAGCTGCTCTTGCAAACTGCGATGCCGATTACGGATATCAGCGCCGCCTGCGGATTCCAATCGCCGCCGCATTTCTCGAAATGCTACCGCAACGAGTTTGGCTATCCGCCGAGCGCAGAGCGCAAGATCGAAGGTAGACCCGTGGTCAGCCCGGACAGCAGTGTCGCCGTCGCTGCGATTTGAACCGCCGACGTTGCTTCACCGCTGTCATTTAATGCTCATATGACCGATCGACTGGCTTCTTTACTTGCGCAGCGGCCTTGGCTGCTCGCGGACGGTGCGATCGGAAGCAATCTTTTCGAGCGTGGTCTGACATCGGGCGACGCGCCCGAACTGTGGAACTCCGAGCATCCAGAGCGTATTGCTCAATTGCATCGCGCTTTCATAGAGTCAGGCGCGGATATCATCCTGACGAATAGTTTCGGCGGCACCCGCTACCGGTTGAACCTGCATAAGGCGGAAGCGCGTGTCGCGGAGCTGAACGAGAGGGCGGCGCACATTGCCCGTACCGAGGCCGATCGCGCCGGGCGCATGGTGCTGGTGGCCGGAAGCATAGGGCCGACCGGAGAGATTCTCGAGCCCTTGGGACCGCTTGGCCTCAACGCAGCGCGGGAGGCCTTCGCCGAGCAGGCCGCCGCTCTCGCGCGTGGCGGCGCGGATATCATTTGGATCGAAACGATGTCCTCGGTCGAGGAAACCGAAGCGGCCGTCGCCGGCGCGCGCACCACCGCTCTACCCATCGCAGCCACCCTGAGCTTCGATACAAACGGTCGGACCATGATGGGTATCACGCCGTCGGAACTCGCTACGCTGCATCGCAGGCACCAACTCGCGGCGTGTGGAAGCAACTGCGGCACAGGGCCTGCGGAGCTCGTCGCCTGTATCGTCAATCTCGCGACAGCCGCCGATCCCGCGGCCATTCTGGTCGCCAAGGCGAACTGCGGTATTCCCCAATTCGTCGATGGCGCGATCCGCTTCAACGGTACGCCGGAGCTGATGGCGGAGTACGCCCGCTTGTCGCTGGATTCCGGGGCGCGAATCATCGGCGGCTGTTGCGGCACAACGCCCGCGCACTTACGCGTCATGCGCGAGGCGCTTGAAACCCATGTACAAGGACCGAAGCCGGAGCCGGCGACCATCGAATCCAGGCTGGGCGCCATTTCGAGTGGGGCCGCGGCACAACTGCGCGGCGAACTGAGCCGCGAAGCCGGCGCCGCCGCCGGCGCACGGGCCAGGCGCAGGACGAGCCGCCGGCCTTGAGCGAAGATCAAGGGTACCTGTTCTCGACAACGTCTCGCACGAGATGCGTGTCGTAAACCAGGACAACAGAGGCGATTCGGCCGGTTTCAGGATCGAAATTGAATACGTCGGCGCATTCAAACGCGACTTTCGAACCGTCTTTCAGCCGCCAGTCATAAAGGTAGTAGGCGACCGCGCGCATGTGTCCTTCGGCGCTGACCAGAACATCATGCACGGTAAGTTTGCTGGCGCTCGAGGCGGCGGCGACCTTCGTGATGTAGTCGCGCACCGGAATACGGCCAAGGAAGGGTGACTGAACCCAGCCGTTGGGCGTAAACAGCGCTGCCGCCTTGCCCACATCGCTTGCTTCAAGGGCCTCGAGATACTTGCGCACGGCTCGCTGCATTTGCCCTCTCCTGTCTTCCGACGGCGGAAATGGCAGCTTAACCATCCAGGCACAACAAGGCAAAACGGCGGGTGGTGTGGGAATCCGGTATGTTATGCCGCGCAACGGAGCGGCACCGCCGCCGCCGTCTGGGGACCATTGATGAGTGCTGTAGATTCGGGAACGGGCCTATGGCTCGGCCTCGACACCGGCGGAACGTTTACTGATGCAGTGCTGTTCGAAGACGGCCCAGGTGTTGTCGCGTCCGCCAAGGCACTGACCACCCCCTGGAATCTTGCGATCGGCATCGGCAATGCGATAGTCGCGGTGCTGGAGCTGCTTCCGGCCGGTTCGAGCCGTGCGGACGTCAGTCTGGTTTCCGTGTCAACGACGCTTGCCACGAATGCGGTCGTCGAAAATCGCTTCAGCCCGGTGTGCACATTGCTGATCGGCTTCGATGACGCCATGGTCGAGCGCTCCGGCCTGCAGCGTCCTGGCGCCGGCGGCGTGGTGGTTCGCGTCGAGGGTGGCCACCTTGCCACCGGCGAGGAATCCTCGAGCCTCGACGAAACCGCGGTGAGGCGCGCGGTTGCCGAGCACGAGTCGCGCGTCGAGGCATTCGCCGTCGCGGCGAACTTTTCCGTGCGCAATCCCGCTCACGAATTGCGCGCGCGCAAACTGATTCGCGCATTGACGCCGAAGCCGGTGACCTGCGCGCACGAATTGAGCTCAAAGCTCGATGCGCCGCGGCGTGCGCTTACGGCCGCGCTGAACGCACGCCTCACGCCGCAGATCCGCCATCTGATCGAGGCTTTGTCGGGCGTGCTGACGCAGGAGTCCATCGATGCGCCGCTCATGATCGTTAAAGGCGACGGCTCGTTGATGAAGGCCGAAATCGCGCTGGAATACCCGGTGGAGACCATTCTCTCCGGCCCCGCTGCCAGCGTCGTCGGAGCGGGTTACCTGACCGGGCTGGACGACTTCGTCGTTGCGGACATGGGCGGCACCACCACGGACATCGCGGTTGTCGCTAACGGCCGGCCGGTCATCAGCGGCGAAGGTGCTTTGGTCGGCGCCTGGCGCACGATGGTCGAAGCCATCGACGTGCGTACCTGCGGTCTCGGCGGCGATAGCGAAGTCCACTTCGACAGGCTGCATCGGCTATGCGTGGGTCCGCGCAAGGCCATGCCGCTCAGTTTGTTGGCACATAGTTTTCCCACCGCACTTACTTGCATAAGATCGATTGCGGAACTCGAGCGCCTGCCGGCCTATCCCGCGCATTTCGTATTTCGCAATCCCGGCCGGGCGCCGCCCGCGCATTTGTCGCCGCTCGAGCAGCGCGTGTGGGACGCACTGAAATTAGCGCCGCAGCCGATGTGGGAGGTCGCGCGCAGCAGCTCTGGGCTGGACGCGCTGCGCCGTCTCGCCGATTCCGGGCTTGCAACCATTGCGGCCTTCACGCCGAGCGACGCGATGCACGTGCTGGATCGGCAAGCCGGATGGTGCAGGGAGGCTGCCGAGCACGGTGCGCGCATTCTCGCCACCGAGGAGCGCAATGCGCGCGCCGCCGCTTCGCCGCACGCGATCTGCGAGCGAACATACGAACATGTCGTGCGCGAAGCCGGCCGCGCGCTGCTGGCCGCAGCCTTGGCGCATGATCCCGGTCTTCAGGCTCGTGGGCGCGGCTGGGGCGAACTCGGGGATCGACTGATCGAGGACACCGTCGCCGGGAGGCGCTTCTCGAAACTCCTGCAGGCGACGATGGGCCTCGCGCGGCCGTTGGTCGCGATCGGTGCGCCTGTCGGCGGCTACTATCCGGAAGTGGCGCTCCGCTTAAGCGCGCCGCTGTTCATCCCTGAGCATGCCGCGGTCTGCAATGCAGTGGGTGCAGTCGCTGGAGTCGTTTCCCAGTCGGTCGAGATATTGGTAAATCAACCCGCTTTCAACGTCTTTCGGGTTCATGATCCGGCGGGAAGTCAGGATTATCCGGATCCGCAACCCGCACTCGAGCATGCGCAGCGTGTATCGCGCGCACTCGCCCTGTCGGCGGCGCGCCGCGCCGGTGCGGCCGATCCGCACGTGGAAACCAGCGTGACCGAGAAATTGGCGCACAGCGCGACGGTTGACGGAGGGGGCGGCGATTATCTCGCGGAGGCGGTGGCTCGTTCGACCGCGACCGGCCGGCCGCAACTCGCACAGCGTGGCCACAGCGATGCGGCGCATAACGGATAGTGGCAGATAGCCGCATCGGCCTATCGGGTGGTCTCCGACGAGCGCAACGCCGACAGCTGGGCCGAGGAGGGTGGGCGCCGCCGGTGACCGGATGATGTCGCGTCTGGGCATGTGACCGTCGCGATATCGCAAGCCCGCAGGGCGGTTGCGTCCTAATATGGAACGCGACAATGAGGCTGTAAGGTTCGGATGCGATTCGAAAATAACCGGGTGGAGAGACTAGATGACAGAGTCGACTGAGGGTGAATTCGACCTGGCCTTGCTCAATGACGAGGAACTCACCGAACAGGTGCACGACGACCTGTACAACGGCCTCAAGAACGAGGTCGAAGAAGCGACGCGGATTTTCCTCACTCGAGGTTGGTCGGCCGAACGCGTTCTCAACGACGCCCTGGTGGAAGGCATGCGCATCGTCGGAATCGATTTTCGCGACGGCATCCTGTTCGTGCCCGAGGTTTTGCTCGCCGCGAATTCGATGAAGGGCGGCATGGAGATACTGCGCCCTTTGCTGGCGGAAACCGGCGTGGAGCCGATCGGCAAAATCGTCATCGGTACCGTGAAAGGCGACATTCACGATATCGGCAAGAACCTGGTTTCCATGATGCTCGAGGGGGCCGGATTTGAAGTCATCGATCTCGGCATCAACAACCCGGTCGAGAAATACCTGGATGCGCTTGATAAACACAAACCCGATATCCTCGGCATGTCGGCGTTGTTGACGACGACCATGCCGTACATGAAAGTCGTCATCGATACGCTGAAGGAACGTGGCATCCGCAATGACTACATTGTGCTCGTCGGCGGAGCACCTCTGAATGAAGAGTTCGGCAAGGTCGTCGGTGCGGACGCCTACTGCCGCGATGCCGCGGTGGCGGTCGAGACCGCCAAAGGGCTGATCGCGGCTCGGCGAGCCGTCGCGGCGGCAAACTGAACGCGGAGCACGCCATGGCGCAGGACGGTACGCCGGCCAAAGGTCAAGGCATGCTGATCATCGCCTGTGGCGCGCTGGCTCACGAGATCACGGCACTGCGGCGCGCCAACGCCTGGGATCAGTTGCACGTGCGCTGCTTGCCCGCTGAGCTGCATAACCGGCCGGAAAGGATTCCGGGTGCCGTGCGCGCGCTCATTCACGCCTCGCGTGATCACTATCGTTCGATTTTCGTTGCCTACGGCGACTGCGGCACGGGAGGATTGCTGGATGATGTGCTTCGCGAGGAGGGCGTAGAGCGTATACCGGGCGCCCATTGTTACGAGTTTTTCGCAACCGAAACCGAGTTTGCCGCGCTTGCCGACGCCGAGCCGGGTACGTTCTACCTCACGGACTTTCTATTGCGGCATTTTGAACGGTTGGTAATTCGCGGTCTCGGGCTCGATCGGCATCCGGAGCTTTTCAAGGTCTACTTCGGCAACTATCGCAGGCTGGTTTATTTGGCGCAGGCGTCGGACGCGAACTCGCAGGTGCAGGCGCAGGCAATCGCGACGCGGATGGGTTGGCAATATGAATATCGTCGAACCGGCTACGGGAACCTGGCGACGAAGCTCGAGACTGTGGTGAGACGCAACGAAGAGGTCGTGGCATGGCGTCGCTGATCATCATTTCCTGGCGCGACATTCCCGCGCAGGTCATCGTCAAACGCGGCCGCGAGACTGCCAAGGTGCAACTCTCGCACCGCTTTCAAGAAGCGGTGGACCGCGCCGCAATGCGTGCCGGGAAGGGCAGTTCGGACGCTTATCTCGCGGACTGGGCGCGCAGCGCGCCGCGTCCCTGCGGGGATGATCTCAATGCCGAGGCGGCCGCAGAGGCGGCACGGCTGGAAGCGAAATATACGGACGATGAGTTGGAGCGACTGGTTCGCGCCAAGGGCGTTGATGCCGGCGCCGTCACTGATTCCGGAGCCGCGCCGGCTTCCGAGTCCGCCTGATGTATGCGGTCAGGCTATGGTCGGTGCGCCACGCGCGCGGCTTGCACGCTTTCTATTGCGGTTTTGAAGCATTGCTGCTTCGCCTGAACGGCTTGTTCCGCGCACTGGGATATGAGCGTGTCGAACGGCCGACGGCGGCCGTGGAGAAAGCTGTCAAAGGCTTGTTATTTGACTGCCGGATGTGTGGTCAATGCGTGCTCAGTTCAACCGGAATGTCTTGCCCGATGAACTGTCCCAAGAACCTGCGCAACGGCCCGTGCGGCGGGGTGCGCGACGACGGCAATTGCGAAGTCAAACCCGACATGAGATGTGTTTGGGTCGAGGCCTACGACGGCAGCAAACGCATCCCGGGCGGCGTCGAGTCGATGAGCAAGCTGCAGTTCGCTGTTGATCAACGGCTGCAAGGGCATTCGTCGTGGCTGCGGGTTGCGCGCGAGAAGAGCAGCGCGAAGGGCGCGCCGTGAAATTCGAGGATGAACCGGTGCCGGGCTATCCGCTGCCGATCCTGCCTGGCCATACCTCTCCGGGACGCTTCGAGCGGGTGTTGCGCGCGGGCGCCTTTGCGATTACCACCGAACTTGCGCCGCCGGATTCGGCCGACCCGGAGGAAGTATACAAGCGGGCACATGTTTTCGACGGTTATGTCGACGCAATCAACGCCACGGACGGCAGCGGCGCGAATTGCCACATGTCGAGTCTCGCGGTCTGCGCCTTGCTGACGCGGGTCGGCTACGCGCCCATCATGCAGATCTCCTGCCGCGACCGGAATCGCATCGCGATTCAAGGCGATATTCTAGGCGGCGCCGCGATGGGAGTCTGCAATATGCTCTGCCTCACCGGCGACGGCGTGCAGGCCGGCGATCATCCGCAGGCCAAGCCGGTGTTCGATCTGGACTGCGTGTCGCTGCTCGATATCGCGCGCACCCAGCGCGATGAGCACCGTTTTCAAAGCGGGCGCAAGATCAGCGTTGCGCCGCGCGTATTTCTCGGCGCTGCTGAAAATCCCGCGGCCCTGCCGCATGTCTGGCGGCCGCAACGCTTGGCGAAGAAAGTCGCCGCGGGTGCGCAATTCATTCAGACGCAATATTGCTATGATTTACCGCAGCTGCGCCGATTCTTGGATCAGGTGGAGGCGCTGGGTCTGTTCGGCAAGGTCTTTATTCTCGTCGGCGTCGGTCCGCTGCGCTCGGCAAAAGCCGCCGAGTGGATGCGCAAAAACGTCCCCGGTATGCATGTGCCGGACGCCATCATCGCGCGCCTCAGCGGCGCGCACGATCAGGCGCAGGAAGGCCGCAGCATCTGCATCGAGCTGATTCAGGCGCTGCGCGAGATCCGCGGCGTCAGCGGCGCGCACATCATGGCGTACCGCCAGGAAGAATCGGTGGCCGAGATTGTCGAAAAATCCGGCATTCTTCAGGGCCGCTCTCCCTGGTATCCCGAACGCGACGCCCCGCAATATTCTCACAGGACAGCAGCATCATGACCGACACCATCGTTAGTTCTGCCACCAAGGAAGTCGTCATCGGTTTCGACCGGCCTTTCGTCATCATCGGCGAGCGCATCAATCCGACGGGGCGCAAGATCCTGGCCGCGGAAATGGCGGCAGGCGATTTCACGCGCGTCGCGGCGGATGCGCGCGCGCAGGTCGAGGCCGGCGCGCACATGCTGGATGTCAATGCGGGAATTCCGTTGGCCGATGAGCCGGCAATTCTCGCACGCGCCATACAGCTGGTGCAGTCGATCACCGACGTGCCGCTGTCCATCGATTCATCAATCGTCGCCGCGCTCGAGGCCGGGCTGGCCGTTTACAAGGGCAAGGCGTTGGTCAATTCAGTTACCGGTGAAGATGAACGCTTGGAGGCGGTGCTGCCGCTCGTCAAGAAGTATGGCGCCGCGGTGATTGCGATTTCGAACGATGAGACGGGAATTTCCGAGGACCCGGATGTGCGCTATGCGGTGGCGAAGAAAATCGTCGAGCGGGCGATGGACCACGGCATCCCGGCGTCGGACGTCGTCGTGGATCCGCTGGTGATGCCCATCGGCGCGATCAATCAAGCGGGCGTGCAGGTCATGCGCCTGGTGCATCGCCTGCGCACCGAACTCAAGGTCAACACCTCCTGCGGCGCCTCGAACATCAGTTTCGGACTGCCGAACCGGGACGGCATCAACAGCGCATTTCTGACGATGGCAATGGCTGCCGGAATGACCTCCGCGATCACCAATCCTTTGCATGTCGAGGTCATCAAGGCCTGCATGGGCGCGGACGTCATGCTGGGTCATGATCCCGACTGCGCCCGCTGGATTCGGCGCTTTCGCGACGCACAGCCGCCCGCCACAGCCGGCACCGCCGCGGCGGGCGCAGCGCCGCGCGGCCGCCGCGAAGGCGGCCACCGTCCACGGCCCGCCTGAGGGCGGCAATTCGCATGACGACTCGCGATCCGCTCGTCGTATTCACGCCTTCCGGGAAGCGCGGCCATTTCCCGGTCGGCACGCCGCTGCTGCAGGCGGCCCGCAGTCTCGGCGTTGACATCGACTCGGTCTGCGGCGGCCGCGGCCTTTGCGGCCGTTGCCAAGTGCTGGTCGCGGAGGGTGAATTTGCCAAGCACGGCGTGTCCTCGTCCAGCGCCAGCCTCTCGCCTTTCAGTGAGCCGGAAAGGCGCTTCTCACGGCGCGTGCCATTGGCGGAAGGGCGCCGCCTGTCGTGTTCGGCGCGGGTCGAGGCCGATGTGGTCATCGACGTCCCCGCCGGCAGTCAGGTGCATCGTCCGGTGGTGCGCAAGGAGGCCGGCGCGCAGGTGATCGAGCTCGATCCGGTCTTGCGCCTGCACTACGTGCAGGTGAAACAACCGGACATGCACGATCCGTCCGGTGATCTGCGCCGGCTGTTCGAGGCGCTGGAATCGGAATGGAGCCTCCAGGATTTGACCTGCGATTTATCGGTGATACAAACGCTGCAGCCGATCTTGCGCAGCGGATCCTGGCAAGTCACCGTCGCGGTGCATGCCGCCAAGCAAATCATAGGAGTCTGGCCCGGCCTGCATGAGCGTCTCTACGGACTCGCGGTCGACGTGGGGTCGACGACGATTGCGGCACACTTGTGCGATTTGAGCAGCGGCGAGGTCGTCGCTTCCGCCGGTGTCATGAACCCCCAGATCCGCTTTGGCGAGGACTTGATGAGCCGTGTCTCCTATTCGATGATGAATCAGGGCGGCGCCGCGCTGATGACCACGGCCGTGCGTGCGGCGTTGTGCGACCTGGCGGTGGAGGTGGCACGACACGCAGGCATTTCTCACGAGGACATCCTCGAGGCGACCCTGGTCGGCAACCCGATCATGCATCACCTGCTGCTCGGCATCGATCCGGTGGAACTTGGGGGCGCGCCGTTCGCGCTGGCGGTCGATCACTCGCTCACCCTGCGGGCGGATCTTATCGACTTCAAATTGAACCGCAACGCGCGCGTTTACGTGCTGCCGTGCATCGCCGGTCATGTCGGCGCGGATGCCGCGGGAATGTTGCTGGCCGAGCGGCCGGATCTCGGCGAAGAAATGACCCTGCTGGTGGACGTGGGCACCAATGCTGAAATCGTGCTCGGGAACAGTCAACGGTTGGTCGCCTGTTCCAGTCCCACCGGTCCAGCGTTCGAAGGCGCCCAGATCAGCTGTGGTCAACGCGCCGCGCCGGGGGCGATCGAGCGCGTGCGCATCGATCCCGGCACGCTCGAGCCACGCTTCAAAGTCATCGGTTGCGACCTCTGGTCCGTCGAGCCGGGTTTCACCGAAGCGACTGCGGCCACCGGCATCACGGGTGTCTGCGGATCCGGCATCATCGAAGTCATCGCCGAGATGTACCTCGCCGGCATCATCAACCAAGACGGCGTACTGGACGGCAGGCTCGCCGCGCGCTCGCCGCGCATTGTCGAGAACGGCAGGACGTTCGCGTATGTGCTCCATCGGGGCGCGGTGGAGATGAAGATCACGCAAACCGACGTGCGCGCGATTCAACTCGCGAAGGCGGCACTCTATGCCGGCATCGCGCTGCTCATGGAGCGGCTCGGCATCGAGCAGGTCGATCGCATCCGTCTCGCCGGTGCATTCGGCAGCCATATCGATGTCAAGTACGCGGCCATTCTCGGCATGATTCCCGATTGCGACCTCGAACAAGTGCGTTCGGCCGGCAACGCCGCCGGAACCGGCGCACGCATCGCACTGCTGAACGGCGCTTCACGCGCCGTCATCGAGAATTTGGTTCGCCGCATCGAGAAAGTGGAAACCGCGATCGAGCCCCGTTTTCAGCATCACTTCGTCGAGGCCATGGCAATTCCTCACAAGACCGCCGCTTATGCGAACTTGCGCAAGGCCGTTGCGTTGCCCGCGGCCAAAGAATCCGCGAGCCAAAGTGAAACGCGCGGCCGCCGGCCGCGCCGCGTCAACCCATTGAAGGCGGACTAGGGCCTACGCCTGCCGCCGGTACAGGTCAGACATTTGAGTCGGGGAACGCGGCCTTGCGCCTCGCCATGTAGTCGAGCAGTGCCTCATCGATGGCGGGATCCATGGGCGGCAAAACATACTCGGCCAGCTGTTTCTTCCACAGCGTATTTGCGCGTTTCGTCATGTCGGGCGAGCCCTCGGCCTGCCACTGCTCGTAGCTGTTGTTGTCGGCGAGCGGTGAGCGGTAGAACGCGTTCTCGAAATTCGCCTGGGTGTGGGCGCAGCCCAAGAAATGCTTGCCGGGACCGACTTCGTGCATGGCATCGAGCGCTTGACCGTTCGCGGACAGGTCCACGCCTTCGAGCAGCTTGTGCATCATGCCGGCCTGGTCCGCGTCCATGACGAACTTTTCATAGCCCATTGCCAGCCCCCCTTCGAGCCACCCCGCCGTGTGCAGCACGAAGTTGACGCCCGCAAGACAGGTGGGCACCAGCGTATTTGCC
>Ga0210389_10003130_pt1 | contig 12923 bp, 14 predicted proteins | sample IncBWH28OmetaG_FD_160127 | JGI IMG/M metagenome (GOLD analysis project Ga0210389, IMG submission 160127) | Forest soil microbial communities from Barre Woods Harvard Forest LTER site, Petersham, Massachusetts, United States - Inc-BW-H-28-O ...
ATGGTCAGACAGGTTGGAGGTCAACGGGTCGACCTTCTGGTCCCGAACCAGATTCCATTGCCTGTTGAAACTTATGGAATTTTGTTGTTTCTAAGTGATTGATGTGGATCGTTTTGCGCGCTTCGATTGAATGGTGTTGAAGTCTGTTGAAGTTGTGTGCTCCTTCAGCTACAAAATCGTCTACAGTTATCTAGGCGAACAAAAGGCGAGACACAGAACACTTCGTCAAAGGTTACTATCCCGAGCAGTCTACTTACTTCCAAGAGGTGCCGGATCGAACCCAACCGGGCAACGCCGCTTCGGCAGTTGGCTAATTTTGTGTTGTTGCTGGTTTGGCCGTGTCAAGGGCTAGTGATTCTTGAGCTTCGATCTCGCGGAAGATCATTTACGGACCGTCCCCTGTTCGGGTTCCGTAACAGTGGACGCATAATGCCCTGCAAGGATGCACCGATGTGTTTAGTAGTTTCAGGGGCTATCTATCGATCGATCTTCCGAGATCCGATTGGCGAGACAAGGACCAACCTCCGAAGGTGGAGCTGAAGGTAAGCCCCGCGTCAAAAAAAGATCTGTCAAACCGGCATTTCGCCACGAGAAAGTTTTCGAGACCGACGCTCTTGCGTGTGAAAAGACCATTATCCTGCCCCTTCAATGCACGATAAACATGAAGACTTCTTAATGGATGAGCCACGGATCTACGCATGGCAACGGCATTACGAAGCTGCCTTAGGGGAAAGGGACCCTACGGAACTTTCGAGACTGGTAGCGGCAGCCCAGGCATCAATCAGTGCACGCGTCGCTGAAATCCATCAGCGGAATGATGATAGTCCTGCCGAAATGCGCGCCATCGAGGCTGCCCAAGCGGGTCTACGTTTTCTCATCCAGGAAATACCGTATTGACTGTCAAATCTCGTTGATAGGAGCCTTCATTAGTGGCAATTCAACAAAATTCGAAAGACCTTCGTGCCAGCATTGCGGAACTACGCGCTACGGCCACACGGCTCACAGAACAAGCCTGTACTCTGATGGAAAGGGCCGCGAGGCTGGAAGAAGCAATCTCGCGCGAGAATTTACCTCCCAAGAAAAGACCACTTCTTATGCCCAAGAGGCCTCCTATCTCTTGCCCGCACTGATCAGTAACCATTACTTTATAGTGGGGAGAGGCAAACCGAAACCTACTGAAGTCCCCCGACGTTGAGAGAACTCGCGGCGGACCGGGAGGCGGCCGATGAGCATAGTGGTCTCAAAAGTGGTAGTTCAACCCAGAGAGACGCAAAACAGCATCCGCGATTCGGACACGTTCACGGTTCGTTCAATGCTGAGCAAAACTGCACAGAGTCCGTTCCGCGCTCTTTTCGCCCCTTACAAAGATTTCCTCACGCTGTGGAAAGATGCCAATCCGGACATCTCGATTCTGAAGCAAACCAAAGCGGAGTACCGAGGCTGCAATAGTTGGAAAAAGCCTTCCTCGTCGCACCGCATGGCGATAGTTGTTCTAAACAGGCGCCTGTCTACGTCTACTATGCGGGAAACGAGAAAGTGAAAATCTGCGAACGCCTTTTTCTCGGATAACCGACTCCAAAGACAGAGGCCGAAATCGCTGCGCTCATTGAGGGAGTTGCTCACGATACTGGCGGCCGTGGGATTTGGATTAGGTCATCAGTACCCATTTGAAAACGAAAGAATCAACTGGGCTAGAGAGTATGTTCAACGTTGAGGAGGAATTTCCGCGCTCTGGGCGTGTTCACTCGGGTAGCAAGAAAGTTCTCGACTGGTTGCGAGCCATTGCATCGGAACTCAGAGCTTCCGACAGAACTGACGCATCGTTGGTGTAATCGCTTTGGTTGGTGAAAAAACGCACCCACCAGAAAATGGCCGAAACACCATTGCATAGAACGCCCCACAAACAACTTTCTCGAGTCGGGTACCCGCGCCATCGCACACCGGGCAAATGTGGTCTGCCCATTAAACGTATCAATATGCACAATATGTGGGGTAGCCTTGACCGAGTAGGACGAGTTGGAAAATCGTTAAGCATTGCCCGCGCTGTGGCCGGAAATCGCGGGCAAACTGACGAGAGAATGAGCAACTGCGTGGACCGACAGTTCGATGCGGCTATGCATTCCAAGCTTGCGCATCATGGTACCAATGTGGGCCTTGACTGTGCGCTCTACGATGCCGAGCGGTACACCGATTTCCTTGTTGGAAAGTCCTGTCACCAACATATTTAAGACCTGTTTCTCACGATCAGTGATGGCCTCGTTGCCTTTTGCCCGCATTCGCTTTGGTTGAGTCGCTACACGCTCGATGAACATCGAAAGTACGCGGCGCGAAGCCCAAACCGAACCTTGGCTTACGATGCGAATTGCCCGTGCAAATTCGCCGGGCGGCGCTCCATCAAACACAAACCCTTTTGCTCCGCAGACAATGGCGTTGAGCATGATCTCGTCATCTGTACTGGGTCCTATAACGATAATGGGCAAATTAGAACGTGCCACTCTGAGGTTGGATATCGTATCGGAAAGGCTTTGACCAAGACGATCTCTTATTAGCACCACATCAATGTTTGCCTGAGTCGCGAGTTCAGATAACGAGGCTGAAATTACCTCCAATTCCGATTCCGATTCTAAGAGGGCGCGGAGGCCCAATAACCGCAGGGGATCGCTTTCGACGAGGGCAATAAGAAGCTTCCGTCTTGAGGTTAACGATGTTGTCATAGGTCTCCCCGATACATTAGATGCAATCCGCGAACCTTTTAACACCTGTGCGGAGGGTACTCTAGTATTCGCGAGCGGTCTGGATAGTTCGGATGTAAACAGTTGTCATCTTGGTAACGCCTGCTGACCACGCTCCAGACATTATCCGGCTGAGACTACTCGGTTGCGCTATAGTGTAAGCCTTGGCTACCAACGCACACACCGACGCATCCCATGCAGATATTTCGCTCGTCCCGACCCTAGCTACTAAACCGTGCCATTGATGTAATCGTCAACCCGCACTCATCCATTGAGCATCAGTGCAAGGTAGAAAATACTGTAGAGTATTGCCCACACGGTTGTCATGGTCACCTTTCAAACCCACGATTCTAGGACCTTGGCCATAGGCTTGCCCACCGGCTCTCTTCCGTGGTCGTTGCGGGTGTGGTTCAGCATGGCTTGCGCTGCCTGCGTGCGACGACTGCCAAGTCTGTCATCGAACTCGTTGACTCGCTCCGCGTGAGAGCACGATTTGCATTTCAGGACCACACCACCACTCTTGCCTCGTAAGATGTTGTACATGACTCATCCCTCTTTTGTTCCCGGTGTGAAGCCCATTTGTCTAACTGCCGACAAGCAGGGTGCCTCCACGGACTTTCATTCTTCAATGTACTGTCAGGAATTCTCGTTTTGTTTACAATGGGCTATGATCGCGAGCATGTCTTCGTTGCATTCCATCCGGATAGCCCGCAGGTCGCCGAGCAGTTTCATGTACACCGGATCGGAAAAGGCATGATGCGGATTCAGTAATCTGCTGGCGGCAGCATGCTCTTTGGCGCTCGAAGCCTCGTAAGCCCCATAAAGCCGACATTCTTCTTCGTCTCGCGGGAGTGTGACGGCTGGCATCATTTAGTCACCTTGTTACATGATATGCCCACAAACGATGTTAGTTACGCACTATAGTCATATCTTGGATGGGGGTCACAGTTAGTTGGATGCTGGCGCCTTTACTCTGAACCGCACTATGGTCATAACGCTGATCACCTCCGCAAAGGTATCTGAGTTCAGGCTCCGGCTGGCTCCATCGCTACTCCGATTGCCCTCGGGTGGAGCGATCCTGGGTGACTTAAGTTCGGACTCGTAGCAAAGATGAAAGCCTACAATTGAAGTTGTGAGATATAACACGATCATCACAATGCATGGCTTTTCACTTTTCAAATGCCCACTCTGTAAATACTCCGTCACCACACGAGAGTTCAGAAGCCAGAACGGTAGCTGCCGCACCCAAGCAGCTACGGCAATGAACGACCACGCCACGGCTGCACATTGCTATCCCTCACCCATTTCTTTACGGCATTCTCGAACGTGATCAGCGCGTTAGACGTGCATCTCGCCAGAAACAATGGAAGTGACACGGTTCGGAGCCATAGGGAATTGTTAATACATGAATTTGGAGGAAAGGCGTAATGAGCTACAGCGAATCAAGAAATCACTTCGAGAAGGCCAGACTTAATACCGCCGATGCGGTCACCGCCGAGATGTTGGACGGGCTCAAGCACTTGTCGCATGCCATCGAGGAAGACTTCAGAACGTTGGAACAGCGCATCCGCGACATCCAAGAATCAGCGAGTAGCCGGAAAGTATGTTCTTGACGATGCCTCGCAATCAAATTCAGAAATCGCTGTTTCCTCTGCTCCTTGCAAGCATGTTTCTCGTCGGTTGCGGTGCGCTCAATCCGTTCTGCGGGAGCGCCCGCCCGAAACCCGGCCTGACCTCGCTCGCACCGAATCCCGCCAGCCTCGCTGAGGTACAGCAGGGCTTACTGCTCATTGTGAATGGCAGCAAGGTTTACTCCAATTCGGTTGTCCTATGGAACGGAGAGGCATTGTCTACCACAGTCATGAGCAGTACCCAGTTGCAGGTCACGATTACCACGGCCCAGATCTCATCTCCCGGTACTGCCCAAATTGTGGTGCACACTCCTCCCAACCTCTCCGGAGACCTCGGTTGCGACAGCGGCGGCAACAGCCCAGCTTCGACCTTTACGGTCAACTAGCAGCGGCTCTACCAGTTCTCGGTTTGCGCACATACGTGAATCACGCGCTTGACGCCAGTTCACCAACGCATTGAGATCGCCGAACAGGTATCCTTCCATACTTGCGAAAGTTTGTGCCCAACCGCGAGAGGGGCGAGAAAATAGCTCGAATAGTCTTTATGGAAAGCAACTAAGAGAGGGCAGCCCTTCAACGAGGCCGCCCTGTGTGACGGACTGCAAAAGATGACGGACGCCTCTGGCCGATGTGAGTTATGGCGCAGTCTTCCGCATTGTCGACGATACTGACGCGCCGACGTTTGAACACGCTTTCGGCCAAAACTACTCGGAGGAGCCCAGACTCTGCGGCTGACGTATCAGTTAGGTGACCTATCGAAACAACAGGTTGCGAAGTCACACTAAGGGCCACTTAAATGCACTCGTGAGAGCGAGTGGCCATTTGTTGCTCTTCAGGTTGTGGTTGCACTTGATGTTAAAGATAGATCCGGTCACTCATCATTACATAGCTCGCACTGCCCAAGGGCCTCATCGTCGATCTTGGTCTCTCAGACTCGAGATGATTCGTACATGCTTTCACAGATAGCAAACAATTCGATCCTTACCATTGTGCGTCGTAATTCCACCGTTCGGGAATTTGCGAAGCTCCGCCAAACGTGGTTTGTAGCAGTGTTTTTCGTCATCCTGCTGACTCTCCAGGTTGCGGGTTTCGCGATATTGGGGCCGGATCGATTTGGCCATGGTCTTTCCGAATCCGTATTGCTCATCCATAATTTCTTGGCTCTAGCTTGTGCGTGGATCGCGTTCCGTCGCGCACAGGGAGTGTCTGCTCTCTTTTGGATCCTCTTTGCAGCCGTAATGTTGGTATTGTTGGTCCCTACAGGCTTTCAAGCCTACGACACGTTATTCGATCAAAGAACTTTGTCGGTCTCGACATGGCGTCTGCTCTACTGTCTATACGGCGCTCCAATCCTGATGATTCTCTTTCTTCCTGAGGCATATCAGCAAAGCCGGCTAAAATCAGAGATTTTTCTCGATTTGTTTCAGATCGCAATCGTCGTTAGCCTAATTTACTCCACATTCTTTTTTCTACCAGCGCAGCGCATGTTACCCGCGGAGGCGCTACTTCACAACATCAGCATTAGTGATAAACAAAGCCTGATACTATTGGCGGCAGCGGTTGTACGTCTCCAGTTCGTTCGTGTCGCCTCCTCTCGAAATCTTTTGGTCCGGCTAACAATCTTTCTGCTCGTGTGCGCGATCGCTACTTTCATAGGTGACTGGCTAGATCTGCACCACTACGCTTCGGCCTCTGCATGGTTTGATCTCGGGTGGGCAATCCCCCATGTTGCTGCCGGGCTTCTCGCCATCACGTGGGTTCCATCCGCAGACGCGGAACCTAAAGAAGACCGTGCCAATTTTTTCAGCTTTCTAGTTTCCAATCTTGTTCTGGTCGCGATGCTTTCGTGCATTTTCTTACTGATGAACAAGTGGAAACAGGCATATGGAGAGGTTCTGACAGATTTGGCCATTGCGGCGTCGCTACTAGCATTTACATTCCGCCTAGCATTCACCCAGTTTCATCAACAGCAGGAGATTCTTGAGCGCAAAGTTGCGCAAGAGGAAGCATCTGCTTCCCACAAGGAAGTGGCCTTGTTACTCGATGATGCCAGGCGTCAAACTGACGAGATGGTTCAAATCAGCAAACTCGGGAGTCTTCTCCAAGTTTGCACCTCTCGGGAAGAAGTCTTTCGACTCATCCCGGAGCGATTGCGTCGACTGTTTCCAGGCGCCTCTGGTGCGATTTCGCTACTCAATCCCTCAGGGGTTTGCGTTCAGCCGGTCGCCGAATGGGGCATTCGTCCATCAGACCAGCTTTTCGCGCCCGAACAGTGTTGGGCTCTTCGTAGCCATCGCATCCATATTCATGATGGACGGTCTTCGGAGCCGCGATGTGCGCACTTGATGGGAGCGGGTGCGTCGGTGTGCATTCCGCTCATCACAAATGCTCGTACTATCGGTACCCTGGCAATTCAAGAGGATGATTTCCCCTCTTCCCCATCCACGGAAGAAATCAACCAGGGAGGTTTCGCACGGCGTTGTCAACTAGCGGCCCCAGTCGCAGAGCAGGTCACACTGACTATTGCCAACCTGGACCTGCGCGAAACGCTCCGCCTGCAAGCCGTCCGCGATGAACTCACCGGACTCTACAATCGGCGATACTCAGAGGAGTTCCTTGATCGCGCCCTCCAATCCGCTCGACGCAAACACTCTTCGCTTTCGTTGTTATTAATTGATCTCGACCATTTCAAGCGCCACAACGATAAAGTCGGCCACGCCGCTGGCGAGCGAATCCTATCTACTGTTGGTGAAATACTCAGGCGCTGCGTACGCGCCGAAGAGGTGGCGTGCCGCTATGGCGGCGATGAATTTTTCCTTGTTCTACCAGATTCTACGCTCATTCAGGCGACTGATCGTGCTGAGCAAATCCGTGCGCGGCTCAAGGAACATCAAACTGACTCCGCTAGCATGGGCAAACTCCCCACTGTCTCGATAGCGGTCGCGGCATATGACGAAACAACGGACCGCGCTGATCTTCTTCTGAATTTTGCTGAGTACGCCCTCTATCTGGCCAAGCGTAACGGCCGTGATCGCGTTGTAGTCGCTCGTCCCGCTGTCTCCTTGCCGACATCGGAGGTCGTCCGCACAGGTCCAGTCAACACGATTTGAAGCCGAATTAATTGATCAGCGTTTGTTTAAACGAGCAAGCTTCAGCCCTTCCGCACTGTCTCGGGTTCTGTGACCTGGTAGCCCAAGCGTTCGAGGAAGAATCGTAGAGATGTTCTGCTTGAAGTGTGCCTTTCCACAATCAGTGCACTTGCCCGGCTGGGCTTGCCAGGGGTAGGTCATCCGCGAACTTTGCAAGGTCGTCAGACTCTTATCCCGAGGCCGAACACCTCTGGGAGAATAGGGGCCGGCGACGGGCGCCAGGGTGGGCCCGACGAACGAACCTTCGTTGTATTGGTAATAATTCCACCCCATATTCCAGGCCAGCTTATGGCCCACATCCACGCTCATATTGGCCACTGGCTGGGAATATTTGTACTGCGATGACCCGAGAGGCTGCAAAATGTTGAACTGCGGCACCGCGCCATCGACACTGGTTATGCTGTAGCCCACATTGACCATCCATCGCTTCTCCGGTACGAACCTGATCGTAGTCGTGCCAAAATGGGCGTGATTCGTGTAGTAAGAGTTCCCCAGCAAAGGATTGCTCGGATCATTGGCAGCGCAAGAGCCCGCATTGACCACGAAAGGAGGGATCACACCGGCCGGCGGTGTGTCATTGAAGCAGATCAGGGCACTCTGGATTACATTGTTATAGTTGTAGCCGAGATCCAGACCAAAGCGCGCGCGCGGCGCAAGCGAAGCCGTCAGCCCGTAGTTTTGGTTGTGTCCAACATAATTCGTGAGCGCGTCAGCATTACCATCTTGCAGAATATTGATGGACCCGCCCAACACCGCCCACGGTCGCGGATTATAAGAGGTTTGAAAACGGTAGCGCGATTCCTTGCGGGGAGCCATGCGAACGATAACACTGTCGTAGTTGGTATGTTCCAGATCGAAATTCAGCCGCAGCTTACGAGTGGGCCTTACCCAGAATCCCAAGAGTCCCGTGTACTCCCCGACCCCGAATTGGTCCAGGTCTCCAGGCAGATAATCGTTAAAGTGGTTGAAGACCCGATCGCCATAGCGGAAACCAACCCGGGCTCCGACTTTTTTAGAAATATCCCAGGCCAGCGCGACTTCGTTTCTCTTCCACGTCTGGTTAAAAGATGATTGAGTGAGGCTCGACGTTATCGTAGGGGTAGAGAGCGCCGCACTCAGTAACGTACATGGCGGAGTGGCGCAGCTATAGTCGGATTCCGTGAAGTTGCCATTCTCCGGAATGCGGTAAGCCCAAAGATAGAACTTCTCTATGAAGCGAAGATGTTGGGTCAGGTGCACTGTTGCCTCGGCGTCAAGTACGTCGGAGACTCGCCGAGCGCTGGCCGTACCCGTGCCATTGAAGGCGAGGGTGTTGGTACGCGTGAGCAGTCCGGAGAAGTTCTCGTCCAAAGGCGTGTTTGTATTGGCGGAGCTATAAGCAAAAGAAGCGAGCCACTCCACCCTCGAGTTATTATTACTGCGCAAACTGATCCGCTCTGTCGGGGTTGACGTGCGAATCCGCTGGTCTCTCGAATAACTGAAGTAGGCGCTACAGGTGTTGTTGGTCAGCACTCCGCCAACGATCAGACTGCTTTGCCCCGCGGGCACAGCGCATGGTTCCTTGTTCGCAGTATCAATCGATAAGCCCAACTCCACCGGAGTCCCAGTGGATAGAAGCGCGGGTGCAAAAGGCGCCAGTTGGTAGTCCGTATCTCCCTTGTAGTAGTCGAGAAATTGGTCATAGCTCAGAACCGTGCGCGGCGCGATTTTCACGTCCACACCCATGCGAAATGAGTTCATCGTCGTGTTCCAGCCCTGGAGGAGCAGCGCGTCGGTCCCCTCGTGAATGCTGTCAAAAGAAGGCCCGGTCATGTTGTTGTGCGAATAACCCAAACGAAAGCTCACCCGCGACTGCGGCAGCAGAGTTAGGTCGACATCGGTCATGCGGTGCGTCGTATCGTACAAGTGAGGTGAACTGAGCGCCTGAATCGACGGTGTCGAGCCACCAATCGCGGGGGGAGGGGAGGATTCAGCGGATTCGCCAGCAGGTCGAAGTCGAAGAAATTCTGGTTGCGGCGAAAACTGGATCGCAGGTTGTACCACTTGTTCTTGTCCACACGCAGACGCGCGTAGTTATTGGGATCGCCTCCCCATCCCGAGCTGTTGAGATAAAGATTGTCGAACAACAGCCCAGGTGATCGAGCGATTGCATAGAAAGCGTCTGGTCGAGAATCCGCGGCCCACTCTGCAAATTCACCAATGTGTCGTACATTGCAGTACTGCGACTAACCTCGGTGGAGCGATAGCCGACCTCGCCCGACGAATGAACCAGGTATCCACCCCGGGTTATGCCTTCCGGCTCGCCCGGTGGATTTTGCCCGGCGTTCGAAGGAGACTGCGCAGGAAGCAGTCGCGGCGACCACAACAACCCGCAGAGCAGCGTCACCGAGAAACATCGCTGAGTGCGTATCCGTAGATAGAGCATCGGTTCCCTCACTTGAAAAACACATCGCTGAAGTTAGAAGCGTGGATCTGGTTGTGGCACATGGTGCAGGCCTGATACTTCGCCGACTGATTGTGTGCCGGTCCAGATGGACCCTGAGGAAAGGTATGGCACTGCAGGCAAGCATGTTCACCGGCATCACTTTGAGCAGCCGTGGATTGGTCGAACCGTGCGGTGTGTGGCAACTCGAACAACCCTCGGTCTTCACCGGCACGTGTTCGTATACGAAAGGTCCCTGTTTGTCGACATGGCATTTGTAGCAGACGGCGTCGCCGCTCGGCAGCGTCCGCGCCTGCCGCAGAATCCCCGTTCCATAAGGGTTGTGGCAGTCATTGCACTGCACCAATCCCTCATTGACGCGATGATGATAGGGCTTGGCAAAATCCGGCCTTGGCAGCGATATGGCATCCGTAGCACAATTGCGGCTCATCCCGGATCAGCAAGTGCTCTTTTTCCTCTGCATAATGCGGCGAGTGGCAATCGAGGCAACCGACATCGCTGCTCGAATGGCTGGACTCCGCAAAGTGCGACTGCGCATGACTTTCGCCATGGCAACTCAAACAGCGAACACTGGTCTCTTGCCGTGAACGCCCTTCGAAAACGAATATCTTGGTCTTGTCGCCGCCGCCGGCTACGTGCTCGGCACCCGGCCCATGGCACCCCTCACAACCCTGGTGCGATGAGTCGCCTTTGGTGTCAAGCGTCGTCTTCCAGTGCGGAGTTTTCTCCCAACTGTTATAAATCTCTTCGTGGCAGGTCTTGCAGGTCTCCGCGCCGACATACTGAGACACCTCGGGGAGGGCTTAGTCGGCGCGGGGGCTGCAGATTGAGCGCTACTGGATTGTGTCCTACTGGATTGAGCGATATCAGATTGGCCGTTCCTGTCGGCAACTTCCTGACGAGCCTGACTGGAAGCTGAGGCAACACCGAAAAGACACAGCACCAAAACCAGAAGAAGAACCCGAGACACTCCGTGGCAGATTTTCTGGCTCACAAGTTTGGAGCCCTCGCTCTCCACTCACCCAACTAACCTCATCCCATCAACGTCAGGCATCGTTCCGCCAAACCTGTAGCAGCGCTTGAACCCTTGAGAATTGCGACGATTCTAAAATGACCTACAATTCCAGAACTGTTCACAATCGCTCACTTTCCAGAGATTCATCCGCATTTCTCAACTTACTTTTAGATCTCCTCGGGACAGGCATTACACGTTTACGCCCCTACGTACGTCGACGTTCCGGGGTACATCGGAAATTGTTTGCTGGGAGGCGCTTTATTCGATGAGAAAATTCAATCTGGGAGATAAGGATGCGGCAGACGGCAAAGCTTGCCGCGTTCGTTGTTTAGCGTTCCTCCAACCGCGCAAAGGGGCTGGTTGGAGCCACACGAGTAGCTTGCATTTGCATCCCTTCGCGCTATAATCCTGCCCATCAAATCCGAGGACATCAAAGCCGAGATTGAACGGTTAGAAAAAGCCCTCAGCGATTGCTCCGACAGTGGCATTCGGCGGGTGATTGAGGAATGGCTTGCCGACGCCAAACGGCGCTTGGCGTCCCATCCTCAATCAAGGGAAGTAGATTAATCGGGCTTTTTTAGCTATCTTACCGTCCACTCCTTCGCTAAGCTGCTCAACCTCAGTGGAAGATACCCAGCATGTACGCGATAATGAGGATCACCAATACGGTCCCCAGCCCGACGCCCGCACCTCCACGGTATCCCCAGCGGCTATGGCCGTAAAACCCTCCGCCGCCCCCAAAAAGCAGGACCAACACGATAATCAAGATCAACATAGATCTTCCTTTCCTAGGCGTGTTACGGCGTCCGCTTGAGCATGAGATTCACGCCACCACTGGCTTCCTTCCAGTTGCCTGTGATTTCAGAATTGTCCTTGTTGGAGGAGCCGTTATAAGAAGTTTGCGAGGAACTGCTTTCGAAGTGCAACGTAGATTCTTTATAGGTGATGGCAGTTATGAGGATTCCGGAAATGTTCTGGTCAGGGTAGTCGATGGTGCCGCTTAGGCTTCCGTCTTGCGAGGCAGAAATATGCACCACAATTCGTTTCTTAGGCTGGGCTCCGGGGTCAAGAGTTCCTTCCCAATCTCCGACTATAGTCTGCGTAGCCGCTGCCACCGGAACAACCGGAATCGTACTGCATCCGAGCATCACCAATATCCCCAGGCAAATCCTGAACGACGACGAGCAAGTTTTTTCCAAAGTTGGCACCAGTCCGCAAAATTACAAAACTTCAACCAGATCACACTTAGTCGTAAACTTGCGATCGCGCTACTGTCGTAGAGGCTCCGCCATTGTGCAATTCAGCGACCACGGGCAACAATTGGCTACCCAAACGATCTTTGGCGACGAAGGCGTCTACCACTCTCAAATCTTGCTTTGGGAATATCGCACGAGCCGGAAAGCATGATGATTGGCGCATGTGGTCTTAGGCGTCTTATTTCGATGGCAATTTCAGGTCCGTTCATCTTCGGCATACAATAATCAACAATTACAACGTCCACTGAGTGGATGGAAGCTAGTTCCAATCCTTTGCTGCCACTCAGCGCGGTTAGAACCGTTTACCCAAATGTTTCTAGGAAACTCTGTTCACATTCCAATATTGCGGGATCGTCGTCGATGCAAAGGATTACCGCATTGTGTACGGCGCTTTGGATGGTGAGGGTCATAGAGTTTAATCTATTCTCCACATCTGCCATGAAGAATCTGCTCACTATTGCTCACCACTGATCCTTGCCAGTAGCTAACCGAAGGAGACTCTGTGAGCAGCGAGCTATGAACTTGCGGCAAAACCAAGAGTGGCACCGCCCTCAACTCGGCTGCGCCATTCATGAAAACAAACGACCACGGGGGCGCATCGCTCGTCGAAGCAAATGGCCACGGGAGGCCGGATGGCTCGTTGGGGAAATAAGTTACAACAACAGCAATTAAGAAATGTTCACAATTGCTCAGTTTG
>Ga0210389_10003132_pt1 | contig 12916 bp, 11 predicted proteins | sample IncBWH28OmetaG_FD_160127 | JGI IMG/M metagenome (GOLD analysis project Ga0210389, IMG submission 160127) | Forest soil microbial communities from Barre Woods Harvard Forest LTER site, Petersham, Massachusetts, United States - Inc-BW-H-28-O ...
CGGTGGGATCCGCGCGCGCTTCACAGGCGCACCCCCAGGGAACCGCTGATCGAGAAGAGCGGGCGGCCGGCGCGCAGAACGCTCTCGCCGTCGATGTGCACGTCGGCCTCGGTCGCCGAGACGAGAACGCGCGCATCGACGGAGATCGTCAGCCGCGAAATCAGGATTGCCGCTCCGACCCCGCCGCCGCCCACCGCCGACCAGACCCGCGCCGACTGGCCATCGAAACCGGCCGCACCTGTCCCATCGACGGAGAGGCGGGCGGTGCCGGCGCTCAAGCTGGCCGTGGTCTCGAAGTGGCGGCCGATCGGCTGGCGCGCCGCCAGCTCCGCGAGCGCCAGCCCGTATGCCACGCGCGCCGAGCCCGCCTGCTGGGCCAGCGACGTCGACGAGCCGAACCCCGTCGCGAGCACCCGCCCCCCGACGTGCCCGCTGAACGCAGCAACGGCGAACAGCGGCGCCCAGCTGCTGACGCTCCCTGCACCGATCCAGCCAACCCCCGCCGCCAGATCGACGCCGCGCCCAGGCGGAGCCGCCGGCGGCGGCTCGAGCTCCAGGCGTCGTTCTTCGACCACGATCGGCGTCGGTCGTGCCTCGGTCTCGGTCAGGTCCACCTGCGGAGCGGGCGACGGCGAGGGCGGCGGTGGCACGCTCGGCTTGGGCGCGGAGCTCGGAACCGGAGGTGACGGAGCGGGTGGTGCGGCCGGCGTGGGAGTGGGCGCGGTCGGCGCCGCCACCCAGACCTCGGCCAGCGTCGCCTTGAGCAGATCGACCGCCTTGACCGCCAGGACCGCCGCGCGCCGTTCTGGCGCGGCCGTGGAGAGCGGCAGCGTCTGCACGACGGTACGGCCCGAGACGCTGTCGCTCACCCAGATCTCGGCGACGCCCGAGCCGAAGAAGATCCCGAACGCCGCGCGTGCGTCCGCCTTCCGGAGCGCCCGCTCGACCGTCGCGCGCCGATCGACGTTGTTGGCGACCGTGTCCGTCTCCACCTCGAACCGCGCCGCGCCGAGCTCGCCCCGCACCCGCGCCAGCGCCTCGGTGGCGACCGCCCCGGGCGCCTCGGGGACCACCAGCACCACCCGGCGGGCCGATTCGGCACGCACCGTCGCGGCGAACGCCAGCGCCGCCAGCACCGCCCCGGCACCTGCGGCACGACGGCCTCGCCCGCCAAGCGCGGCGCGCGCCAGCTTCATTGTTTCAGTATGAGCCTAGCCGCTTCGGCGTACGAGCCCGAAGGGAATCGGTGCAGATACTCTTCGGCGTCGATCCCAGCCGACGACGAGCCGCGCCGGCTCTCGATCAGCATCTTGCGCCCCAGTGCCTGGGCCGCGTAGGTGCCCGCGGCGTCCTCCCGCAGGTAGCGGCCATACCAGGAGACGGCGCCCGAACGATCGCCGCCGTCCTCGGCCAGATTGCCGAGGAAGAAGGACGCCTCGCGCCCTTCGGCGGTCTCTGGAAATCGCTCGCGCTCGGCGTTCAGCGCGCGCCCGGCCAGCCGGCTGCGGCGCGTGTAGCGGGCCGCGTCCGCCAGCGCGGCCAGCTCGGTGTGCGAGCCGTGCGCCAGCACCGACTCGATCCCACGCCGCTCGGCCGCCTCGACCACCGCCTCGAAGTCACCCCGCGCCATCCGGCGACTCCAGGACCTGGCCGCCGGGTGGGTGACGCGGGCGGGGATGTGCGAGGGCGCTTCCGCTTCTCCTTCATCCGCACCCCCCGTCGCCTCGCCGTGCGCGGCCGGCTCGGCCGCCGGTGGCACGGGCAGCTCGGGCGGTACAGGCGTCGCCGGCGGCTCAGCCGCGTCGGCGCGCTGGCTGTCCAGCAAGATCTTGTTGTCCTTCACCCGCGTCAGCAGGTGCTGGCCGTGGGTCATGGCGATGCCGTCGCCGATCAGCGGACCGCTGACGCGCACGGAGCCCTTCTCCAGCCAAACATCGAACGCTTCGCTGTCCCCCGACCACTGGACGTCGAAGATGGTGCCGGTGACCTGCACGACGTAAGGCCCGGCCGCCACCTGCCAGCGCGCGTGCGGCTTCGGCACGAAGAAGGTGTGCGCGCGGCCGTTCGAAAGCACGATCCGCGCCCCGACCGGGGTCACGTTGCTGACCTGCGCCCGTGCCTCACGATCGAGCGCGATCTCGGAGCCGTCGGAGAAGCGGATCCGCGTGCTGACGTTCTCGGCGATGGCCGGGCGAATCTCGCCCGTGACGCCGACCGTCCCGTTGATCACCTCGAAGGTCAGCGGGCCCGGGCTGCGCGCCGCGAACCAGGCCGCGGGCGCCGCCACCAGCAGCAGCGCCGCGAGCCCGATCGCCGAGACCGCCTGCCAGCGCAGACGGACCCGACCCCGGCCCGGCCGCTCCAGCCGCCGCAGACCGCTCTCGTCGACCGGCCAGTGCTCCCTGGTCGCCTCGTCGCTCAGCGTCCCGCGCGCCAGCTCGACGAGCCTGCGCAATCCTTCATCCTCCGGACCGCTCGTCCGGACCACCAAGTCGTCTCGCGTCCCCCGCATCTCTACGCCTCGCCCTCGATCCCTTGTTCAAACATCGGCAACAGCTCACCCAAGGCCGGATCATTGCGCACCAAAACCGCCAGTCGCTTCCAGGTCCGCGCCAACCGCCGCTTGGTGGTGGCCAGCGACAGGTCCAGCGCCACCGCCACCTCGCGCAGCTCCATCTCCTCGACGAAGCGGAGCGTGAACGCCGTGCGATCGACGGCGTTCACCTTGTCCAGGACCTTGAAGAACCGGGACAGCGCCTCCCGCGCCTCGGCGTTTGGCTGGAACGTCCGGAGGTCCAGCTTCTCCACCTGCCCCGGCAGCACCAGCCAGCGGCGCAGCCAGCGCCACCGCAGGTGGTGGCGGATCTTGAACGCCGTGATCGACATGATGAAGGCGGTGAGCGTGCGCGGATCGCGCAGCGTCTTCACGCGATCGAAGAAGGTGATGAACACCTCCTGCGAGAGATCCTCGAGCTCGCTCTCCGGACCGAGCGTGCGCAGCAGGATCCGGCGCACCATCGGTCCGAACCGGCGCCAGGCCTCACGGGTGGCGCGCGGATCGCCGTCCAAGAGGCCACGCACGAGCGTCGTGTCGTCGGCGTCCGCCAGCGTGGCGCTCGGCAGATAAGAGATCTGCGCACTACGCTGGTCTATACGCGGTGCCTTCATCTGCTCCCGACTCATGGATTGTACACTCCGCGACCCTCCGCTCGCAGCCGACGGGGCACGCGCGCGGGGGATCACCGGGGAAGTTCCACGGCAGTGGCGCAACGGCTCAGCGCAAAGCAGCGTGACCTATATGAAAGGCACACCGCGGCAAGGCCGGCGGACATGCGAACGCCCGGCCGGCGGTCGTCCGCCAGGCCGGGCGTTCCAGAGCAGCCTAGCTACGACGACGAGCAGAGCGCGTCGACGCAGGACATCCCGCTGCCGCACTGCGCATCGAGCTGGCACTTCGGCGACGCTTCGCCCGGCGTCTCGCAGTACCCGCCCGGTCCGCAGACCGTCGCGGTCGTGCAGCTGCAGCAGTCGGCGCTCGTGTGGCAGCCCGCCCGGCAGGCCCCGTCGACGCAGGTCTGGCCCGCGGTGCAGTTGGCGTTCGAAAGGCAGCTCGGGTGCGGGCGGTTGTCCGGCTCACAGAGTCCCGCCGAGCACATGTCGTGTGGGCCGCAGTCGGCGTCGATGACGCAGGCGCCGTGACAGAAGCCGTTCACGCAAGTGTCACCCGACAGACAATCGGTGTTGAAGACGCAAGCACCACCGCCGGTGACGCTTGGCTGGCAGAGGCCCGCGGTGCAGACGTCGCCCGTTCCACAGTCTGCGGCCGAGCTGCAGGCCGGCTGACAGAGACCGTCGGCGCAACGCCCACCGACGCCACACTCGCTGCTGAAGTGGCAGAGCGGCGGCGCGGTCGGCAGCGGCTGACAGGATCCCGACACGCAACAGTCGCCCTGACCGCAATCGCTCGTGGTTTCACACGAGTTCGCGGCCATCCCACCCGAGCCCGTCGTTCCCCCGCCGCCGGCGCCACCCTTTCCGCTGCTGCCCGCGCCGCCGCTGGCGCCGCCCGACCCGCCGCCCACACTGCCGGCCCCACCCGTGTTGCCAGTTCCGCCCGTGTTTCCGGTTCCACCGCCCGTGCCAGTCACGCCTCCAGTTCCTGGAGCGCCCGCCGTCCCCTGGCCCTCCCCGCCTGTGCCTGAGCTCGTCGTGCCGCCCGCGCCGGCATATCCGTGGCCGGCGTGCCCGCTGGCCCCGCCGGTGCTACCGCTGTGACCACCGGTGGCCGTCGGCGGGAGAATGCACTTGCCGTACACCTCATCGCAGATCGAGCCCTTTGGACAGTCGGCGTCGCAATAACAGTAGGTGTAGGAAGAACCGCCCCCGCTGTTGTCACTGGGATCTGTCATGGGGATGCAGCCCGCGCTTCCGAGAGCGCTGAGCGAAATCACGGAGAGACCGGCGAGAAAGTGAAGGCGTGTCATGAGGTGCTCCTTTGCCGAGCGGCACATCGCAAGCGACGGGCCACATGGTTCCGCCGCCTGCCGATCCCAAAACGATCTAAGTAGTGCCGCGATCGCGGACGGCAATGCGGGATCAACTCAAAGCGCGCGGGTGATCGGCGCCACCCGAGACGCGCCCGTGCGTGCCGCCCATTCACGCCGAATGACGTGACGGTCACACGGAATTGAGATCACGCTAATGGGCCGGGAGCGCCGTGATAGCGTTTACGGATGCGCGCACGCCGCTGTTTGATCTCGATGGCGATCTTTGCGTTCGGATGTTCGAGCGGAGGTTCGACGTCGGGCACCGATGCCGGCGCCGGTGGCGGAAGCGGCAAGGCCGGGACCGGTGGCGGCGCCGCCACGGGGGGCGGCCCTGGAACCGGCGGCCATTCTGGAACGGGAGGCAGCCCTGGAACCGGCGGCAGCCCTGGAACCGGCGGCAGCCCTGGAACCGGCGGCAGCCCTGGGACCGGCGGCAGCCCTGGAGCCGGCGGCAGCCCTGGAGCCGGCGGCGGTGCGGGAACCTCCGCCACCGGCGGAAGCTCGAGCGCAGGCAGCGGCGGCGCGGGCGGGAAAGCGACCGGCGGCGCGACGGGTACGGGCGGAATCGTGGACGGCGGGGTGACGCTGCCCGGCTGGGTGCTGACCTGGTCGGACGAGTTCAACGGCCCGGACAACTCGGCGGTCGATTCCACGAAGTGGGTCTACGACACCGGCGGGAGCGGCTGGGGCAACAACGAGCTCGAGTACTACACCAGCGGCACCGCCAACGCCGTCGTCCAGGGAGGCAACCTGGTCATCACGGCCACCACGACGGGCGCGTCGGCGTTGACCTGCTCATATCCTTCGAACGGCCCGTGCGGCTACACCAGCGCGCGAATTCGCACGCAGGGGAAGTTCACCCAGCAGTACGGCCGCTTCGAGGCGCGCATCCAGATCCCGGAGGGGCAAGGGCTGTGGCCGGCCTTCTGGATGCTCGGCGCCGACATCAGCAACAGCGCCACCAACTGGCCGAAGTGCGGCGAGATCGACATCATGGAGAACATCGGCAAGGAGCCCTCGATCAACCACGGCAGTCTGCACATGCCGGCGGCCGGGACCGCCAACGACGACCAGCTGACCGGCATGTACACGCTCCCGGGCGGCGCGAAGCTGGGCGACGGCTTCCACACTTACGCGGTCGAGTGGAGCGCCTCAGCCATCAAGTTCTACGTCGACGACAACCTCTACGAGACGCAGACGCCCGCCACCGCGACCGGGCGCGACTGGGAGTTCAACCAGCCGTTCTTCATCATCTTGAATGTGGCCGTGGGCGGCAACTTTCCGGGAGCGCCAACCTCGAGCACGACGTTCCCCCAGACGATGAAGGTCGACTGGGTGCGGGTCTACCAGCCGACCGACGCTGGCTGAGCTGGCGCCAGCCTCGACGGCTCGTACGCGGTCACTACATTTGATCGTGTAGGGATCGCCGAGGTTCGTCCGCGGGTGGTCGAGCCCTCCGACCCCGGGGAGGGTTCCCTATGACCACACGCATCTTCAACGCGCTCATCGGCATCTGGCTGTTCGCCACCGCTTTCATGTGGCCGCACGCGCACCTGGCGCAGGTGGTGACAATCGTGGCGGCGGTGCTCACGTTCGTGCTTTCCATCATGTCGATGTACATCCGCGGCGCGCGCCACTTGAACGCGGTCGTGGCCGTGTTTCTGTTTTTGTCGGCGCTCACGCTCCCCGCGTTGACCCGGGCCACCTGCTGGAACAACGCCATCTGCGCGATCGCGATCCTCATCGCCTCGCTGGCCGACAGCGGTCCCGAGGGCGTGCGCCGCGAACGGGAGCTCTACGGGCGCATCTAATCGTCCTTCAACCAGCCTTCGCGTCGCAGATAGCCCTGTAGGTCGGCGTTGTCGCGAGACAGCGGCGGGAGCCACGGGCCGAGGCGCGTGCGCTGCCACCAGACCTTGCCGCCGAGCGGAGCGAACGCATAGCGGTAGAGATCGACGCGGACGTAGCGCGGCGGGAGGCCGTGAAAGGGATCGTCGGCCAGGAGGCCGAGCGCGCCCGGATCGGCCACCAGCAGCTCCCACACCAGGTGCAACGTCCACGGATATTCGCGCGGGCTCCCCATGGCGGCGAACCAGAGCAGCCAGTCGAGGCGATAGTGGTAAGGGCTCATCCAGCAGGGGCGGCGCGCCGGATCGCCTGGCTGGCACTTGAAGGCGTACGGAAGCCAGCTGGTCTCGGGCGTGATCACCTCATCGGTGGTCCCTTCGAAGACCAGCTGCCCGCGCTCGCGCCCGACGCTGCCGAAGGCGCCGTAGGTGTTGACGATCGGAAGCCGCGTGAACGAGCTGTTCATCAACTGCGAACCGGACAGCATGTTCAGGGCCGGGGCCACGCTGAGCGCGGCGATCCCGACGGTGACGACCGCGACGGTCAGCCCCTGCCCGCGCGACGGGACGGCGACCGATGCCGCCGCCTCCGCGCGCGCCACCAACCTCGCCGGGAGTATTCGTCGCCACAGATGATCGTCGAAGCAGGCGAGGATCGGCACCAACGTCAGCCAGTTGAGAAAGGCGAGGTTGCCGCTGGCGATCAGGATGATCTGCAGCGCCAGCATCAGCGCGCCGCCCGCGTAGCGCACGCGGCGTGGGCCCAAGACCAGAAACGGCGCGCCCAGCTCGGCGACGTGGTTGAAAGCGACGCCGGCCGCGTGCGCCCAGTGCGGCAGCGCGTGAAAGTACGGCGTCAGAGGGCTCGGCACCGGCTGCGTCTCGAAATGAAAATCGAGGCAAGTGAGATCGCGCCAGCAGGAATCGCCGCGCAGCTTGATGAGCCCGGCGCCCCACATGATCCGCATCGCCAGCCAGCGCAGAAGCCAGATCACCGCGCGCGGCGGCGGCCGGCGCGGGAACGGCCGGAGCTCCAGCAGCGGACAAAGAAAGATGCAGAGGAACCCTGTTTCGACCAGCTGCAACTCCCAGCCGAATCCGTAGAACGTTTGCCCGACGTTGCAGATCGAGATCTGCAAGACGCACAGCAACGCGACAATGAGCGCGTTGGTGTATCCGGCCAGCAGCGCCAACGACAGCACAGCGCCCAGCCATCCGGCGGCGCGCAACGCGCCGTCGCTGGCACCGAGCCAGAACAGCGACGGCAACTCCCAGAACCCCGCGGCGCGCGAGCCGGCCTCCGCCGCGACGCCGGCGAGATAGCTGTCGATCGGCAGGAGCCCCCGGGGCCCCAGCAGCGCCGGCCCCTGCCAAACCAGGGTCAGAAAGGCCATCAGATGGACCAACCCCAGGAGCCGCAAGATCACGAAGCGGCCCAGCCAATTCCCGTTTGGGCTCGCGTCGTTGCGCGCGAACGACGCCGCGAGGCGGTTCAGCGGCGCGAGCTGATTCCGAAGCGTCGGCACCGGCGCGATTGTAACGATTCTTTGCGCGGGCAATCCGATTCCGCGCGTCCATTCGGACATGCTATGGTCGCGCCCATGCTCGACCACATCAGCCTCCGCGTACAGGATCACTCGCGGGCCGTGGCCTTTTATCGGGCTGCGCTCGCCCCTCTCGGCTACCAGATCATGATGGAGTATCCGGGTGCCACCGGCCTCGGTGCCGGCATGCCGGACTTCTGGCTCATGACGACGGAGCAGCCGCTCAACCCGACGCACCTCGCGTTCTCTGCCGACCGCGAAACCGTCGACGCCTTTCACGCCGCGGCGCTCGCCGCCGGCGGCACGGACAACGGTCCGCCCGGGCTGCGCGCCGACTACCACCCTCATTACTACAGCGCCTTCGTGCGCGACCCCGAAGGGAACAACGTCGAGGTCGTCTGCCACGAGGATCCGGATGCGAGGCCGGCACCGGTGAAGACGGCCGCCCGCAAGAGCGCGCGCAAGGCGGTCAAGGCGAAGACGAAGGCAGCGCCGAAGGCCAAGGCGAATGCCAAGGCCAAGAAGCCAGCCGCCAAGAAGTCGGCAGCCAAGAAGCCGCCGGCAGCCAAGAAGCCGCCGGCAGCCAAGAAGCCGCCGGCAGCCAAGAAGAAGCGACGCTAGCCCGCGCGACCCGTTCGGCTGCCCAGCGTCGTCCGGTGCCCCGTAAGGGCCGTATCATCCACGACGGCGGCCGTACCGCCTAGCCTGATGCGGCGTGGGCGCGTCACTGCAGCTGGCGCAGCGCCGCCACCTCTTGATCGAAGTAGCTCGGCAGCGCGCCCCACGGATTGGGCGCCGTCCCGTCGGTGGTGAACACCCAGCCCGCGCCCAAGCCGATTGCCCTCGACAGCACCTGGCTGGCGTCGGCGCCGGGAACCTCGCTGACGAAGTGACAGAACCGCGCGGGCGAGTTGGCCGGCATCCACGACGGCGAGACGTAGCTCTGATACATCGAATAGGTTTCCGCGAACTCGACCATCAGGTCCGAGAAGGTGATGAACGTGGGGCAGAAGCGGGTGCCGATCGCCAGGTAGGCCTTCGGATCGTGCGACTGCGCGAGCATGGTGAGCCGCAGGTACTCCGCCTGCAACGTGTCGCAGGTGTCGGCCGTCGGCCCCTCCGCGAAGTAGATCCCCGACGGTGAGTAGAGGGAGTAGTAGCCGTTGACGTCGGCGTCGATGTCCGCCTCGGCCCGCGCGCCGTACTGGGTCGAGACGTAGCCGAGCACCTTGATGCCGGCTTTCTGCGCCTGCGCGATCGCCGCCGCGTACCCCGGTTTGGTCACCGTCCCCGGCCCGCTGTTCGGATTGAAGATGATCATGCCGACCGTCGGCGCGTCGGCGATGATCCGCTGCCACTGATCATCCGGATCCCAGTAGGCAGGGACGACCATGTGCACCGTCCCCATCGCGACGCCGCCGGCGTCGAGGACGATCGGTGGCCCGTCGGTCGGGCCGCCCGTGCCCCCCGTCGCGCCGGTGGTTCCGGCCCCGCCGTCGCCATGCGTCCCCTCGCCCCCGTTCACGCTGCAGGCCGCGATCGCCACGCAAAGCAGCGCCGCGCCCCAGCCCTTTGGCCCCACTTCCCCCATCCGCACGGAACCTCCTGGTCCCAGAACAGGTAAGCATCGGAGGCCCGATCGTCCAGAGCACGGCGGGGACGCAACCCGGGCGGACGGCGGCCGAAGACGTGACCCGAGTCATGCGCCAGAACGCCGACCAGGAGCCCGACACCGAGCGGGAGGGTGTGGAGACCGTCTCAGGGTCCCCGCGGAAGATCGCACGGAAGATCGACCGGTACGAGCTCTGCGAGATGATCGGGTGCGGCGGGATGGGCGCCGTCTATCGCGCGGTCGACACCAAGCTCGGACGCACGGTCGCGCTCAAGACGGCCACCGCCAAGCGCAATGGCGCCCGCCTCACCGATCGGGTGCGCCAGCGCTTTCTGCGCGAAGCGATGGCGCTGTCGAAGGTCGAGCATCGCAACGTCGTTCAGGTCCTCGACTTCGGGTTCGCCGACGACGGGACGCCGTTCCTGGTGATGGAGCACTTGCGCGGGCGGGACCTCGGGGCCTTGCTCGCCGCCTCGGAAAGACCGCTGCCGGTCACCGATGTCGTCGACATCATGCTCGCCGTCTGCGCGGCGCTCCGCGCTTGCCACAGGGCAGGGATCATCCATCGAGACCTCAAGCCGGGGAACATCTTCCTGGCAGAGACGGAGACCGGCCGCGAGGTGAAGGTCCTCGACTTCGGCGTTTCGAAGGCGCCGACGGCCGACGATCTGACGCGCGAGGGGCAGATCCTCGGGACCCCGCAATACCTCGCGCCGGAGCAGGTCGACGGCAAGGTGGGACCGGCGAGCGACCAGTACGCCCTCGGCGTGGTGCTCTACGTCTGTCTGACGCTGCGCCTCCCCTACGAGGACCACCAGAATCGTCAGCTCCTGCAGGCGATCGAGACCGGGGCGTTCGAATCGCCACGCACGTTCAGAGCCGACCTGCCCGAAGCGCTGGAGGCGATCGTTCTTCGTGCGATGCATGTCTCCCCCTCGGAGCGCTTCGAATCGGTCTACGCGCTCGGACAGCGGCTGTGGGATCTCGCCAGCCCCCGGAGCCAGGAGGAGTGGCGGAGTTACTACCTTCCACGGTCACGAGGTGGGCCAGGCGGACAAGGCGGGCGGGGAACGGCTGGCGTCACGGTCGCGAGAACGCAAATCCTGGAGGGCTCCAGCGCCGCCGAGTCAAAGGACGAGGGCGGTGCGTTGTTTGGCTTGCCGACCAAAGCCGCTCCATCGAACATGCCCGTCGATCCCCCGCGCCCTGACGGGTGGCCGGCTCCGGAAGAGCAGTCGGTGGAATATCTTCCTCGCTCGCCGTCGCGGCGCCTGCTGGTCACGGCCGCGGTCGCCCTGCTGGCTCTCACCGGGGCGTTCGCGGCGCGACTTCGGGCTTCGCATCGGAGAGCCTCCCACGCGCTGGCCGCGCCGGTCGTGCCAGCAACCGCGACGCCGTCCGTCCGCGCCTCTGCGCCCGTCGCACCGTCGCCGCCGCAACGACCGGCCCCGCCTTCGGCGCCTGCCGAACCCAAACCGTCGAGCGAGGTTCCACCTTCGCCGCGGCTCGCGGCGCCAGGGCGCCGTCCCCGCGTCCTTCACGGAAACCACGCGCCCCTCGAACGCTCGCTCCCGAACCTAGATCAAGCCGGCATCGGCATCCCCTCCGAATGAAGGTCACTCGATGAACACTCTTCGTGCAGCCGCCGTCGCCTTTATCCTCGTCGCTCACTTCAACCCGGCCCTGGCCCGCGGCGAGGACGCCGACCCCGACGTTCTCATCATGCGCGGGCTCGATTTGCGGCGCGCGGGCAGATCGGCCGACGCGTTGGCGCTCTTTCGACGCGCCTACGAGACCGCCCCCTCGCCGCGAACGCTCGGGCAGATGGGGTTGGTCGAGTCGTCGCTCCAACTTTGGGCCGACGCCGAGGCGCATCTGGTCGCCGCGCTGGCGACGCCGAACGACCCTTGGGTGCACAGAAACCGTCAGTTTCTCGATCGGGCGAATGACCGTACCAAAGAACACATGGCTGAGCTGGTGATCACCGGCCCACCGGGAACCAAGGTCTGCTTGGACCGAAAGCCGATCGGCTCGCTCCCTCTGACGGCGCCCGTTCGTTTGGTTGAAGGAGACCTCACGATCAGCGCCACCTCCGATGGGTATAGGCCGTTCTCACTGGACCTCTCGATCAAGGGCGGCGCACGCACGGCCGTCTCGATCGTGCTCGAACGAATCGATCTGGCGGCCCGCAATCCAGACGCTGGAAATCTGGTGTCGAGCGCTCCGACGCCAAAACGTTTGCGCCTCTGGACGGGCGCGACCCTCGCGATCGCGGGAGCGGGGGCCTTGGCTTGGGGGATCGCCTGGATCGTGCTGGACGGCCAGCGCGACTGCGGCGGAGGACCGCCGGGCGGCTGCGCAACCACCTACGACACGAGGACACCCGGGATTCTGCTCGCCGTGGGGGGAGGTGCATTGGCGTTGGCCGCCGGCACCCTGCTCTATTCGGCCCTCCATTCACCAACCTCGAACGTAACGTTGGGGATGACGGCCCATTCGTTACGATTCGAAGCGCGGTTCTGAGTCATCCTGGCATCGGCAGCTTGTGACCGGCGCGTGCGAATCAGGGTTGGCGGCCGGGACCGAAATACGGAATATTGGCCCGTCGGCAATGGGCGCCTCCGAAACACCGTCTTTGAAACGACGACGGATCGATCGTTATGAGATTCACGAGCTCATCGGCGAAGGGGGCATGGGTGCCGTTTATCGGGCGATCGACAGCCGCCTTGGCCGCACGGTCGCGCTCAAGACCGTCGTTTCGCACCGCGCAGGCGAGGGACTGACAGACGAGCTGCGCCAGCGGTTCATGCGGGAGGCGCTGGCAGCATCCCAGGTGGACCACCGCAACGTCGTTCATGTCATCGACTTCGGCGTGACCGAGGACGGCACGCCCTACCTGGTGATGGAGTACCTGCGGGGGCGCGACCTCGGGGTGTTGCTCAAGAGGGCGAAAGCGCCGCTGGCCGTCGAATATGTGGCGGACGTGATGCTGGGCGTGTGCGCGGCGCTCCGGGCCTGCCACCAGCTCGGCATCGTTCACCGCGACCTCAAGCCGAGCAACATCTTCCTGGCCGACACGGACACGGGCCCCGAGATCAAGGTGCTCGACTTCGGCGTCTCCAAGGCGCCGACGGCCATCGATCTCACGCAGGAAGGGCAGATCCTGGGAACGCCCCAGTATCTCTCCCCCGAGCAGGTGAACGGTAAGGTGGGGCCGGAGAGCGATCAGTACGCGCTCGGCGTGCTGCTCTACGTCTGCCTCACCAAGAAGCTCCCGTTCGAGGAGCATCAGAACCTGGTTCTTCTGCGCGCCATCGAAGCAGGGAGATTCCAGGGCCCGCGCGCGCATCGACCGGAGCTCCCCTT
>Ga0210389_10003133_pt1 | contig 12915 bp, 13 predicted proteins | sample IncBWH28OmetaG_FD_160127 | JGI IMG/M metagenome (GOLD analysis project Ga0210389, IMG submission 160127) | Forest soil microbial communities from Barre Woods Harvard Forest LTER site, Petersham, Massachusetts, United States - Inc-BW-H-28-O ...
CAGCGGCCCCCAGGCATCGCCAGCGGGCGTGCGCCAGAGCCGTCGGGGTAGCAGCCGGCCAAGCGGCGAGCCGGAGTCCGGCTGTACGACGTCCTGTCTGGTGAGCAGTCCGGTGGTCATCGGTCCCCCAGTCGCGGTGCTGGCTGGGCCGCCGCGCGCGGCCCTTGCTTACATCACAAGTCTGATACGCGACCACCGATCGGTCCAACACAAGTATCAGCTGGTAATGATCGCTTCTTCTTATTGTTCGCGGCAGCGATGAGCAGGTCGACGAACTCCTGCGCCGACACCGAGAGGCGCGACGGCTCGAAGACGACCGTGACCGGGTGCACGGCCAGCGGGTCGGTGAGGCCGAGCACCACGCAGCGATGGCCGGCCTCGGCCAGCTGCGCGGCGGACGTCGTGGCAAGGGTGCGGGGCACGATCGTGACGCCGAGCCCGAGCGCCGCGAACACCGACAGGTCCGAGGCCTGGGTCAACTCGAACGTGGAGGACACCTCCAGGCCAGCCCGGCGGACGGCCGCGTCGACGTGCCTGCGGATCCCGGTTCCCGCGGCGAACTGGATGAGCCGCCCCCTGCCGAGCAGGTCCGCGACAGAGACGGGACCGACGAGCCCGTCCGCCAGCTCCGCCGACGTGACGCCGACCAGCGGGTCCACCGCCAGCTGGCGACCCTCCAGGCCGTCAGGCAGCTCGTCAGGACCGATGCCGACGACGGCCAGGTCGAGCGGGCCCCGGCGGACGCCCTCGACCATCTCCGCTGTCGTTTGGTCGACGATGCGCAGCTCGATCCCCGGGTGACGCTTGCAGAACTCACCGACCGCACCGACCACGTCGACGCCGCTCGCGCTCGTCTGGATCAGCCCGATGGTCAGCCGCCCCTTCTCGAGACCGAGGTAGGAGCGCATCTCGGCCCGCGCCCACGCTTCGTCGGCGACGAGCCGCCTGGCGTGGGGCAGCAGCAGCTCGCCGGCCGGGGTGAGCCGGGCACCGCGCTTGCCGCGCACGAACAGCGGCGCGCCGAGCTCGTGCTCAAGCCGGCTGATCTGCTGGCTGAGCGCGGACTGCGCCACGAAGCTCGCTTCGGCGGCCTTCGTGAAGTTGCGCAGCTCAGCGACGGCGATGAAGTAGCGCAGGTGACGGATCTCCATGTCGCCAGGTTATGGCCGGATCGATCGGTAAGGCAGATCGATCCGTCCGGTTCTAGCTTCCTCGTGTTAGCGGCTGATGAGCTGCCGGAGCAGGGCCGTGACGCGTTCAGGTGCTTCCTCGGCCATGAAGTGGCCGGAATCGACGGTGTGATGGACCAGGTCCGGTGCCCAGGGGCGCCAGAGCGTGGCGGCGTCATAGCCGAGTGCCGCGCCCCAGTCTTGCTGGACGACGGTCACCGGCATCGACAGGACGCGCCCGGCGGCCCGGTCAGCCTGGTCGTGCTGGATGTCGATGCCCGCGCTCGCGCGGTAGTCGGCCACGATGGAGGTGACCGCGCCGCGGGAGGCCCGCAGGTACTCATCCCTGACGTCGTCAGGGATGGCCGCGGGGTCTTTCGCCCAGGCGTCGAGGAAGTGGCGGAAGAAGGCGTCGGCGCTCGCCCTGATCATCTGTTCCGGCAGGCCAGGCGGCTGCGCCATGAGGTACAGGTGGAAGGCCACCGCCGCGCCCGCGCCGTGCAGGACGCTCCACATGTCGAGCGTGGGGAGGACGTCAAGGACCGCGAGATGGCTGACCTGGCCCGGGTGGTCAAGGCCGGCCCTGATCGCGACTAGCGCGCCCCGGTCGTGCCCGGCCAGGGCGAACCGGTCGTGCCCGAGGGCCTTGGCGAGCGCCACGATATCGGCCGCCATGGCCCGCTTGGAATAGGTAGCAGGACCGTCCGCGGCCGGCTTGTCACTAGCGCCGTAGCCGCGCAGGTCAGGGCAGATCACGGTGTGCTCGGCGGACAGGGCGGCGGCGACATGCCGCCACATCAGATGGGTTTGCGGGAAGCCGTGCAGCAGCACGACGGGGCGGCCGGCGCCCCCGATGGCGGTGTTCAGCCGCACGCCGTCGGCCACGGCGACGCGCTCGTAACGGAAGCCGGGGATGGTCAAGGGCATAAAGGCACTCCTTTGGGACGAGGACGCTTCACTGTGGCGCACCGCGATCAGCATCTGATCAGCGCCGTAGCATGACCGGGTGGGCAGCGAGGCGCAGGCGAGCCGGGTGACGTTCGGGGTGCTCGGCCCCGTCGCCGCCTGGGGCGCGGACGGCGAGGCGCTGGATCTCAAGGGACCCCGTCACCGGGCCGTCCTGGCCAGACTGGCCGTCGCGCGCGGCCGGGTCGTCCCGCTCGGCGTGCTGGTCGAGGACCTGTGGGAGACGCCACCGGCCGGGGCGGCCGGGGCGATCAGGACCTTCGTCGGCGCGCTGCGCCGCGCCATCGAACCGGACCGGTCAGCGCGCACCGGGTTCCAGATCCTGGTCACGCGGGACCCGGGCTACGCGCTGCGGGCCGGACCCGGTGAACTCGACGCGCTCAGGTTCGAGCGGCTGGCCACCGAAGCCGCCTCCGCTCCGGCACCGCGCGAGCTGGACCTGAGCGATGAGGCCCTGGCCTTGTGGCGGGGACCCGCCTACGCCGAGTTCGCGGACGAGCCGTGGGCCGGCGCCGAACGCGCCCGGCTGGCAGAGCTGCGCCTGGCCCTCATCGAACGGCAGGCAGCGGCGCGGCTCGCGCTCGGCCTCGCGGCCCAGGCCGTGCCAGACCTGCAGGCCCACGTCAGCGGGCACCCGTGGCGCGAGGAGGCGTGGCGGCTGCTCGCGCTCGCGCTGTACCGCGGCGGGCGCCAGGCCGAGGCGCTCGAAGTGATCCGCCGCGCCAGGTCGCTGCTGGCCACCGAACTCGGCCTGGACCCAGGCCCGTCACTGGCCGCCCTGGAGGCCGACATCCTGCGGCAGGCGGCGCACCTCGACTCCCCGGCCGATGACGTGCTGGCGGTCACGGCGGCCGTCTACCAGCGGGCGGCACCCGGCTTCACCCGCACCCGCCTTGAGTCAGCCGCCACGCTCGCGGGCAGTCTCGCGCTGACCGGCGGGAGCGGCCTCCAGGCGGCCATGAGCCAGCGCCTGGCCGCCGTCGAGGCGGCGGAAAAGCTCGGCGACCCTGAGCTCACCGCGCGGGTCATCGGCAACTTCGACGCGCCCGCCATCTGGACCCGCTCCGACGACCCGGCGGCCGCGGCGCGGATCATCGCCGCCGCCGAGCGCACGCTGGCCGCGCTCCCGGCGGGCCCGGACGCGCTGCGCGCAAGACTCCTGGCGACGATCGCCGTGGAGTCACGCGGCGATCCCGGCAGCCGCGCGGGCCGGGCGGCGGCCGAGGCGGAGACCATCGCGCGCCGCCTCGGCGACCCGGCGCTGCTGGCCTTCGCCCTCAACGGCACCTGGATGCAGTCATTCTCGCGGACGGGGCTAGCAGCGCGGCGCGACGCGGTCGGCGGGGAAATCGTGGCACTGGCCAGGCGGCACGGCCTGGTCAACTTCGAGATCCTCGGCAAGCTCATCAGGCTGCAGGCGCTCAGCGGGCTCGGCGATTTCAGCGGCGCCGACGCGCAGGCCGCCGCCCTTGACCGACTCGGCGAGGTGCAAGAAAGACCACTCGTCGCCGTGTTTACCCGGTGGTACCTGGCCATGCGAACCGCGGCGACAAGCGCGGACACCGCGGCGGCCGAGGAGGGCTACCGCCAGGCCGGCACGTTGCTTGACCATTCCGGCATGCCGGGAGTCGCGCTCGGGCTGCTGCCCATGGCACTGCTGTGCCTGCGCGTGTGGCGGCACGAGCCCGCCAGTTTCCCCGGCGACACCGACTGGGGCCCCTATCACGCCTGGGCCCACCCGTGGCTCCTGCTCGCCCGCGACCAGGCCGCCGAGGCGAAAGAGGCACTCAAGCGCTGCCCGGCACCGCCGCCAGGGGTGCTCGCGGAGGCTCTCTGGAGCCTCATCGCCCGAGCCGCCCTCGCCCTCGGCGACCGCACTCGCGCCGCCGCGGCGCACGACGCGCTGCTGCCCGCAAGAGGCGAGATCGCCGGGGCGGCGAGCGGCATGCTCACCGCCGGCCCCGTCCGCGACTACCTCACAGAGCTGGAGCGCCCCCTGCCTCCAGGTGAACCACGCTCGCCGGATCAGCCGGCCGCTCAGCCCGGGTGGTCACCGGGCGACGGGCGGCGTCGCGAATGATGCGCAGCAGCTGAGCACCGCCTTCGGCGAGCGATCCGTCGTTCGCTATCACCGCGTCGACGCGGTGGCCGGGGGCCGGGTCGGGGCGTGCCAGGCGCTGCCCGATACCTGGTTCCGGCTCGCGGCGGCGCGCGCGCAGCCGCTGCGCGCGCACCTCCTCAGGCACGGTCACGTGAACCACGACGAGCCGCCCGTAGCGCGCGTCGAGCTCGTCGATCACGCCGCGGGAGACGTTCGCGACGATGACGAGGCCGTCGCGTACCTCGGCGTCGACCGATGCCGGGAGTCCGTAACAGAGCCCGTGCGCGCGCCAGTGCACGGCGAAGGCGCCGCGGTCGCGTGCCGTCGCGAACTGATCCTCGGTCACCGGCTCGTGGTCCTCGCCTGGGCCCGGCGGCCGGGTGATCGCGCGCCGGGGGAAGCGGGCGAAGGTGTCGCCGCGTTCGCGGGCGTACGACAGCAGGGCGTCCTTCCCCGCCCCGCTGGCGCCCACGACGGCGACGAAGGCGCCGGGGCCGATCGGCTCGGTCACGAGACCCGCGCCCCCCGCCGGTACACGCCGCGGACGACCGGCACCCGCTGCCCGCTCGGGTAGCGCTCGGTGGCCGGCAGGTCGTGCGGCCGCACCCGCACCAGGTCGGCGCGCTTGCCGATCGCGATCTCGCCCCGGTCGTCGAGGCCGACCGCCCGCGCCGGGTTCGCGCTGACCAGCTTTGCGCCGTCGGCGAGCCCGAGCGTGCCGTCCGCGGCGAGCTGGAACACGGCCTGCAGCGGGCTCGACGGCACGTAGTCCGAGGACAGTATGTGCAGCAGCCCGAGCTCGAGCAGTTCCGCGGCGGCCACGTTGCCCGACTGGCTGCCGCCGCGGACGATGTTGGGCGCGCCCATGACGATGAGCTGGCCGTGCTTGTCCGCCGCACCGGCGGCGAGCACGGTGGTCGGGAACTCGGCGATGCGCGCACCGAGCGCGACCGACTCGGCCACGTGGTCTTGTGTCGCGTCATCGTGCGTGGCCAAGGTGATGCCACGCTGCGCTGCGAGCCCCGCGATCGCGCGGCGGTGGCCGTCGGCGTAGCGCGCCGACCGCTCGATCAGGGGGGCGAGGTAGGCGTCGAAGTCGGACTCAGTGACGTGGCCCTTGCCGATGTGGTAGCGCTTGAACACCTCGATGTCGGCGTACTGGCGCTGACCGGGGGTGTGGTCCATCAGCGAAACCAGCCGCACGTGCGGGTCGTCGGCGAACCGGCCGAATGCGTCGAGGCAGTCGGCGCAGGACACCTCGCAGCGCACGTGGATCGCGTGATCGGCGCGCAGCAGGCCGGCGTCGGCCGCCAGCTCGATCGAGTCCGCCAGGCACCGGGCGGCCATGGTGGTGCCATCGTGCTCGCCGGCCCCGGAGCCGACACGCACCGCGTCGAGCACGGTGGTCGCGCCGGCCGCCGCCAGTTGCGCGTCGCTGGCGAGCACGGCGGGCAGCGGGTCCCACTGCACGCCGGGGCGGGGGTTGAAATGGTACTCCAGGTGGTCGGTGTGCAGCTCGACCACGCCAGGCAGCAGGTGGTCGCCGTCCAGGTCCTCGCCGGCCGTGCCCGGGCCTGAACCGATGTCGGCGATCAGGCCGTCGCGGATCAGGACGGAGCCGTGCAAGACCTCCTCGTCGAGGACGATGCGAGCGTTGCTGAGTGCGGTTTCCGTGGTCATCGAGCTCCTTCGCGGTCGGTCGTGCTCGCGGCACTCCGGGGTGAGGGGGCAGGCTGCAGCGGGTGCACCGCGTGCAGCACGAACGGGGCACCAGGCTCGGCCTCCGTGAACAGGGCGAGGACGTCGACGGGCACGGCGGCCCCGAGCGACCCGGCGAACCAGTCACTCAGGGCGCGCTCCACCCCGAGCTGTCGCCCGGCGGGAATGCGGTCGGTAAGTGTCAGGTGGAAGCGGAACTCATCGAGCACGTACGGATAGCCCCATGCCTCGAGCAGCTCGCGCTGGCGCGGCGTGAGCGCGGCGAGGTTGCGGCGGGCGAGCTCGGCGTCGGTCGCCGGGGCGCGGAACTCGTCGAACTCCCGCACCACCTCGTCGGCGAGGGCGTGCAGGCCCGGCGCCTCCGCCCCTGGCACCAGGGCGAAGAAGCCGCCCAGGCGAGCGAGCGACAGCCGCGGGATCACCGCGCCTGCCCGGCCCGCCGCGAACCGGGCCACGGCGGCGTCGAGTTCCCCGGCGGTACGGCCCTCGGCGAGGCGGAACGGCGGCTTGAGCGTGCCGTGGAAGCCGTAGCGGCGCGCGTCGGCCGTGATCGCGTCGATTGACTCGCGTGTCCAGCCGCCGGGGACGCCCGGCGCGACGGGGTCACCATCGAGGCCGCGGCCGAGCCATTGCTCAGCCTTCTCGCGCAGCACCGCGCCGGCGGTGTCCGCCGACCCGGTGTCCGCCGACCCGGTGCCCGGTGCCACGTAGATCGCGAACCGCATGGTCACGCCGCTGCCCCGGCGGGCGCGGCGAACATCTCGACCGAGACGACGCGGCGGGCGACGGCATCGCGCACCTCTGCGTCGTGGAATATGCCGAGGATGGCGGTGCCTCGGGCGAGCTTCTCGCGGATCAGCTCGATGACGACCTCGCGGTTGCGCACGTCGAGCGAGGCGGTCGGCTCGTCAAGCAGCAGCAGCGGCAGCTCGGTGACGAATCCGCGCGCGATGTTCACCCGCTGCTGCTCGCCACCGGAGAAGGTGGCGGGCGGCAGCGCCCACAGCCGCTCGGGGATGGCGAGCCTGGCGAGCAGCTCCGCCGCCCGGTCGCGGGCTTCGGCCGCGCGCACGCCGCGCTGAAGCAGCGGCTCGGCGACGATCTGCAGCGCGGCCACCCGCGGCACGCAGCGCAGGAACTGGCTGACGTAGCCCACCGCGTCACGGCGGGCGGCGAGCACCTGGCGCGGGCCGGCGGCGGCGATGTCGATGACACTGCCCCGGGCCTGCAGCACGATGCTGCCGCGGTCGACCGCGTAGTTGCCGTAGACCATCTTGAGTATCGAGCTCTTGCCCGCGCCAGAGGCGCCGCCGAGCGCGACGCACTCGCCTTCGTGTACCTCGAAGGCGAGTTCGCGCAGCACCGGCAGGCGCTGGCCGCCCTGCAGGTGCATGGTGAAGGTCTTGTCGACGCCGGATACGGCGAGGATCGCCCGTGTTTCTGAAGCACCGGTCACGGCCGGATCATCCTTGCAGGATCGAGGAGACGAGGAGCTGGGTGTAGGCGGCCTGCGGGTCGTCGAGCACCCGGTCGGTGAGGCCGGACTCGATGACGCGGCCGTCCTTCATGACAAGGGTGCGGTGCGAGATGAGCCGCGCCACCGCCAGGTCGTGCGTCACGATGATGACGGCGAGGCTGAGCTCGGCCGCGAGCGAGCGGATCAGGTCGAGCAGGCGCGCCTGCACCGACACGTCCAGCCCGCTTGTCGGCTCGTCCATGAACACCAGGCGCGGCGAGACGACGAGGTTCCTGGCGATCTGCAGGCGCTGCCGCATGCCGCCGGAGAACGTGACGGGCGGGTCGTCGATGCGGTCGACGGGGATCTCCACCCGCTGCAGCCAGTCCGCGGCGGCGGCCCTGACGCGGCCGTAGTGCCGCCAGCCGGTTGCCATCAGCGGCTCGCCCACGTTGCCGCCCGCGCTCACGTGCATGCGCAGCCCGTCGGCGGGATTCTGGTGGACGAAGCCCCACTCGGTGCGCCACAGCCGCCGCACCGCGGCCTCGCTGAGCTCGGCCAGGTCCGCCACCGTGCCGTCAGCGAGCCGGTACCTGACGCTTCCCTCGGTCAGGCTCAGCCGCTGCGAGAGCGTGCCAAGCAGCGTCGTTTTGCCGGAACCCGACTCGCCCACCACGGCGAGCACCTCGCCCGGCCACAGGTCCAAGTCGACGTCGCGGCAGCCGTAGCGGTTGCCGTACCGGTGTCCCGCGCTACGGACCTCAAGCAAGGGCTGCGCGTCGTTCACGCGGTTACCTCCTCGACGCTGACGGCGCCAGAGTGAGTCAAAGCGGCGGCCGCGCGCTCGCAGTGGTCGGTGTCGGAGCAGACGAACATCGATCCGCCCTTGTCGTCCGTGATGACCTCGTCGAGGTAGACGCCGGTGGAACCGCAGACCGCGCAGGGCTGGTCGAAGCGCTGCGGTTCGAATGGGTGATCCTCGAAGCCAAGGCTCTCGACGTCGGTGAAGGGCGGGACGGCGTAGATGCGCTTCTCGCGCCCGGCGCCGAACAGTTGCAGCGCGGGGCTGCGGTGCATCTTCGGGTTGTCGAAGCTGGGGATGGGCGATGGCGACATGAGGTAGCGGCCGGCGACCATGACCGGGTAGTCGTAGGTGGTGGCGATGTGGCCGTACTTGGCGATGTCCTCGTAGAGCTTGACGTACATGAGCCCGTAGTCCGCGAGCGCGTGCAGGCGGCGCGTCTCGGTCTCGCGCGGCTCGAGGAAGCGCAGCGGCTCTGGGCCCGGCACCTGGTAGACGATCGTCTGCCCGGCGGCGAGCGGCGTCTCAGGGATGCGGTGGCGGGTCTGGATGATGGTGGCCTCGTCGGTGCGGGTCGTCGTGCGGACCCCGGTGACGGCGGCGAAGAACGAGCGGATCGACACCGCGTTGGTGGTGTCGTCGGCCCCCTGGTCGATGACCTTGAGCACGTCCTCCTGCCCGATGATCGAGGCCGTCACCTGCACGCCGCCGGTGCCCCAGCCGCGTGGCATGGGCACCTCGCGTGAGGCGAACGGCACCTGGAAGCCGGGGATCGCGACCGCCTTCAGCAGGGCGCGGCGGATCATCCGCTTGGTCTGCTCGTCGAGGTAGCCGATGTTGTAGCCGTCGAGCGCGGTGCTCATGCGCGTGCCCCCGCAAGGTCTGTCGGATCAGTCAGAACGGATTCTGGCTTCTCCTCCACCCGCGACCGGAACTCGCCGTGCAGCCGGCGTACCAGCCCGAGCTCGGCCTGGAAGTCGACGTAGTGGGGCAGCTTCAGGTGCTCGACGAAGCCGGCGGCCTGCACGTTGTCGCTGTGGCTGATCACGAATTCCTCGTCCTGCGCCGGGGCGACGATCCGCTCGCCGAACTCCCCGGCGCGCAGCGCCCGGTCGACCATCGACATCGACATGGCCTTGCGCTCGCTGCGGCCGAAGGCCAGGCCGTAGCCGCGGGTGAACTGGGCGGGGGTGTCGGCGCTGCCAGTGAACTGGTTGATCATCTGGCACTCGGTGAGTTCGACGCGGCCGAGGGGCACGGCGAACCCGAGCTCTGGCGCCTCGAACTCAACCTCGACCTCGCCTACGCGGATCTCTCCCGCGAACGGGTGCGTGCCACCGTAGCCGCGTTGCGTGGAGTACGCGAGCCCGAGCAGGAACCCCTCGTCCGCACGGGCCAGGGCCTGCAGTCGCTCGGCCCGGCTCATCGGGAAGATGGTGGGCTCCCTGGTGAGGTCGCCGGGCTCCGGGTCCCCGGCGCCTGATGCGTGGTCGGGCTCAATCAGCGCGCTCGCAGCGAGGAGGTCGGTCACGCGCGGCATCTCCGGCATTTCCGGCCCGGCGCCGTGGGCCTCCGGCTCTACTCGGGGGGTACGGGGGGTTGTCCCGCTGGTGCCTCGGTGGGTGAACAACCGGTGGGTGTAGTCGAAGGTGGCGCCGAGCTGCTGCCCGCCTGGCAGGTCCTTGAAGGTCGCCGAGATTCGCCGCTGCGGCGGCAGCCCGGCCGTGTCTACCGGCAGCGTGTAGCCGAAGCGCGGCAGGGTGGTGCGGTACGAGCGCACCAGCGTGATGGCCTCGAGCGCGTCGCCCTGCGCTTGCAGGATGGCGCGCGCGGTCAGCTCCGGGTCGTACAGCGACCCCTCGGTCATGACGCGCGAGACCAGGACGCCAAGCTGGCCGGCGACGGCGGCCAGCTCGATGCGCGGCAGCCGTGAGTCCCCGCGCCCCCGCTTGGCGAGCAGAGCGTGGGCGTTGGCGATGGCGCGTTCCCCGCCCTTGACTGCGACGTACACCGGCTTAGTCCTCCAGATCCGGGTCGGCGGCGGTGAGCTGGGTTGTGCGCGGCAAGGCGGCGACCGCGTCCTCGTCCACGAGCAGCAGGTCGACGCCGCGCGGGAAGATCCCGTTGTTGCGGCGCCACGCGTCGGCGAAGCCGTCGGGTGCCCACGGGGCGGCGAGCGCGACGGCGCCGTCGATGCCTGGTCCCCGCGCGGTGAACCGAGCCTGCGCCGTGTTTGGAAATCCCGCGCAGCCGCGGGTGTCGAGTACGACCGTGGCGGACAGGTGCGGCGCCTCGTCGGTGCCGGGCGCCAGGGACGCTAGCGGCGGCAGCGCGCCCGGGCCGGCGATGACGAAGCCGGCCGCGCCCGCCGCGTTCACGCGTCGGGCCCCGGTGTGGAACGCCAGCCAGTCGCCGGCCTCGTCGTCGCCTGCCAGGGCGCCGCCCAGCCAGACGGCGCAGTCGTCGTCGAGCAGTGTCAGCGAGACGGCCGCAAGGCCGCGGCCGAGCGCGGCGGGCGGGTCGGCGGGTCCGGCCAACGGGAAAGAGCGCACCGGGTGGGCCATCGCGTCGAGCACGGCCCGGAACGCGCGCTGCGCGTCGCGGGTGGGGTCGGCGAAGCCGGGTGCGTGGAACGCGCCGGCGGGACTCACTCGTGTTCCCTGGCGACGGTGAAGAAGTCGACGAGCGTGCTGCGCGCCTCCGCGTGGCGAAGGCCATCACGCTCGGCCTGCTCCCGTGCCAGCGGCGCGACGACCTCCGCGAGCACCCGCGCTCGCTGGCCCGTGTCGGACAGCAGGCCGTCGAAGATCGCGGCGAGCCTGGCGTGCTCGAGGTCGGTGCCGAGCACGTAGGACGTGCCCACGGCCGCGGCGGCAAGCGGCGCGCCGTGCAGGCGCACGGTGGCGCGGGCGACGGTGGCCTCACCCAGGTTGAAGCGCGCGCCGCCGCCGTCCGTGCGCGCCCGTACCATGACGAGCCCCGCCTCTGGGCCGCGGATCGCCTGGACGGCTGGCTTGGGCTCCCAGCCCTGCCATGCGGCGTCGAGTGCGTCCGGGTCGGCCAGCGCGAGCGTGCGCATCCACCGCTGCCTGGCGGCGACAGCCACGCCTGGCGACTCGGTCGGGAGCGTCTGTGACGTCACCGCATCCTCCGTCAAAGTTGTCCAATAATCTAGACAACTTCACGCTACACTATCGACTGCGACGGCACGAGACCCGCTAAGCGGCGATCGGCGCAGCGCGAGGTGAACATCCGGAGAACGCAGCGGCGAGTTGGGTAGAGTTTCGCGGTAATGACGACGCAGGGCAGGTCCCGCAGCGGATACTCCGCCTGGCGGCTCATCGCCGAGGAGTTGCGTCGCGAGATCATCGGCGGCTCGCGGGCGCCGGGGACGAAGCTGCCCTCCGAGGGCGAGCTCGCCGAGCGCTTCGGCGTGCACCGCAACACCGTCAGGCAGGCCGTCGCCGCGCTGGCCGCGGAGCACCTGGTCGTCTCCCGCCGCGGCAGCGGGACCTTCGTCGCCGAGCACACGGTGCTCGTGCACCGCATCGGCGCGCGCACCCGCTTCAGCGACAGCCTTGGCCGCCGCGGCCGCGCCCGCCTCCGGCTGCTCGAGTCGGCGATCGAACCCGAGCCGCCCGCCGAGATCGCGGACCGGCTCGCCCTCGCCGGCCGCCCGGCCCTGCGGCTTGAGACCGTGCAGACCGTCGACGGGCGCCCCATCACCCGCGCCGCCCACTGGTTCGTCGCCGACCGCGTGCCCGGGCTCGCGGAGCACTTGAGCGTCTCCGGGTCGGTAACGGCGGCACTGCGGGCCGTCGGGATCGACGATTACATGCGCGCCGCGACCACCGTAAGCGCGCGGCACGCCACGGCGGCCGAGGCGGCCGACCTCGAGCTGCCGCCCGGCTCGGTCGTGCTCGTCACGCGGTCCCTCGACATCCTGGCCGACGGCACGCCGCTACAGGTTGGCATCACCCGCTTTGTCGCGGGCCGGGTGGAGCTCGACGTCGGGCATGTATCGCTCGAACTGGACGAGCCGGCCTAGCAAGGCCAAGGGCACCTACAACGACACGGCCGCGGTGAGGTCCGCGTTGTCGAGGAGCACCATCGCGTCGTGGTCAGGGGTGCCCGGCTCGGCCAGGTAGACGACTAGCCCGTGCCCGTCGGCGCGGTTCAGGCCGAGGGTCTCGTGGGTGAGGTGCAGCGTGCCGACGAGCGGGTGCCTCAGGACCCGGTCGCCCGCGCCCGCCCGGCGGACCTCGTACCGGCCCCACAGCCGGCCGAAGTCCGGGCTCTTGACCAGCAGCTCGCCGACCAAAGCGGCCAGGTCGGGCGCGTCCGGGTCGCTGCCCGCGACGGCGCGGAGCTGGGCGACGCAGCCGCGGGCCTTCTGCTCCCAGTCGGGGTACAGGTGCCTGGACTCTGGGTGCAGGAACGTGTACCTGATCGTGTTCCGCTGCCTGGGCGGCCAGTCGAGCAGGCCCGGGTGGAGCCGCGCGCCGCCCGGGTTGGCGGCGAGCATGTCGTAGGTGCGGGTTACCACGTAGGCCGGGTTCGGGCGCAGGGTTTCCAGCAGGAGCTTCACAGTGGGACGGAGGGCGCGGGACGGCGGACGCGGTGGGACGGGGGCGCGGCGGGCCGCCTGTACGGCGAGGGACTTCAGATACTCGTGCGCGTCGCCGTCGAGGCGCAGCGCCGG
>Ga0210389_10003137_pt1 | contig 12910 bp, 10 predicted proteins | sample IncBWH28OmetaG_FD_160127 | JGI IMG/M metagenome (GOLD analysis project Ga0210389, IMG submission 160127) | Forest soil microbial communities from Barre Woods Harvard Forest LTER site, Petersham, Massachusetts, United States - Inc-BW-H-28-O ...
CGGAACGAGATCGCGCTCGACGTCGTATGGCATTTTCTCAAGCAAGGCAGGGTTCAGCGAAACATCGCCGCCGCTTGCCATCACCAGCGTATAGCCGTCCGGGTCGGCCCTGACGGCAGCCGTCATGGCAATCAGGCCGTTGCCGCCCGGCCGGTTTTCCACGACGACCTGATGGCCCCAATACTCACCGAGCTTGGCACCGACAATTCGCGCCGCGATGTCGGTGATGCCGCCGGGCGCGTAAGGGACAAGGATACGAACGGGGCGGTCCGGGAAGCTCTCGGCATTCACGGGAGCGGCGAATGCAACGAAAAACACCGCAACCACGACCGTTCGAAACATTACGTACCCTGTTTGCTGCTTGTCAGAATTGTCGGCGACAGCGATACGCGCTGTCGCCGGTTCGCTTTCAGTGTGCGAGCGGATCGGGGCGGAGCTGCAGCCGTACCGCGCGCGGGCGGTTGGCCGTTCCGCCTTCAAGGTGGAACATGGTTCTTGTTCCATAGGTGGACCACAACCCGTTGCCCTTCCAGCCGGTCGCCGCATCGTCGATCCGGCCATCGACGTTCTTGGGGAAGAAGCCCATCGGATAGGGAACGGTGAAGTTGACGAATTTGCCGTCGACGAGCGCCAGGATCGAACTGTTCAGGTTGCCCATCACGATCGGCACGTTCGGTCCGAGACCGAAGGTGTTAAACCAGTCGACCCAGACGTAGTAGCTTGCCTCGGCGCTGCCTTCATCTTTCACGTTGCGCATTTGCGGACCAGGCAGCCGGTACAGCGTCCAGCCTTCGGGGCAGTGGTTGCCGATTGCAGTCGGACCATTCAGCACCTTGCACTTGCGCCGATCGAAACTGCCGACGTGGCCGCTCGAGAGTGCAACCCAGTAGACACCGTCGGCATCGATATCGCCGCCACGCGGGCCATAGCCCGGCAGCGGCGGCTCGTAAATCTCGGAAAGCGCCGTCTCGATCGGGTTTGAGCCAAGCGTCGTCCGCACGATCGCGCCAGGATATCCGATGACGGTGCCCCAGACCGATCCGTCAACGGGGCTGACGGCGATCGCGTACTCGTTGACGGCGATGCGCTTGTCCTTGCCTGACACGACCTGCTGGTCAGGCTCGACATACTCGCCTCGCTTGCCGTCACCTGAGGTATCCAGGACGAATGGCGTCCACGCCTGCGACTGCACCTCACCACCGGTCTGTTCGAACTTCTTGACGTCCAGCCAGCCCAGCACGGCGGGACCCGCCACGCCGGCGCTGAGGAACAGCATGTCGTGGTCACGGGAGAAGGCGAGGTGGTGGGTGGGAAAGCACGTGCTCAGCAACGTGAATTTGTCGGCCGCCGGATCGTACATCGCGATATTGCGGTTTGAGACCTTGATCGGGAAAGCCTTTGCCGACGGCAGGCTCGATCCCTCCTTGCACCAGTCAGGGTTTGCTGGCGGGCGGATCTGTGACGTCATCCATATCCGGCCTTTGTCGTCCATCATCGGATTGTGCGTGATCGTCTGGCTGTTCCAGATCGCGTTCGGGCCCCATACCGGCGAGAAGCCGTGCGGGCGGGCGGTGACATTTGGCGTGTTCGGATCCCGCACCGGAATCTTGATTTCGCTATCGACGTGGGAGGCCGGATCCAGCACCGGCATGAAGTCCGTGCTGTCCTCGGGCGATCCATAGATCTTGCCGTTGGCGTTCACCGACGGATTCCACCGGTCGGTCGAGATTTCGTCGTGCAGATAGGCTGTGGGGTCGCTCCATTCCCACTCGGTGACCACGACGTTGCGGGCGATACCTTCCGGACGCGGTGGCGTTGCGAACGGCAGTTCGCCCGCGGCGATGTCGTCAGTCCATTTGCCGAACAGTTGGAGCGCTCTCTGCGTGCCAAGGCGGGTGATATCACGCGCCATGAATGGCGATGCGCTGCCGGCTTGCAGCCGCGTCGCCCAGGCGTCTGCCGAATCCTTGAATGTACCAAGCCGCTTGCTGACGGTCCGCGTGCCGGGTGTGCCGAGCGCGTGACAGGATTGGCAGGCGCCGCTCTTCACGATATTCAGCCACTCGCCCTGGCTCGTTATGAGGTCGATCGGGAATTCGTTTTTCTCGGGCACGCGCAACAACGAAAACCAGTACATCGGCGGATAATATTGCGCCGCCGCAGCCGGCGTAGGCGCAGGCACCGCGGTCAGGTTGAAAGTCCCGCCCGGGCTCGCCTGAACTTTGGCGGAATCGATGAGCCCGTAGCCGCGGACCCAGACCTGGTAATTGCCCTTTGGCAGGTCCGGAATCAGATAACGGCCGCGATCGTCGGTGACGACGATTTTCGTGTATCGCGTCGGTGTATCCGTCGTCTCGGCAATCACCCAGACGCCAGCCTCCGGCCCCTTCGCGCTCCTGACGACGCCTCCAAGATCATTGCTGCCGACGCCCACCGCAGCAGGACTGCGCTCTTGTGCGTGGGCGCCGACGAGCATCGCAGCCGTCGCCAGGGCGGCCAAGAGCGTCGAGGTCGCCACGTGTGGCCGACCCACAAACGTTTGAATTTTCATGATGCTTTACCCTCCCCCAGAGATAATTCTGACCCGCCGAAACAATATTGTCTATCTCGCGGGGAAGAATGGCTTCCATGCGCGCCGAAGCATTCGCATCGGTACGCTAAAACGTCTCGTGCGATGCAAACAATCCGAAGACGATGATCTCGGCGGCCGCGCCATGTGCGCTATTTGACATACATTCGCCGCTGGCTCTAATTTGTTTACGGCTGTCGGGGCTTGGCAAATGCGCGGACGGAATTTCATAACATTGGCGGCCGCCTTTTTAGTGATGATAGGCTTGCTGCCGCGGGCGGTCGCCGGAACGGTTCTCATCACCGATCAAGAGGCCATGCTACCACTCGACAAGAAAATTGTCGGGACGCGCGGGATCACGCGTGGGCCAAGAATCGAATTCGCCCATCATGATGTACTGGTTGTTTCGCCCCTGCATTTCCAGATGAAATTTCATTCTTTTGGGGGAGCGGCGATAGTTGTTCAGTCCATTCGGCTCATCTACCTTAAAACACCCGATATCGATCTGACATCTCGCGTAATGCCCTTTGCACAGGCGTCGGGTATTGACATTCCGGACGCGGAAATTCCAAGCGGCGAGCACTACCTCCAGGCGGAGGTGGCCGATTCGGAAGGAAGAACGAGAACTGAAGTGTTTTTATTGAAAGTTGCTCCAAAGTGATGAATTGAATGCTGTGTCCGTTTTGCACTCACAAGAATGAGAAAGAAGTTCTTGTTTGTGGATCGTGTCGCCGGGACATCTATATTCCGGGCTTAAGCGCTACCCTGAAATCAGGGTAGCGCTCTCCCGTCGTTGCCGGCATTCAAGCTCGGCGCCAGCAGTTATTTGGCGAAGGTGGGAAATACCGGCAATTTGTCGAGGTCGCGCGCATCGTGCTGGATGATGAGCGTCGCCGTCAGGTTCGCTGAAATCTTCTTGATGCGTTCGATCGACGCGATGGTCTGGGCGCGGTCGTAGTTGAACGCAGGCACGCCGTCCGAATCGTAGTTCTCGCGGAAATGGACGGCGTCGCCCGAAAGGATGACCGGGCCCGTCTGTGCCAGCTTGACGAGCAGGCTGGAATGACCCGGCGTGTGTCCCGGCGTGCGCAGCACGATCACCGTGCCGTCACCGAACACATCTTTGTCGAGGCCGAGCGGCAGCGGCTCGACCTTGCTGTCGCCCTTGATCCAGCTCTCGAACGGCTTGAAGTTCACGCCTTCGGCCGGCTTGGGCGCCGAAATCGCGTCCCATTCCCGGGTGCCGATCAGCAGGGTTGCTTTCGGAAACGAGGCGATCTGGCCGGTGTGATCGGCGTGATAGTGGCTGATGCCGACATATTTGATCTGGTCGGGTTTGACGTCGATCTTTGCCAGGAGATCGACCAGGCTTTCCTTCGGCGCGACCTTGGGCATGGTCATGGCGTGGCCCGTATCCCACAACAGATAGTCGTCGCCATGCTTGACCAGATAGCAACTGAAGACGAGCTGAAGCTTCAGATCGCCATAGGCAAAAGTATCCGAGAAGCGCTGATTGACAGCCGTAGGCTCCTGCGGCGTACCGCATTCGAAACGCACCAGCGACACGTCAGCCGCTTGCGCAGGCGCCGCGAGACCGGCGAAAAGACTGGCGCCGAAAGCGAGGAGAGTCAGTGTTCGGTTCATGGTTTCTTCCCTTGGTTTGGCTTTTGCCCGTGTGGCGATCAAACTATTTGGTGCCGTACGCCCAGCGATAAATAGAACACGCAGGGTACACACGTGTGAAGGGGAGCGGAACGTCGGGGGTCCTTATGATGCCAACATTTGCAAAAGTGCCTCTCGGATCGGGATGCAAATGTTAGAACAGGACCACGCGCCGCCAACCACGAAAACGAAATGGGGAGTTCCATGCAACGGTCGATGCGTAAAGCCGTCTACCTGCTGGTCCTGATGACGCTGGCGGGCGCCGCTCACGCCCAGTCGGCGGCATCTGTGCCGGACACGGTTGAAAGCCGCTCGATAGAAAGCCACCTGGCCGCGGGCAAGAGCGCGGCCGGCGGACGCGATAACACGCCGGATTTTTATGGTCTTGTTACGGCCATCTGTGTCGCGCCACAGCGCGGCGCGCCGTCGCCCGACGCCCCTGCGCCGCGCGAAGATCCAAACCGCAAGGCGACGTATATGCAGCCGAAGAAGGCGTTCGACGACGTCTATTGGCTGGGGACCGAAAGCACTTCGGCATGGCTGCTCACGTCATATGACGGCTACATTCTCTACGATACCGCCAACGTCTACGATGCCGAGGATGTGCTGATCGGCGGCATGCAGAAGCTGGGTCTGGATCCGGCGAAAGTGAAATACGTCATCGTTTCGCACGGCCATCGCGGCGAATCCGGCGGGGCCTTTCTGTTTCAGTCGCGCTACGGCGCGCGCATTGTGACGGCGGATTGGGACCTTATTGATGGTTCTCTTTATGGCTACCCGACCGGCAAGCCGAAGCGGGACATCGTTGCCACCGACGGCATGAAGGTGAGGGTGGGGGACCGCACGGTTACCCTCTACTTGACGCCCGGACATACGCCCGGAACGATTTCCGGCATTTTCCAGGCGCACGATCAGGGCAGGCCGCTGACGGTCGTCTATTCCGGCGGCACGGAATTCAATTTCCCCAACGACGTCGCGCATTTCGATCAATATCTGGCGTCAGAGCGCAGACTTGCTTCTCTGGCGGCGGCTGCTGGCGCGACCGTCATCATCAACAATCAGTCCCAGTTCAACGGCGCAGCCGACAAGCTACGGATATTGGCCGATCGGCAGCCCGGCGAACGCCATCCCCTGAACGTCGGCACCGAGGCGGTGGCTCGCTATTTCAGGATCGAGGACGAGTGCGCCCAGGCGCAGCGTCTGAAAGTCATTGCCGGCCAAAGCGACCACTAGAGCCTATTCGGTTCTGATTGAATCAGAACCGCGCTCTATTCTTTTGTTTTGACGCGTTTTCTTCACGCGAACCGGTGTCCACTTCGCTCGAAAACGCTCTGGGCAGCCGCTCCCATTTTTTAGAAAAGGACCCGGCTGACGCGGGAACCTTTGCATGTCAGCCGGATCATCAGGGTTTCAATCGCCTCGGCGCCCTACTGAGCGTCAGCGCATCGCGCTCAACGAGTGGTCGTCTTGCATGTCGGGGCTCATCGCTTCGCGTTGAAGTAGCCGAGATCGGTCGTGACGCTTTCGAGCACGCGCATGACGGCTTCGGTGCGCTCCGGGTCGGCCGTGACATGGTCGGCGAGATAGACGCGCCCCGGTGGCAACGGTGTTTTTGTGGCGATCGCGGCGAGAGCGCCGGAAGGCTTGTAGGCTTCGATCATCCGCTTCGGAAAGATGCCGATGCCGATACCCGCGGCGACGAGTTGGGCTGCGGCGTTGACGCTGGTGCAGATGCATAGCGGACCAGGCTTCTGTTCGGCCGAGGCGAACCACGCCACCGTATTACGGTGCATCGACGTCGGCGGCGGCGTGGTGACGACCGTAAAGCGGGACAGCGCTTGCGACGACGTTCCTATTCGTTTCGACGCCGCAGGCGTGCCGGCCCATGTATTGGGTTGGGGGCCGAGCGAGACCATACGCAGCGCGCGATCGCCGACGGGATCGACCAGCACCGCGAGATCGAGGCTGCCCTGCAGCAATTCCTGCTCGAGCGTCGTGCTGGTGGTAACGGTCCATTCCGGGCGCAGCAGCGGATAACGCTTGGCGATCGCGACCGCCAAAAGCCGCAAGCAGGCAACCGCAAAGCCTTCGGCAAGCCCGATGCGAAGGCGCCCGGTGATCGCGCTGGGCGAGGCTGCCTTGCGAAGATGCCCGTAGGCGTCGAGCACCAGCTTCACCTTGGGCAGGAACACATGACCGGCGCGCGTGACCCGCACGCCGCGGCCATGCCGTTCGAGCACCGGCGTCGCGATTTCAGCTTCGAGCTTGCGCAGCCGGAGCGACAATGTCGGCTGCGTGACATTGAGTTGGGCGGCGGCGCGGTGCACCGAGCCGAGTTCGGCGACCCAGTAGAATGCCTCGAGCTGCGCGATGCTGACGTTATTCATTGAAAAATCCTATCAATTAGGGCAAGGCCATTTAATTAGACAGCATTCGCCTATGCATATTAGCTCAGTGCCGGTTCGCCTACGAAAAAAACGCCGGCTCAAGCCGGTCAGGCAACCAAATTGGGGGGACGATGTGAGCTATCGCCGGGGATGGATCGCGCTGCTGATTTTTACGGTTGTCATCATCAACTATATCGACCGCATCGCGTTGTCGGTTGCCGCCAGGCCTATTGTCGCCGAGTTCGGTTTCTCGCCGGTGCAAATGGGCTATCTGTTTTCCGGCTTCCTGTGGACCTATGTCGTTTGCCTCGTTCCGCTCGGACTTCTCGTCGAGCGGGTCGGCATCAAGAACATGGTCGGCGGCGGCATCGCCATCTGGTCGACTGCGACCGCGCTGACAGCCGCCGCGAGCGGCTTTGTCACCATTCTGGCGGCGCGGCTTGTCATGGGCGCGAGCGAAGCGACGACATTCCCGGCATGCGGCGGCGCGATCCGCCAGTGGTTTCCGGAGCGCGAGCGAGGCTTCGTAACGACCTTGTTCAACGGGGGGTCTTCCGCGGGGCCCGCGGTCGGCGCGATTCTTACCGCAGCGCTCGTGAGTTCGTTCGATTGGCGCACGGCCTTCGTCGTGCTGGGAGCGATCGGCCTCGTCTGGCTGATCGCCTGGTGGATCTGGTACGGCTCGCCCGAGCAAGCCCCTTGGTTGAGCGAAGCCGAGCGGACGAAAATCCTGGCCGAGCGCAACGGCCCTGGAGCGGCGGCCTCGCAGGCGCCGCCGCCGTCCTCGCTCGGCTATCTCTTGAGCCAGCGCAGCGTCTGGGGCCTGGTGCTGACGCAAGCCTGTCTCGTCTACACCGCTTATCTTTTCCTGACGTGGCTGCCGACCTATCTCCAGTCGACCCGCGAACTCTCGACCATGAATACCGGCTATCTCACCGCCGTCCCGTATCTCATCACGGTCGTGCTCGGCGTCACGATTGCCCGCATCAGCGACCGCGTCCTTTCGTCGAAGGACATCCAGGCCGGCCGCCGCCGCAACTTCATCGCCGCCATGGCGATCCTGGCGATGCTGATCCTGCTCGCGCCGCTGGTCGATGGTCTTTGGCAGTTGCTGCTGGTGCTGACATTGGTGCTGACGGGCTCGACGACCGGCGCGGGACTGAACTTCACGCTCGCCAGCGACCTCCTGCGCAATCCGCGCGATGTCTCCCGCGTTGTAGCCATCACCTCGTTCGGCGGCAATCTGTTCGGTCTCATTGCGCCGATCATCACCGGCTACGTGGTCGCCGGCACCGGCGGCTACACGTGGGCGTTCCGTATCGCGGCCGTGCTCTTGTTCTGCGGGTGTCTTGCGACGCTCGGCCTGACGCGCCGGCCGATCGAACCGCAACACGCTTGAACGTCTTCAGGAGAATTTGAACATGGCGGAAACGATGAAGCACCACTATGCCACCTTGCGCCGGCCGATCACGGATGAGACGCGCGCCGGCGTGATCGAGGATTTTCCCGAGATCGAATTGGTTCCGGACAGGGCGCTCGGTGCGCGCTGTGTCGAGGCCTGGAGTTATTCGCTCTGCTGCTCCGACTTCCGGCGGATCCGGGATATTCCGCCCTGGGGCAATCCCGGCGGTCCGGTGCTGTGCCCGGGAACCCAGACCGATCACGTGCGCGGGGTGGTGCGCATGACCAAGGCGATGGCGGAAGAGTTCGAACATTCGCATCGGCACGTTCGAATCGACTGGGACGTCCTGATCGCTGGAGCAGTCTGCCATGACGTCGGAAAACCCTACGAATTCGATCCGAGCAATCGTGCGAGGTGGGAGACCGATCCGGCCGACAGCGGCGCGCCGACCTTTCGGCATTCGGTGTTCGGCATGCATGTCTGCCTGACGGTCGGTTTGCCGGAGGAGGTGGCGCATATTGCGGTCGGGCACTCGTTCGAAGGACTGCACATGGGCGTCAGTGCCGAGTGCATGATCGTTCGCCAGGCCGATCACGGCTGGTGGCACATTGCCGGTACGCTCGGTTTGGTCACGCCTGAGAGTATCGGCGTGTTGCCGAACAACCTGCGTGCCCGCAAGCAGCGTGGTGCCTGATCAGGAAGGCGGGGCAACCCGTCGGTCAAAAATAGCAACAGGGGAAAAACGTGAAGCACCGTCGATACTGGATCTTCGTTTTGATGTTCTTGCTGGCGACGATCAATTACGTCGATCGGATCGTGCTGTCGGTCTCCAGCACGCCGATCGCCGAAGAGTTCGGCATCAGCAAGGTCGAGCTCGGCTATCTCTTCTCCTCCTTCCTCTGGCTTTATGTCGTCTGTCTGGTGCCGATGGGCATCATCGTCGACAAGTTGGGGACCCGTGTGGTCAACGCGGCCGGCATTACCGTCTGGTCGGTCGCGACGGCGCTAACGGGTTTGGCGAGCGGCTTCGGCATGCTGATCGCAACCCGGGTGATGATGGGCATCGGTGAATCCACGACATACCCCGCCTCGGGCCGCGTCATCCGCGAATGGATTCCACTCAAGGAGCGGGCATTGTTCGCCGCCTTCTTCAACAGCGGCGCCTATTTCGGCCCGGCGATCGGCGGTCTTGTCTTGGCCGGGCTGGTCAGCGCCATTGGGTGGCGTACGACTTTCCTTGTCTGTGCGACGATCGGCTTCATCTGGTTGCTGGCCTGGATGATCTGGTTCCGCAAGCCGGAAGAAGCGAGCTGGCTCAGCGATGAAGAGCGCGCGTTCATTCTGCGGGAGCGTAACGGCAACGCCAAAGAAGCTCCGGCCGATGGCACTTCGATCGGCTTGCGGGGCCTGCTGAGCTCGCCCTCGATGCTGGGACTGATGCTGACTCAGGGCTGCGCGGTCTATACGCAATATTTCTTCCTGACCTGGCTGCCCAACTACCTTCAGACCGAACGCGGCATGTCGCTGTTGAAGAGCGGCGCGCTGATGTCGCTTCCCTTCATCGGCGCAGTGATCCTGACCATCCTGCTCGGCAGGCTGAGCGACAGCCTGCTCGACGAGGAAAGTGCGCGCAGCGGCGGGCGAAGGCGTTTGGGAGCGCTGTTGATGTTGTTCGGTTCGGTCATCCTGCTGACGCCGCTGGTCGACAACGTCTATCTCATCCTGGTGCTGATCACGATTGCGCTGGGCGGTGTGGCGTCGGCTGTCGCCCTCAACATTGCGCTGATCGGCGATCTCTTGCGAACCTCGGCCGATTCCGGGCGCGCGACCGGACTGCTGATCCTCGGCGGCAACATATTCGGCATATCGGCCCCGATCGTGACAGGTTATGTCGTGCAGGCCACGGGCAGCTTCAACATGGCCTTTGTCGTCGCGGGTTCTCTGCTGGTGCTCGGCGCGCTCGCCGTATTCCTGCTCGCAAGGACGCCGATCGGGCCGGGCGAGGGGGATGCCAGTGTGGCGGTTCAGAAGTCCGCATCATTGCCGCCGCGAGTTCATCACGCGGACTTCTGAACCAAAAGCCACACTAGAACAACAGGTTTGCTAGCGTCCTTTAGATTCCGAAGTTCGAAACGTGGCTCCGCAAGATGATACGAACTTCGGAAACGGGACACTAGTCTTTCGGTTCGTACCGCGTAAGAAAAGTTGTATTTTGTTTTTCCATCCGCCGAAGGATCTCGCCACCAGCGTCTTCGCCCGCTTGCCGGACGAATTTCGCAAGGCGGATCCGAACAACGATTGGGCGCGCTACCAGCCGAAAGGCAGTCCCGCGCGCTCGCTGCTCGAGGGACCCTCGTTCGACCGCGAAGGCAATCTGTGGTGTGTCGATCTGCCCAACGGCCGCATTTACAAGATCACGCAGGACGGCAGTTTCCACGTCGCGGCCGAATATGACGGCTGGCCGAACGGGCTGAAATTCCACAGCGACGGCCGGATCTTCATTGCCGATTACAAGAACGGCATCATGGAAATGGATCCGGTCAACGGCAAGGTCAGGCCGTATCTCGTTCGCGCGAGCCTTGCGCCCTTCAAAGGCTGCAACGATCTGTTCTTCGCCGCCAATGGCGATCTCTATTTCACCGACCAGGGCCTCACCGGCCTGCACGATCCGACCGGCCGGCTGTTTCGCCTGACCGCCAGCGCGCAGCTCGATTGTCTGCTCGACAATGTGCCGAGCCCAAACGGCCTCGTCATGAATCTCGCCGAGAACATGATCTATCTGGCGGAGACGCGCGGCAACTGCGTCTGGCGCGTGCCGCTCAGCCCCGACGGCGGCGTTGCCAAGGTCGGCATCTATATTCAGTTGTCCGGCGGCTGGGGCGGCCCTGACGGACTGGCGCTCGACTCGGAGGGGCGGCTGTTCATTGCCCATGTCGGCATGGCGGCGGTGTGGGTGGTCGACGCGCTGGGAGAGCCGGTCTATCGCATCCGAAGTTGCGCGGAGCCTCACACCACGAACATGGCGTTCGGCGGCGCGGACAACAAAACGCTGTTCATCACGGAGTCCGGCAGCGGTTCGATCCTGAAGGCGGAAATGGATGTGCCCGGCAAATTGATGTTCTCGCATCGGTGAAGGGTTCGGGAGTTGCCTCCCGGGGAAGCGTCGACCACCCATCGAGAACCTGTTCCCACGGTGGAACCTCCGGGCGCCCGGCTGGCGCGCCGACGAAGTGATCGAATAGCGTCCATCTTTTCGAAGCGTTGGCCGCAGGGCTCGTAGAATTTCAACCTGACGCCATGCCGGCTACGATGTCCGTTCTTGAGGGGATAGTGTTGAAAAAGTTCTTTGGAACAGCGTCGTTTTGACCGTGCGCCGGGTACTTCCGGTCTACCCCGATTAGCGGACATGCAATTTTTTTGATCTGAAATTGCCTGGCAAAGGGCGATCGGAGCCTCGCCTTCGGATACCCCGCTTGCTATTCGCGCCGCGCCGTTGCCAAGCGTTTCCGGGCTAGCCAGGGAAGGCTTTGCATTCTTATCCACAAAAGTCCGGCTCCCGCCTGATCGGTTCCCGAACCCCAGTGAAATCAAGGATTCTCCTAAATCGTGGCGGTGATTGTCGCTTTTTGGCCCTCAATGGCGGGGTACTTCAATCAAATCAATGAGGAGGCATCAGCCAATGCCGACGAAAGACGGTTTGACTAACGACCATCCTTTGCCTTTCTTTCTCGCCGAACATGCCGAAGAACCCGAGCAGTGGGAGGATATCGGGAAAGCTTGGGACAGAGCGGTTATCTCGTCGCGAATCCTCAAGGCGGGTATTTTGATTGTAACGGCGACAGCGATCGGTGTCGCCGTTATATCGGTGGGAAATCCAGCCGCGCTCTTTGCGAACGTCACGGCCTCGCTGTTCGACACATCGGCGTTGCAGCCTGGCACCGATCAATCGACGCCAACAATTCAATCAACCGCCGCTCGCGATTTGCTGCCGACTGCAGGGGACGAGTCGCCAATTAACCCCGGCGCTAACCCCGAGGCAGCGCCGCCATCAGACGGCAAGACCGCCGCAACGGACGCGCCAACACGCAACGAAATTGCTGCCGCTGTTGAACCTGCCGATCAGAGTCAGGCCGAAGCGGGTCAATTGTCAGCCGATGAGTTGTTCAAGCAATTCCAAGCGTGGGCGGCAGAGCAAGATCAACGGGCGCAGGTCAGATCCGTACAACCCGCTCAAGATGCCCCAGCACAGGTTGTGCAAGATGCCCGACGACAGGTCCGGCCCATGCAAGTGCACCGACGGGTCCGTCATGTGCAGAACGCGCGGGCAGAGGTCCAGCCGGTGCAAAATCCCCGAAAAAAGGCCCGGCGGGAGCAAAATGAGCGAGTACAGGTCCCGCCCGTACAAGACGCCCAAGCTCAGGGTCAGTCTGTACAAAATGCCCAGGTACCGTCGTTCCTGCAAAGCTTCGGTTGGCGCTAGCAGGGAAGTGACGCTCTCCAAGCCTGATCAAACCGTTTCGATTGGCGGTCTTGTTGAGCGATGATATTTTGTATTTGAGGGTTGGTCTAACCCTAGGGCATGGACGATCCTTGATGCACGGGGTCGCACCCCAAATGTGCAGTCGAGTAGCCGGCCCATTGTTAGGCCGAGGGGCCGGGGGTCGCTCCCCCGGCTTCCTTTAGCTGCCTCAGTGGCAACACCGAAGTACCGACCCTGCGAGAAGGTAGCAAATTCTGCATCTTCGTCATCGAGGGGGTGCACAGTAGCCCGCCGACCGATACAGATAAATCGCGGGAAATCGTGAAGCTCCCAACGAGGCTGGGCAAGAACTCGGCATTTTCGGCGATTGATGTACGATTCGATTCATGACGAATCGGATGTTCAAGACC
>Ga0210389_10003138_pt1 | contig 12909 bp, 8 predicted proteins | sample IncBWH28OmetaG_FD_160127 | JGI IMG/M metagenome (GOLD analysis project Ga0210389, IMG submission 160127) | Forest soil microbial communities from Barre Woods Harvard Forest LTER site, Petersham, Massachusetts, United States - Inc-BW-H-28-O ...
CCATGGATGCCTCCGGTAACCTCTATGTTTCCAATGCTTTTATTCCCTCCGTTGTAGAGATAAAGCCGATAGGCGGATATTACATAAGCCCCGTTTTACCTGCAGGCTTGCATTTTGATAGCAATACAGGAGCCATCAGCGGCACGCCGACAGTAAATACCGCAGCGAAAAACTACGTGGTGACTGCTTACAACCTGGGCGGCGGAAGCACAACAACAATCAATATAAAAACCAGCCCCTTAACGTTATCCTATGTAAGCCCGCAATCGTATGCTATAAATACACCGATTACGCCATTGCTGCCAACCTATAGCGGACTTGCGACGGCGGGATACGGCACCTCACCGTCCGTATTGGCATCAGGGCTCAGCACCCCCCTTGGTGTTGCGGTTGATGCAACAGGAAATGTTTATCTTGCAGATGCAGGCACCCGTAATATCAGCAAGATCCCAACAGCCGGTGGTGCGCCAATTGTTGAAGGCTCTGGTTTTACGGTACCTTATGGTGTAGCTGTTGATATTTTGGGAAACATATATATGACAGACAATAGTGCAAACAATGTAAAAAAAATCCCCTACAACGGAGGCCCGCCGATTATTATTGGGGCAGGTTTCAACGGCCCCAATGGCGTGGCTGTAGATGCGAGCGGCAATGTGTATATCGGCGATGCCGGGAGCGGTACGGTTAAAAAGATTCCCGCAGCCGGCGGCGCCGTAATCACCATTGCCTCCGGGTTCAATTATCCGGCTGGTGTGGCCGTTGATTCTACAGGCAATGTTTACGTTGCCGACCAGCTCAACAGCGCCATTAAAATGATACCGGCGGGCGGTGGCGCACCGGTTACTTTAGGTTCCGGGTTTCATCAGCCAACCGGCGTTGCCGTCGACGCTGCCGGGAATGTTTTTGTGGCCGATCAGCTTAACAATGCTATAAAAGAAATACCCGCCGGCGGTGGCGCCGTGATATCAATCGGTTCCGGTTTTAACCAGCCGTACGGCGTATGTGTTGATGGCGCCGGTAATGTTTATGTGGGCGACGCCGGTACCGGCACGGTTAAAAAAATAACGCCGGTGGGCGGCTTTTATATAAACGCCCTGCCACTTGGCCTAACATTCAGTAACGCTTCAGGAGCAATCGGTGGCACGCCAAAAGTTATAAGCCCGGCAACTAATTATACCGTAACCGCCTATAATAGTATGGGTAATAATTCCGCAGTCGTAAATATAAAAATCACCCCGCCTGCGGTTGCCACGCTTTCAAACCTGGCTTTAAGCAGCGGCTCCCTAACACCCGTATTTGCCAGCGGTACTACCGTTTATATCGCCAATGTTGGTAATGGGATAACTTCGATCACCCTGACACCCACGGCTACAGACCCACTTGGAACAATAAAGGTGAATGGAACGACAGTGGCAACAGGCGCGGCATCATCAGGGAATGCGTTGACCGTGGGCGCCAACATCATCACAACCGTGGTAACTGCCCAGGATGGCATCACCACCAAAACCTATGCCCTAACGGTAACCCGCGCTGCCTCCGCCAATGCCAACCTGTCCCAGTTGAAACTCAGCAGTGGCGCATTAAGCCCTGTTTTTTCAGCAGTAACAACCGGTTATACAGTTGATGTAAGCAATGCGGTAAGCTCCATGACGGTTACGCCAACAACGGGCGTAGCCACATCTTCGGTAACGGTGAATGGAACAGCGGTAACATCCGGGTCTGCGTCAGGGGCGATCAACCTGAATGTGGGCCCAAACACCATCACCACCGTAGTAACGGCACAAGATGGAACGACTACTAAAACGTATACCATAACGGTAATCAAGGCCGGGTCAGGCAACGCTAACCTGTCCAAACTGGGACCGGGTATCAGCGGGTTAACGCCGGCCTTTTCATCGGGAACCACCAGCTATACCATAAGTACAGGCAATACCACCGCCTCGATGACCTTAACGCCCGTCAGCAGCGATGCCAATGCGACGATAAAAGTAAACGGAACAACGGTAACATCGGGCACGGTGACCGCACCGGTCATATTGGCCGAAGGCGCCCAAACGGTGATCAGCACAGTAGTAACGGCACAGGACGGCTCAACCACCAAAACCTACACCCTGACAGTAGCCCGTGCGGTATCCACCAATGCCAGCCTGTCCGCATTAAAGCTGAGCAGCGGCACTTTGACCCCGGCATTTGCCCCGGCGACCACCAGCTATGCCGTTAGTGTAGCCAACACCGTTTCAACCATAACGATCAGCCCTGCAACAACCGATGCCAATGCAACGATAAAAGTAAACGGTGCTGCGGTAGCATCCGGGACGGCATCAACCCTGATCGCGTTAGTCGAAGGTGCTCAGACGGTAATTACCACAGTGGTAACCGCCCAGAACGGCGCCACCACCAAAACCTATACCCTAACGGTAACCCGGGCGCCCTCAACCAATGCCGCCCTGTCCAAACTGGGGCCGAACATCGGCGGGTTAACACCAGCCTTTTCAAGCACCACCACCAGTTATACCATAAGTACAGGCAATGCCACTGCAGCGATAAAATTAACACCCGTTAGCAGTGATGCCAATGCAACTATACAAATAAACGGCACAGCGGTAGCATCGGGAACGACCACCGCGCCGATAGCACTGGCAGTAGGCCCCAATACCATCACCGCGGTAGTAACCGCACAGGATGGTACCACCATTAAAACCTATACCCTAACGGTAACACGGGCATCAGGCGGGGCCGATAGTTATGTCCCGATAGCTATCGGGACTGGGATCAGCGTAACCATCCCGATAGCTATCGGGACAACCGAAACACCAGCATTGGCCGACGACGGCGTACAGGTGCACCAGGGCGTATCACCCAATGGGGACGGCATAAACGACTTTTTGCAAATCGACAACATCAGCCAATATCCGGATAACAAACTGATGATCATGAACCGGAACGGGCAGTTGATCTATGAAGCCAGCGGTTATGACAACAGTTCAAAAGTATTCGACGGCCACAGCAACAAAAACGGGCGGATGCAACTACCGGGCACGTACTTTTATCAGCTGGATTATACCGTGAACGGCGTCGCCAAACATAAAACAGGGTTTTTGGTGCTGAAGTATTGATGTTAGTCCGGAAAGTCCGAAAGTCAGTAAAGTCCGAAAGTTAGAAAAGGAGAAAGTCTGTAAAGCCCCAAGAGCTTCGTCTACCGGACTTTACTGACTCACGGACTTCCCCCATATACCCCAAAGATGTTATTGCGTACCCTGCAAATTCTAATTACTTTTAGCACGCAGGGGATTTGCGTTATTCGTGAACTTTGATTTTTAGACGGTGATATAACAAGCGATCATTATGCTGCTTTAAAGTTAGTTTATGAAGATACTTTCCCGCGGTTTCAAAGGGATGCCAATAGTGTTGGCATTCATTTCCTGTTTACTATCCTTCAGCCTGCAGGTTCAGGCCCAATCGAATGATAACCTTTCGAACCTCATTGTTAGCCCTGGTACGCTAAGCCCGGCTCTTGACCCGGCAATCACCAATTATACAGTAAACGCGGGTTATGCCACGCAGTTCACCTTTACAGCATACTCCGCCGATCCAAACGCGACTCTCAAGTTTGGCCCTTATACCGATCAATCCCTTGTTGGTGGTACTTTCCCGCTTGACAATGCCGCAAGTACTTTTGCAATAACGGTAACAGCGGTAGATGGGACATCTAAAACGTATACAATTGTAGTGACGAAACAGAATCCATTTAGCTACACCAGCCCGCAGCCGCTCACCCTGGGCACCCCCATCGCCCCGCTTTACCCATTGTACCAGGGGGCAATTTTGCCTGGTTATTATGCGGATGGGGCAGTTTTAACGGACACACAAGATAACCCGTTTCTCGGACTGGAAAGTGTGGTTTTTACCAGGACCCTGTCTTTTTATATACTCGACGGCGGCGCGATAAAAAGAAACACCGCATACACCTTTGCTGGTATCAATGGTACAATTGCTACGCTCGGGGAGAATGGGAGCAGTATAGCTGTTGACAACAGCCTGGCGTCTTCCCAAAAAGACATCCTTTATGTTTCCTGTTTGACCAGCAATACTGTAAAAAGAATAATAGCAACACCACTTGGTGGCGACCAGGCCACTGTTTTTGCTTCGGGCTTTAACCAGCCTAAAGGCGTGGCTGTTGACGGGGCTGGCAACGTTTATGTAGCCGATTATGGCAATAACGCCATTATGAAAATACCCGCCGCCGGCGGTACGCCCGTTAGTATTGGCGCAGGCTTTTACCATCCTAATTCGGTGGTGGTGGACACCGCCGGAAATGTATATGTGGCCGAGGGCGAAAATATATATGCCGCGGGCGAAAACAATGATGTTAAGGAAATATTGGCCGCTACCGGCAAAACCATTACCATAACAACCCCGCAAAACGGGCTTAAGAACCCCCAAGCTATTACCCTGCATAACGGGAATATTTGTTTTTTTGACTCAGGGGTCGTAAAAGAAATTCCGGCAGGCGGGGGCCCAACCATTCAGTTGGCGTACCTCGAGGATCCTGTTGACTTTATTTTTTCCGGTAATACACTGTATGTTGCTGACGCGCACGACCACTTTATTGATGAATACCTTCCGGAAAATGGTTATACAATCAACCAGCCTTTACCACAGGGCCTAAGTTTAAACACAACCACCGGCGTTATCAGCGGCACCCCAACTGCTGCCAGCCCGGTTACCAGCTATGTGATAACAGCCCAGAATTATACCGTTTATGGATCTGCAACAATAAACCTGGGTGTTAGCCCCGGTGCATTAACCATAGCAGCAAACAGCCAGACAATTGCTTATGGTGCGGCAATACCGGCGTTTACCGCAAGTTTTACCGGCTTTGTAAATGGCGATGGCCCTTCGTCCTTAACCCAGCAGCCCACATTCAGCACTACGGCAACGGCCGGCTCCCCAAGCGGTACTTATCCCATAATTGCAAGCGGGGCAGTATCAAATAATTATACTATCACTTATGTTGCCGGCACATTAACCATATTGCCCGCACCCCCGGCAATCAGTTACAGCAGCCCGCAAAGCTATGCTTTAGGAACAACCATAACACCCATTACACCAACAAGCACCAGCATATTTGCGCAAAATTATAACAGCGTACCGGCCACTTTTGTAACTGCGACAGCACCGACAGGCCTGGCAGTTGACGGCGCCGGGACAGTATACGTTGCCGATAACAGCAACAGCGTAGTAAAATTTGCATCGGCCGGGGGGGCGCCAACATCCGTTACCACCGGGTACGGGCCGCTTGCTGCCGATGGCGCGGGGAACCTTTATTTTTCAAACAGCAGCGCCCCGGCCAATTACACTTTTGGCGTCATTCCGCGGGGTTCAACAACGTTATCATACACATCCAAGTTCCCGGATATAGTATACCGTCAATTTCAGGGCGCCTCCGGTATTACGGTTGATGCCGCAGGGAACGTATACGTTGCTGCCGTTAACTCAGCAACTCCTAACGAAGGGGCAAACAGTGTTTACGAATACACTAATGGCGCTCTGCAAAACGGACAAGGTGGCCCGGTGAATATAGGCGGCGGATTTGTTGCCGTTTCGGGCGTCGCGGTTGACGCAGCAGAAAATGTTTATGTTGCGGACGCAGGCGCGGGAAATATCGACCTGATCCCGGCCAGCCGGGCAAATTGGTCAACACGGGTATCGGGGCTGGGTGCGCCGTCAAACTTATGCATCGACGGCGCCGGGAATTTGTATTACAGTGATAACAGTGCACATACCATAAACGAACTCCCGGCCGGCAGCGCCACGCCGGTGCTGATTGCCTCGGGACTCGGCACTATCACGGCGCTGGCGATTGACGGGCAGGGAAATTTGTACGCCGCCGATAACACCAATAATGTGATAGACAAGTTTAGCCCTGCGGGCGGCTATTATATTAACCCTGTGTTGCCGGCAGGGCTGGGCTTTAGCAGTACTACCGGTGTCATCAGCGGAACGCCAACAGTCACATCGGCAGCCATAAATTATACCATTACCGCTTATAATACATTAGGCCACGCTGCTGCCATGCAAAGCATTGCCGTTACTGCCACGGTTCCAACGCTATCTTATCATGCTGCGTCAAGCTTTACCATAGGGAAGGCCATTGCACCGCTTACGCCAACCGCTGCCGGTGTAGCCGCGCGGGGATATAACAATATGCCGGTATTAATGGACCACCAATTTTACAGATCCTATGCAGTGGCCGTTGATACTTCATTGAATGTTTTTGCAACCGATCTTTATAATTATACAGATAACGATGAGAGCCTTAATCCCGCCGGGAGCTACAAGAATTGGGTTTTTCCAAAAGGTAAGGGAGACCCGGTTATTTTTAGCGGGGGTAACAACCAGTTATTCAATGTGGCGGTTGATAGTGCAGGCAATTCGTACCTCAGCAAAAACGAAAAACCTCCATCCAAATTAACGCCGTACCCATCGTTTGCCGAAACTGTGCTGCCGTCGGGTAGCCCTGCTTACCTCGTCCCCGATACGCACGGTAACCTGTTTGGAAACGATATTGGCAGCGACGTGAGCGACGTGTATCAACTCACATCCTCCGGGCCCACCATCATAGCTTCGGGGTTCAATATAGCAGGTGATATTGCCATCGATGGCACCGGGAATATATTTGTGGCCGACGATGGTAATAATATCCTTTACAAAATACCTGCAGGCAGCCCCGCAGGTACGGCGCCAACGGCGGTTGCAACAGGATTTAACGGGCCTGGTCAGCTGGCAGCTGATGGAACAGGAAATATATTTATCGCCGACACTTATAACGGCGCTATAAAAGAGTTGCCGGCCGGCGGCGGAGCAGTTATAACGGTAATTTCCAACCTGATAGAACCCGCCGGCATTGCAGTTGATGTAAACGGCGCCTTATACGTTGCTAATTCGGGTGTTGGACAAGTGCTAAAATATACGCCCAGCGGCGGATATTATATTTCACCGGCCTTACCTGCAGGCTTAAGTTTCAACAATACTACCGGGGTGATCAGCGGTACGCCAGCGGCTGTTACCCCGGTCAAAAACTATAAAATTACAGCCTATAATTTAAGCGGAAGCACCCAAACCACGGTGCGTTTCGGCGTAGTGTCGTCAAACTCCGGTTTAGCCGGGCTAACCGTAAGCCCGGGCAGTTTAAGCCCGGTTTTTTTAAGCGGCACAACCAGTTATAGGGCCAGCGTAGCCAATGCCGTTACCGCGATGACAATCACACCGACAACAACCGATCCGAATGCGACGGTAACGGTAAACGGCACGGCGGTGACATCAGGGACAGCGTCAACGCCGATTGCACTAACCGAAGGCGTTCAAACCGTGATCAGCACGGTGGTAACGGCACAGGATGGCGTTACTGCCAAAACTTATACCGTGTTGGTAACGCGGGCAGCCTCAGCCAATGCTAACCTGGCCAAACTGGGGCCAAATGTGAGCGGGATAACGCCATCCTTTTCAGGCGGCGCCACCAGCTATACGGTGAGTGTAGGCAATGCCACTGCATCGATGACTTTAACACCCGTCAGCAGCGATGCCAATGCAACGATAAAAATAAACGGAGCCGTAATAATATCGGGAACCAAGACTACACCGATCGCATTGGCCGAAGGCAGCCAAACGGTGATCACTACAGTCGTGACCGCACAGAATGGCACGACCAAAAAAACGTACACGCTAACGGTAACCCGGGCGCCCTCAGCCATTGCCACCCTGGCCAAACTCGGGCCGGGTATCAGCGGGTTAACGCCGGCCTTTTCATCGGGAACCACCAGCTATACCATAAGTACAGGCAATGCCACCACAACGATGACCTTAACCCCCGTCAGCAGCGATGCCAATGCAACCATAAAGGTAAACGGCACGGCCGTAACATCAGGCACGGCCACCGCTCCGATTGCGCTGGCGGAAGGTACTCAAACGGTGATCAGCACAGTAGTAACGGCGCAGGACGGCTCAACCACCAAAACCTATACCCTGACCGTTACCCGGGCGCCCTCAACCAATGCCGACCTGTCCAAACTCGGGCCCAGTATCGGCGGTTTAACACCAGCTTTTTCAAGTACCACCACCAGCTATAGCATAAGTACGGGCAGTGCCACCGTATCGATGAAATTAACCCCCGTCAGCAGCGACGCCAATGCAACGATAAAAGTAAACGGCGCCACAGTTACATCAGGAACCTTGTCCAGGCCAATTGCATTGGCCCCTGGCCCCAATACCATAACTGTGGTAGTAACCGCGCAGAATGGCACCACCAACAAAACCTATACCCTGACGGTGACCCGGGCATCGGGTGGCGCTGACAGCTATATCCCGATAGCTATCGGGACTGGTATCAGCGTAGCCAAACCAACCGAAACGCCTCAACTGGCTGACGACGGCATACAGGTACACCAGGGCGTATCACCAAACGGAGATGGTATAAATGATTACCTGCAGATAGACAACATCAGCCAATACCCCGAAAACAAACTGATGATCATGAACAGGAACGGCCAATTGATCTACGAAGCCAAAGGCTATGACAACGGTTCAAAAGTGTTTGACGGGCACTCAAACAAAAACGGCCAGATGCAATTACCGGGGACATATTTTTACCAGTTGGATTATACGGTAAGCGGTATCGCCAAACATAAAACCGGGTTTTTGGTGCTGAAGTATTGAGTGGCACATAGTCGATCCCGTACGTACGGGATAGCCCGTAGCAGATAATCTCCTGTTTATTACTGAAGGCTATGGCCTATGGACTTTGCCGAAACGTCAATCGCAGCTTTCGGGCTTTACTGACTTTCGGACTAAGCTCCAGCCTCTAATCACTTCACCGCCGTTCGTTGCCGGTGAGTTTATCGTTCAGTAGGAGGTCGTCAAAGGTTGCACTATTCTTTAAACATGCGAGGGCTTTCATTGCCGCCACATCTTATTTCACCAAGGCGGGAAAGAACATCTTAGGAATTATCAATTATGCAGCAAGTAAGATAAGCGACAAAATGGTAGACCAGGCTAAAGAGGAAAAACTAATTGATAAGAACCCCGCTAAATCTCGTCAAGCCGTATTGGACTTTTTCAAAAAAGACGAACAGAAGTATAAGGACGCAGAAAAAAAGAGACAAAAAAAACAATAAAAAGAAAGGGACATAATGAATTTAGTGATCGGCTTTATAATGATAGCTTTGGGCGGATGGCTTTCCTATATCCAAATGAAACGTTTTGCTAAAGGAGTTTCAGATACTCTTGGAGGAAACATAAGTTTACTTATTGTTGGAATCGGATTGGTAGGTATCGGAATAATGTTATTATTTCAATAAAATAGATAATGTACCAAAGCGGTAGTGTGCCCACCCACCAGCTCTCCAAATGTCGCCAGAGATTTCGCAGGGTCAGGAAATTGGGTGTATACAATAGAGCGACCGGCCAACGGCGTTGATGTTAATAGCGTTTTAGGGAGTTCCAGTCCCTTTCCTCATGAGCAAGAAATTGCTATTCCTAATGGCATTAATAGCGAAAACATTATAGGTGCAAGACGGGTTGGTACGGACGGTGAATTTGTCGGACTTTTTATAAAAAAATAAAGTATGGTTAAGAATATTAGTATAACAGATAAACGAGGTCAAGTATTTGACGTAGCAATTGAATGGGATCAAAAAGACGGTTTTGTTTTATTACATTTGGTAATGGACGGATTAACTGGCATCAAGGCCTCCAAAGGGGATCTTTTTATTAGCCTAATAGAAATTAGAAAAGTGCTTGAAGGCAGAGGACTTTTTATTCTATGTCTTGGCTCGGCAATAAATGTTTATCCTTCAAGAATGTCTAGACAAATGAGTAAAGGACTAAAAGCGTACAAACTGAAGTTGGGCGAACCAGCATCTCCAAATGACCTCGTTGACATTTTTGACCCAGCTATTGAAGAAGAAGTCGGAAGTATATCGGAACAAAAGGATTATTTCGATAAATGGATCAAAAGTTTAAGGAAATAATGTTCGGTGGCCCAGCTGCAATATTATTATAGCGGTAAAAACAGCCTTGACAGTGTTAAAGACAATAATGCCAGCAACGCCGGCCTCGTAAGCGGCATTACCAGGTACACTTATGATGGCAACGGCAACATGCTTACCGCCGCCAATACGGCTAATACAGGCCAAAACAAAAGTTTTACCTACAACATCCTTAACCTGCCAAACGTGGTAACGGTACCCAACGGCACGGATACCTATACCTATGATGCCGAAGGCAATAAGTTAAGAAGGGTAAGCGTGATAGGCGGGGTAACCAAAACAACCGATTACATCGGCGGCATTGAATATGACAACAGCACTACGGCTATCGGCTTTATACAAACGGAAGAAGGCAAAGCCGTACCAAACGGCACCACGAATTACGATTATAACTATTATTTAGGTGATAACCTGGGCAATACCCGGGTAACGTTTGGCGCCAAAACGGCTGCGGCGATAGTTTACCAGCAGGATGATTATTATCCTTTTGGTTTGGAAATTTTGCGAACATCGCCTGTACCAAACCCTAAAAATGAATACCTTTACAATAAAAAGGAGTTACAGGAGGACTTTACGGAATACGATTATGGCGCAAGGTTCTATGACCCGGTGATTGGACGTTTTACCACCATCGATAGGTTTGCAGAAAAGTATAAAGCGCATTCAGCATACGTTTACACTTTAGATAATCCGATTAAAAGCATTGACATAAATGGCGATTCTGTTAGGACAACAGGGAGTACATCGGCTACGGCTTCCATGAAAAACGTTATTGAAGCGGGCATAGGCAACAACGGTACGGTAAGCCAAAATAGTAATGGTACTTGGAATTTATCCCAAACTGATGATCAAGCCCTTAATATGACAGATCAACAAGCAGATACCTACAAAGCCTTGAGTTCAATTATTTCAGACCCCAATACCGCCAGTTTTAATTTGGTCGATTCTAAAGATGCTGTTTCCCAATCTATTGCTTTTGGTGACAATGGTACTTCTTCATTGTCTGCTACTCCAGGAACGCATACTATCGATATTAATGATATGAAAAATTTAGGGACTACAGGCTTGGAAACTGCTCAAGGTATGTTAGGGCATGAATTACAAGAAGGATATGATATTCAAGTGAAAGGAATGACCCCCGATGACGCCCATAAAGATGCCATAAAGACCGAAGGAAAAATTAATGGTACAACTCGTTTACAAAGAGGGCCTGAATTAGACCCGGCGCAAGCTACCATAAAAATGCAGGTTTTTGATGGGACAAATATCCGTACTGTTACTATAAAACTTAATGGGCCAAGCAATTGGAATTTTAATACAAACGACGTTCAAGGAAATCAGAAATAAGCTATGAAAATAAAGCTTCTATTGGCCACGGTTTTGTTTTTCAACACCTACCAAACAAATGATAAGATATTATCAAATTATATTGACAAGCTTGGATGGGATTCGTTTAAAATCGATATTATTTCAGTTAGAGTAGTTTTATCCATTGATAGTAATGCGGAAAAAATAATTGATTTACGATTGGACCGTCGGATAAAAAGAAAGATGCTTTTAGATGGGGTAAAAAGTAATAATGCAGTTGTCATTCATATGATACTAACGAAGATGTTTGAGCCAGACAAATTTACTCCAAGCTATAGATTGGAATATAAGAGGAAAGCGGATGGTCAATTTGATTACGTAAACACCGATACCGATAGTACAATTTATGTTTTGAATGGGGTTTCATGGAAGAAATATTCTGAGCACAATGTTGCAACATTCAACATTACACAGCAACAAATTTCAGCGATGAAAAAACATTGGTTAAATGTTTTGAAGTAACAAGGTTTTGGAATGATAACGAAGCCTGGCCGAGCGCCGGGCTTTGTTATTTAATGGGCGTAAGCTTTTTTGTTTTTAAAGTCACCCACATACCCCAGTTGGCAACATTAATACAGCCAAAATTGATGTTAATGATATGATGAAGTTTGGTAATACTGGAGCCTTGTTGACGAAACAAGGTGCATTTATACATGAAATTGAAGAGCAAAAACAACTTCAAATTAATGGCGTAACAGATCAAGTTTTAGCACATTTGAGAGCAACTAACATGGAAAATAGGGTAAATGGCTCTGCAAGAAGCCCAATAACATCAACAGATCAAAATGGAAATACAGTTGTACCGGTAACCAATCTTTCTACTGGTACCCAAACCAATGTTGTTATTCAAATGAATAATGGAAACGTAACAAGAGTGGTTCAATAATATTTTATAGTTATGAAGTCAATTCTTTTAATCCTATTTGTTTGTTTTATAGCTTTTGGAAGTAGCGGAAACAAATTAAATGCTTTGCAAAATGCTCTAACTGATCATAAAGTGGATTCATTGTTTAAAAGTTCATTTATAGCGCTTCAAAACACTATAAATAATAAAACGCCTCTTTCAAAAAATGAATCTGCTTTTATTTACTTAATTCACTACTTGTCTGGTATTTCAATCAAAATAGAATCTTATTCTGGAATTCCTAAATTTAAAATGAATAATTTATTGCAATTGGAAAAGTGGTATAGCACTCATAAAGATAAAATCATGTGGAAAAAGGTAGAAAAAGCACTGTATATATTGAATTCAAATGATATTAATGAAACCAAAACTAAAGAACTTTTAAAGTTACGAATACATTAATCAGATGTTCCGGTTGATGCAGTATCGGGATTGGGTGACAACAGCGGTATACCCAATCCTCGCGTGAGTATGCAGCGCGGGGCTGTGCGGCCGAGTACTCGTGCGCCGCTGATAGGCAGACCGCTGTAACTTTTTAGGCTTTTTTGAAGAATGGGATTAAGCACGTATTTTTAAACCATGGGCAGATGT
>Ga0210389_10003139_pt1 | contig 12906 bp, 15 predicted proteins | sample IncBWH28OmetaG_FD_160127 | JGI IMG/M metagenome (GOLD analysis project Ga0210389, IMG submission 160127) | Forest soil microbial communities from Barre Woods Harvard Forest LTER site, Petersham, Massachusetts, United States - Inc-BW-H-28-O ...
AGTGCTCCAGGAGCGTCTGAGCCAAAGAATCAGCAGAGGTATTTTCCAACCAACAGCTCCAGCTTTTTCCGGGTAGCTTCCGGGATAGCCTTGCGATCGGTAATCAACGCGTGGGCGAGCGCAGCTCCACACTTGCATTCGCGCTTGGCCGGCATTCCGGCAACAGTGGTGGCGACCACCTTGCAAGCATGGTCGGCATTCTTGCTCAAGTTGGCGAGAATGTCGGTGACGGTCACGGCGTCGTGCTCTTCGTGCCAGCAATCGTAGTCGGTCACCATGGCGACTGTTACGTAACAGATCTCGGCTTCGCGCGCCAGCTTGGCCTCTTGCAAATTGGTCATGCCGATTACGTCCATGCCCCAACTGCGATAGACGCTCGATTCGGCCTTGGTCGAAAAAGCCGGGCCCTCCATGCAAAGGTAAGTACCGCCCTTGGCCACGTCGACGCCGACTTGGATACACGATTTCTTTACGACCTCGGAAAGCTGCGGGCAGACCGGATCGGCAAAGCTGATGTGTGCTACCAATCCTTCGCCGAAAAAGGTGGAGGCGCGGCCGCGAGTGCGGTCAAAAAATTGATCGGGGATCACGAATTTCAGCGGTGGGTGTTTCTCAGTTAGGGACCCGACCGCGCTGAGCGAAATAATCCGTTCGACGCCGAGCGACTTGAAGCCGTAGATGTTGGCGCGGAAATTTAGCTCCGAAGGCGAGATGCGATGGCCGCGGCCATGGCGTGCCAGAAAGGCGACCTCCTTGCCGGCCAGCTTTCCGACGACGTACGGATCGGAAGGTTTGCCCCACGGTGTGTCAATGGTCAACTCCTGCTGTACTTCAAAGCCCGGCATCGAATACAATCCGCTGCCGCCTATAATCCCAATCGTTGGTTTCATGCCTGGTGTTTCATGCCTGGATAAGTTCGAGCAAAACGCCTCCGGTGGATGACGGATGGACGAAAACGTAAAGGTGGCCGCCGGCGCCCGGCCGCGGATCGTTCATCAAACGCGCGCCACTGGATTTGAGACGCGCGACTGCGCTCGCGAGGTCGGGTACTTTGATGGCTATGTGATGCAGCCCTTCGCCGCGCTTGTCGATGAATTTGGCGATCACCGAATCCGTTTCCGTGGCTTCCAGCAACTCGATGCGCGAGTCGCCGGCCGGCAACATGGCGACGTTCACTCTTTCTTGCTCGACGGTTTCGCGCAGGCCAACCGCGAAGCCGAGTTGCTTTTCGTAGAAGGCGAGCGCGGCGTCGAGCGATCGCACGGCGATGCCGAGATGATCAATCTTTAGAATGTTTGAGCCAGCCATCGATGATTGAGTAAGGATCCTCTTGCCGCGCCGCGACCTTTTCGGCGGCGGCCTGGAAATTAATATCCGAGAAACGTTCCAGCAACCGTTCTCGCAGCATCTCGCGCAATCGCAGATGCCAGTTTGCCACAGCGCGGTCCTTCGCTCCCCAACGCGCCAGAAATGATCGTACCGCGGCCAAAGCCTCAGTGATTCCCTGACCGTCGGTGGCGGTGGTTCGAATCACCGGAGGCACCCAGCCGTCTTTGCGGGTCGAAAGGCTTTGGATAGCTTTGATCTCACGCTCGAGCTGGTCCGCGCCAGGCTGGTCAGATTTGTTAATCACGAAAACGTCGGCGATTTCCATGATACCGGCCTTGATGGCCTGCACGTCGTCGCCCATTCCTGGCACAAGGACCACGACAGTCGCGTCGGCGAGTTTGGCGATTTCCACTTCATCCTGACCGACGCCCACGGTTTCGATGAGGATGACGTCTTTGCCGGCGGCGTCGAGTAGCACGGCCATATCGGTGGCGGCGGCAGCGAGCCCACCGAGCCAGCCCCGAGTAGCCATGGAGCGGATGAAGACTCCGGGGTCGGCGTGATGGGTAAGCATCCGAATGCGGTCGCCCAGAATCGCGCCACCAGTGTAAGGACTGGTGGGATCGACAGCGATAACGCCGACCTGTTCGTTTTCGCGGCGCAGTTCGTGGATCAGTCGATCGACCAGCGTGCTTTTTCCGACGCCGGGTGAGCCGGTGATGCCGATCACGGTTGCTTTTCCGGTGTGCGGGAAGAGTTCTTTGAGTAGTGGCTGGGCGTGGTGAGACCGGTTCTCGATAGAGGTGGCGGCGCGAGCCAGGGCGCGGAGGTCGCCGCCCAAAATCTTTTGAGCAGATTCGGTCATCAACTCTTTAGCAATTGGCGGGCGATGACCAGGCGCTGAATCTCGCTCGTTCCCTCGCCGATGGTGCAGAGCTTGACGTCGCGATAGAACTTTTCGACGGGATAATCCTTGATGAATCCATTGCCTCCGTGGATCTGGACGGCTTCGTTGGTGACGCGCACGGCTACCTCGGACGAGAACAGCTTGGCCATCGAGGATTCCTTGGTGACGCGCTGGCCCTGATCCTTCATCCAGCCGGAGCGATAGGTAAGCAGGCGCGCGGCGTCGATCTCGGTGGCCATGTCGGCGAGCTTATTCTGGATAGTCTGGAACTCGGAGATGAACCGTCCGAATTGCTTGCGCTGCTTGGAATACTTCAGCGCGGCTTCATAAGCGCCTTGTGCCGTTCCGACCGCGAGCGCGGCAATGGAGATGCGGCCGCCATCGAGAATGCGCAAGCTATCGATGAAGCCTTCACCGCGCTTACCGAGCAGTTGCGAATCCGGCACGCGGCAATCGGTGAACACGATTTCGCCCGTCGCACTGGCACGCATTCCGAGCTTGTTCTCCTTCTTGCCGACGCGGAAGCCGGGCACTCCCTTCTCGAGGATGAACGCGGAGATGCCATGCTGGGATGCGCCGCGATCGGTAACCGCCATAGCGACGCAGACATCGGCGTATTGTGCATTGGTGGTGAAGATCTTGCTGCCATTCAGAACCCAGCAGGCGCCGTCCTTCACTGCCTTGGTGCGCGTCCCGGCGGCGTCGGAGCCGGATTCAGTTTCGGTCAGCGACCAGGAGCCGATCCACTCGCCAGTAGCCAATTTAGGAAGGTACTTTTGACGTTGCTCGTCGCTGCCGGCTATAAAAATGTGATTCGTGCAGAGCGAATTATGCGCCGCTACGATCAGGCCGACCGAGGGATCGACGCGCGACAGCTCTTCGATGATGATGGCGTAATCGACATAGCCCAGTCCCGCGCCGCCGAGGTCTTCCGGGAAAATGGCTCCCAAGAAACCGAGCTGGCCGGCCTTCTTGATAGCTTCGAGCGGAAAAATCTGCTCTTCATCCCACTCGAGAACATGGGGTGCAATCTCGGCTTCGGCAAATTCACGGACAGCTTTGCGAAGATGGATCTGCTCCTGTGTGTAATCGAATTCCATCGCTGATCAGGCGATCACTTCTTTCTGCGGATCCCAGCGCATGGTGCGGCTCTGGCGATAGCTTTCCACCGCCATGCGGCAAGCGATGGAAACGCGGAACCCCACATCGAAGGGGCAATTCGGTTCCTGGCCGTCGCGGATACAATCCAGAAAATTCTGCATATGAGCGTTGCCGGCGGCGGTGGTGCGGCCCAGCATCTCGGTCCCATCCGGGCGATTGACCTTTTGGGGCACATAGCGAATGGACGGGCCTTTAGAGATGGTTCCGTCCGTGCCGAGCACATCTTCGGTCACGCTGAGCTGGTTGTTACCGAAGCCCGAATCCCAATTGATGAGAATCTCTTCGGGCTGCTCGATGGACACGTTCATGGTGTCGGGAACTTCGCGGCCATCTTTCCACAGGTAGATGCCGCCGGTCATGTTGACGGCCTTCGGAATTTGCAGGTTGAGCGCCTTGTACCAGAAAGAAAGCTGGTGGCACATATTTTCGTACACGTTGCCACCGGAATAGTCCCAGAAGAATCGCCAATTGATGTAGCGGTTGGCGTCGAAATCGCGCTTGGGCGCCTCGCCGAGGAAGGAATTCCAGAGAACGTTCTCAGGATTCATGTCGGGATACACTGGCCGCGCCCACTGCGGCTTCCCATGCGGCGTATTGCGATACATGTGCATGTGCACGGCAGTAATTTTCCCGACGTAACCTGTGGCTAGGAAGTTAAGAGCGTCGGGCATCTGGCCAGAAGAACAGGATTGATGGCCTACCTGAACGGTGAGTTTCGGCGCATTCCGGTAGGCGGCCCGCATTCGCTTGGCGTGATCGACCGTGAAAGCCATGGTCTTTTCCTGATAGACGTGCTTGCCGGCCTGGATGGAGTTGACGAAGTGCTCGCAGTGCAGATGCTGCGGGGTGGCGATGATGACGGCGTCGATGGACTTGTCGTCGAGCAGGCGGCGATGGTCGAGATAAGTGGCCGCGCCGGGGGCCAGCCGCTTGGCGTCGTTGAGGCGCTTGGTGTAGATGTCGGCGAAGGCCACGAAATCGATATTGGGGCAGTTGAGCGCCCAGTGGACCAGTTCGGTGCCGCGGTCGCCTACGCCGATGATGCCCATGCGGACGCGATCATTGGCCCCTAAGACGCCTTGCGGTGAAGCAAGGGTGGTGGCGAGACCAGTGGCCATCGTGCCGATGAACTTACGGCGGGAATCCATAGGAATGACCTTCTATGATTCAATCTTATCACTGCGTTCCAGTTTCTAGTTTCTGGTTACTCGTTTTTAGTTAGGCACGGGTGGGCAGGAAGGCGTCACCAGGTAAGGACATGCAATCCGCGGACAGCCTGGAAGTGAACGTCGCGGGTTGCGACAAGAAGGCCGTCCTTACGTGCCAGGGAGGCGATCCAAGCGTCATTGCTGGGAATCGGCGTTCCAGCGACCTTCAACTCGCGTCGAAGTTCCGCGAATCGCCGAGCGGTGTCGAGACCGACGACCAGCAGGTCGAAAAAGGGCAGATTGGCCTCGAGCCAGCGCTGGTATCGCGCGCGAAAGCGGGATGACCGGCAACAGACTCTGATCGCCGTCCGCAAATGCCGAAAGGGTGTTGGTGTCGAGAATCGATGCCGCTCCGTCTCAATCAACGCCGCTCCTCCTCGTCAATGCGCTCGAACTCGCGTTGGATGACGCGTTCCAGAGGTTTGGTCTCACGATGGAGGTCACTGAGTCTGCCGAAGCATGCATCCAGGGTTTGTTTGGGCTGGGCAGAGTGGACTCTTTCCGCAGCTGCGCGCACTGCCTCGGTGAGGAAATCCTTCTTCGCGGTCCGATTTCCCCATGAATATCGGTATGTGCCTGTAATAAGAGATCGGGCTGTGTGGACTGAGTACCGGTTCCTACGCTAGGAAGTCCGACACTTCAGCCGCCAAGCCAATAGTCCCACGACTCCAAAAAGCGCAAGGCCTAAAGTGCCGGGTTCGGGAACTTGCGTCAGGAAGCCTTCGATTTCGCCGCCGGGAAATTGCATGGTGTGGATATTCAGGTAGGCCTCTTCCGCCGCGAGTCCGGCCGCTAAAGCTGCTTCGGCGCCGGCTGTTGTCCCGCCGTGGGCTGTGATGAAGGCGGGGTTCCAGGATGAGGCCTGCGTCATATCGAACGTTTGACTGAAGTTTCCCGATGTGACGCCTAATGGAAATCCGCTGAACGATGGGAGTTGAGTTGCGACACCAGCGCTTCCCGTCAATGGAGCCGCGGTGCAGCAGTGAATGTGAGAGGCAGTGGTGGGTGAAAGCAGACCCGAAAAAGACTCGGATACGAAGAGTGTGTTGGCCGTCGGATCAAAGATCACCAAACCAGTTCCCGTGCCCGGGGAGATGGTGCCTTCAGTTGGTCCGTTTAAAGTAGCGACATAGGTTATCGGAGCAGCGACAGCAGCAGCTCCGAAGCAGAGAGCGCCAAATACCAGCAGAGAAAGTTTCATTGGTTCCTCCAAACTGTCCTTGTCTATAAGTATACGCGTGAACCATTGTGTAGAAATTGGGGTTTGAGTGCATGAGTGCACTGTCCCTAATTTCCAGTCATACTGGCTGCATGGTGCGCAGGATAGCTTCGTCGATCTTTGTGATGGCGTTGTGGCTCGCGGCCGATTCTGGCGCAGGCGTCAAGTGGACCGCTCCGTCCAACTGGAAAATGGAAGCCGAGCGGCCGATGCGGCTGGCCACTTACACGATTCCGCCCGCCCCCGGCGATTCCGAGCCGGGAGAATGCGGCGTGTATTACTTCGGACAGGGCCAAGGCGGAAGTGTAGAAGCCAATATGACCCGCTGGATCGCCCAGTTCCAAGCCAAGGAAGCGGCCAAACGAGACCAGCGTACTGTTCATGGCCTGAAGGTCACAACGGTCGATGTTTCGGGCGCCTATTCCGGCATGGGCGGTCCGATGGCGAAGGCTGGTGCCCCGCCGAAACCGAATTACCGGCTGCTGGGTGCCATCTTAGAAGCCCCGCAAGGCTCGGTGTTCTTTAAACTTACGGGTCCGGCGAAAACGGTGGCCCAAAATCAAGCCGCGTTTGATAAACTTATCGCCTCGCTAAGTCTGATATAGAGCTTGGGGAGCCCGTTTCCTGAATCTTTCGGGCCGGTGAGATAATCGATCTAAGTACCATGTTCCGAGCGATCCGGGAGCAGATTGATACCGTTTTCCGCGGAGATCCGGCCGCCAAAAGCGCGGTCGAAATTTTCTTCTGTTACCCCGGCTTCCACGCCATCCTGCTGCATCGCACCGCCCACCAGATGCACCAGGCGGGTTTCATGCTGCTGGCGCGGATTCTGTCGCAAATCAACCGGGCTCTCACCGGAATTGAGATCCATCCGGGGGCTACCATCGGCAGGCGCTGCTTCATCGATCACGGCATGGGCGTGGTGATCGGCGAGACGACCGAAATAGGCGACGACGTACTGATGTATCAGGGCGTAACGCTGGGTGGAACCGGCAAGGAAAAGGGCAAGCGCCACCCCACCATCGGCAACAATGTCGTGATCGGAACGGGAGCGAAGATTCTCGGCAACATCACAGTCGGGCACGACACCAAGGTCGGCGCGGGATCGGTAGTGATTCGTTCGGTTCCGGATCATTCAACGGTAGTTGGCGTGCCGGCCCGCGTGGTTCGCATGCGCGTGGACTCAGGCGACAATCTCGAGCACGGAAACCTGCCCGATCCGGAAGGTCAATTGATCGACGATCTGACGCGCCGCATCGAGCAACTCGAGGCGCAAGTGCGGATGCTCGCCGAAGAGAGATTGGCCGAACGGCGGTGATTCACTCCGTCGTGCTCTCGTTCCTGATTGTTGCCGGGGCAGCGTCCGCTGCGCAAAAATATTCGTATTGGGTGGAGCCGTGTTCGCAGCCCGAATCAGGCTGCCAGGCGAACGATCCCGATCTGGCGGCGTGGGCGCTGGAGGCGTGGCAAAAGGCCTCGGGCGGAGCGATCGAAGCCAAGCGCGTCAGCGATCCCGGGCACGCGCGAATCCGCATATTCTGGGCGACCGCTGAGCAGGGGCTTTATGGCGAGGCTCGGCCGGTGCTCGTCGATGGCCTACGCGGGGCGGAGGTGTACGTTCGGCCCGCCCCGTTTCGCTCCGGCGACGACAAGCTGCTGCGCGATGCGATCGTGTATTTGACCTGCCTGCATGAATCCGGCCACGCGCTCGGACTTCCGCACACCCCCGCCTTCGACGACATCATGTACAGCTTCCAATACGGCGGTGACATCGCGGAATATTTCGGCCGCTACCGGCACAAGCTGCAGGCGCGTGATGACATCCACAAAAACTCCGGAATGTCGGAAGCCGATCGGAAGCATCTGCTGGATATCCTCGATTCGCGTCAATAAACACCGATATGCTAATCCGATGGGCCAAATGAATGGACGCAAAACGGAGCCGAAAGAGGAATCCGGTGGGACGTCGGCCAACCGGCGGAAGTCCACGGGTGGTGCCGGGGACGATCATGTCGGATATTCATAATCCAGGGAATGGAAATGCGCTGTACGTGTTTGCGTTGTCGGAGCGGAAGTAATGCGGGCGAAGACCAAGCTTACTTTAAGCATCGACGATGCTGTAGTTCTGCGCGCGACACGGTACGCCAAGCAGCAAGGGTTATCCATTTCTGAAATGGTCGAGGCTTATAAGCGGCGCTTAGCGGCTAAATATCGCTGAAATACACGAATGACTTATTACGCTGCCCACTGTTTATCATATAAGTAATGCTCTGGCGAACGGCATTGTTCTTGCTTCTGTTCGATGTGCCATCGCTACTAAGTGAGCAGTCTCTCGAAAAAGGCGAGATGCCCCCGCGCCTTTGGGAGCAGATGATTTCCGCAAAGGGCGGCCGCGAACGCATACACAAAGTTCATACCGTGCTTCAGCGGCAAGTGTCTCGCTATCGCAGCCTAACATTTAGTGACGGCGAAGCTCGTTGGGATACGCTGTACGGTCTCCCCGACCGGTTCTGGGAGTGGTACGACTCTCGTGTTTTTGGGTTCACGCTGGATGTATCCAGCTTCAGAGAGAATGTTAACTATTTTCGGCGTTATAACTTGACGTACATGGACCCGGCGAACCCCAATGGGAGAGGACTAGGCTTCCTGCGTCGGATTCAGCTCGTCTACTTGAACGAGACTGAATGGTTGAAGCCCCAACCCATTCGTGTTCTGAAGGGAAAAGACATCCCGAGCAATGTGGATGCAATCCAAACGATGGCGGATGGAGCGCGCGTGGACTTCTATTTAAACCGGCGAACGCACTTACCTTCCGCGATCATTGACTACGCTGCCTTCGCATTTCGGAACGACCCGAGCGGCGGGCATAGATACGTACTGTCGCACTATAAGCTAGTTAATGGGATTTTCACTCCAACCGTTGTGGATGGGGAACACTACGAGGTTGCATTCAACCCTGACTACCGTGAGGATACTTTCACCACAGCCGCTTTTGCGGAGGAGGGTCCGGAAGGATGGAAGCCAGACAAGGCGGCTCTTCATAAAACCCTGCTAGAGCACCAACGAGTGATCCCGGTTCCTGAAATGCACTACGTCGTGGAGCCTTCTTCTGGCACCGGCACGCAACAGACTTTTCGTTTGACGGTCGGGCGCTCCGATGGCGTGGACCTGATCGAGAAGGTCGGACTCACCATCGGGGCCGGACAATTCCTTTGGTGCTCCGTCGAAATCGATCTGCGCAATCGACAAATTGCATTGAAGAACACGACAGCCGAGATCAACCGAAGTCCTAAACATCGAGTCTTTGAATCGACCGGAGCGGTCGGGAGCAACCAGCATCTGGAAAATGAAGACTGCCGGATTGAGTTGGCTAGGGTCTCGGTCAGCACGAATGATGGGGAGATCCACGTATTCTTGCCGCTCATATTCAAGCCGTCGTTCGCGGGCAAATACTGGATAACATGTTCCGCTGATACAGAGGACCAATGGGCCTCGACGGGTGTTAGAGCCGGTGTTTGGACGATCCCTTCGTCTCCCAACGGTCCACAGGGTGTGGACTGGACTGAGAAATATCCCTAATGTCCCGCCGGTGTTTCCTCGGTGTCGGCCTTTAGCGGGAAATGCGCGCCCTCGGGGATCGGCGCCAGCATCTGCTCCTTGCGAATAATCAGAGTCGAGGTGTTGTAGCTCGAGATTTCGAAGCCGTGGCCGTGGGTGATGGCATCGGTCGGGCAGGCTTCCACGCAATAGCCGCAGAAGATACAGCGCGTATAGTCGATGTTATAAACCTTGGCGTAGCGCTCGCCGCCACTGATCCGCAAAGTGTCGGTATTCTCGGCCGCTTCAATATAGATGCAGTCGGCCGGGCAAGCCGCGGCGCATAGAAAACAGGCCACGCATTTTTCGAGGCCGTTCTCATCGCGCTGCAGGACGTGCGCTCCGCGATACCGTTCCTGGAATTTGGGTGGCGAGTCCGGATAGTCTTCGGTGATGGTGGGATTCAGCATCTCGCCGAAGGTGATGCTCATGCCCTTGGCGATAGCTGCCGCGGACTCAAACGCTTCAGTTATTTTGGAAGCCATTCTCGATTCTTATTATCGCAGGTCCGGCCCGGACCCTAGTTTTTCGAGCCTCAACCGGCCTTCCAATCGGGCACGTTATCCTCGGGCCGGAACGGCTTGACGCCGGCTCGCTCGCCCACAGCTTCCAAATCGCGTTTCGAAAAGCCGCTGAAGGCCTGCGCAATCCCGCCGTCTTTCTCCACCAGGAAAAGCGATGGCACGGACGTGATACCGTACGAATTACTGGCCGGATAGTTTTCCTTGGATTGATCGAGCAAAGTGGGGAACGTAACGCCGAAGCGCTGGTTGAAGCCTTGAGTGGATCGGTCGTCATCCTGCGAGATACCGACAATCTGAAGCGATGAACCGGCCGATAGGCGTTCGAGATACGGGAAAGCCAGTTGGCAAACCGGACAACTAACCTTATAGAACGCCAGCAGCGCCGGCCCCTTGGCCAGGATGTCCTCCAGCGATCGCTTCTCGCCAGCCAGGCTCTTCAACTCGAACGACGGCGCTCGGCCGCCGGCTTCGAGCATGGCCGCTTTCTTTTTCCCCCACATGTCAGTTGGTTTGCTCGCTCTCTTTTTGCTGCTGAATAAAGTTGAGGATGTCGAAGTGCTTGATCTCGCGTTCGGGGAAGAAGCTGTTTACCGATTCCTGCTCGTCGCCGAAGATTTGCATCACAGTCGAGAGTTTGGTGAGCAGCAACAGCTCGATGTTTCTGCGGTTGAGGTTTACCAGCTTCAAGGCTCCGCCTGCCTTTTGCAGCCGGGTAAAGCAGATGACCATGGTGCCCAGGCCGGTGCTATCGATGTAATCGACCTGTTTCAAATTAAGGATCACTTTGTCGCGGCCACCGGTGAGCTCTTGATCCACTTTCTCACGCAACAGAGTGCACCCTTCGCCTACCGCCAGTCTGCCCTTCAAATCGAGAATCGTTATGCCCTCTTTTTCCCGGTTCTGAATTTCGAGGTTTGCCATCGCAGTTTCAGTGTACCTGCTCGGGCATGGGCAGCGCCGGTGACTCTTCGACCGCTGCTACGAACTGTTCGGCGGGCAAGGTCACAACAAAGCGAGTTCCCTTATCCAGCTCGCTTTCGACCTCCACCGTTCCCCCATGCGCCTTGACGATCCAAGCCACGAAGCTCAATCCCAGGCCGAGGCCCTTTTCCGGATCGGCCGACGGCACGCGATAGAAGCGATCGAAGATGTGCGGCAGATGGTCGGGCGCGATCCCGACGCCGGTGTCTTCGACGGCCAGTTTCACATGGTTGTCCTGGCAGTGGAGGCTCATTTTGACCGCGCCCCCGGAGGGCGTGTACTTGATCGCGTTTCCCAACAGATTGGATAGCATGCGCTCGATTTGAATCTTATCGGCGAAAATCAGGCAAGGCTCCGAAATTTCGGCTGAAAGGCGGACGCCTTGGGCTTCGGCCGGAATCTGGTGTTGATCCACCAGGTCGCGCGCCACCTCAGCGAAATCGAGCTGCGTCTTCTGCAGCACCAATTGGCCGCTCTCGGCCTGGGAGAGCATGAGCAGCGCGCGAACGATATTCGAGAGCCGGTCCACGCCTTCCAGGGCTTCGGCCATGGCTTCGCGGTATTGATCGACATTCTGGGCGGTAAATAGCGCCACTTCGAGCTGGCCGCGAACCACGGTCAGCGGTGTGCGCAGCTCGTGCGAAACGTCGGTGGAAAACTGGCGTATCTGCTCGAACGAACAATTCAATCGCGTCATCATGTGATTGAAAGCTTCGATCAAACGATCCAATTCGTCGCCCGCCTGACGCACCGGAATCCGCATGTCCAGATTCGAATGGGTGATTCGCTGTGCTGTTTCAGCGACCGAGTTGACGGGGTCGAGCGCCTTGCCGGCCAGGAACCATCCCAGCAGGCCGCTCAAGAAGATCACGATCGGCACCAGGATCAGGTAATTCAACGTGAAATCACGGATCACCTTATTGTTCTGGTCGATGGCGCGCCCGATGGCCAGGTAATACTTGTTGCCGCGCTCATCGATCATTAAGCCTGAGCGGATCATGTAGGGGATGCCCAGGCTGTCTTTGCGGATGCGCGTGGCCGGTTGTCCGGAGCGGAGAATGGCCTGAATTTCGGCCGGCGAATCGATCCCCATCGATTTGTAAATCGACGACCATTCTAAAGGGTTGCCCTGCGGATCAGCCAGCATGTAGACCCGGCGCAGCCGCTCTACGGTGAAGGATTCGTCTGGATCCATAGGGTCGTGAAACCAATCCGGGCCGGCAGAGCCGGTGCGAAGATAACCCTTCGCCGCGCCCCATTCTTCTTCCAGCACATTTTGCATCTGCGATTGAAAGGTGTTACTCAAGGTCTGCCGGAAAACAATGCCCAGCAATACCAGCAGGATGGTGAAAAAGAATACGTAGCTGAAGGCCAGGCGGAAGCGCAGCCCGCGCGTGAATCGCAAAGCCTTGCCGAAAGCGCTCATGACGACTGCTCAACCTGTTTTTCGACAGGTTTTTCGGCCCTTTCCGGCGCATCCAGCATGTACCCGATGCCGCGAACAGTATGGATCATCTTGACCGGAAATTTGTCGTCGATCTTGCTGCGCAGGTGACGGATATACACGTCGACGATATTGGTGAGCCCGTCGTAGTCCATGTCCCATACATGCTCGACGATCATGGTGCGGCTCAGCGGCCGGCCGCGATTACGCATGAGATATTCGAGGATGCTGAATTCCTTGGGCGCCAGCTCGATGTTCTCGTTGCCGCGTGTGACTTTGCGGCGGATGCAGTCCAGCACCAGATCGCTTACCTGCAAGCGCTCGGGCGTGGGCTGGCCTCGCCGCAAAAGCGCCCGCACGCGCGCCAGCAGTTCGACAAAGGCGAAGGGTTTGGTTAGATAGTCGTCGGCGCCCAGCTCCAGGCCCTTCACGCGATCGTCCACGGCGTCGCGGGCGCTCAAGATGAGAACCGGCGGGCTCGACTTTCGATTGCGGATTTTTTGCAGGACGCTGAGACCGTCGGTATCAGGGAGCAT
>Ga0210389_10003140_pt1 | contig 12902 bp, 13 predicted proteins | sample IncBWH28OmetaG_FD_160127 | JGI IMG/M metagenome (GOLD analysis project Ga0210389, IMG submission 160127) | Forest soil microbial communities from Barre Woods Harvard Forest LTER site, Petersham, Massachusetts, United States - Inc-BW-H-28-O ...
TCCATGGATTACGAAGTTTTCCTGGTTTCCCGGATCCGCGAATTCTGGCTGGCGTCGGGGCGCACCCGCGCCGACAACGACGAGAGCATCGCCCTGGGTCTGGCCCGCACCGGTCGGGTGATCACGGCGGCCGCGCTGGTGATGTCGATCTCCTTCGCGGCGCTGACCGCCGCGCATGTGTCGTTCATGCGGATGTTCGGCCTGGGCCTGACGCTGGCCGTGTTGGTCGACGCCACGTTGGTACGGATGATCTTGGTGCCGGCATTCATGCATCTGCTGGGCACGCGGAACTGGTGGGCGCCAAAGCCTATGGCCTGGCTGCACGAACGCTTCGGACTCAGCGACGATCACCCCGACCGGAAATCGGAGCAAACGCACGCGCCGGACCAACATCCAAAGCCAACTACACCGTCGGTGAGCGACACGGGTTAGGCCCGATTAGGCCTAGACCATGCCTATCCGCGATGGCGCCCCACGGTGTGGGCAAGCCGGATTCCCGGGCGGCAACCGCTGACCAGCAGGACCGATACCAAGTGTTCCTGGCCCCAGTCGCTGTGGGCAGACTGCCGGGCGTGACCTCAAGCGCGTCGCTGCCCACAAAATAACTTCCCTTAGGCGTTCTGTGCTCCCGCTATTACCTCAGCAACGTTATCGAATTTGCTGTTGACCTACATTGTAGACAACAGGTGTTGAACGGACCGGCGTCGTTCCTCGTATATCTACTGTGGAGAAAAGAATGAGTGTCATAGCCGGCGTGCATGGCGTCCTGCCGTCGTACCGCTACACCCAGAGCGAGGTCACCCAGGCGATGCTCGATTTTCCCGGTTACGAGAATTTCGGGAATGTGGTCCGAAGCCTGCATAAGAGCGCCCAGGTCAACACTCGCTACCTCGTACTGCCGCTCGAGGATTACCCGAAGCTGACCGACTTCGGCGAGGCGAATGACCTGTTTATCGAACACGCAGTGGAACTGGGGAGTGCAGCGCTGTCAGGCGCGCTCGACGAGGCAGGGCTGCTCCCGCGGGACGTCGACCTCATCATCTCGACAACAGTCACTGGCGTCGCGGTGCCGTCACTGGACGCCCGCATCGCCGCGAAGCTTGGCCTGCGGACCGACGTACGGCGGGTGCCAATATTCGGGCTGGGTTGCGTCGCCGGAGCAGCGGGGGTGGCTCGGCTGCACGATTATCTGCGCGGTGCGCCCGACGACGTCGCGGTTCTGGTGTCGGTAGAGCTTTGCTCGCTCACGAAGAAGGCCGATCCGAATATCGCCACGCTCGTTGCGGGAGCACTGTTCGGCGATGGAGCAGCGGCGGTGGTGGCGGTCGGCGAACGCCGTGCAGAACAGATCGGCGCCAGCGGTCCCGACATCCTGGATTCGCGTAGCCATCTCTACCCCGACTCACTGCGCACGATGGGCTGGGACATCGACGCTTCCGGATTCCAGATCGTCCTCGGCTCAGACGTCCCGGCAGTTGTCGAGCGGCATCTGGGCGATGACGTGACGGGATTCCTTGCGGCACATGGCCTCAAGACCGACGATGTAGGCGCCTGGGTGAGCCATCCCGGCGGTCCGAAGGTGATCGAGGCGATCAACGCGGCCCTCGGCCTTCCCGACGCGGCGCTCGAACTGACCTGGCGCTCACTGAGCGAAATCGGAAACATTTCGTCGGCATCGGTATTGCACGTATTACGCGACACGATCGCCAAACAGCCACCGAGCGGAAGCCCGGGCGTACTGATGGCGATGGGTCCGGGATTCTGTTCCGAACTCGTGCTACTGCGCTGGCACTGATCAACATGGTCTTGTAGCGCTGCTGATCGCCGCGGTCGCCTTGGAGCGACCCGCGTGTCGTCGCCGCGCAGTCCTCGAATCCGATTTCCCCGGAACAAACGGAAACACGTCGACCCCGCCCACAGTTCCAGAGGGAGCCTGTCAATATTGCTGGCCTATGTGTAGGCGCGCGGAGGCGCATTTGAAATGTCTTGGGTCTCAGCGGCTCAAAGCTGCAAGGAGTTCGGGTAACGGCACGGTGGCGATACCGATGGCGGCGTCACTGATGCCGTACGGCAGCACAAGGGTGTCGGCGTGGACAACTGCGCCGCAGGAGTAGACAACATTGGGCACGTAGCCGTCCTGCTCATCAGGAGCGGGGCTCAGTAGCGGTTGCGGTAGCTGACTGAGAATCCGTGTCGGATCGTCGAGATCAAGCAGAATCGCGCCGATGCGGTAGGTGCGCATCGGACCGACACCGTGGGTGAGCACCAGCCACCCGGCGTCGGTTTCGATGGGCGAACCGCAGTTCCCGAGTTGTAACACCTCCCAGGCTCGGGTCGGGCTCTGGCAGGGAAGCGCACTCGTCCAAACGGACAGATGATCAGAGTAGGCAACCGTATTCGATTCGCGATCTGATCTCGACATGGCCGCAAAGCGACCGTGAATCCGGCGGGGAAACAACGCAAGACCTTTGTTTGCAGCGGCGCGTCCGACGATCGGCGCGGAGGTGAAGGACTGGAAATCTGTGGTCTCGAGCAGTTGCTGGCTGATATGGGATCCGCTGTAGGCCGTGTAGGTGGCATAGAAAGTGATGGAGCCGTCGTCGTCGATGAATCGGACGAAGCGTGCATCCTCCATGCCGGCCTGCTCTGCGCCCATCGAGGGCCACAGGACCCGCTCAGAAAGTGTTATGTGGTCAGAGAATTCGACTGCGTACGTCCGCTCGGCGATGTTCCGGAGTAAAGAAATCGTCTCCTTGGCGTGCCTGCGGGTGCTCAGAGAAGTCTCGAGCCTGGCCAATTGTTGGTCGAGAGCAGCTTGGGTAAAGCGCTCACCGAGTCCGTCGAGGACATAGTCGGCCGCCTCTCCGGCGTCGTCAACCCGCGCGAGTTCACTGCGGAAGACAGTTGCGTCGAGCAGCGCGGGCTCCGCCGCCGCGACTGTGGCGAACGGAGCCGGATCGTCGATCGTGATGCCGCCGGCTGCGTCGATGACGCCGGTCCGGAACCCGATGGACGAACGGTGCCCCTCGCCAATGCCCCGGACGCTCATCACGAATCGCAGGGTGCCTGCGACAGTCCCAGCCTGGTCGGGATGGGCCACGATGCTGGGGTTGCACAACGCCGCACCCTCAATGGCGTATTCGCTGGTGAACGTGGCGCCCAGCAACAACTTTCGTGCCTCGGAGAGTTCCCTGCCGGGGTCGAGCCGATCGGCGAGTTCACGGGCGTGCCGACGGAAGGTGCCAACAAGATCGCGGTGACGCCCGTTGAAGCGTGTGACGATATCGTCTAGCGACGCCAGCACCTGCTCTTCGTCAAGGGCCAGGATTCGCGCCAGCACTACTCCCGCTCGGGACTCCTGGTGCTCGAAACCCTCCTGGCCGGGGACGAAGAGTCGGGTGATGATCCGCGACGGGTTGGCCGCGAGCCGCCGGGCGCTGCGCGTGACGAGCCCACCCTGCACGGAAGTCATTGCCGCACAGTCGAGAAGCGCCGAGCGTGCTGCAAGGTCGAGAGCACTGCCAGAGTCGACTCCGCGCCCTGGTTGCGATTCACCCCATCGGCGTGCAGGCCGTCGAATCCGCCGCCGTTGTGGGGGTCCCACATGGGCTGTCGCGCATCGTTGACACCCATGAACCAGGCCGCTGCGGCCAAGACCCCGTTGGGCCAGACCGAACCAGTGTCAATGGCCGCGGCCCGCGCGCACGCGTCGGCCAGGGTGGACACCTCGATCGGCTGCTGATCGAACGCGGGCCGAAGGTCGTCCGGCCCACTGCCCCCAGCAGGAGTGGGCGAAAGGTGGTCTCCTGCCGATTCGTATTCGACCAGCCAACCCAACAGATCCAAGCCCTGTTGCCGCAGTGAGGAATCGTCGAGCGCAACGCCCGCGGCGATCATCGCCTCGGGGAGAACCGCATTCGCGTAGGTGAGCCGCTTCTCAGGCCACGGCCAGGCCGAGTGGCCGTTCGGTTTGGCCACGGTGTAGGCGTAATCGGTGAGGAGTTCGCGTGCGGCCCGTTGCCCGGGGTCGACGGAGAGGAGTTCGGCGGCGCCCAACGCTGCGAACGCCATCGCCCGAGGCCACGGCGATCGGACCTTCGCGGCGCGTTCGAACTGGATGACGGCCAACCGGCGAACCAGACTGACGTCACTATGCGCAGCGGCCGTTCCCAGCCCCCAGATGCAGCGCCCCCAACAGTCCTTCAGGGAGGGCTCATCCTCCCAACGGCCCTTGCGGTCCATCCGGTTTCGGCAGGTGCCGGCGTAGGATTGGGCATCGTTCAGGAAGCGGACGGCCACACCCGCAAGGCGGTTAACTTCCCCGTCAGAGTTGGGCTCTCGGGTGGCAACGACGAGGACCCGGGCCATGTCGTCGGTGCAGTAGCCGTGCCGCGGCCGGGGTTCGGCGTAACAGGCATGCTCGAACGTGCCGCGATGGTCTGTCAAATGCAACAGATGGTCGAATTTCGGGTCCGGTATGGTGGCGGTCATACCAGCGCCGGGCGCTCAGGGACAAGGGCGTGTGCCAGATCCAGATAGGCATTCGCCACGATCGGCCACGCCATCCGTGGAGCCAATCGCACGGCCTCCGCAGCCATCGTCGCGGCGAGGTGTGGCTCGGTCAGGAGCCGGAGCAGGGCCAACGCCAGAGCATCCGGGTCGTCGTGGCCGACGACGATCCCCGCCCCACTGGCGAGGAGCTCGACGGCGTGCGGAAAGGCGGTGGCGACCACCGGCCGGCCGCTTGCGATGGCGTCGACCAAAACACCGGAGGTGACCTGATCCGTGGAGTCATACGGCAGCACAACCACGGCCGAGGATTGGACTAGCGCCGTCAGGGATGACACATCGCGGTAGCTGGCGTCGAAGGAAACCGAGTCCGCTACGCCGCGGAGCCGCGCCTGTTCGGCACGGGCGTTGCGGTATGCCTCGCCATCGGCCGCGAGAACCTTTGGGTGCGTCCGGCCGGCAATCAGGTAGCGCGGCCGGGCCGGGAGGTCGTGCAGTGAACCCATCGCGTCGATGACCCGCTCGATGCCCTTTCCCGGACCTAGGAGGCCCCATGTCAACAACGTCGGCCTGTCCGACCGCGCCGGCGGGGCGAACTGCCTCGGGACGGTCGCGCCGTGCGCGATCGTGGTGACTTTGCGGGGATCGACGTTGAAGCCGAGGCATAGGCGTTGATTCGCCGCCTCCGACATGACAACCACCTGAGCCGCCATCGCCGCGATCGCCTCGAGTACCGAACGCTGATGCGGGGTCGGGTCTTTGAGGACCGTGTGGGCGACCACGATCGACGGGATGTGCAGCCCGCCGATGATGTCCACCACCTCGTCTCCGTCGACACCGCCGTAGATGCCGTACTCATGCTGCACGACCGCGATGTCGCTCTCGTTCAGCAATTCGGAGGTTGCAGCCACCGATGTCGCGGAACCGTTGACCAATTCTCCGACCACCCGAGCGTCAGAAGATAACGACCCGTCGGCCACCCGCACGACGCTGACGTCAGAGCCATTCGCGCACAACCCTTCCGACAAGGCCGCGCTGAACGTCGCCAGCCCGCACGGTGTCGGTGGATACGTACTGAGAATGCCGAAACTCGCGGAGCCGCAACGGCCTTGCCGAACAAGAGGGGCATTCGATGTTTCAAGGGTGGATACAGCGCTCAAGGTGATCCCGACGGTCGGTTGTCACCGGCGTGTACGGCGCGAGCTGTTGCTCTTCGAGATCAGCGGCGGACAGCTGACTTCATCCCGGACTGGCTGGATTCCCAACTCTACCGACACTACACGCGATGAGCGGCTACCGCGCATTGAGCCCGGCCACGATGCGCAGGCCGACGGCACGCTGAACCACCCCGAGATCCGTTCCACCGAATGGGAGTGGGACACCACGGTTCCCCGTTCGGCTTGCTTACCGGCGCCGAACTCCACAATCTCAGATTTCGCATCTTCGAACCCGAGCGTCAACCGCCGTCAAGGCAGGACCATCGAGCTTTGCCGACGCTTCTGCCAAGGTCCGCTGTTCGTGCCAGACCTGTTGTGTACCACCGCAGACCAAGCACACCGTGCGTTCGCATTTTGCGGATTGTCCGGGGTCCCTGCGGCTGACGATGGGCTGTGGTGGACGGTAAGGCTGGTCTTGGACGGTGGCCATTGCTGCCTCGAGGGTGCTCGCGACGGGCAGCAAGGCGTGTGGATCGCAGATCCGCAGCAGCCGGGCGACTGCGTCACCCGATACTACTGCCCAGCCGATGCCGGCGCGCGCGCAGCAGACGGAGACCCTGTGCACCGCCGAAAAACCCTCTGTTCCAAAGAAATCCAGCTCGCGCAGATCAAGGATCAGCCCGCGGCAACGCAGCAGATGCCCCAGCGTGTACTCGACCAGAGTCTGAGCGTTGGATGCGTCGATGCCGCCGTGGGCACTGATGACAGCTACCGACGACTTGAGCCGACGACTGGCGAACCGTGCCGTGTGACTCTGCCAAGGCTGGGAAAGAAAGCCGCCCTCCGGCAACACGGAGGGGGCGGGCGGAGCATTCATGGTGATCCCCGACATGCGGTTGTCACCGGTGTGTTCGGCGCGAGCTACTGCTCTGCGAGGACAGCGGCGGGCGGCTGACCCCATCCCGGACTGGTTGAGAGTCCCAACTTGGCTGACGATCCACGCCGCGGGAGCAAATGTCAAGACCTGGGATCGCCAACGGCTCATCGGATGTAAGGCCATGAGACGGTGCAGTTAGGACACCGCGCGTTCGCGTCGAAATAACTACGCGCCCGACATAATTCCGGCATCCTCGCCCGCAGGGCCCCAGTCTTCGGAAAGGGGTGGGGAGATACTCAGTCCAAGCGAATCGGAAGGCGTGGCGACGATGGCGTCGGTGCGTGCGCGAACTGTTGTGGCGAGCAGGGTGCGGTGGGAACAACGCGGCAATACCGCCCGTAGCCGTCAATCGATGGGGATCGCCGCGCGAGTGGCGCCTGTTCCGACGATCAGCGATCTGATCGGCCGGCCGTTCCCGCGTGGTGACTGTCATTGTGCCGATTGAGCACCCCGACGCCATCGTCGCACCGCTTCGATTGCTGTTTTGAGCCCGCGGTGGCGACCCGTCGCTGGGTCCGTCCCGCCGAAATCTGGCTCCAGTTGATCGAACATCCGCTCGCTGCGCGTCTCTGGGGCGTCGTCGGCGGAATCACGCAAGTAGCGATCTGGGAGTGACAGTTTGGCGATGGTGCGCCACGTCTTGCCGTACTGCACCAGGAATGAGCCTGTGGTGTAAGGCAAGTCGTACTTGTCGCAGACCTGTCTGACGCGCACCGAGATCTCGCGCAGCCGGTTACTGGGCAGATCGGGGTAAAGGTGATGCTCGATCTGATAGCACAGGTTGCCGCTCATGAACCGCATCACCGGCCCGGCATCAAAGTTGGCGCTGCCCAGCATCTGCCGCAGATACCACTGGCCCTTCGTCTCGCCGATCATGTCGGTCTTGGTGAATTTCTCTGCGCCATCAGGGAAGTGCCCGCAGAAGATCACCGCGTCGGCCCAGATGTTGCGGATCACGTTGGCCACAATGTTGGCCTTCAGCGTCGATTTGTAGGTCGCCGCCGGCGACAGCGAGCTGAGCGCCGGAAAAGCGATGTAATCCTTGAACACCTGCCTTCCGGCCTTGACTGAGAACTCGCGCATCTGCACGAAGGTGATATCGCGATCCGGGCCGGCCTTGAGGATCTTGCTGAACTCGATGGGCTGCAAGCCAATTCCCCACTCAAAGCCGAGCGCGAGGATGACATTGAACAGCAGGTTGCCAGTGTTAAAGGGCTCCCAGGGCTGGTCACGGGTAACTCGCAGGATGGTGTAGCCCACGTCGTCATCCATGCCGAGGATGTTGGTGTACTTGTGGTGCTGAAAGTTGTGGGTCGATCGCCAGTGTTTGGACGCCCCAGCCATGTCCCACTCCCATGTCGAGGAGTGGATCTCGGGATCATTCATCCAGTTCCACTGGCCGTGCATGACATTGTGGCCGATCTCCATGTTCTCGACGATCTTGGCCAGACCAAGAGTCAGCGTTCCCGCCCACCACGCCCCGCGTTTCGAGCTAGCGCTCAGCATGAGCCGGCCGGCCACATCGAGGGCACGCTGCGCGGCGATGGTGCGGCGGATGTAACGGGCGTCGCGCTCGCCAAGGGAATCCTCGATGCCCAGCCGGATCGCATCCAACTCAAGGGCCAGACTCTCGATGTCGGCGTCGGTCAGGTGCGTGAAGGCCGGAACATCGGTAATCGCCATCGTTTCCTCTCTTTAGGTCTTTAGGGCTTTCTATGCCGGGTTGGCAGCGCGTCGACAAGCCATCGGCAAACGCCTTGTCGACGCGCAAGGGCGCTACAGGGCTTGAATGCGACGAATGCTGGGCTGCAGGCTTCAGCCGCAACAGTTCCGCGGTTCCTTCTGGGTGGCGGACTCATCGCGCGAGGTGCTGCCCCGGGGCGATAAGCCGGGTAGCCGCTGAGTAGCGCTGACCGCTCAGTAGTAGTGACGGCGCCCACCAACAGCGTGTCCCATCCGTCCCGCGACCATCAGTAACAAGCCGACGACGAGGAGGATTACCCCGATGACCACGCAAATATGGGCGAACGCGAAGGTTGGGACGAGGCTAGGGAGGAGGAGCCCGAGGACGATAAGAACGATTCCGAGAACGATCATGATGTTCTACCTAGTTTCTGTGTAGATGTTTGGAAAAGAAATGCCCGAGTCGGTATTTGAAGACGTCATTTAGCTTGGCCCCCAGCCGGTTTGGCGTGGACCCCTCCTTGACCGGCGTGCCCCTGGGCGCGCGACCGGGCATTGCCGGAATCATCGACACGGTTGTTCCCGCTCGGTCGCCGGTCAAATGATCGACAAACCGACGGGCACGGGTCGGGTGAGCGCGGAGTTGGTGCTCCCAATTCCGGGTTAACGAGGGAATGAGCGAAATCTGCATGTTGTCTCGACCGCAACGGGTAGACATCGGAATGTGCGGCATGAGCAAATGCTCATCAAGTTCGGCGGCGTACAGCCAAACTCTCTCCGGACTGGCTGAGGACTCAGCAACTAAAACGCTACCCCTCGCGGGGCTGCCCGGCCAGTTGCCCGCCGAGTGCGGTATGGCCGCGGTGGTGATCGAAGGTGTGCAGCCAGGTGGCAAGGGCCCGGCAGCGTTCTGTGTCGGCCCCCGCAGCGGTCGAGCGCGTCGGTGACCAGGTGCGGGTCACGCGCCATCACTCCACGTCTGACTTGTACCAATTCCCGATCGCTGGCGGATCCTCAGAATGGACAGTCAGATTCGTTACCCCTTCCTGAGCCCCTGGGCCGTGGCCGCTAGCCGCGAGTTGTGCGACTCCCAAGCCCCAACCCCTGAAGCTGAAGCTCTCACCGCTGGTGGCATCGGTGACCTCGAGCCGCGCTGGATCGAACACGATCGCACTGTTGTTTACGAGATCCAGTCGCCAGAGTGGTAGCTTCGCGATTGCCTCCAGGTGGGCACCAACCTCCTCGATAGTTGCAAACCTTGGACCGCTGGCGACGGGCCGGTCTAGCCGATGGACCGCAAACTGCTGCGTGGATTGGTCTTCGACGCTCGTGGTCGCGGTAACTGCATACCCCAGCGGTTGCGACATCTCGTTGAGCCGATTGCACTCGCCGGCAACATCAGTCATGTGCTGCGCTTGTCCTCTGTCGATCATTCAGTCCCCCTCAGCGGCATATCACCGCAATGTCCATTATGAATTGCTGACCGGCCATGCACTCCACCGAGGACTGGGCAGAGACGTACGTTACCACTGGCAGACACCGCTGATCGATTTCCCGGGTGGTCGGGTCAGCTTGGCCGCCAGCACAATTCGGATCTTTTGGCGAGTCTCTTCGGCAGGAACTCGTCACTCGCCGCGGACATGTAGGAGCGACCGCGCTGCGCGACTTTAGGTGTTAATGCACTTAGCCGATGTTGGGCTCCCGATCGGTGGGCGCGGCGTCGGCCGGGGCCTCGGCGGTGACAGTGTCGAGGATTAACTGCGCGGTGGTGTGTCGATCGGTGCCCGCGCTATCAGCTTGGGTGTCCAGTTCCCGATCAGCTTGCCTCGGGGTGTAACCGCGGCCGATGAGGACCCCGATGGCCTGATTGATGACCGACGCCGATCGCAGACATGTTCCGGCGTCCGAACCGGCACTGACGCTGAGGTGCTGATCGAGCGCGAAGTCGTTCGGCGGGCGGCCGGTTAGCCACGCCAGGTCCGCGCTGAGGTCGACAAATGTTCCCGGCGTCTCCGCGTAGAGGATGAGGGCAACCGGCGGCGACGCGCAGCCATCACCGACACCGGGCAACGTCAGCCGAAGCGAGGTACGAACATCGCCGGCCGCGCCGTCCTCAACGGTGGTGAACGAGAACGGCGGATCACTGCCATCGACGGTCACGCTCAGACCAAGGTAGGTGGGCACCGCCGCTCGGGCGTCCACGCCCAGTTGGTGCAAACTGTGCAGCACATCGGCGCCGGGCTCATCGAGGGCGGCGGTGAGGATGCCTAAATCGGCGGCCAGGGCCGCACCGATCTTCATGACGCGGCTGCTCCGCTGGGCGCTCCCGAGCGCGGATCGAGCCTGCCGGTGCCGAACAGGCGAGTCGCCTGCCCGGTGGGGAACGCGCGACGCGAACCAGGACCCGTCACGTTGACTGTGTCCCCACCGTCCAACGTACGCGCGCCACACCGTGCAGCGTCAGTTCGGCCGTGGGTCGATCTGGTGCTTCGGGCTCAGGTCGGCTTGCTTCGGGCTCAGGTCGGCTTGCGTCGGGCGCGGGCGCGGCCTACCGCCTCGTCGACGATGTGTTGGGCCACCTCAGCCAATTTGCGGTGTTCGGCTTGGCTGATCGCGCGCAGCTGAGTGAACGCCTCCTCGGCGCTGCGCCCGCTGCGTCCCCGGATCAGGCCGATCGCCTGATCGATCACCGGGCGCGTTGACAGCGCCGTCTGCAACTGCGCGGTGAGCGCCAACGCGTGCGCGAGGATCTGGGCGTTGTGCACCGCCACCGCCGCGGGTTTGGCGAACAGCTCCCCCAGTTCGACGGCGTGCTCATCGAAGACGTCCTTGCCGTGGGCGTAAACATTGATCGCCCCGATCGCCTGATCCGACAGCAACAGCGGCAGCGACAGCGCACTGTGCACGCCCAGGCGGCCCACTCGCGGACCGAACCGCGGCCACATCTTCTCCCCACCCAACGACCCGGACCGCACCGTGCGCCGCTCCAGCGCCGCCGTGATGCAGGGTCCCTCTTTGAGGGTCACATACTGAATCTCGTCGATCTCGGCCACGAAGGCAGCGCTGGCCGCCAACGCCTCCACCATGTTGTCCATCCGGTCGACCCGCAACAACGTCACCCCGGCACCGTCGGCGCCCGGTATCGCGTGCACCGCGAACGTCGACACCTCAGCCAGCAACTCAGTCAACCCCAGACTGCCCGCCACCAAACCCGCCAGGTCGTCGATCCCGGCCCGCAGGTCGGCAGCATCAGCAATAGCCTGCCGCGTACTCAGCGACCCCAACGGTAAGTCGCCGGCGTCCTCGGTTAACTCCGTCATACCTGCGCTCAATAGTGTTGGCGCAACTGGGCATCGACAGCGAAGCCCAGCGCCCCAGTCGCGGCGCAACCGTCACGAGATGGTTGTCAAGATAATGGTAACGCCGGCAGTGGCGGCGGTGAGCTGACCGACGGCGCATGCATCTCAGACGGTTGCGGATTGTCCCTCGCGGCCGGTGAGGGTTGCGGTCACGCCGGCGAGCAGATCGAGGAAGCGGTCCACGGCGGCGAGGTTGTAGCCGAAAGGCACTCGATAGATGTGCAGCATAATCATCGCGCAGTTGATTGCGCCGCTGACGCAGTCTTGGGTACGCGTCTGCCCGATGGTGGAATCCATTAAAGCGCCGGTCATGCCGTCGTACCTACCCGATTGGAATGGCCTAGGACGGGCTGACACCACCGTGGCGGTGTACTGGTACGGCGACCGCGTGTAGCAATATCCCACGTGCGCATGCTGCGGTATCGTCCATGATGGTTGACTCTCCAGCCCTCTCGGAAACGCCCGGTGGCGATCTCTACGGTGTCCCCGCCGCAGCGAGTCCGCACATCCGGTTAAGCCGACGATCAATGGTGTTGCGCTTCGGGCTACGTCCTGCCGGAGTCCCGTTTTAGAGCTTTGATCGGTGCAGTTGTCGGAGACATCGGCGCGCCTGGGTGCTTGACCGCACACCGGTATGTACCGTCAACGTGTCCGAAGTGCTCGATCCCTCGCTTGGATCGGAGTGAGGGACCACGTGGGGGCGTGCGTGAAGGGGGCACGCTCTACTGCCAGAGTCATCGTCGGCCTCATCCCCAGCCGCGCGGCACTCGTATAGCAGCAGCACCAGCGCTGCTGGCGCGTCTGCAATCTCGCTGCATGCTTCGCGGCTCAACGCCGACGTGTCGGCTTCACTCAGGCATGCGCGTCCGCCAATCTACGCCCCGACGCACGGTCGGAGGCCAGCGCCGCGGCGCCGGAGCCAAAGGAATGGTCTTGAGCAGATTCACCGAAACGATGTATGGCACCGCCGAGTCCAGCTCGAAGGGCATGGTCACAGGAGAGCCGAACCGTCCCGTCCGGCATACCTGGGGCGAGGTGCACGAGCGGGCCCGTCGGATCGCGGGCGGCTTGGCCACGGCCGGTGTCGGGCTCGGTGACGCTGTCCCGGTGCTGGCCGGAACTCCAGTCGAGATCGCGCCGGCTGGGCAGGCTATTTGGATGCGCGGCGCCAGCCTGACCATGCTCCACCAGCCCACTCCGCGCACCGATCTTCAGCGCTGGGCCGAGGAGACCGCCGCCGTCATTAAGATGATCGGC
>Ga0210389_10003141_pt1 | contig 12892 bp, 7 predicted proteins | sample IncBWH28OmetaG_FD_160127 | JGI IMG/M metagenome (GOLD analysis project Ga0210389, IMG submission 160127) | Forest soil microbial communities from Barre Woods Harvard Forest LTER site, Petersham, Massachusetts, United States - Inc-BW-H-28-O ...
GAGATAGGCCCGCGCGATTTCATCCGTTGTCAATCCGCCAAGAAGACGCAGCGTCAACGCCACACGGGCCTCCGGGGAAAGCACCGGATGGCACGCCGTGAAGAGCAGGCTCAGCATATCCTCTCCAGAGTCGTCATCCTGCCGCGCGTCGATCTCGCGTGCGATCTCGTCCCGCTTGCTCTCAAACCGCTTTCTGCGCCGCAGGATATCTATGGCGCGGTGTTTCGCCGTCGCCATGAGCCAGGCGCCGGGATTGCGCGGCACCCCTGATTCAGGCCACTGTTCGAGAGCGGCTACCAGCGCATCCTGTGCGAGTTCTTCGGCGACGCCAACGTCCCGCACAATGCGTGCCAGCCCGGCGATTAGACGCGCTGACTCGATCTTCCAGACGGCGTCGATCGCTTTATGAGTGGGGGAGCGATGGGTATCGGCGGCAGTAGCCAATACCCATCACGCTATCATCACGAACGCTTCAGGTCCTCGAACCCCGCCGCCGCTTTCTGGACATCCGCGGGGAAGTCCGCGAACTCCTGCACCTGCCGCAGTTCGATCACTTCGTTGTCCGAACCAGGGCAACGGGATGCCCACTCGAGCGCCTCTTCCTTTGACTTGACCTGGATCATCCAATAGCCGCCAACAACTTCTTTGGCTTCGGCGAAAGGGCCGTCCGTTACCTTTGGCTTGCCGCCCTGGAACGACACCCGAGCGCCCATCGAAGGCGGATGCAGGCCGTCGAGCGCCAAAAGCACGCCCGCCTTCTGCAGCGACTCGTTGTACTTCATCATCGCCGCGACACGCTCTGGATCGGGCATCGCCCCCGGCTTCGCCTCTTCATACCCTTTAGGGGTCATCAGCATCATGAATCGCATGGTTAGCCTTCGTACACCTGTCGAATTTCGCACAGGCCATCTCCCGCCACGCTGAGGAAGCGCTTGGTGAGCTCAATACAATGCTGTTTCGAATCAGCCTCGATCATGGCGAAGCCACCGATGATTTCCTTCGCCTCGGTAAACGGCCCGTCGGTAATTGTGACCTTGCCGTCTGACTGACGTACTCGCGCGCCCAATGCGCTCGGCAGACAGCCTTCGGTCGCAACCAGCCAGCCTGTTTTCTTGCCCTCCTCGATGAGCTGCCCCATTCTGGCCATTTCGTCCTCGCGTGGGGGAGTTCCTTCCGGCTTCCCCGGTTTGTAAATGCACAGGAATCGCATCGTTCGTGTCCTTTCTGACTTTATACGAGCCTTCCATTTCCGGCTCTACTGACGCGTCGAACGAGCACACCGCGAAATCGACACACCCACACATTTTTTTTGGGGGGTGATTCATCGCGGCAGCGGGCGTCAGAGACAGGGTGCGTTGCGTCACACTCGAACTGCCTTTTTCCCAAGGACGTCCTTCCGCTCAAACTTCCTGCAAACTCTTCCTTGGAGCGTTCCTGCCTGTTCTCCTCTATTTGTGGCCCAGCGCCCCGCGGGCGGGCTGGGTCATCCGGGCCATATCTTTTTTTGGAATCACCCCGCACTCGGCGAACCTGGAAGGATCCTTTTTCAGGAGTGCACCGCATCACTTCAGGATCAACTGTCTTCCCGCCACTTCACGGGTCTGCCGTCCGGGAAACCCATAAGGGCCCTTGTCCATGCAGGGTCATCGGGCCGTGAGGCGCCTCAGCTTCTATTGATTAACGCGAAACGAAATAATCCTATCGATAAAAAGCTTCCGAGTCGCCGCCAGGACCGCGCGGGCTAAGCAGCGTTTAAACAGAGCGGCCGTTGTGCGCATTAGACAAATCGCGATGCCACATCTGTCGCAACGCATCCCCATACCCGTGGTGTGGGCATCGGCTACCCCGCTATCGGAATCTTCCTCGCAAGGCTATCAATATCACGATGATCGCAAGGACTCCGGCCGCGCGGTCGTCCCGGAGTGCATGAGACCTTCAACCTGCCGCCGCGCCACGAAGAACCGCCTCCTCGTGCGCCCGACGTGGTGTCAGCCTTGTCGCCAATCGAGCGCCCATTCGGATGAATGGCTCTTCAACAAAGTGATAGAGAACGACTGGAACTGCAATCAAAAGGGCGACCGCCACGAGTATCCCTTCAGCCCTTCGCTGAGGCCCGAGCTTCTCAAATGCAAACCACAGAATGGGCACGTGAGCAAGGTATATCCCGTATGAATATTTCGCAATCGTGTGCGCAACTCGCCGGAGACCTGAATTCGCAACATCGCGGAATGAGGGGAGCGTACAGACAAAGAAAATGCCGGCAAGCCATAGTACCCAGCCGGACCGGTAGTCTCCGATTACTCGATATGCGAGGCACGGCAAAGTTACGAACAGGGCCACGGTCAGAACGTACCATCCGCCCGGCAGAAGACCTCGCCGTCGGCGGCTTAAAGCGAAGCATGCGATACCCATACAAAACCAGGGTGCATACTCAAAGAGCGCGGGGTAATGAGCCCACTGGGCGAGGTGCCCCTCCAGGTACCAGGCGGCGAATCCCGCTGTGATTACGGCCCCCGCTGCCAGACGATTTGAGCGGATACCGGATATCCAGTAATAGAGGAGTGGCAGAAGCAGGTACATCTGAACTTCAAAGGGTAAGCTCCAGAGTGGAGCCACCTGAGATGGCAGGTTGAAGATATTCTGAACCAGGAACAGATTCGTCCAAAGAACCTTGGCGCCTAACCATCTGTAGTGGGGCTCAAAGTACGGGGGCAAATGTGCCGTGACCGCCGCCAGTACAGTGAGGATGCTTAAGGGATATATGCGAAACGCACGCCGGATATAGAACCGGCCGGTGATCCCTGGAGCCGTCCGCGCCAGCCGTTCCATCGACATCATCAGGACCAGGCTGGTGTGGATGAAAAACATCAGCACACCGAAATGACCCAGGCTGTCAATTCCCCAACGCGTGGTTAAGGGCGTGTGGAGTAGCCCGAAGGCTTGAAGTGTGTGATCAAAAAGAACCGCGAGCACTGCGGAAGCCCGTAGCACATCGAGATTTGCCGAAGACTGGCTCATAGGTCCCGGATCTCAGAAGGTTTCGCTACACTTCACGTGTCGACCTATCCAACTGCCCACCAACGCCGGGAAAAATAACATTTACCATAGCATCATCGTGGAATATTTATTCGTGTTGATGTTACCTTCACCACGCCGGAGCGCTCTGCGGCTGAATTCGCCAGGGTCGCCGTCAAACTGGCTCTCCAGTATCCCGGCGCCAGAACTATTCATTTGATTATGGACAATCTGAACATCCATCGCCGAAAATCGCTGATGGACCTGCTCGGCGAGCCGTTAGGCGCTGAAGTCTGGGAGTGCTTCACACTCCCACTCATGGAAGCTGGCTTAATCAGGCCGAAATCAAAATCGGATTGCTCTCGCATCAGTGCCTCGGCCGGCGGCGATTCCCGATCTGGCGATACTGCAGCGAGAAACTCGCGCATGGAATCGCCGGATGAACCGCCCCCGCGTCAAAATCAACTGGCGATTCGACGGCAAGGCCGCGCGTCGCAAGTTCCACTATAAAAGGCAATTCTTCAAGCGGTCATAGACCTAGAAAGACACCTTGGCCGAAAGCTGGAATTCGCGCGGCGTGCCGCGTCCAGTGGCGTACGTGCTGACGGTCGCGGTGATCGTTCCGAAATTCACCTGGGAAAAATCGGCATTGGGCGCGCCGAACTGAGCGCGGTTGAACATATTGAAAACATCCGCGCGGAAACGCACATTCATGCGTTCAGTAACCGCGATGTCTTTCGCCAGAGCCAGATCCAGGGCCGAAATACCGGGAGCGCGAAAAGCATTGCGGCCCAGATTCCCGAACGTGCCCGAAGCAGGCGCGGAGAATGCCGCCGGGTTGATCCAGTCCTGGGGAGTAGATCCGCCCGGCGGAATAAGCGGGACACCATACACGTAGTTTGGCCGCTCTTCACCGCCGATCGAATAATTTCCCGGCACCGACCCATTCGAACGATCGATGGTGATATTGACAGGGAGCCCTGTCTGGGCCGTTCCAATGGCGCTGAGAGTCCACCCGCCGAATAGGCCGCGCGCAAGACCAGGACTGCTCAGGTACGGCTTTCCGGCGCCGAACGGAAGTTGATAAACCGCCGAGAGGTTGAACATATGGCGGACGTCATCGTCGCTGCTGGCTTTGTCGCAGGAACGGCAGAACGAATCCTGTGGCGTGTCGGATTCTCCGCCGCCTATGCTCCCGTCGTTGATCGAATGCGACCACATGTAATTCGCGGTGAACAGAAACCCGTTTCGGAAAACCCGGCGCGCATTCAATTGCAGCGCGTGGAAGGTGCTGTTGCCGACATCGCCGCGCCACGAAACCGGACCAAACGCCGGATAGGGCGCAACGCCAGTTTGCGGATTGGCCAGGTTGACGTACGTCGTGGTGAGCACATCCGTGCCCTTGTTTCCCAGATAGGCGATGGTCCCGAGAATATTGAACGGCAACTTGCGTTGAATCGAAGCAGTCCACGCCGCAACATATTCGTCCTTGCGGTTGCGGTCCAGGTCGCGCGGCGACACCACCCCCAAACCGCCCGCTTCCGCGTAAACGAGGAATGGTGTCAGTGGATAAGAAAGACCGGGGAACGCCGTGTTGCTGAACGAGTAGCGATCGATCGTATTCGAGATGGGCAGGTTTTGATCGTCTTCCTGGCCGTCGGTGTGGTAAATTCCGGCGCCTGCCCGCAGGACGGTGTCGCCATGCGCCCAGGCGATCGCCAGGCGAGGATCGAAATCGTTATATCGCGGATGGAAGAATGAATCGGTGCGCGGACAGTAGCCGGCGCAAGTATTGAAATCGAAGGGCACGTCGTCATTGTTGATCGCATGCAGCGCATTGAAGAAGTTGTAACGAACCCCGGCGGTGATTGTCAGATTCGGAGTGGCTTTCCATTCGTCCTGAGCGTAGCCAAAATACTGGACCTTGCGCTGTCGCACCAGCGGCAAAATCGCCGTGTACGACGCCGAACCCATATTATTGTCGAGGAGAGCGGCCGTCGAGGTATAGGTCAGCGTACCGCTTTGCGAGGTGCCCTGATTCAGCAGAACCCATCGCGTTTCGAAACCGAATTTGATCACGTGCTTGCCTTTCGCCCAGGAAAGGTCGTCGATCAGATCGAATGTCTTCGACGGATAGTCGGTGGTCGAGGCGCCCGCGAGTGTGCTGAAACCCGAGACGGAAACCCCGATTGGCACAGGAGAGAGGACTGCGGTGTGATAGATCGTCTGATTCACGCCGAACTTGAGTTCATTCACGAGAGAACCGCTGAACACATGGGAAACGGCAATCGCGCCGTTGTTGAACTTGGTGTCATAGAGCGTTTTCACCGCAAGCTGGCCGTTGGGAATCGATTCCACCGCCTGATCCGTGTTGAAACGGAGAAATGCCGTCGTGCGATCCGAGAAATAATGGTCGATCCGCACCATCCCCGAATCCTCGTTGTCAACCTGTCTGCCAGGCTGATCGTACTGCCACACATTGACATTGGAGGTCGGCGATGAGCCCGATGGATAAGCCTGGAGGATCGGGATCAAGGCGGGTGACGTAACAGCTGCCTGCGAAAGAAATGAAGGACTTGGAACCAACCCGATCTGCGTTCCCCCAAGTCTTTGCCGCAGTCCTTCATAGTTCACGTGAAAGAAAGTTTTGTTATGGATGATGGGCCCTCCCAAACCTCCGCCGAATTGGTTCAGCAGGAATGGATCCGGAGATGATCCGTCGAACGGAGACCGTGCATCGAGCGCGCTGTTCCGGAAGAATTCGAAGACCTCGCCGCGCAGGCTGTTGGTGCCGGAAGGCGAGACCACCGATACCTGGCCGCCCGCCGTTCCGCTCTGCGTATCGGCTCCGAAATTCTGGGACTGGACCTGGAACTCCTCGATCGAATCGAGAGGAATGTTCAGGCGCATGTATTCTCGCTGCTCCTGGTTATAAACGGCAGTGGCATCCACGCCATCCAGCGTGAGGTTGTTGTCATCAAGACCGTGCCCGGCGAAACGGATCGTTCTCTGGTCGCCCGCGCCATTATCGATCGCCCCTGGCGCGAACATCGTCAGCGCCGCCCAATTCCGCCCGTTAACCGGCAAATCGTCGATCTGGGTCGCCTCGATCACGGTGCCGACCGTCGCATGCACCTTATCGAGATCAACCAGAGACTCCTCGATTGTTGTCTGCTGCGAGCCGTGAGCCACGTCCAGCTGGGCATTCAGAGTTCTCGTTTGCCCGACCGCCTGCTTCACATCGCTCGCGGTGAAAATCGAGAAACCATCCTTTGAGAACTGGATGGAATAAACGCCGGCCGGCAATCCCGGCATTTCGTAAGTCCCTTGCGAGGTTGTCAGTGTCTCTCTCTGGAAGCCCGTCGCCAATTCCCTTGCTCGAACTCTGGATTGAGGAATCCGGTTCCCCTGCTGGTCCGTCACGATTCCGGTTATGGCGCTGCGATCTACTTGTGCCAGGAGGATGACTGGACTTAGTAGCTGGAAGAAGAGGACAACCTGGAAGGTGTGCAATCGCATTGAGATGCTCTGGGGCAGTTGTCGCAGGCCCGTGGGACAGAATTCACATCGTAACCCTGCCCCACGGTTTGCTGCGCTGACCAATTACTGCACCGTTAAACTGGCTGTGGCAAATAGAACGTTCGGCAGGTTGCTGGCCTGGATCTGTGTCGACCCGGGCGCCACTCCCGTCACCGGCACGATCACGCTTGTAGCATTGGCCGGAATCGTTACGGTCGCCGGTACAGTCGCCACTCCCGGATTATCCGAACTCAGGTTCACGGTGAGGCCACCGGCCGGCGCGAGCCCGGACAGAGTCAATGTAAGTCTCCCCTGCTGCGTCGATGCCATCATCGTAAAACTGGCCGGGAAGAAGTCGAGAGTGTCGGTCACTTCGACCGAGACCGTCTGTCCGGAAGACAAGGTCCCCCCGGAAGCGGAAACAGTCACTGTTCCGAAGTTGACGCCACACACCTGGGGCGTTCTCCCCTGCGGGCTTGTGGCTCCAGCCGGGAAGAATACAAGAAGCGGGTTAATGCCATTCTCGAAGGTGACCATCGAGGGATCGCTGCTGGTCAGCGTAAGAAATACACCGCCCGGTCCGGCGGGCGCCGCCAAAGTCGCTGGGAACGATATACACAGCCCCGTCGCTACCGGGAAATTAGGCGGTTCTGGTGTGGCCTCGACCCTGACCGACGTCAGGTTTGCGCTCAGCGCCACGACGTCCGTACCATTAGCGCTCGCCGTATAGTAACCGAACGTGCTCGGGAACATGGATAACGGGTTATTGGCCGTATCCAGATTGGTCGGGAGTTGGCTTGTGTCACTCAACAGCGTGTAAGCCGTATCCGTCGACGGCCACGTAGCCAGGGATGACAAATCAACAAAGAAAGAGTTGTTGCCGGGCGTGCCCAACGCGACAGGAGATACCTGCGCGCTATAAATCGCATCGTAGAGCGCCGGCCCGATGCTGACAGAGGACAGGAAACCCGGCGCCGCGGACTGACCCGCGATCGTGAAGTCCAGAAAGTTGCCGGTAGAGCCGTCGAGGTTGAAGTGACCCCTCACTGTGTTGCCGACGGACACGCCGGTGGCGCCCTGGGTCTGATAAACGGTGCCGGTGAAGTTGACAGTGTAGATTGCCGCCGCATGGGAAGGGGCGGCGGACACTGCTGTCAGCGCGGCGATTGCGAAAAAAGAAAGTGGACGTTTCATGGAGTATTCGATTCCCTTCACGGATGTTGTTTGGTACCGGCGTAACGGCCCGGCGGTACCGCATAAACGTTTTCCTTACTTGTCGTCGTCGTCCCTGTCGGCCTTGCCGGCGACGTCCTTGCTGGCAACATTGATGCTCTGGAACCGGGTATGCGGTACGGGCGCCGGTGTTCCCTTCAGACCTTCCCACAGGATCTTGTTGTAGAGGTCGCGCGGAACACGGTCTTCGCCCGAGAAGTCAAAGCCGCGTGTTTTCCCAGCCCAGTATTTGGCGTTGTGAGTCGGCTTCAGGTCGGGACCCTGGGCGTACAGGACCGGGATGGGGCCTTGCCCTTGAGAGAACAGCGTCGTCGACTTCAGTAGCGTCGAAGCCTGGGCCGTGAACGTCCAGGCGCCTGACGAAGTGATGTCGAACGCGTCAGCCATAGGCCGGCTGTAATAAGTGTTCAGGTTGATGTGCTCAGTGCCCAGAATGTCTTCGATGGTGCGGAGCACATTGGGCTGGCTGTACCGCGTGCTCACAACCGCGTGTTGCTTGACATACGGGCCGACGAAGTAGGTCGTGGAGCGATGTGAGTCGACATGGTCCGCCCCGTCCTGAGAGTCGTCTTCAATGATGATAATCAGGGTATTGCTGGCATAAGGGCTGTTAGCCACGGCCTGAACCAGCAGACCCACGGCGTAATCGTTATCGGCCTGCTGCAGTTCCGGGGTGTTGACGCTTCCCAGCGCCTGCCCGAAATTACCGGTGTGATCGTGGCTGAGGCCGCGGATCATCTCCAGAGTCGGCAGGTTGCCGTTGGCGACGAACTGCTGAAACTCCCGGTACCATTCGTTGAAGCGCCAATAGTCGGGATAGGATTGGTCATAGGCACGGAAGTAGGGGTCATAGAACCCGTTCTGATAAATCAGTTGGTTTGCCGTCGTGGTCTGAATGATGCCCGCCGTGAAAGGATTAGTGATCGGATTGGCGATGGTTCCGATGCTGCCGGGCGTATTGGCCATCCAACCGTAGTTGCGGATCGTTCCGCCCGCATTCAACACGGCATTGAAGATGTAGCCCTGTTGATAGCCGGTCGGACCGTCGGTCGCGGCATGATCGCCGTCGCCCGCGAGGATGTTGGGCGTGCCACCCTTCAGCGAGGCGGTGTTGTTGGAATAAGGTGTGGTCGCCCCTGTCGGGTCGAAGAAGAAGTCACGCGCGGCAGTGGTGTTCAGATTGGACGGAATGTTCCGGTTCTGCCCTTCACCCTCATAGGACAAGCCCCGGTTCACCCGCGCATAGTTCTCCTGCTGCGTTATCGTTTCCGTGTTGGTGACGCGTCCACGCATGGACCATGACCAGCCATCCATCGACCCGTCACCCGGATCCATGAAGTTATCCAGAGTCACAAAGTTCTGCGCCATCAGATGGAAGCTTGGCGTGACACGCTTCCCGAACAGGGTTATTGCAGGGTCGCCGTCCGAACCGTTACCCAGATCCCCAAGTATCTGGTCAAACGTACGGTTCTCCTTGACGACGTAGATGATGTGCTGGATTTTCGAATGCAGGAAGCTCATCACCTGGGCATCGGATGCCGGCGGCGTTACCGAGTAAGCATTGTTCGCCGCGACCGCCGACGTCAGACCTCCAAGGTCTCCGGCAGCCGGCACCTGGGCACTGACCAGAGTGGCATGCTCCAACTGGAATTGATACTGGTTGTTGGCGTTTAATGTGTTGGACTCTGGCGCATTCCCGCCGGGGTAGGTCAGGTACTTGATAACAGCCAGGTTGCCATAACCATAGCCGGGGTTCGGGCCCTGATCGCTCTTGCCGTTGACGATATACATCCAGCTGCCATCGCTGCTGAATGCGATATCGGTCGGGTCATAAGCAGTTGGAATCAGACCAATCGTAGTGAACGCGTTTACGCCAGCCAGCGGGATAACTGCGACGGAGTTTGAGCCGGCGTTAACAGCGTACAGAGTGTTGTTCGCGGGATTGATCGTCACCGCGGTCGGCGACGCACCGGTGGTGCTCGCCGGAAGACCTAGCGAGGCCGGTCCGCGCGTGTCGATTTTACGAGTGATTGCATTGGTCGAGGTGCTGATCACCGCGACCTGGTCCTGATTGTCCTGCGCGACATACAAGGTCGAACCGTCCGCACTGAGCGTCATTCCGTTCGGGTTGCCATCAAGCGCGATGCGCGTGACAAGTGAGCCGGCCAACGGATTGGCCACGCTGACCACGACAACTTCACGGTCGCGGTCGGCGCCCACATAGGCGGTGCTGCCGTTCAGCACGACGGAGTAGGGGAACGTGCCGCCTTTGGTGCCGTTGGCAGCGCCGGAGGCGTAAGGGCGCAGATCGAATTCGTAACGAATCGTACCGCTCGCGGTGTCGATCACGCTGATCGAGTCGTTGTAGTTATTGGCGGCGACCAGCGTTGTGCCGTCGGCCGAGACCGCGAGGCCAGCTACGTTCGGTTCAACACTGAGGCCAAGGCCCTTCTGGTTGGCCGCATTGGAGAGGCAACCGCTAGGTGCATGGCCGAGGCTGATTTTAGCGCTTTGAACGAAACCGGATCCGTTGTTGGTGTAAGCGTATACGGCGTCGTCACACCCTCCCGCCGCGTACAGCGTTTGGCTGTTCGGCGCCCAGACCAGACCCACATGAGAGTTGACTTGCTGGATAACCTGCTTCAGAACAGGGTTCGTCTTGTTGGCGCCGGCCACGTTATACAGGAAGATGAACTGAGTCGATGCCGCCTTGTCGACCACCCCTGAGGCGTTATAGAGCGAGTTCATGCCTGCCGTGAGAATCGCCAGCGTAGTGCCATCCGGGCTGAGGACCGCCTTCACCGCTTCACCAGCGATGTAGTTTGGATAATTCGCCAGGCCGGGGTTCAGCGGCTGCTGGATCGCGTTGGTGAGTGGCGCCGTCGGTGTCACATACAGGCCGGGCGGTGTCGGCAGCTTGCCGTTATTGCCGTCGATAAGCGTATTGAGCTGAGCAACAGCCATGCACGGCGCCATCAGAATCGCCGCGGAGAGAAGACTCGCGTTGAGCAATCTCATGCATTTGAACATTCGTTGCATTTCCCTTTCAGTCGGTGCTCGTGACCCGGTTCATTTCAGGATTCCCAACGCAGCATAGACGGTGGAGATAACAACAGAATCAACTTTGCATGACTGTCGGATGAGAGGCGCTTATTTCGTGATAACGTGCACGAAAATTCGTGGGCCGTGCACACTACGACGATTAACCTAGGTACACGCGACGCGAGTCGCGTTTGTTTTTTCCGTCTGAAAAGACCCGCCGGCTGGCCCGGGCTGCCGATCCCGTTGCTATCGTCAAATACTTTTCAGCGTTTGAAGCTCACGACAAAGTGTCGCGACGTCCGCTGGAGGTCCGAAAGCACCTCACGGACAGATTGAAGGATCGCAGCAACGGTGAGGCCGACCCCACAAACTGAAACTCTGGATCGAGGGCGCCCGGATGTCCCCGATGGGGACTTGTTCAAGGACTTTGGCACTTTCAAACCTCGTCGGCCGTGGCGCTCACCTTTCTCATCCGGAAACAAATCGAAATCGAACTGGATCCCGCCGCTCACGCGCGCGTCGGAGACCCGGTCGTGTTCCAAATGCCTCCCCGCATGCTATCCTGAACCTTCTGGTAGAGGTGCGGCGGCCATGACTGCGCGCTGAATTTCCCGCGATCTCGGGAAGCGCGACGGAAGGGGTTCGTCGCCGAAGTCGTCCTGGCGGATCGGTCGCGGACGGTTGGGGGCGCGGGCTAAATCTCCGCCACTGTCATTCGGGCACCGCAACGGCCCGGGTGGAGCGCTATCGGGATAGTGAAACAAGCACCCTTCCGTCCTCACTCTCCCCATACGCTCAGCCAGCAAGGTTTGGACGGGATTATGCACGTATTCGAGCTGACGCGAGCACTGATCGACATTCCATCTGTGACGCCGGAAGAAGAACGCGTCGGCGATTTTCTATTCGAGTGCCTCTCGCGCATCGCTGACGCGCATAACGGCCGCGTCGAGAAAATCGAAGTCGAGCCGCACCGCTCGAACGTATATGCGGGCTTCGGCAATCCCGTGGTTACGCTTTCCACTCATATGGACACGGTTCCGCCCTGGATCCCTTCTCGCGATGACGACGAGTTCATCTGGGGGCGCGGCGCCTGCGACACCAAGGGCATCATCGCGTCGATGATCGTCGCCGCTGAGCGTCTGCTCGAACAGGGGGTACGTGATTTCGGAATGCTGTTTGTTGTCGGCGAAGAGCGCAACAGCGCTGGAGCCATTCACGCCGGGAAGAATCCATGCGGTTCGAAGTACATCATCAACGGAGAACCCACTGAGAATCAGCTGGCGTTGGGATCCAAGGGAGCCCTGCGCTACGAATTGGTGGCGCGCGGCAAAATGGCGCATTCCGCATACCCTGAGTTGGGCGATTCAGCTATCGAGAAATTGCTGGATGCGCTCGACGCGATCCGCCGAATCAAGCTCCCGGTCGACGATGTTCTCGGCGCGAGCACATTAAATATAGGAACGATTCATGGCGGGCGCGCGCCGAACGTCATCCCGGACGAAGCACGCGCGGAAATCTTCATCCGGCTGGTGTGCGATTCGGCCGGCACCAAACGCGCGATGAAAGAAGCCGTGAGCCCGTGGCGCGAAAAGGGTGTCGAACTGAACTTCGTCCTCGAAATTCCGGCGATCCGGCTCACCGCTGTGGAAGGTTTACCCACAACCGTGGTCGCCTATACGACCGATATCCCGGCCTTCGAAGGCAACTGGGGACAGCCGCTGCTTTTCGGCCCCGGCACGATTCACGTTGCCCATACGCTCGAGGAACGAGTGCCGAAGCAGCAGTTGCTTGACGCGGTGGAAATCTATCAGAAGATGGTCAAAAGGCTAATCAGGCAGGCACAATGAACAAAATCGACGTAGGCATTCTCGGCGCCACTGGCATGGTGGGCCAGCACTTCATCAAATTTCTCGACGGTCATCCGTTGTTCCGGCTGAGCTGGCTCGGCGCGAGTGAGCGTTCGGCTGGTAAGCGTTATTCGGAAGCGGCGAAATGGCATCTCGGCGGCACTGCGCCCGATGCCGTCGCCGGACTGACGGTCGAAGAAGCGAAGCCGGGCAATGCGCCGCAGATTCTCTTTTCG
>Ga0210389_10003142_pt1 | contig 12890 bp, 13 predicted proteins | sample IncBWH28OmetaG_FD_160127 | JGI IMG/M metagenome (GOLD analysis project Ga0210389, IMG submission 160127) | Forest soil microbial communities from Barre Woods Harvard Forest LTER site, Petersham, Massachusetts, United States - Inc-BW-H-28-O ...
TACCTTCAGGCGCTAAGCTTCGAGCGCGAAGAGTTCATGCAGGCGCTCGGCCTCTCTTTCACTGTCTCCACCATCGCGCTTGCTTGGTCACTGGTTAGCGCCGGGACACTTAATCTCGGCACCGGCTTATATTCGCTCCTCGCCCCCGCTCTGGCCGGAATGATTGCGGGGCAACACTTGCTGCGCGTCATGCGTCCCGAGACATTTCGGCACTGGTTCTATTCGGGATTGGCACTTCTTGGGGCGCACTTGGCCATCGGAGTTCTTTGGTGAGCAGCGGTGGACTGACCACCCGAACTCAGGCATTGATCTCGCATCCCGACGAAATCACGCGGCTGATCCCCGCTTCTCCGACTACGCAACGGACAGAACCGATCGGTTCATGGTCGTTGAGGTAGTCATCTCCAGCGGGAGGCCGACAGGAACCGCCGCTACCATTGCGGACGAAGCGGTCCGAATTTTCGGCGAGCGCCTGCACCTCGCGCCTCAGGACATCCTATTCGTCTTCCACGAGGTGGAACCGAACCTCCCGCGCTTTCCTGCCGCGTCAATCCTTTCCCATAAGCGAATTCGCCTCAGGCGTGAACTTCTATAGCCCCAGATACGCCGCAACCACGGCCGGATTGGCGCGTAGATCGGCCGCCGTTCCCGCGAGCGTGACGTGGCCTGATTCCAGGACATAGCCACGGCTTGCGACTTCCAGCGCCAGCTCGACATTCTGCTCGACCAGGAGAATGGAGGTGCCGCGGGCGTGAATGGCCTTGAACGCCTCATGCATTTCCTCGACCACCTTGGGTGCCAGCCCATGGCTTGGCTCATCCAGCAGCAGCAATTTCGGACGCAGCATCAGCGCTCGCCCGACCGCGACCATCTGCTGTTCGCCGCCCGACAACGTTCCCGCCAACTGGCCGAAGCGTTCGCGCAGCTGCGGGAAAAGAACGAGCACGTCTTCAATCCGCGCCGGCAGATCATTCGCCTTTCGGGCGCTGAAGGCTCCGAGCAACAGATTTTCCTCGACCGTCATCTCGGGAAAAACCTGACGTCCTTCGGGAACATGGGCGATGCCAAGGGCTGGAATGTCATGCGCCGCAAGCGGCATCAGATCGGCGCCGCCAAAACGTACCTCCCCGCTCGACCTCGGAACCAGCCGCGAGATCGCGCGCAGCAGCGTGCTCTTGCCCGCGGTATTCGCGCCTATCATGCAAACGAATTCGCCCTCCGAGACCGCAAGATCGATCCCGTGCAGCACCTCGGCCTCGCCGTAACCGGCGCGCAATTGCCGGATTTCGAGAAGCGGCGCGGACGAACTCATCGGTGCACCGCGTCTTTGGGGTGACCGAGATAGGCTTCGATGACACGCGGGTTGCTTGCGACCTCTGCGGGCGTGCCGCTAGCCAGCAGCCTGCCGAAGTTGAGAACGAGAATGCGGTCGCAGATATTCATGATCGCCCGCATATGGTGCTCGACCACCAGCAGCGTGACGCCGTCGTCCCGCAGGATGCGGATCAGCCGCATGATCTCGCTCATCTCGGCGGGGTTGAGCGCCGCCATGACCTCATCAAGCAGCAACACTTTTGGCGCCGTGCACAACGCGCGCGCCAGCTCGACCCGCGCGCGCTCGGGAAACGACAAATCCCCTGCCCGCTTCCCAGCCACCTCTTTCAAGCCGACACGATCCAGGCATTGCAACGCCTCGCCGCGCGCAGCTTCCACGCCGTGGTGGAGAAGCCCCGCGGTCAACACGTTGTCCAGCACCGTGCTCTCGGCAAATAAGGCGACATTCTGGAAGGTCTTGGTCATGCCGAGCGCGGCAACCCTGTGCGGCTTCAATCCGGCAAGGCCGTTGCCGTCCAGGGTCACACTGCCGGAATCGGGACGAATGAGACCCACGAGCGTGCTGAACAGTGTCGTCTTGCCCGCGCCATTCGGGCCGATCACACCAACGATCTCGCCTCTGGCGACGGAAAACGTCACGTCCGAGAGCGCCTGCAAGCCGCCGAATCGGCGCGACAGGGCGCGGACATCGAGGACCGTCATGGCGACTTCCCCCGCGACCAGCGCGCCAAGAGCGCATCAAATACGGTGATGAAGCCGCGCGGCCGCCACAGGATGACGGCGATCAGGATGATACCGAAAACGAGTTGCGACAGGCCGGCGGCGCGCGACGACAGCAAGTCGTTCATGATCTCTTCGAGCGGGATGATGAAGAAGGCGCCAAGGATCGGCCCTGCCGCCGTTCCGACGCCGCCGAGTATCGCGATCAACGCGATGCGGATCGAGATGCCCGCAATGCCGAACACGGTATCGGGATCGAAGAACACCGCGAGCTGGGCGTAGAGCGTCCCCAGCATCGCGGTCAGCGCGCCGGAAATCACCGCGGCCTGAAGCTTGATCCGCGTGGTATCGACGCCGATCACCTCGGCGGCCGCAGGGTTCTGCCTGATCGCGCGCAGGCGGTATCCCATCGCGCTCCGCCGGATGCCCTCAAAGATCGCCGTCACGATGACGAGCGCGGATAGCGCGATGTAGGCGTGCGGGCGCAACAGCTTGAACGAATAGGCCAGAAAATCCGGGGCCGTGAACGGCACGGAGAGCCCACCCGGGCCGCCGGTCAGCGACGTCCAGACATTCGCGATCACCCGCATCACTTCGCCGAAAGCCAAGGTCGCCAGCGCGAAGTAATGCCCCTGCAGCCGCATGGTCGGAATGGCCACGATAAAGGCCGCTAGCCCGCCGAGCGCGCCGCCCGCCAACATGCCGAGCCACGGACTGATGCCGAATTTGAGCAGCAGCACGGTCGAGGTGTAGGCGCCGATGCCGAAGAACGCGGCGTGGCCGAGCGATATCTGGTTGGCAAGACCGCCGACGATGTTCCAGGCCTGCGCCATCGCCGCAAACAGCAGCGTGATGGCGAGAACGCGAATCCAGTAGCCGCGCGGATCGAGCAACAGCGGCAACAGCGCCGCCGCAACGATCAACATGCCGAGCGCGATCCGGCCCTTCATCGGCTGGCTCCGATCAATCCTTGCGGGCGGACCGCGAGCACCAGGATGAAGACGACGAACAGCACCAGGTTCTGCAACTGAATGGGAAAGAACAGCGAGGACAGCGACTGGATCACGCCGACCGCCAAGCCGCCGACCACGGCGCCGGCAACGCTGCCGAGCCCGCCAAGGACCACGACGGTGAACATCAAGACCACGAACTGGCCGCCCACGCCGGGAAACACCGTCACATAGGGCAGAATGACGGCGCCGCCGAACGCCGTCAGCCCGACGCCGAGCGCAAAGGCCATCTTGTACATCAGCTCGGTATCGACGCCCATCAGGCGGGCGGCAGATGGATTTTGCGCGGTGGCGCGCATCGCGCGGCCAAACCAGCTCGCGCGCATGAACCACCACAGCGCGACGCCGCAGGCGAGCGACATCGCGAACGCGATCAGGTAGGGAACGCTGATGAAGAGCGGCCCCAGCGATAGTGAAACAGTCTGGTACGACGTCGTGACCGAGCGAAACTGGGAGCCGAACAACAGTAGCGAGCCGTTTTCGATGACGATCAGAAGGCCTACGGTGAGAAATATCTGCGCTACCGAAGGCGCTGACAGAACCCGCGCGATCAATTGTCCCTGCACGACCCAGCCGATCGCAAAGGCGACCGCAAACGACAGCGGCGCGGCGAGCACCGGATCGAGCCCGAGAAAGGCCCAGGCAAACCAGGCGACGAACATGCCGATGGTGAGGAATTCGGCCTGCGCGAAGTTCACGATCCCCATCACGCCATAGACCAGCGTGAGGCCGATCGAAATCACCGCATAGACGCCGCCGATCAGCAGCCCGTCGAGGATGGCCTGAATGAACGACACGCGGATCCAGCCCGCGAGCCGTTCAGAGCCGCCAGACCGGCGCGCTCTTGGCGATCTCCTTCGGCCAGACCGTGACGATGTCCTTAGCTCGCCACTGCACCATCAGCGGCACCGACAGAACGTTCAATCCGCTTTGATCGAATTGCACGGCGCCGCCGGTCATGCCGTTGATCCAGCCGCCGGTGAATTTTCCGCCGCGCAAGGCAGCCGCGACTTCCTCGGCCTTGGCCGATTTCGCCTTTTTGATCGCCTGCACCAGCACCTCGAGGCAAACGGCGTGTTCCAATGCCTCATGCACCATGAAATAGCCGAAGCGCTTGCGGAAGCGCTCCGTGAGCTCGGGCGCCAGATCGTAATTCGAGGTGTTGATCGAGAGCACGTTCTCAGCGAATTCACCAAGACCCTTTTCGAAATCCGGAATGACATAGCCGGCCGCGCCGCCAATCGCAGGGATCGCGAGCTTCTGCTGCCGCATGGTGCGGATGATAAGAAGGCTGTCGTTGAGATACGAGACCGGGAAGACGGCTTGCGCGCCCGAGCCGCGCAGCTTGTTGACCAGAGGCGTGGTGTCGGTGATCCCCAAGGGATAGGCGTCATCCATGACGATTTCGACATTGGCGGCCTTGGCACCGGCCCGAAGCCCGTTCGCCTGCGCGGTGCCGTAGGCGGTGTCTTCATACATGATCGCGATCTTGTCGATTTTGGCGCCGGCGGCCTGCGCGATCGCAGCCGTATAGTCGAACTGCGCCTTGCCGATCACGGAGGCCTTCGCCACCACCTGAAAGATGTTCTTGTAGCCGCGTCCGGTGATCTGGTCGGCAAAGGACATGGTCAAAAGCGGAATGTCGCGCCGCTCCGTCACCTCCGAGATCGCAAGCGTCAGCGAGGAAGCGAACGCGCCCAACACGGCGGTGATATCCTGCTGGGTGATCAGCCGCTGCGCGACGTTGCCCGCGGTCGTCGGCGTGGAGGTCGCATCCGCCACGACCAGGTTGATCTTGGCGCCGCCGAGCTCAGTGATGCCGCCGGCCGCATTGATTTCGTCGGCAGCGAGTTCGAGCCCGTTGCGCGAGTTGATTCCGAACTGCGCATTCGGCCCCGACAGCGGCATGATGACACCGACATTGACCGCAGGCGCCTCCGCGTGCACCGAGGAGATGATGGAAGGTACGGCGAGAAAGGCAGCGGTGCCCGAGAGCATCGCCCGCCGGTTGATCTGCACGGTTCCGACCGAATTCTTCCTGGACATCGCATCCTCCAAAATTTCTTGGTCTTTAAAAGCCGCCCTCACCTTGCCGCACGGCCGAGGCGCCGTCTATCGCTAGTGTGAACCGCGACACCAGGTCATCGCTTCCCGGACGTGAGGATATCGACGATGGCCTGACCGGTCGCAGTGGTTCCAAGCTTGCCGCCGACATCCTTGGTCGCACGGCCTGTCTCGATCGCGGAGGCCACCGCGCCTTCGATGGCGCGCGATGCCTCCTCGAACCGCGCAGCACCGGAATGCTCGCCATGCCAGGCCAGCAGCAGCGCCATCGACAGGATCAGCGAAAACGGATTGGCAACGTCGCGCCCGGCAATGTCGGGCGCCGAGCCGTGCGCCGCCTGTGCCATGGCGTGACCGGTGCCAACATTGAGCGAACCGCCAAGGCCAAGGCTTCCCGACAATTCGGCCGTGAGGTCGGAGAGAATGTCGCCGAACATGTTGGTCGACACGATGACGTCAAACCGGTCGGGCTGGCGCACCACATGCGCCATCATGGCATCGACCAGGATGTCATCGACCACAAGGCCCGGAAAGCCGCGCGCCGTCTCTCGACAAATGTCGAGGAACATGCCGTCGCCGATCTTCAGCACATTGGCCTTGTGAACGATGGTGAGATGCTTGCTCCTGCGCATCGCGAGCTGGCAGGCCGATTTCGCAATTCTTTCGCAGCAAAGCCGCGTGATGCGGCGAAGCGAAATCACGACGTCGGGCGTGACCAGAACTTCGCCGTTACCCTGCTCCATGTTGCGGTCGGCATAAAAGCCTTCGGTATTCTCCCGTACCACCACCAGGTCGAACGCGCCGAGCGGGTTGCGCAATCCCGGATAGGTTCGCGCCGGCCGCACATTGGCGAACAGATCGAGATTCTTGCGGAAGTATTTTGAAGGGTTGATCTCGCCGCTCTGCTCGTTCTTGAAATCAAAGGTTGCGGTCGGACCGAGGATCAGGCCATCGGCGGTGCGTACGGTCTCCAGCAGACCCGGCTGCACGGTGGTGCCGAATTTCCGCAGACTCTCATGCCCGACCGGATGCTCCTCGATCTCGACGCCAAGCTGGAAATGCTCCGAAGCCGCCTGCAGCACACGGGTGGTGGCGGCTGTAATTTCCGGCCCGATACCGTCACCAGGCAAAACGACCATTCGCATTTTGATTTTCCTTAAACCTTAAGAGCCGCGGTCAATGATCGAAAACCAGCCTGTCGCGAAGGGATTGGCGCCCACGAGATGGTCTTTCGAGTCGCGGCAATAGCCCAAAACAGGGGGCGTCCCAAGCCAATTTATTCCATACCCCAAACGCAGATTATTGATTTGAACTGTTCTAGATTCCGGTCCAAATTCGCCCGCGAAGCTCAATCGATGGACTGAGCTAAACAGGGGATTCGCGATGGCAAACCTCACGATTAACGGAAAATCTATCAACGTCGACGTCGAACCGGATACGCCGCTACTCTGGGCTATCCGGGAGAATGTCGGCCTCACCGGCACGAAATACGGCTGCGGCATCGCACAGTGCGGCGCCTGCACCGTCCATATCGATGGTGTCGCAACGCGGTCCTGCGGGGTCGCGGTCAGCGAGGCCGTCGGCAAGCAGATCACCACGATCGAGGGACTGGCGGCTGACGGAGCCCTGCACAAGGTGCAGCAGGCCTGGATCAACAACGATGTTCCCCAATGCGGTTATTGCCAGAGTGGCATGATCATGGCGGTGGCGGCTCTCCTGAAAGACAAGCCGAAGCCGACCGATCAGGACATCGACGAGGCGATCACCAATATCTGCCGTTGCGGCACCTTCCAACAGGTGCGCGAGGCGATCCACGCCGCCGCGAACGCTTGAGGAGGTCACCATGAATCATATGCCCAGACTCAATCGTCGCGCCTTCGTTATCGGCGGCGCCGCCCTCGGCTCCGGCCTTGCGCTCGGATTGGATATTCCCTTTGGCGGCCCGACAGTGGTGCGTGCCGCCGACGGCTCGCCTGAACTCGGTGCCAGGGTCGTGATCCGGCCTGACGACACCGTCGTTGTCCGCATTGCCCGGTCGGAAATGGGCCAGGGCTCGCTCACCGGCCTGGCTCAGCTCGTCGCTGAGGAATTGGAATGCGACTGGTCGAAGGTCACGACCGAATACCCCACCCCCGGCCAGAGCGTCGCCCGCAAGCGCGCCTGGGGCGACTTCTCAACGGGTGGCAGCCGCGGCATCCGCGCCTCGACGGATTATGTCCGCAAGGGCGGCGCGACTGCGCGCGTCATGCTGATCCAGGCTGCGGCGAACGAGTGGAAGGTGCCGGCTTCCGAATGCACCGCGGCCGATAGCGTCATCACGCATACGCCATCGGGACGAAAGACGACGTTCGGCAAGGTTGCTGAAGCCGCCGCCAAGCTCGAGCCTCCGGCCGAGGTCAAGCTCAAGGACCCGAAGGACTGGAAGCTGATCGGCAAGCCGGTCAAGCGACTCGATACCTCCGACAAGACCACCGGCAAGATGATGTACGGCATCGACGTCAAATTGCCGGGCATGCTCAACGCCGCGATCAAGCAGTGCCCGGTGTTCGGCGGCAAGGTGAAGAGCTACGACGAAGCCAAGATCGCCGGCATGAAAGGCGTGAAGAAGGTGGTGAAGGTCGGCGATGATGCAGTCGCCGTGGTCGCCGATACCTGGTGGCACGCCAAGACCGCGCTCGACGCCATGCCGATCGTCTGGGACGAGGGCAAGAATGGCAACGTTTCGAGCGCGTCGATCGCCAAGTGGCTTGAGGAAGGTTTGGACCCGTCACAGCAGGCCTTTGTCGGCAACGAAAACGGCGACGTCAAAGCGGCGTTGGCCAGCGCGGCTAAAAAGGTCGAGGCGGTCTACAGCTATCCCTACCAGAACCACGCCACGATGGAGCCCTTGAACGCCACCGCGCTCTATACAGCGGACAAGTGCGAAGTCTGGTGCGGCACGCAGAACGGCGAAGCTGCTTTCGCAGCCACAGTGGAAGTCGCCGGGTTGCCGGCCGAGAAGTGCGATGTCTACAAGTACATGCTCGGCGGCGGCTTTGGACGCCGCGGCAATACCGACTATGTGCGGCAGGCAGTCGCCATCGCCAAGCAGATGCCGGGCACGCCGATCAAGCTGTTATGGTCGCGCGAGGAAGACATGCAGCACGGCGCGTATCACCCGGTCACCCAGTGCAAGATGACCGGCGGGTTCGACGCCGACAACAACCTCACCGCGCTGCACATGCGGATCTCCGGGCAGTCGATCCTGTTCAGCCTGCGGCCCGAGGCGATGGTCAACGGCAAGGACCCTGTCACCTTCCAGGGCCTCAATCCTAGCGGCGAGGCGGCGTTCGGATATACGATTCCGAACCTCTTGATCGACCATTCGATGCGCAATCCGCACGTTCCGCCGGGCTTCTGGCGTGGCGTCAACGTCAACCACAATGCGATCTACGTCGAATGCTTCATGGACGAGCTTGCGCATTCGGTCGGCCAGGACCCGCTCGAATTCCGCCGCAAGCTGATGGCCAAGAACCCGAAGCACCTGGCCGTGCTCAATGCGGTTGCCGAGAAAATCGGCTGGGACAAGCCCGCGCCGAAAGGCGTCTATCGCGGCCTTGCCCACTTCATGGGATTCGGCAGCTACGTCGCCGGCGCTGCGGAAATCTCGGTCACCGACGGCAACAAGATCAAGGTTCACCGGATCGTTGGTGCCACTGACCCCGCCTACGCCGTCAATCCTGCGCAAATCGATCGCCAGGTCGCCGGCTCGTTTGTCTACGGACTTTCGGGACTGTTCTATGGCGGATGTACCGTCAAGGATGGCCGCATCGAACAGGCGAATTTCGACACCTACAATTCGATGCGGATCGCCGAGATGCCGAAGGTCGAATCCGTCATCATGCCGAGTGGTGGAACCACCTGGGGCGGCGTCGGCGAACCGACGATCTGCGTCGCAGCGCCGGCGGTGTTGAATGCCTACTTCGCCGCCACCGGAAAACGCATCCGGTCGGTGCCGTTGCGGGATCAGAACATCACCTTCGCCTAAAACCTGAAGCGGCGGCCTTAATAATGGCCGCCGCTTTAAATCTTCGGATCGCATTCATGGATGCGCTGCGGCGGGTAACGACGCGGAGAACTGTCGTTCGCGGCCTTGCGACGGCGGCGGCTTCGTTCGCGCTATCCTGCCCCACTTACGCGCAAGCCGCCCGCGTCGTCGTGATCGGCGGCGGCTTTGGCGGAGCCGCTTGCGCCCGCGCCTTGCGCAAGATCGATTCCAGATTGCAGGTGACGCTCATCGAGCCAAACCGGGTCTTCACCGCCTGCCCGTTCAGCAACGAGGTGATCGCGGGGCTGCGCGATATCGAAGCGCAGCAATTTACGTATGAAAAGATTGCCGCCGGCGGCGTGAGCATCGTCGCGCAGGCCGCCACCAAGGTCGATCCGAAAGGCCGCACGGTTGGCCTCGCCGACGGAACGTCGCTGACCTACGACCGGCTCGTGCTGGCGCCCGGCATCGATATGCGCTTCGACGCGTTGCCCGGCTATGACGAAGCAGCGGCGGCAAAAATGCCGCACGCCTGGAAAGCCGGCGAGCAGACGTTGTTGCTGCGCCGCCAGCTCGAAGCCATGGAGGACGGCGGCGTCGTCGCGCTCGCCGTTCCGGCAACGCCCTACCGGTGCCCGCCCGCGCCGTACGAGCGGGCCAGCCTGATCGCTCATTACTTGAAAGCGAAAAAGCCGCGTTCCAAGATTCTTATCCTCGATGCCAAGGACATCTTCTCGCAGCAGCGGCTGTTCGAGAACGCCTGGAAGGAATTTTATCCCGGCATGATCGAACGCATTCCGCTGTCGCAAGGCGGCCGCGTCGTCTCGGTCGAGGCCGCGACCAACACGCTCGTCACCGATTTCGGCAATCACGACGCGCAGGTCGCCAATGTTATCCCGCCGCAGAAAGCTGCCAATATTGCAGCCCTTGCAGGCGTCGCCGACAAGACCGGCTGGTGCCCGATCGATGCGGCGACATTTGCCTCGAAACTCGTGCCCAACATTCACGTCATTGGCGACGCGGTGATCGGGGGCAACGCCCCGAAATCCGCTTCCGCTGCGAGTTCGGAAGGCAAGGCTTGCGCCGCCGTGGTCGCGAGCCTCGTTGCCGGAACGGTCCCCGCACGGCCGACGATCGAAGGCACCTGCTACAACTCGGTCGCTCCCGACTATACTTTCTCGCAGTCGGGTAATTACCAGCCGAGGGACGATATCTTTGCCGAGGTGGTAGGCTCCGGCTTCACGAGCCCGATCCATGCTCAGAGCGGGCTGCGAAAGGACGAAGCAGATCGCGCCCAATCCTGGTTCAAGACGATCACGGTGGAAACATTTGGCTAGCTCCGCAGTTTATATCGCGGGCTTCTGTCTTGCTGCGGTAGCGTGGCTTTTGCCTGGCGTGACCGCAGCACAACAATTGCGGCCCTATGTCGTGACCGGCGATTCGATTCCGGAGTCGCTGACTGGTTCGCCCGGTGATGCCACGCGCGGCCGCACACTCGTTTTGGAGCGCACCAACACATGCATCCTGTGCCACAGCGGCCCGCTCCCGGAGGAAAAATTCCAGGGCGATCTCGCACCGAACCTTGCCGGCTCGGGCAGTCGTTGGTCGACAGGACAGCTTCGGCTCCGGCTAGTCGATGCGTCCCGCCTCAATCCCGCGACGATCATGCCGTCTTATTATCGGCTCGACGGGCTCGAGGGCGTGGCGCCGGCCTGGCGTAACAAATCCATCCTGTCAGCCGAGCAGATTGAGGATATTGTGGCGTATCTTGCCACGCTGCGTGAATAGGAAGGCACTGTAGATGCTAGAACCAAAAGCCACACGCCGCCGGTTTCTCGGTCTCGCCGGTAGCGCTGCGGCAATCGGCGCGCTCCCGGTCGTGACCGTGCGCCCTGTCGAAGCCACACCTGAGACCATGGCAAACGCGATCCGCACGGTCGTCGGCAACGCTCCGGTGCAGACCGGCAAGGTGAAGCTCGATATCCCGCCGCTGGTGGAAAACGGCAACTCGGTGCCGATGGTGGTGAGCGTCGCAAGCCCGATGACGTCAAGCGACTACGTCAAAAGTATCCACGTCTTCAATGAAAAGAATCCGCAGCCCAATCTCGGAAACTTCTTTCTCGGACCTCGCGCCGGCCGCGCCCAGGTTTCCACCCGCGTGCGCCTGGCCGATAGCCAGAAGATCACCGCGATCGCGCGCCTCTCCGACGGCTCCCTCTGGTCCGCCACCGCCGAAGTCGTCGTTACGCTCGCCGCCTGCACCGAGGAGGTGATCTGATGACGGCTGCCCTGATCAATGTCCCCAAGAAAGCCAAACGCGGCGACATCATCGAGATCAAGACGCTGATGTCCCACATCATGGAAACGGGCTATCGCCATACCACGTCGGGCCAGATTGTGCCGCGCGACATCATCACGAGCTTCGCCTGCCGCTATAACGGCGAGGAAATTTTTCGCGCCGATCTGTTTCCCGCGACCGCCGCTAACCCCTTCATCTCCTTCTTCACGATCGCGACCGAAAGCGGAAAGTTTGACTTCGAGTGGATCGGCGACAACGGATTTTCCGAAACCGGCTCAGCCAGCATCACCGTCGAATGAGATTTGCCGGCACGATAGTCCTTGCTTCGTTGCTGGTCGTGGCCGGCATGGCCGCTCGCCCGTTGATCGCGACCGAGATTCCGCCGGCGGAGCGCCGGTCCGGCTACACTTTCATGGGACCGGACACCAAGGCGATGCAGGACGATGACACCGCCAATCCCGGCATGCTCGGAGTCATCGACGGCGAAGCCCTGTGGAAACGCAAGACTGGCACTACCGGCAAGGCCTGCGCCGATTGCCACGATAACGCCCGCGTCAGCATGAAGGGCGTGGCGGCGCGCTATCCGGCTTACGACAAGGAACTCGGACGCCCCGTCAATCTCGAACAACGCATCAACCTCTGCCGTGCGCGTCATCAGGACGCCACTCCCCTTCCCTATGAACGTCATGACCTGCTTGCGCTCACCACCTTCGTCGCGGAGCAGTCGCGCGGCATGCCGATCGCCCCGGACGTCACGCCCGAGCTTGAACCTTTCGTCGCAAAAGGACGCGACTTCTTCATGCACCGGCAGGGGCAACTCAATCTCGGTTGCACCAATTGTCACGACGACAATTGGGACAAACATCTGGCCGGTTCCGCGGTCACGCAGGCGATCCCCAACGGCTACCCGATCTACCGGCTGGAATGGCAATCGCTCGGATCGTTGCAGCGGCGCCTGCGCAACTGCATCAATGGCATGCGGGCCCAGAACTTCGAGTTCGGCGCACAGGAACTGGTCGAACTCGAACTTTACCTGATGGTGCGTGCGCAGGGGATGACGGTCGAGACACCGGCCGTGCGGCCCTAAAACTACCTTGGCACCGTCAGCGATATCAATTTCGAAACATCAGTGCTGGTCTCGATCGTCCAGATTGCATCGATCAATGGCGCTGCGTCGTAACGCGGATCCCATCCGGAAGCGGCCGCTCGCAACTTCGCTTCGAGATCAGAATCGGAAAGCGGATTGGCATCAGAGCCGCGCGCGGCCGATTGCTCTCGGTGGAAGGTTTGCCCGTCGGCCGTGGTGATGTCGACCGCCGCCGCCACGGTCGAGAAACCCTCGTCTCGCAGCACCTCGACCATGCTTCGCATCTTCAATACCCCGGGATCGCGTACGCAGGCGTCGGTGAATTGATCGAGCCCTGCCTGACCGGTC
>Ga0210389_10003144_pt1 | contig 12889 bp, 9 predicted proteins | sample IncBWH28OmetaG_FD_160127 | JGI IMG/M metagenome (GOLD analysis project Ga0210389, IMG submission 160127) | Forest soil microbial communities from Barre Woods Harvard Forest LTER site, Petersham, Massachusetts, United States - Inc-BW-H-28-O ...
GCCGACCACCCGCGCCTCCTCGCCGTCCACGTTTAGTAATGCGAGCACGCGAGCGGCAGGGCCGGCCTTCAGCCACGGCGCACCATCCAGTCGCCGTGTGATGCTCATTTTTCCACCCCGGGAACCAGCCTGCCGTGCTCCATATGGGCAGGAATGTAGGTCGAATGCGGGGGCGCACCGGAGAATTGGGCAAGCAAGATCAGACTAAGCACTACAAGGAGCAGCGAGCCGAGCAATAATCTGCCGACGACCTTCACCGGCCAGGAGGTCCGCATCAACAATCCCGAACGGTTCAAGACCAGAAACAATGCATAGACCGCAAACGGGATCAGAAAAATTCCGATCTCGGTGAGGGCCGGACGAATCATGACGTAAGGATCCGTTCGTACAACACGCGAAGGATGCCGGCCGTTGCGCCCCAGATGTAGCGCTCTTCGTACGGCATGGCGTAATAATGCCGTTCCACGCCGCGAAACAGCTTGCTGTGAAGCTGATGGTTGGCGGGATCCATCAAGAATGCCAGCGGGACTTCGAAGGCATCGTCGACTTCCGCAGCACTGACGCGCAACTTGAATCCGGGCCTTACCCGCGCCACCGTCGGCAGGATGCGAAATCCGAAGCTCGTTCCGTAGAGGTCGAGATAGCCGATGGGATCGACGAATTCGCGCGAGAGGCCGATTTCCTCTTCCGCCTCGCGCAGCGCCGCATCAAGTGGCGAGGCGTCCGTCGCATCGATCTTGCCGCCCGGAAAGGAAATCTGGCCGGCATGCTCGTTGAGATGGGCGGAGCGCTGCGTCAGCAGCACGGTCGGTTGCGGATGATCGACCACCGGAATCAGCACCGCCGCAGGGCGGATCGGCTGTTCGCGCGCAAGGATCGCGAGCATGCGATCGGTACCCTGGTCCCCGCTTTCGGGAATCAAACTCGGATCGGTCAGCCCGGCGGGAATCTCGAAACCCAGCCGCGCGCGCGCCCGGTCGAAGAATTCCGTCGAATTGATTGCGGCGGGATCGTTCCTCGCCATCGCCTCGCTCAAAGTGCGCCCCTCACCTCTTCCGCATCGGCCATCGCAAAGAATGCGCCGGCCGACGTCACCCCGAACATCTGGCGACCATCGACCATCCGCTCCTCACCCATGTCAACCAAATCATAATAGAGCGCACGCGTGACTTTCGCCCAAAGGTCGGCGCGAACGTGGAGATAGGGCGTCAATCCGCCCTCAGCGGATGCTTCGAACCGCAGCCGGTGCGCCGGATCGCACGCCACCCAGTCGTCGACATTGGTGCGGAAGCGCAAGCGACGGCCCTGATCGTCATGTTCCCTGACCATCTCGACGGCCATAAATGGTGCGTCGTCGACGCGGATGCCGACTTTTTCGACCGGCGTCACAAGGAAATACTTACCATCCTGGTACTTGAGGATCGTGGAAAACAGCCGGACCAGCGCCGGCCGCCCGATCGGCGTCCCCATATAAAACCACGTACCGTCATTCGCGATTCGCATGTCGAGATCGCCGCAAAAGGGCGGATTCCACAAATGAACCGGCGGCAAGCCTTTTCCGCTCGCGCCCGCGTTTGCGGCACCCTGCGCAGCCGCTGTCAGGCCTTCGAGACTTTGAACCGGTTCCTGCCCTTGCTTCGCCATGGTTTGCCGTGAGTCTGAACGCTTAATCGGAACGTTTGGATCCGGAACGCTTGTTTTGGCACGATTGGTGCAGGCAAACATGGGTTTGGTGCTTGCATCGCGCCGTCCGTCCGGGACGAATTCGGCCGTATTTCCCCGGATTAAGTCGCCACATCGTGATGCCGTTCATACCCCGAAAAGCCGTTAATGTGGGGATAGTTTAATTCAACGAATACACGGCCTTCCCGTGAGTTTAGCATGGGGATGATGAAATCCGCGGATCGGGCTTTAGGGTTTGAGGAGAAGTAGATGGCTGGCGCAGACATGACCGGTTCAAGCAGTGTCGAGAAACTCGAGGACGTCATCGTCCGTTCCGCCGAGCAGGTTGCCGGTCAGATCCGCAGCGCAAGGGAAGCCATTTCCACCGTCATCTTCGGCCAGGAACGGGTGATCGAGAATACGCTGGTGACCATCCTTTCCGGTGGTCACGCGCTCCTGATCGGCGGCCCCGGCCTTGCCAAGACCAAACTCGTCGAAACCTTGGGCATCACGCTCGGGCTTGATGCCAAGCGCATCCAGTTCACGCCGGACCTGATGCCGTCGGACATTCTCGGCGCGGAGGTACTGGACGAGAGCACTTCCGGCAAGCGATCGTTCCGCTTCATCTCGGGCCCGGTATTCGCGCAGCTCCTGATGGCCGACGAAATCAACCGCGCCAGCCCCCGCACCCAGTCGGCGTTGCTCCAGGCCATGCAGGAACAGCACATCACGGTTGCCGGCGCCCGCCATGATCTGCCGAAGCCGTTCCACGTGCTCGCGACGCAAAATCCGCTCGAGCAGGAAGGCACCTATCCGCTGCCCGAAGCGCAGCTTGACCGCTTCCTGATGGAAATCGACGTTGATTATCCCGATCGCGATGCCGAGCGGCGGATCCTGTTCGAAACCACCGGCGCGGAGGAGACCCTGGCGAAAGCGGCGATGAACGCAGAAATCCTCATCACCGCGCAGCGACTGGTGCGGCGGCTGCCGGTCGGCGATTCCGTGGTGGAGGCGATCCTGTCGCTGGTGCGCTCCGCGCGTCCCGGTCCCGAAGGCGGCGAGGCCGGTAAACTGATCGCTTGGGGGCCCGGCCCCCGCGCCAGCCAATCGCTGATGCTCGCCGTTCGCGCGCGCGCCTTGCTCGACGGGCGTCTGTCACCCTCGATCGACGACGTGCTCGACCTTGCCGAGCCGGTTCTCAAACACCGCATGGCGCTGACCTTCTCCGCCCGCGCCGAAGGCCGCACCATTTCCGATGTCATCAAACAATTGAAGACACGGATCGGTTGATGGTTGCAGCCACCGAGCACAGCGCTAGCGAGATCGCAGCGATCCGACGTGCCGATGGCGAAAGCCGAACGCTCGCCGCATCGCTGCCACGCCTTGTGCTGGAAGCCCGGCGGATCGCAGCCAACGTCATTCACGGCCTGCACGGACGGCGGCGCGCCGGCGCCGGCGAAAGCTTTTGGCAGTATCGCCGCTTTGTTTCCGGCGAACCGGCGCAGCGGGTCGACTGGCGGCGCTCGGCGCGCGATGACCATCTCTATGTCCGCGAACAGGAATGGGAGGCAGCGCACACGGTTTGGCTTTGGCCCGATCGTTCGCCGTCGATGACTTTTGCATCGAAAGGTGCGCGCGACAGCAAGCTTGAACGCGCGCTGATCGTGACCTTTGCGCTTGCCGAACTTCTGGTCGACGGCGGCGAGCGGGTCGGCATTCCCGGTCTCGTCAGACCGACCGCAAGCCGCAGTATCATCGACAAGATAGCGCAGGCGATGCTGCATGACGACGCGGCGCGGCTAAGCCTGCCGCCGTCCTTTGTACCCTCACCGCTTTCGGAGATCGTGGTGCTGTCGGATTTCTGGTCGCCGATCGACGACATCCGGACCATGCTCACTGGATTGTCGGCGTCCGGCGCCCATGGCGCGCTGATCCAGATCGTCGATCCCGCGGAAGAAACCTTTCCCTATTCCGGCCGTGTCGAATTTGTCGAACCGGAAGAGGGCAATGTCATTGTCGCGGGCCGTGCGGAAAGCTGGGCCAGCGACTACGTGGCGCGCGTAGCGCTGCATCGCGAGCAAATTCGTGCCGAGACGGCCAAGCTCGACTGGCTGTTCTCGACCCACACCACCAGCCGTTCGGCGGCTGAGTTGTTGTTGTTCCTGCATTCGGGCATGATGGTGAGCAAGGGAACCGCTCGCGCCGCAACCGTCAAAGTGGGGCGAAGCGCATGATCGCGGGGCTGCCGCTCTCCTTTGTCGAGCCGATGCTGCTGTCCGGCCTCCTCAGCCTGCCCGTGCTGTGGTGGCTGTTGCGGGTGATGCCGCCGCGGCCGCGGCGCATCGAGTTTCCACCGACGCGGCTACTGTTCGACATCGCGCCCAAGGAAGAGACGCCTTCGCGCACGCCATGGTGGCTGACCGCAATACGTCTCACCGCCGCAGCGCTGATCATTCTGGCGGCCGCGGGCCCGATCTGGAATCCGCTGACGGGCGCCTCCGCCTCCCGCGCGCCGCTCGCCATCCTGATCGACGACGGCTGGAGCGCCGCGAGCAGCTGGGACGCCAGGATCAGGGCCGCGGACGAACTGATCGCGAACGCCGACAACGACCGGCGCGGGATCGCGCTCATTCCGCTGTCCGAGCCGACGCGCGACATCACGATCATGCCGGGCGGCACCGCGCGCGTCGCACTTCGTCAACTCGCCCCCAAGCCTTATTCCATTGAGCGGGTGGAAACCCTCCCCGCAATCGAGCGGTTTCTGAAAGCGACGGGCGATTGCGAGATTGCCTGGCTATCTGATGGTGTCGATTCCGCACGCGGCGCCGAGTTCGTGGACGGGCTGGGCAAGATCGTCGGCGATCGCACGCTCACGGTCTTCGAAGGCGGCACATCGCCTTCGCTGGCTCTGGCGGCCGCCGAGAACGCGGCGGCAAAGATGACCGTGAAGGTGCTGCGCGCCGATGGCGGTGTCGCCGGCGGCGTGGTGCGCGCGCTCGACCAGAAGGGCTCGCCGATCGGCGAGGCGCACTTCGGCTTTGCGCCGGGGACTCGCGAAACCGAGGCTTCGTTCGACCTGCCGGTCGAGCTGCGCAACGACATCGCACGGCTCGAAATATCCGGCGAGCATTCGGCCGGCGCGGTGCAACTGCTCGACAAAAGATGGCGTCGCCGCGCCGTCGGCGTGGTCAGCGGGTCGAGCAGCGATACCGCGCAGCCGCTACTGGCATCGACATTCTATCTGACGCGCGCGCTGGCGCCGTTTGCCGATATCCGGCAGGGCGACCGGGGCGCGCCGCAACAGGCAATCTCACAATTTCTCGATCAGAAACTCCCGATGATCGTGCTCGCCGATGTCGGCACGCTGTCGCCGGAAATTCGCGAGCGCATCGCAGCCTGGATCGAGCGCGGCGGCGTATTGGTGCGTTTTGCCGGGCCGCGGCTGGCGCAGGCCGACGACGATCTGGTGCCGGTGAAACTGCGTCGCGGCGGACGCAGCCTTGGCGGCAGCCTGACCTGGGAAAAGCCGCAGCACCTCGCAGCTTTCGCAGCCGAAGGTCCGTTTGCCGGGCTTGTCGTGCCCAAGGACATCACCGTCAATCGCCAGGTGCTGGCCGAGCCCGACGCGGTATTGCCGACAAAAAGCTGGGCGTCGCTGGAAGACGGCACGCCGCTCGTGACAGGCGAGCACCGTGGCAAGGGATTGCTGGCCTTGTTCCACGTCAGCGCCGACATGCGCTGGTCCGATCTGCCGATGTCGGGCTCCTTTGTCGAGATGCTGCGACGGATCGTCGATACTTCCGGCTACGCATCAAGTGCGGGCGCTGCGAGCGAGGCGAGCACTGAGACCGTGGCGCCGCTGCGCACCCTGGACGGATTTGGCGCGTTCGGGCCGCCGCCTTCGACCGCAAAGCCGCTGGCGGCTGATTTCCGCGAGCGGGCGAGCCTCGATCATCCGCCCGGATTTTACGGCCCACCCGACGGACCGCTCGCCGTGAATACGCTGGCAGCGACGGACCGCATCGTGCCGCTCGACACGTCAGCACTGCGCGCGCGGCGGGCGAACTATACCAACTCCGAACCGCGCGACCTGCGCGGAATCCTGCTCTCATCGTCGCTCGCGCTGTTTTTGATCGATGCGGTGATCGTGGCGTTGCTCGGTGGCGGGATCGCCGGCCTGCTGCGGCGGCGCGCGGCGCCGGCTGCGTTGCTGATGGCACTGCTGTTGCCGATCCTGCTGAGCCTGCCGGCACCGACCAGGGCAGCCGACGGCGCCGGCGATGACTTCGCCATCAAGGCCACGACGCAGACGCGCCTGGCCTATGTGCTGACGGGCAATACCGACGTCGATTCAATCGTGAAGGCGGGAATGTCCGGGCTGACGCTGTTCCTCGCGCAACGCACCGCGCTCGAGGCCGGCGATCCCGTCGGGGTCGATCCTGCGCATGACGAGCTCGCATTTTTCCCGCTGATCTACTGGCCCGTGGTTCCCGGCGCGCCGAAGCCGCCGCAGGACGCGATCAACCGCATCGACGCCTATATGAAGCAGGGCGGCACGGTGTTGTTCGATACGCGCGATGCGATCGAGGCATCGCCCGGCGATAACGGCGCATCGCAGACGCCAGGCATGCTGGCGTTGCGCGATATTCTTTCGTCGCTCGATGTGCCCGAGCTCGAACCGGTGCCGCGCGAGCATGTCCTGACCAAGACATTTTATCTGCTGCGCGACTTTCCCGGCCGTTTTGACAGCGGCCAGACCTGGGTCGAGACGCTGCCGCGCGACGAGGACGAGGACGCGGCATCGCATCCGGCCCGCGGTGGCGACGGGGTTTCACCCATCATCATCACCTCCAACGACCTGGCCGGCGCCTGGGCGATACGCCCCGATGGCCAACCGATGCTGCCGCTCTCGCCGGGCGAGCCGAGGCAGCGCGAATTCGCCTTCCGCGCCGGCGTCAACATCGTGATGTACACGCTGACCGGAAACTACAAGGCCGACCAGGTGCATGCGCCGGCCTTGATCGAGCGGTTGGGACAATGACCGTGATGAGCAGGTCCGCGCCATGAATTACGGCATCGCGTTCACCCCGCTGATCCCCTCACCTGTGCTCTGGACGGCGCTTGCCGCGGTCATCGTGATCGCGGCATTGCTGCTGCTTGGACGTCCGCGCGGCGTATGGCTGCGACTGTTGGCGCTTGCGTTGATCCTGCTGGCGCTCGCCAACCCGTCGTTCACGCGCGAGGAGCGCGAACCGCTGTCGTCGGTGGCTGCGGTCATTATCGACAAGAGCCCGAGCCAGAATTTCGGCGATCGCACCAACGAGACAGCGCGCGCGCAGGAGGCTTTGGTCGACAGCCTCAAGAAGATTGCGGGGCTCGAAGTTCGGGTTGTCGAGGCGGGCCAGGCCGACGGCGAGACTGACGGCACCAAGCTGTTCGGCGCGGTGTCTTCCGCGCTGTCCGACGTACCGGTCGATCGTGTCGCCGGCGCCTTCCTGATCACTGACGGACGCGTACACGACATCCCGGCGAACGCCGCAGCGCTCGGATTCCAGGCTCCCGTCCATGCCCTGATCACTGGCCGCAAGGACGAGCGCGACCGCCGGATTGCGATTTCCGCTGCTCCCCGTTTCGGCATTGTCGGACAGGTGCAGACGATCACCTACCGGCTGGACGATCAGGGCGTCAGCGGTCAGCGTGCCAAGGTCGTGGTGCGCGTCGACGGCGAAACAATCAACGAGCGTAACGTTGTCAGCGGCCAGACCGTCAATGTCGACGTCGAGATCAAGCACGCAGGCCCCAATATCGTTGAGATCGAGGCCTCCCCTCTCGAAAACGAACTGACCCTCGTCAATAACCGCGCCGTTGTCGCGATTGACGGCGTCCGCGACAAGCTGCGCGTGCTTCTGGTTTCGGGCGAGCCGCATTCGGGAGAGCGCACCTGGCGCAACCTTCTGAAGTCCGACGCCAGCGTCGACCTCGTGCATTTCACGATTCTGCGTCCGCCGGAGAAACAGGATGGCACGCCGATCAATGAATTGTCGCTGATCGCGTTTCCAACGCGTGAGCTGTTTCAGCAGAAGATCAACGAGTTCCAGTTGATCATCTTCGATCGCTATGCACGCCAGGGCGTGCTGCCGATCGCCTATTTCGACAATATCGCGCGTTATGTGCGCTCGGGCGGCGCGGTGCTGGTATCCGCGGGACCCGACTATGCGTCGTCCACCAGCATCTGGCGGACGCCGCTGGATTCGGTGTTGCCGGCCGAACCCGTCGGCGTCACCGAGAAGCCTTTCTATGCATCGTTGAGCGACATTGGCAAACGCCACCCCGTCACGCGCGGTCTCGAAGGCTCGAACACCGATCCACCGCATTGGAGCCGGTTCTTCCGCACGGTTGACACCCGCAATGCGACGAGCCCACCGGTGATGACAGGCGCGGACGGCAAGCCACTGTTGCTGCTGTCGCGATTTGGCGAAGGCCGCGTCGCCTTGCTGTTGTCCGACCATATCTGGCTGTGGGCGCGCGGCTATGAAGGCGGCGGTCCGCACCTCGACCTGTTGCGGCGGATGTCGCACTGGCTGATGAAGCAGCCCGACCTCGACGAAGAGGCGCTGCATCTGCAAGTGCGTGGCCATGATCTCGTCGTGCAGCGGCAGACCATGGCCGAGAGCGTCGCGCCGGTGACGGTGACTTCGCCATCCGGCGCCACGCGCGAATTGACGCTGAGTGCCGGCGAGCCGGGAACGTGGACGGCGGCGATGCCGGCCAACGAACTCGGCTTGTGGCAGGCGACCGACGGAACGCTGAAAGCACTGATCAATGTCGGCCCGACCAACCCGAAGGAATTTTCGGAAGTCACCTCCACCACCGAAACGCTGCGGCCGCTGGCGCAAGCGACCGGCGGCGACGCGCGCCGCGTCGTCGATGGCTCCAGCATCGATCTTCCGCGCATCGTGCCTGTGCATGCCTCCAGTGTTTTCCGCGGCGACGGCTGGATGGGCGTGAAGATGCGCGACGCGAGCGTCGTCAGAGGCGTCGGCGTGTTGCCGGTATTCGCCGGCCTCGTAGGCTTATTGCTGTTGCTCGGCGCATTCGCTGCAACCTGGATTCGCGAGGGGCGCTAATTTCGCCCGGTTCGACCGCCAGAGCGCTGCCTCGTTTGCTCCAAACTCACGATTTGTTTTCCGATACGGACAGTTGACATCCAAGCGTCGCGCCTGCGATGTTATATTGTAACGTCGAACCAGCGGGGTGTACCGGCTTTCGGCGTGGGGCGTTATCCGCATGAAGTGGCTTCGGTCGAACATCAAGCATGGCGCACGGGTGGCGTTGTTCGCGCTCGCCGTGCAATGCGTGCTTTCGTTCGGCCATTTCCATGAGATCGCCACGCAAGCTGCGCCGTCGATATCGGCCACCCAGCAACTGCTGGCGCCAGCGCCCAGCCACGATTCGGATCGGCATTCTGACGACTATTGCGCGATCTGCGCCGTTATCGCTTTGGCGGGCACGGGTATGGCCGCGGCGGCGCCGGCGTTGCCGATACCCCAAGCTGTCGAATCCACGCCCCCTGCAATATATGCGGCGTTCCTCGATCTGCGCTCCGCGCGCGCGGCGTTTCAATCACGCGCACCCCCGCTCTCCTGATCTCGATTGTTCCGTGATCCGTGTTCGACAGCTGCGTCGCAGCCGTGTGCGAATCGAATCGAAATAGTCCGTCCCATCGACGGCAAGCGTTCGCTTTTCGGGATGCGCCCGGCTTGCGCTTTCAGGATCAGATCATGATACGCGCTTCTAAAATCGCTCTTCTTTCCGGCTCGGCACTCCTTCTCGTCGCGTTCGACAACGCCGCGCTCGCACAGACGGATGGCGCTGGAACAAATTCCGCCGGGAAAGCGGCGACGGAACTCCCCAGCGTCGAAGTGGTGCCGCCGAAGCAAACCGCCGTCGTGCGAAAGAAGCCGAAAGTAACCACGGCGGCCCGGCGTCAGGTGACCCCGACGACGGCGCAGTCGACCTCGTCCTCGTCCGCCACGCAGCCTTCCGCACAGGCCGCGCAGCTAGCCGCCAAGAATGGCGTGTTCGATCAGGCGCGTAGCAACATCTATACGACCATCGGCACGAACTCCGACACGATCAGTCACGACACGATCCAGGATCTGCCAGGGGGTACCAACCAGTCGGTGGAGCAAGTGCTCCTGCAATTGCCGGGCGTCTCCCAGGATTCCGCGGCGAGCGGTTCGCTGCATGTCCGCAATGATCATGCCAACCTCCAATACCGGATCAACGGAGTTCTGTTGCCTGACGGCGTCACCGGCTTTGGCAGCATCTTCGACACCAGCTTCATCGGCAGCATGTCATTGGTCACCGGCGCCCTGCCAGCCGAATACGGACTGCGCACGACCGGTCTCATCGACATCACGACCCGCACCGATCTTTTCAACAATAGCGGCAGCGTCGGCTTCTATGGCGGCAGCCATGGAACCATCGCGCCGAGCATCGAATATGGCGGCACGTTCGGCAGCACATGTCCCGCGACCACCACGCCTGGCTACACCAAGGCGCCCGCCTCGACCGATTGCTTCGCCGGTGTGCAGTATTATTTCACCGGCCGCTATCTCCAGAACACGGTGGGAATTGAAAATCCGACGCCCGCCTACAATGCGATTCACGATTTCACACAGCAGGAAAAAGGTTTCGCCTATATGTCCGCGTTCGTCGACCCGACCACGCGGGTCAGCCTGATCGCAGGAACGGCAATCAACAACTTTCAGATCCCCAATGTCCCCGGTGCGCCGATCGGACAAAACGGATTTGTCACCAACGCATTCGGCGTGACCAGTTTTAATTCGGCAACGCTCAATGAAAACCAGGTCGAGAAGACCCAATTCACCGCGCTATCAGTGCAGAAGTCGGTCGACGGCTTCGACGGGCAATTGTCATATTTCACCCGCTACAACGAGTTGCGTTTCACGCCGGATCCGATCGGCGATCTCCTGATCAACGGCATCGCCTCGGATATCGGCCGCATCTCCTACACCAACGGGATTGCCGGCGACGGCTCTTATAAGCTCAATGAGTCGCATACTCTCCGTGCCGGTTTCTCCGTCAGTGCCGAGCAGGTGACCGTTGAAAATACGTCGCTGGTCGAGCCCTGCACGATCTGCGACGGCAGCGACAACGGGGCGCCGATCGGTATCACCGACAACGTCTCCAAGCTTGGGTGGCTCGCGGGAGTCTATGTTCAGGACGAGTGGAAGGTGACCAACCAGTTCACCATCAACGCCGGCCTGCGCTTCGATCAGATGGAGCAATTCGTCAGCGCCAACCAGTTCAGCCCGCGGCTGAGTTTCACCTACAAGCCGTTCGAGAACACCACGTTCCATGCCGGCTACGCCCGCTATTTCACCCCGCCGGTCCTGGTGGAAGCCGCGCCCGCCAATATCGCTTTGTTCAACAACACGACAGGGGCTGCGTCGGCCGGCGCGTTGAACGACCCGGTCCTGCCGGAGCGCTCGCATTATTTCGACGCTGGCGTCGACCAGAAATTCAAGTTCGGCTGCGGTTCGGACCCCAAAAGCTGTTCCACTCTCGAGCTTGGCGTCGATGCCTATTACAAGATCGCGACCGACCTGATCGACAACGGCCAGTTTGGCCAAGCTCTGGTGCTGAGCGCCTTCAACTATGCCCGCGGCTACAATGAAGGCATCGAATTCAAGGGCAAGTTCACCAGCGGCAATTTCCAGGCCTATGGTAACGTCGCCGTGGCGCAGCAGCGAGCTACCGATCCCGTATCGAACCAGTTTCTGTTCGACAACACGGTTCCGCTTGCGGACCTGGGCGGCTTGACTCGGCTTCAATACGTCCAGACTCACTTCGTCTACACCGACCACAATCAGTTCGTGACCGCCTCGGCCGGTGCGCTCTATCAGTTCTGCGGCCGGCCTGCCACCGCGGCTGAAGCCTTCGGCGACGACGGATTATCGTGGTGCGGAATCAAACTAAGCGCCGACATGATCTACGGCAGCGGCCTGCGCAGCGGTGACGCCAATATCGGCACGGTGCCCTCCTATACGCAGGTCAATGTCGGTATCAAGCGCGAGTTCCTCCTGCCGAACGATCCCAAGCCGATGACCATTCGTTTCGACGTCGTCAACCTGTTCGACACCATCTACGAAATCAGAGATGGATCCGGCATCGGTGTGTTCGCGCCGCAATTCGGACCACGCCGAGGCTTCTTCCTCGGCCTCTCGAAGAAGATATGAATTGCATCAGGTTCGACGCGGCTGGACGGGTGGACAGTCTCTGAAGAGCCGCTCTTTTGGCTACCCATGTCAGGTTCCGCTCGCCAGCTCTGCCCTCGCAGCGCCGGCGGGTGGTGTGGATGTCGTGATGATGCGTTTGCTTCATTTGCTATCGATTTTGGCCACCCTCGCCCTCAGTGCAGGCGCCGCTCTGGCCCATCCGCACGTCTGGGTCATTGCGGCGAGTGATCTGGTTTTTGCATCTGACGGCTCTATCACCGGTATACGCCACGCATGGACCTTCGATGACATGTTTTCGACCTATGCACTGCAGGGCATAGAGACCAGCAAAAAAGGCACTTACTCCCGCGAAGAACTGGCGCCGCTCGCGCAGACCAACGTGGAGTCACTGAAGGAATTCGGCTTCTTCACCTTCGCCAGGGCGGACGGCAAGAAACAGAAGTTCGCGGAACCAATCGACTATTATCTCGAATACAAGAACGCAACGCTGGTGTTGCACTTCACGCTTCCATTCAAGACGCCGTTCAGGGCCAGGAAATTCGCCCTCGAAATCTTCGATCCAAGCTATTTCGTCGATTTTTCGCTGCAAAAGCAGAATCCGATCCACTTGGTCGGCGCGCCCCCGAACTGCACGGTCGCGATTGAACGCCCGAACGACGGCGCGGCCGCTGCCCAAAAGCTCAACGAAGACACTTTCCTAAATGGCGAGAATGCGAATTACGGCGCGATGTTCGCCAACAAGATTTCCGTGGATTGCCCATGAGGTATGCGAGCATGACAACCAGCCGTCAGATTGCGCTTAGTTGCCTGGCGATGGCAGCCATTACCCCTGTTGTCGATGGCACTTTGCACCACGCGCTAGCGCAAAATCCGTTTGGTAGCACGAGTATGGCTCCCGACGCACAGGCAGGCAGTATCATCGGGTGGCTGTTGTCAAAGCAATCCGAATTCTACCGCGAGAT
>Ga0210389_10003146_pt1 | contig 12883 bp, 7 predicted proteins | sample IncBWH28OmetaG_FD_160127 | JGI IMG/M metagenome (GOLD analysis project Ga0210389, IMG submission 160127) | Forest soil microbial communities from Barre Woods Harvard Forest LTER site, Petersham, Massachusetts, United States - Inc-BW-H-28-O ...
ATATCAACGTCGCGTCGACCAGTGTGAATCTGCGCCAGCGGGTCGGAATCCACCGGTGCATTCGGCGGCCGTCCAGCTGGTCCAGGCGCCATAGCGCGACAAGCGCGACGATGGTGGACACGATGGCCAGCACCATCGCGACCAGTTTCAGTGTCGTCGGGGTGGTAGAGAACCGGGTGTCGATGGTCGCCGAGAGCTTCAGTCCGGGCGGCGCGGGCCCGGCCAGATCGGTGAACACCCCGACGATTTGGGGGCGCAGGTTGGGATCGGGGAAACCCCCGCCGACCGGCTTTCCCGTGGGGTCGGTCAATCCGACAAACGTGGCGAAGGTTCCGGCCTGTGTGGAAGTGATCTCGATGCTGGAACATCCGGGGGCACCTGCGCCCCCGGCCGCCTGCTCCCGAGGCGCGCTGGCGATCACCACGTTGCGGTCGGTCACGTCGACGCGTTGGCCGTTGGCGACGACGAACAACCCGTTCAGCGCGGCGTCCTTGCCCTTCTTGGGTGCCGTACTCAGCACGACCCCGCCGTCGGGTGGCACGGCACGTAGCACCGAACACGGCACGGTTACCGTCACGTCGACCGGTGTCAGCGAAATCAGCGGGGCGGTCACGCTGTTCAATTGGCCGTTTTGTGGCCAGTTCAGCGTCGCGGTGGTCTGCACGACGGGCAGCAGCGGCGTCGCGACCGACAGGACGAAACCAATCAGCCCGGCGATCGTCGCGACCCAGCGCGTCACCCGAACGTCTTGGCGGGGGGCCGCCTTGTCTTCGCTGTTCCTGACGGTGGTGACGGTCATGGGAGTGCCCGAATCGGTCCTTGCCGGCTCCAGCCGTGCACGGTGATCACTCCCTGTTCGATGACGGCGTTCGGAGCCTGATCAGCCGGCACCAACGGGTGGTACTCCTCGACCGATCCCCAGTCCCGATACCAGTCGCCACGCAGGTACGTCGAGATCGTCGAGGTGCGCAGCATCGCCTGGGTGAACAGGAACGGACCGCCGGCCTCGCTGGCCTCCCACCCGTTCGACGACGCCGCCGTCTGTTTGTGATCGGGCAGGATGCGGTATCGCGGAAGTTCGGCAACGCCGAGGTGTTCGGGGAACGGCTGCTGGCAGGGGAAGTTTGCGGCGGTCGCGATGTCCATCAGCACTGGTGTGTGCGATCCGATCAACTGCTGCAGGGTCTGCAGCACCGGGACCCGCGGCGGCGTGAACGCGAACCACTGCTCGGAACTCAGATTCGGGTCGTAAGCGACGATGCGTGCCACGTTGGCCTCCGGAGGCGCCCAGGCGAGCGGGAACCGCAGATTTCGCCACGCCGGCTCCGGCCCGATGTCGATCGGCTGCACCTGCGCGAGCGGCTGAGTGGTGCCGTCCGGGCGAGTAACGCCCCACTGCAGTTTCAGCTGTTGCCCGTAGGTGAACGTGCCGTCCTCTTTGTATGACCAGATGGCACCGGTGGCGGTGACCACCACCAGCGGCCGTTCGGGGGCGCTCTCCTTCCAATTGGCGGGCAGCTGGTACCACGCCGAGGTGGCGGTGGCGGCCAGCGAATTCTCGCCGTAGCTGCCCATCACCGGAGTGCGGGCCGGGTCGAGGCCGAACGGTAGTGCCGCGTGCGACCCGTTCACCCCGGCCGGCCCCTTCCCGCCGGCGGTGCCCGCGGAGTCACTCATGGTGGCGTTGGGCTTGTTGGGCGACGCATCGGAATTCACCACCCCCGGTTTGGTCACCACCGGGTAGGACCTCAGGTCATCGCCGACCCCGTCGGGTTTGAAGCCGACGGGGTTGACTCCCCCGAGCGGGCCCGCGGGGCCGAATTGCTGTCCCGGAGCCGGCTGCAGCAGACCCGCGTTGGGGTCTGGCTCGGTTAGCACGTCATCGCCCATCGCGCAGCTAGGGGACCCGCCCGGGGAAAGCAGTGCCGCCACGTTGGCCTTGGCGGTGGTGTAGGCCGGGTAGCGGCCGACGGCGCCTTTGGCCAGCGAGCCGACCTCGCCGAGCACCATGATCGTCGCCACGACCAGCAGCGGGGTCGATGCCAGAACGCGGTTGCGCCGGTTGTCTTTTACTTCGGTATGCCCGGCGTAGTCCATCCGGAAGTGCTGCCAGGCGGCCAGCAGCCCGGTCAGGATCGACAGTGTCAGGAACATCGACGTCACCGGATGGCTGGCGATGACGGGTTGAATGTCGAACCACGGCACACCGTAGTTGCCGACGTAGAACCAGCCGTTGACGCCCGAGGTGGCCCACGCCAGGACGAACAGCAGCGCGGTGATGTACAGCGTCAGATTGCGGCGGCTGTGCAGGCCGATCCGGGCGAAGGTGAACGCGGTGACCGCGCCGAGGGCGCCGGCCAGCCCGGCGAACGCACCGAACTGCACGGCCCACTTCGTCGGAGTGAAGGTCAGCAGCAGCAGGCCGATCGCCGTGGTGCCGATCAAGCGCCACGCCGGACCGCTCGCCAGACCCGGCACCCTGCCGCGTCGGAGTAGCACCACCAGCATGCCGAACATGCACAGCAGCAGCACCAGCACCGCGAATCGCCGCGACATCGACCCCTCGGCGTTGCTCTCCACCGTGAGGAAGTAGTAGCGCAGGAAGTCCTGGTACCACGCGATCGTCGGGCCGACCTTGTACTTGATGCGTGCCGACTCGGCGACCGTGGCCAGCGTTTGGCTGCGGAACACGACGACGAAGATCAGCGACAACGACGCCGCCAGCACCAGCAGCGCTGGCAGCAGACCGTCGGTTTGGCGGCGACGCCGGATCGTCTGGGCGATGGCCCGGGCCCCGGTCAACAGTGCGGCGACGGCGATCAGCCCCTGCGGGGCCAGGGCCGCGCTGAGCATCGCGACGATGATCGCGACCGCGGCCGGGACGAGTCGTTGCAGCGCGATGGCGCGCTCCACCAGCATCCACGTGATCATCACGCCGAGGGCGATCAGTGGCTCAGGCCGCAGGCCGTTGTTGAACGGCAACCAGGCGGCCAGGAATACCGCGCCAGCGGTGAACACCGCTGCCCCGTTGGCCGCTAGCCCGCCCTTCCCGGGGCCCAGTCGCCGCAGCACGCAATGGCTGATGATCAGCCAGCACACGATCCCGGCCAGCGTGGCCGGTAGCCGCATCCACACTCCCGCGGTGCTCACCGCCGCCAGCTTGGCCAGCACCGCGAGATACCAGTCGAATGGCGCCTCGGTCGTGCCGAAGTAGCGGTAGTAGTTGGCGACGTAGCCGGCTTTCGGCGCGATCCGGGCGATGGTCAGGTTGTATCCATCGTCCGATGAGGTCGCGCCGATGACGTGCCAGAGCAGCAGCGTCGCGATGACGCCCAGGTCGGCAGCCCATGTTGCGGCACTGACGCGCCGCCATGAGGCCCGGTGCACGCCGGGGCGGTACCGGGACAGCCAGGCGATCGGCGACCGCCAGTTGACCAGCATGTCGTCACCGCGGCTGCGTCGATCCAGGGCCGCCATCGCGAGGAGGGCGGCAAGGACCGCGAGGCCGCCTACCACCATCACGACCTTCTTGATGGCGCTGGGTGCCAGGATGAACCGGGTGTCGATGTCGACACGCGCCGACAACCCTGGCTGAGCGGGCACCTTCAGATCGGTGAAGATGCCGCCGAACTGGGGTTTCTTCTCCGCGGAAAGCATTCCCGAGGCGCCGGGTATGCCGACGAAGTCCGCGCCGGCCCCACCGGCGTCGGCCCAGGTGTGCAGGACGCTGCACGCGCCGGCGGCCACCGCCGATCGCTGCGCCACCGCGGCCACCGAGTCCCGGAACGCGACGACGATTACGTTCTTGTCGGCGCGCACGAAGAGTCCGTTTTTGCCGGTGTCCACCCCGCCGGTCGGCAGGGTCGAGACCACCAATCCGCCGTCGGGAGGCAGGGTGGCCATCGCGGGGCATGGGATGGAGATGTCCAGCGCGCGCGGCGCCCCGGACACCAGTGGGGCGGTGACCTGGGTGACGTGCCCATCGGCGGTGCCCTGCGGCCACAGGATCGTCGCGGTGGTCTGTTTCACCGGGAGCAAGGGAACGGACCCGCACAACAGCAGGCCCACCGTTCCCGCGACAACGGCGATCAACCGCGGGATCCGCTGCGATCGCTGTTTACCGTCGGGGGGCACGAGGCTCGATGGTAAGGGACGCCGCTTTGTACGGTGAGGACGCAGGGCCGCGTAGCGGGCGTGCGGCCGATGCGTACCGGTCGGATTGGGCACGGTGAGGACGCAGGGCCGCGTAGCGGGCGTGCGGCCGATGCGTACCGGTCGGGTTGGGCACGGTGAGCACGCAGGGCCGCGTAGCGGACGTGCGGCCGATGCGTACCGGTCGGATTGGGAAAACGACGCCGGCGATGGCGGCGAATCGCTGCGGCCGACCCGCCAATGAGGCCCTCGGCCCCCGGCATCGTTCAAAATGGTGTGCTAGGGCTGTCCAAGGGCCCTCCAAGCGGCCCCGACCACCCGGGAGGCTGGCAGCGCGATGACGACCACTGGTCTCGGGTTTGGCGCCCTCGGAGCGCTGTTGCTGACCTCTCACGGCGTCCGGGTGCCCGCAGGCGCTCCGAAGCAGCGAGCGGTGCTCGCGGTGCTGTTGATCAACCGCAACCGGGCGGTGTCCGTCGAGGCGTTGATCAACGCGGTATGGGATGAGGACCCGGTGCCCGCCGCGCGAACCAGCATCCAGGCCCACGTGTCCAACCTGCGCCGGCTGCTGCGGGACGCCGGCGTCGACCCGTACCAGGTGCTGGCGAGTGCACCGCCCGGGTATCAGCTGAGCGTCGCTGACGACGACTACGACGTGGGCCGCTTCAACACGGCAAAGGCCGCGGGCACGAAGGCTGTCGCCGCGGGACTTTTCGAAGACGCCAGCCGGCACCTGTCGGCAGCGCTCGCCGAATGGCGCGGACCGGTGCTCGACGACCTGCGCGACTTCGGCTTCGTCGACCCCTTCGCCACCACGCTGATGGAAGAAAAACTGGCGGCCCACACCGCCCTCGCGGAAGCCGAGATCGCCTGTGGACGCCCCGGGGCGCTCATCGGTGAGCTCGAGGCGCTCACCGCCGCACACCCGTACCACGAGCCGCTGTGGGCGCAGCTGATCACGGCCTACTACGTCACCGAGCGCCAGTCCGACGCCCTGCGTGCCTACGGGCGACTGAAAACGGCGCTGGCCGACGGGCTCGGCATCGACCCGGGGCCCACGGTCACCGCCTTGTACGAGCGGATCCTGCGTCAGGAGCCGTTGGCCGGCAGACGGGCCGACCTGACCACGCGCAAGCGCCTCAGCGTCACGCTCGCGCCGGCCGCCCCGGCGCTGGCCGAGGCCGCCGTCGCCCGACTGCGCGACAAGAGCGGACGTCAATATCGGTTGAACGGCGCCACCACCCGGCTCGGGCGCCTCGACGACAACGACATCGTTCTCGACGGCGAGGATGTCAGCCGCCACCACGCCGTCATCATCGACACGGGGACCGGCTTCGTGATCACCGATTTGCGATCGACTAACGGCGTCGAGGTGCAGGGCCAGCGCATCCACTCCAATGCCACCCTGGCCGATGGTGCCCGCATCCGCATCGGCGGCCACGCGTTCACCTTCGAAATCCGCCCTGGCTGACCCCCCGGCTACCCGCCCAGCCGTCGTGCCAGGGTGTCCAGGCCCGGACCGCGGAGGTCGGCGAGCGCCGCGGGGCGGCCGGACATCGCCATCAGCAACGCTTCGCCGGGGCCGGTGACCTCGGGTCCGCGGCCGTGCGCCCAGTCGATGTCGGTGGCGCGCAGCCGCAGTCCCCTGATCCGACGTCCGGCGCCGAGCCTGGGGTTGCCGGGCACCAGGCCGAGAACCCGCTCCAGCCGATCGACGGGGACGGTGCGCGGCCGGCCGAGCGCACGGCGGATGTCCTGGTGATGGATCGTGCCGTCGACCAGCGCGATCATGCCGCCGAAACCTGCGGTCAGTCCGTGCGGCTGGAGGTGATTGCGCAGAAACTCCAGCAGCTGCTGCGGGCTCAGGGCCGCGAACTCGTCGACGCCCACCTGGTTGGTCCGCACGATCCAGCCCTTCGCGAAGCGCTTCACCAGTCCCAGGGTGCCCAGCTCCTCGTAGCTGATGACATGCGCGACAACGTCTTTGACGCTCCACTTCGTACAGAGGCTGGGTGCCTCCCAGTCCCGCGGCGTCAGGGTGGCCAGGAATTCCGCCAGGTCGGCCCGCTCGTGGTGGGCCATGGTCATCAGGGTGGCGGTCATTTCGGAGAACTCGGTGCTGAGCAGGCCGTCGTAGCGATCCAGGTACAGCGGCCAGCCGGCGTCGCCGTCGACGGCGTCGGCGACGGACTCCCAGCCCGCTCCGTGGCGTTCCAGGTGGCGGTGCTCGAGGTCGACCCGGGTGCGCTCGTCGGATTCGGCGGTAAAGCGGACTTCGACTTCGCTGGTCTTGGACTCATCGGTTTCCCGTTGCCAGGTCGGGCCGATATCCCAGGTGAACATCACCCGGCGGGGCGGCTCGTACACCAGGATGCGCGCCCAGCGGCAGACGCTGCCGTCGACACCACGGTCGTATATGTGCCCGCCGACCCGGGGCTCGAACACCGTCTCGGCGATCGGGACGGCGAGCAGATTGTGCTCGCGGGGCTTGAAGTCGCCGAACCGTTCGGTGAACACGGCGAACGCACGCTCGATCGGGGCGTTGACGACGACATGGTGCGCGACACTGCGCCGCTGCGTCATGGAGTCTCTCCTTTGGTCTCGTCGATGGTCTGCGCGTAGGTGGCCAGCGCTTGGGCCCAGAACCGGTCGAGATCGGCGCGCAGCACCTCGAGGCCGGTCGGGTCGAGCTGATAGACGCGACGCCTTCCGGCCGCGCGGTCGCGGACCAGGCCGGCGGACTTGAGCACTTTGAGGTGCTGCGAGACGGCCGGCCTGCTGACCGGTAAATCGCGAGCCAGGTCACCGACGGCCGACGGGCCGCGTGCTAGGCGTTCCACAATGGCCCGTCGCGTCCCGTCCGCCAGTGCCAGCCAGGCGTCCCCGTCTTCCGCTACTCGGTAAGTGCTCACTATCGGTAAGTCTAGACTTACCGATAGTGAGCCATCAATGCCCTTTGCAACGGGCCCTGGCTACCCCCGGCGTGTCAGGCTATCCTGACATCATGAGCGCCGAGGCAACCTGGGAACAGGCCAAACAGGCGTGGCGAAGGATAGCCGCGCGTGGCGGACGGCCCGGCGACGACGGCTTGGAGGCCCTGTCCGACATCGGCGTAGTGCGGCGGATGTTGGACCAAGCGGAGTTAGCGGCGGTCCGGACCGCCCGACGCCATGGCAAGTCCTGGGCGGAGATCGCCACACACTTGGGAGTCACGCGGCAATCCGCGTGGGAGCGGTGGCGCGACCTCGACGATGCCGGCGACCAAGCGCAGCGCGGTGCTGAATCGGCGGTGGCCGAGGTGGCCGCGAATCTGGTGCAAATGCGGCTCCAAGAGCGGCGAACTCAGAAGGTGACCGTGCCCAACGTCGTCGGCCTGGAATGGTTGCGGGCCCGTGCTGTGCTCAACGCCGACGGGCTGGTCGCGATCAATGCCGAACCGGATTTCCCGACCGCCCCCGGGGACGGAGGCTGGATCGTCACCGACCAGAGCCCCGAGTCCGGCGCGCGGGTCGATGCCGGATCGGTGATCCGGCTGTGGCTCAAAGGCGATGGCGGGGCCGGAGTCCGCGAGCCGCGGCGTCCACGACCCACTCCGAGACCGGCCCGTGAGATGCGGCCCGAGCCCCGCGACCAGGCGGTCGGATAAAGCCGACGAACCCCGGCTGGCGAACGCAAGAATTTCGCAAGCATCTCGCAAAGAACTGGCAAGTGCCCCACGCAACACTGTGGTTGTCGGTCAGCACGGCCGGCCCCGGACAGGGATTTCCCTGATCAGGGACTCCTTGGCGATAGGGAGGAATCGCAATGAACGCCAAATCAAAGAAGGTGTCGAAGCTGCGGATGGCGGCCGCTGTCGGGTTGGGCACGCTCGGTCTGTCCGTCGCCGGGTCGCTCGTACCGGCCGTCGCATCGGCTGACCCTTGGGTCCCCTACAGCGGGCCCCTGCACCCGATTCGGCACTACGCCGCGGACGTCCTGCACCCGATCTGGACCCTCACCCACCCGATTCGCTCCCTTGTCCCCTAAGCCGGCGGGGGGCAAATAGCGCGTGCTGGCCCGTTTCCGGGTGACGACGGCGTCACCGGGCAGCGGGGCAGTTGCGTATCTAATGGCGAAGCGGTCCCGGGCTCCACAGACCGCTGCGTGTCGCCGTCCCCAACTGCAGACGGGCGGGTTGCGCGTTGGGGTAGTAGGCCGTCATCCGCTGCAGCGAGCCCCAGTCGCGGGACCAGTCGTCCTTCAAGTAGGTGGCCACGGTGGTCGCTTTCACCACCAACTCGGTCACGCCCAGCGGGCCGCCGCCGTTGTTATCCATCACCGGTGAGTTCGCCTCCGCGCCAAATCGGTCCGGCAGGATGCGCCATTTCGGTGTCTCGTTGACGCCGTTTTGATGGCCGAACGGCCGCTGGCACGGGAACGCCAAGCCGACCAACCAGTCCAGCAGCACCGGGTCGCGGGAGCCCACCACGTCCTGCAGCGTGCGCAGCTGCGGGATCCGCGGGGGCGTGAGTGCGATCCAGTGCTGCGGCGCGAGATCTTCGTCGTCGGCGACCAGGCGGATCTGTGTGGCGGCGGTCGGGATGGCGGATAGCGGCAACCGCAAATTACGCCAGGCCGGCGCGGCCCCGACGTCGGCGAACTGGAACGAGCCGGCAGGGTGTCCACTGGCGGCTTCGTCGTCGGTGGCCCACTGCACCTGGACCTCGCGGGGGTCGAAGCGGCCGGCCGCGCTCACCACCAGCAGCGGGCCCGCCTTATCGCGCGCCGGCAGCCGGTACCAGGCCGACCGCAACCTGGCCGGCACCTGCACCCCGGAGCGCCAGCTGCCCAGCACCGGCGTGCGGGCCGGATCCAGGTAATAGGGCAGCTGGGCGACCGAACCGTTGATTCCCGGCGCGGGGTTGGTGCCACCCTCGGTGCCGGCCTCGGCGCCGGTGGCCAGCAATTCCTCGTTGACGACGCTGAGGTCGCCGGGACGTTCCATCACCGGGTCGGCGCGGACGTCGGCGGGAATGCCGTTCGGCGTGAAGGCTTCCGCGAGGCCCGCGCCCAGCGCGTCAGCCACCGACGCGCTCACCGGCGTCAGCATGCCGGCGTTGGGGTCCTGCTCCACCATCACGTCCTCGGCAAGTCCGCAGGACTTGCCGGCCAGAGCCTCGAGGTTCGATCGTCCCACCGACCACGCCGGGTACTGCTCGGTCATCGCCAGGGTCAGCGACACCACCTCGAAAATCACCAGCACCCACGTTGCAAGTGCCAAAGGCGACTCGATGATGGCGACCACTCGAGCCCAGTAACCGGTGCGCCCGTCGCGTGCCGGCGCATCGCCGTTGAAGACGAAGTGGAACCACGCCGCCAGCAGCAGCACCAGTGCGGTCAGCGCGAGCAGGATGGTGGAAAAGGCATAATGCCACTTTGGAAACGAATTCGACCATGGCACACCGAAATTGGATACGTACCACCAGCCGTTGACGCTGGCGAACGAAAGCGCAACCACGAACAGCACCGCGGCGGCGAACACGGTGCGGTTGCGTCGCGAGCGCATCGCCACGGACGTCACCGCGACCGCGGCCAGCGCCCCCAGCGATCCCGCCAGCCCGGCGAACACCCCGAAGTGGTGTGTCCATTTGGTAGGGGTGAACATCATCGCGAGGAACGAGATGATCGTGATGCCGACGATGCGGCGGCTCGGCCCGGCGGCGGTCCCCGGAATTCGGCCCTTACGCAACGACACCGCCACCGTTATTCCGAGCGCGAGAATCAGCGCCAGCACGGCGAAGCGGCGGGCGATCGACCCGTCGGGGCTGGCCATGAACAGCCGCTCGTAGCGGGTGTGTTCGTCGAACCAGCTCAGGCTGGGCCCGACGGCGCGTTTGAGCGTGCTGGCCTGGGCCTCGCCGGCCAGGGTCTGGTCGCGGAAAATCAGGATCGCGGTGACGGTGGCAGCGGCCAGGATCGGCGCCAGCAGTGGCAGCGCGCCAAACCGTTTGGACCTGCGGTGCAGGATGGTCCGCAACGGCCCGATCGCGACCAGCAGCGCGCCAATGGACGCGATGCCCGTCGGCCCGGAGAACAGGGTCAACGCACCGACGATGCAGGCGATCGCGACCGGCAGTAGCCGGCTGGTGGCCACCGCGCGTTCCACCGAACACCAGGTCAGCAGGATGCCCAGCGCGATGATCGGCTCGGGTCGCAGGCCGTTGTCCAGCGGCAGCCAGACCGCCAGGAACATGCCCGCCGCGGTCCACGCCGCGGAGCGGCTCTTCTTGACGGCGTGACCCAGGCGGGGCATGACTTCCCGGCTGATCACCCACCAGCAGGTCAGCGCCATCGCCAGGGTGGGCAGCCGCATCCAGACGCTGGTGGTGCTGACGTGGGCCCACAACGCCAGCAGGTCGTAGTACCAGCCGAACGGCGCCTCGGGGGTGCCGAACCAGCGGTAGTAGTTGGCCATGTAGCCGGCGTGCTCGGACACCCGGGCCATGGTCAGGATGTAGCCGTCGTCGGAGGTGTTGGCCCCGACGAAATGCCACCACACCAACACGGCGATGACCAGAGCGTCCAGGGCGCCGATCGACCACCAACGCGCGGGCAGAAAGCGCCGGTGCCGGGTGCCGTCGGCGGTGTCGAGGATGTGCAGCGCGATGAGGGCGATCGCGGTCAGCAGCACCCCGAGGATCATCGCGGCGAGCTTCAGCGGTGTGGGGCTGCTGCTGTAGCGGGTGTCGACGGTCGCCGTGAAGCTCAGGTCCGGCGGGGTCGGCCCGGAAAGATCGGTGAACACGCCGACGATCTGCGGGCGGAAGTCGTACCCGCTCTTCTCCCCGCGCAAGGGCGAGCCGGGATGCTCGGAGTTGGGTCCCTGCGTGAGCCCGACGAATTCGGCGACCACCCGGTCGGGGTGCGCGGTGAAGGTCAACCGCTGGCAGGCCGGGCTGAGCACCTGGCTCAGCGGGGCGCTGACCACCGGGACATTGCGCACCACCAGCACCAGGTCGTCGTTGGCGCGCAGGATGAGCAGCCCGCGGTCAACGGCCTTGGGCGCCTGCTTGGGCACCGTCGACAACAGCACCGTCTTGCCGGGGTTCTTGGGTCCGGCCAGTCCGGCGGCCGCCTGGCACGGGACGGTGACGTTCAGATCGGTGGCCACGTACCCGATCAGCGGTGCCTCGACGCTCTCGAACGTGCCGTTCTGCGGCCAGTTCAGCTGGGCGGTGGTCTGGTTGACCGGCAGCACGGGGGTGACGACCGCGAGCAGGGCTCCGAGCAGACCCGCGACGGTAGCAACCAACCGAGCGACCCGGTAGGTGCGTTCCGCATCGGTCACGGAGCTAGATGGTAGTTGTTCGACCAAGTCAGGCGAGGTTTCGCTGGCCATCAGCTGCCTGTCACGGGCTTCCGAACGGCCAGCACGAACGGGCCGATGCTTTCCACGACGAATCGCGGATCGGCGAACAGGGCCGCCCGCAAATCCACGGTGTAGCGGCGAACGTTCGGCTGGTTCGGGTACACGTCCTGGGCCAACCGCAAGGTGTAGCTGGTCCCAAAACCAGAACCAGGGCCGCGGCGCATCAGAAACACCGTCGGCGCAGGCCACGGCGACGTGTCCAACGCGTGGATGAAGTCGTCGGCGGTCTTGAGCTTGGACCACTTCTCGATCTGTGCGGCCCGCAAATCGAACTGCGCCAGCGGGTTGGCGTAATGCGACGTCAGCCCCTGGAATCCCCAGTAGGGGTAGTAGGACAGAAAGCTGTAGTCGGCGGTCATCACCACCGTCTGGTCGCGCGGTTTGCCCGTCGCCTTGAGGATGGCGGCGTCGATGACGGAGTAGAACTTCTCCGAGCTCGGCGGCCGGCGGTCGCCGCGCTGCCCGTAGCCGTCGGTGTCCGTGTAGGCGATTGTCAGATCCGGCCGCAGCACATCGGGAATGTCCTGGCTGAAGGCGATTGCGGCGGCCAGGCCGACAGCGCCGGCCACCGGGGCTATCGATCGTTGCGCACCCCGGCCCCAGTCACGGTCGTGGCCCCATGCCGATAGCGCGCGGGTGGCCTCGAGGAAGCCGAATGCACCCGCGGCCACCAGCAGCACGGTCAGCGTCGGCTGCAGCCGGAACGACAGCAGCGTCGCGCGCGCCAGCGTGGTCAGCATCGACAACAGTGACCATAGGTAGACGGCCAGCACGCCGATGGCCAGGGCGCCCGCTCGCACCGATGTGGGCGCCCGCACCACCAGCCACAGGGTGCCCAGCATGCAGATCGCTCCGAGCAGCGAGAACTGCAGCATCGGGAAGGTCAGCACCGCCCCGTCGGCCGGCAGGTAGTGGTACGCACTGCCGGTGTTGCTGACCGGACTGTGGGCCGCGCGCAACAAATACGGCAGCCAGGTGGTGCCGGCGATGGGAGCGGCGATCACGGCGATGACGGCCAGCCGGCGCAGCGGGTCGAGCGCGGCTGTGAAGCCGCTGCGCCGCCAGCGTAGGCCGGCCAACAGCAGGGCCATCAGCGACATCGTGAACGCGCTGAAGGCCAGCAGCAGCGAGTACCAGGTGGCGGTGAAGCCGAGGAATATCCCTGCGCCGACCACCGCCGCCCAACCGCCCCTGCGCTCGGCTGTGCGGCCTGCCGCGCTCTCGGTGTCCAACGTGCGGCCAGCTTCACGCTCGGGCCCGCCGGCGCGCAGCCCCGACCACGTCAGCACCAGGACCGGCGGCAGCAACACCGTGATCATCGCG
>Ga0210389_10003147_pt1 | contig 12883 bp, 9 predicted proteins | sample IncBWH28OmetaG_FD_160127 | JGI IMG/M metagenome (GOLD analysis project Ga0210389, IMG submission 160127) | Forest soil microbial communities from Barre Woods Harvard Forest LTER site, Petersham, Massachusetts, United States - Inc-BW-H-28-O ...
CCAGCCTGTCATCAGCACACCTGACCTGGCCCGGCTCCAGCGGTTCTACGAGCACCTGCTGAATGCGGTGGAAACGCGCCGCTTCCCGGAGGACGGGCCCGTCTTCTACGTGGGCCTCAAACTGGGCGACTCCGAGCTCGGACTGGTCAGCCAGGCGGAAACCGACCTGGCCGCGCCTGCGCGGATTCTGCTGAGCATGGAGGTCCACGATGTGGACGCCCTCCTTGAGCGGACCCCAGCCGCAGGGGGACGTGTCCTCGGCCCGCCTGCCGACATGCCCTGGGGACATCGCGTGGCGCACGTTCACGACCCCGACGGAAACATGGTCAATCTCACCCAGCCGATCCCGGGCTAGTGAGGCCGGCGCCCCGGCGGCCGCTTGGCGGGCCGCCGGGGCGCCAGGGATCTGACCCGTTAGTTAACAGAAGTGCACGCGATCAGGCTGGAGAAGTCCTTCGGTGCGTAGGCCGCGCTGCTTGGCTGGAATTTCAGCGTGGGGCAGATGGGCACCTTGACGCTGATCGGCTTGCCGGTCGGGCCAATTATGGTCATGGTCGTGTATCCGAGGACGGTCACCTTCACGTTGGCCACGCTGCCGCCCGACGGCACGGTCACCGTGCCCGTCCCCGAGGTCAGCGTGAACGTGCCCGCGACGAGCCGGCCGTTGCTGTTGTCGGTCGTGGTCAGCGCCAGCGTCGGGATGACGCTGTTCAGCGGGATGGGTGAGGGGCTCGACGAGGCGGTGTAAGCCTGCGACTGGACCTGGATGTCGGACTGCCCGTTCGGGAGGCCGGGCTTCTGGACGGTGATGTTGTGCCAGCCGGCTGTCGGGAAGGTGTAGTTGAAGCTGAGGGTGCCGGTGCTGTCGGTGGTACCGACGTTGTTGCCGTCGACCACCACGGTCGCGCCCGGAACTGGCGATCCCGTGAACGACAGGGACTGCACGGTGAGGTTCGACGGCGTGCCGGCGACCGGCGGCGCGGAGTGGGTCACCGACGCGCTCAGCAGCGGCGTCGAGGTGTACTCCTGGTAGATGACGCTGGCCATCACCTGCTGGCCCGCGTCGTTAGGGTGCATGCTGCCGTTGACGTTCCCCTGGGACAGCAGCGAGTCGCCCGGCGTGTTGATATACCGCGGAACGTACTCCGTCTGGTTGTTGCTGCCAGGGCCGGTGCAGAAGCCGTGGCCGGCGAAGGCGGCGGACATCCCCGACACGAGGTGCCAGGTGGCGTGGTGCCCGGAAGCGCCGTTCGCCATGTTCACGGCGGACGCCAGCGCCGCGTTGAGCGGGGTGACGATCGAGGTGGACGCCCACTGCGCCTCGGGCTCGGTGATGAGGTCGAAGCCGTCGAAGCCCGGGTCCGGCCCCCCGTAGCCGCACCTTCCGTCCGGTCCGGTCGTCGGGTCCGGGTACTCGGTGACGAAGACGTTGTCGACGTCGTTCCTGGCGTTGATCGCGTCGACCAGCTTGCCCAGCAGTCCTCGATCGGCGGGCGTGCCGCCGAGGTTGGTGAAGTCCGCGGACAGCGACGAGAGGATGCTCGGGTCGGTGGAGCACGAGTCGCCCTCGGCGCAGGCCTCGACGATGCCGGCGAAGTTGAGGTCGTTGCCGCCGATCGAGATCGTCAGCGCGTTGACCGGAAGGTTGTCGCTCGGGTCCATCTCGTCGAGCGGTCCGTCATTGGCGAGCAGGTCCTCGATGGTCGCCCCGGTGCAGGCGTAGGTGGCGAATATGACGGGCCGGACCGCATTCAGCTGTGCGGCCGCCCGTTGCGGCGCTGCCCCGTTGGACAGGTCACAGGAGGGGATGCTCCAGCCAGCGCCGATGTCGCCCTCGCCCGAGGCGTAGGAGTCGCCGAGGGCGACGACGTTCAGCGGCTGAGGGGTGGTGGCGGCCCGCGCGGATGCGCCGGGAATCGCCAGCGTTGAGGTGGCTGCGGCCAGCGCGGCCAGTCCTGTGATGAGTGCCCTGGATTTGGTGAATTTGGTGAACATGTGTGTGCGTCCCCGTTCGGCACAGAAAATGTTGACGCGAGCATCGTCACCGGAGGCGCTTGCGGTTTTCTTGCGGTTACGGGGCGGCCACGGCCATGCCGATGCTCGCGGCGATGGCCGCCGCCTCGTCGCGAAGCCTCGTGGCCGCAGCGCTGTCGCCCGGTTCGCCGCGCCGCGCCAGCAGCTCCGCGTGGCCCAGCTTCGCCCGGGCGAGGGCGGGCGCGGCGCCGATGCGATCGTTGAGCGCCGCCGCGGCGGCTAGGTGCCGCTCCGCGGCGGGCCAGTCCGCCAGCACGGTCTCCAGCCGCCCGAGCGGCCCGTCGACCGCCCCGGTGCAGGCGATGCCGTGGCCGAGGACGGCGATCCGGCCGGAGTACGGGGCGAGCGCGTCCCGCAGCCTCCCGGCGGTCGCGGCATCGGCGAGGCCACTGGCGGCGAGGTCGGCGCATACCTCGGCCAGGATCGTGTTGGTGAGCAGCCACAGCCAGTCCCGCGGCAGTCCGCCGGCCTGGCCCGAGGCGCCGCCCGCTGCGGGAGAGGCCACGATCGCGGCGATGCGGTCGCGTGCCTGCGGCCCGCGGCCGGACCCGTTGTCCACCACGGCCTGGGCCACCTGCCACGCGGGCACGTGCGGCGCCTGCGCGAGCAGCCCGGCCACCAGGTCGTCGATCTCCGCCAGCCGGCCTTGGTCGCGGCGCATGATCAGCAGTTGCGCGCCGTAGGCGGAGAAGAAGTCCGGGCTGTCCGACCCGATCGCCAGCATCGTGCCCGCCTCGTCTTCGGCCTGCGCGTAGTGCCCCCGCAGCAGGGCGCGTTCGGCCCGCCACATGGCGGCGAGCCCGGCGTAGAACGGCCGCCGGGATTCCGCCGCCCAGCGCCGCACCGCCTCCCGGTCCGCGTCGGCTCGCGGGAACTGGCCGGCTTCCTCGAACATCGCCGAGCGGAAGACCCGCGCTTCGACTGCGATCTGCTCCCACCCCGCGTCGCCGGCCAAGGCGATCACCTCGTCGGCCGCCGCTCGTCGCCAGTCGTAGTTGTCGGGGGTCCAGGTCACGAACAGGGCCGCCGACAGGACCCAGGCCAGCGTCGCCGGGTCGTTCAGTCCGCGGGCCAAGCCGACCGCCCAGTGTGCGAGGCCGATCGCTTCGGGGTCTCCGGCCGGCAGCACCTTGGCCAGACCTGCGGTCAGCCGTGCCCGCAGCGACCGGTCGGCGGGGTCCGCGCTCTCGATCGCACGGCGCACGAGGCCGACCGCGGCGACATCGGTGTTCGAGAACTCCGCGGCCTCCATCAGCCCCCAGACGGCGTCGACGAGCACCTCCTCGTCGGCGAGCACCTCCTCATCGGCGTCAGGTACCGCGAGCTCACAAGCGCGGCGGAACGCGGCCATCGACTCCGATCGCTGGTAGGCGGCCTGATGGGCACGGCCAAGCGCGAGGTAGATCCGCGCCTCAAGGCCGGGATCAGGGATGTCGAAGCCGCGCAGCGAGGTGAGCGCCCCCTGGTACATGTGAACGGCGTCCTCGAAGGCGAGCAGCGACATCGCATGCTTGCCTGCCTGATCCGCGTAGGTCACCGCCTGGCGGGCGTGGAAGCGCGCGGCCTGCGCGAAGTGGTGCGCGACCTGCGCGGGGGAGGTCCCCGGCGGCGCGTCCGGGCCGGCCAGGATCGCGGCGAGCTCACCTTGCAGCCTCCCGTGGGCGTCCGCGCTGACCCGGCCGAGCAGCGTCCGCCGGACGAGCTCATGAGTGAAGCGGTACTGGCCGGCGGCTGCCTCCGCGTGGACCAGGCCAGCAGCGGCGGCCGCCTCGAGCTGTCCCTCGACCGCGGTTGGCGGCTGGCGGCACAGCGCCGCGAGCACTCCGGGGTGAAACGAGGTTCCGATGACCGCGGCGGTCGAGAGCAGGCTGGTCAGGAACGGGGCCGCCCGGCTCAGCCGCCCCTGCACGACCGCCTGGATCCGGTCGGTGATCGGCAGGTCGCCCGCCAGCGTGCGCGCCTGGCGCTCGTCGAGCTCGGCGAGTCCCTTGCCGATCTCGGTGACGAACAACGGAACGCCCGCCGAGAGCTCGGCCACCGCGCCGGCCAGCGCCGCGGGCGTCCCGCCGTTCCTGCCCGTAACGGCATCCAGCAGCTCGCTGACCTCCGCGTCGGACAGGCCGTCCAGCGTTATCCGGGCCGCTGCGCCGGCGGCGACTAGGTCCGCGAAAACGCCCGAGGCGGGCGGTGGGGTGGTAACGGTGGCGATGATCAGCAGCCGGGCCGGCGTCTGGTGCCGCGCCACATGCTCGACGAGCCGCGTCGTGGACGGGTCGGCCTGGTGCATGTCGTCCAGGACAAGCACCGCGCCGCCCGTCACGGCGATGGCACTCAGCAAGGCGACGACCGCCTCGAACATGAGGTACCGGTCCGAGCTCGGATCGCCGCCGCCGCCGCCACCGCGGGCCGGGGCGGTGTCCGGCGGTTCCGGCAGCAGGTCGGGGAGCAGCGAGGCCAGATAGGGCGCGCCGGCGCCGGCCATCGAGCGCAGCCTTTCCGGGCCGAGCCGCACGGCGTAGCCCCTGATGGCCTCCACGAACGGGAAGAATGGGACGAGCGCGTCACCGACTGCCCGGCCGAGCAGCGTCACCGCGCCGTCAGCGGCCGCGGCGGCCGCCATCTCGGCCGCCAGCCGCGTCTTGCCGATGCCGGCCTCACCGTCCACGATGACGAGCTGCCGCTCGCCGTCGCGCGCCCGCCGCCACGCCGCGTTCAGGGCTTCCCGTGCTCCCGCCCGGCCCACGAACGGCAGCAGCTCCCGGCGCCCCGGGCTTGTCGGCCTAGCCGGGACATAGCCGAGGGCCGGGTCCTGGTTCAAGATGGCCGACTCCATGCCGCGCAGGCCGGGCCCGGGAGTAAGCCCGAGCTCTTCGTCGAGCACCCGGTAGGCGTCCTGGTAGGCGGCGAGCGCATCGGCCTGGCGGCCGGACCGGTACAAGGCGAGCATCAGCTGTTCCCTGAACCGCTCATGCAGCGGGTGCGCGGCCACCTGCCCCTCGATAAAGCCGGTGAGCTCCGCGTGCGCGCCCAGCGCGAGCTCGGCGTCGATCCGCCGTTCGACTGCGCGTACCTGCAGCGCCTCGAGCCGCGCCACTTCGGCCCGCGCGAACGGGGCGTCGCGGCACTCGCCCAGCACCGGCCCGCGGATCAGCGTCAGGGCGTCGCGCAGTGCACCCGCTGCCCCCGCGAACTGGCCGTCCCGCATCGCGGCCTCGGCGGTCGCCAGCATCCGCTCGAACCGGTCGGCGTCCACCTCGCCATCCAGCGTGCGAAGCTCATAGCCGGGCGGCTTACGGCTGATCCGCTCGCTGCCACCCAGCGGGCCCGCGGCGGCGAGCACCCCGCGCAGCCGGGAGATGTGCGCGTGCAGCGTCGTCCGCGCGCTCGGCGGCGGACCATCCGGCCACAGCCCGTCGATCAGCGCGTCCAGGCTCACCGTCTGGTTGCGCCAGACCAGCAGCATCGCCAGCAGGACCCGGGCCCGCCGGCCTTCGATCATCGCCCGCCGCCCGCCGCCGGCAACCTCGACGGGCCCGAGCATGCGAAGTTCTAGTAATGATTCCACACCGCTATCATGGCGCGCCCCGAGGAACCCGTCGCCCCGCAGCGTGGAAAAAGTATCAGCACGGAGTACGCGCACCTCACGTGAGCGACACCATTATGTCGTGGCCTTCCGACAGGCCGGAGGAATTGGCACTGGCCGAGGCCTTGGCCTGGCACGAGTGGCGCTGAATTACAAAATCGCCCACGCGCAATGGCCCAGGTTACTGCCAGCGATCTTGCCACGTGCGCGTCACAGTGCCCGTCACATTCTGCTATCAGGCCTGGTCGCGGATGGCCGGGTGAATGAGGCTCTTCCACCCCGCGCCACTTCCGCCAAGCCTTGGCGGTGCCGGCGCGGTCCTGGCCGCGCTGGCCCATGGGGACGGCCAGGAGCGGGGATGGCGTGGCAAGCTTGGCCCGTGCGGATTGTCTTTGATGCGGAGTTGTGGCTGTGGGATGCCCGTCGTGGTGATGCGTGGACGTTCGTCAGCCTGCCCGCGAGTGAGTCTGAGGAGATCCGGGACCTGGCTGGCGGGCTGCGCCGGGGTTTCGGCTCCGTGCGGGTGCGGGCCACGATCGGGGGCAGCACGTGGACGACGTCCATCTTTCCGGGCAAGGCTGGCTACGTGCTGCCGGTCAAGCGGCCAGTCCGCGTGGCGGAGGCCCTCGATGCCGGCGACACGGCAACGGTGACGGTGGAGCTCATCGGCTTCGCCGAAGGCGACGGCAAGACCGGCGGGTAGCCGCGGCCTCCACCTGCGCGCTATCCGCCGCTATGCGCGGGGAGGAAAGCAATTCGGCCCGTGGTCCTAGCCTCACGTGACTGACTGACCTGCCGCACCGCGTGGTGAGCGTATCCATAACACGTACGGGCTTGCCCGGGACCAGAGGAACACCTGGTGTTACTGTGGCGTGGAATAGTGACGGGGATTGAAGCGGCGTGCGCCTCTCCCGTTGTCCGCATGGAGAACCGCCGTGAGTAACGACTGAGCATCAATTCTCTGCTGATGCTGAGTATGGTCAGCTGCGATATAAAGTTACTTCCCTGGCTTGGGCTTGCGGTGCTGAGCTTACCATTCAGTCGGACGATGACAGCCCTGCCAGGGCAGGGCCACAGGCGCATCCGGGGGAGGTGGCCGCAGTGAAGGACGCTGCGACCTTGATAGGTTCTTTGGCGCTGGTGCTATGGCCAGCCCTAGCGCTGGTCATTGCTTGGAGGCTACTTCCGGTCCTCCGCGACCGGCTTCGGCACTCTGATGTTCAGATGTCACTGCCAGGCACCGAGATCAAGATTTCTAACCCGGTACTTGGCAGGGACATCTCGCTCGACGATCACGCGGTGTCGCTAAGTAGGTCCATTATCGACCTGCAGAACAGGGTGGAGTTGCTGGCCATGCGGATGGACGCGACGGCCCCTCCGGACAAGCTGACTCAGGGGTTCCGCAGGCACGCTAGGCAGGTTGGCGCCATCTTGTGGGTCGATGACGCACCGGACAAGAAGACCGTGGAACTCACCCAACTCGCGGGGCGGGGGTTTCAGGTCGATTATGCCCGAACCACCGAGGAGGCCCTGGCAAGTGTCGTAAACGGTAGCTATGACGCGGTAGTGACGAACATGCAACGCCGCGAGAATGGCGTCTACCGGCCTAAGGCCGGCATCGAGCTGATACATGCGCTCCGAACCGCGGGAATCTTGGTTCCTGTGCTTGGGTACTGCTCGGTCGGCTCAGTCGCCAAATTCAGCGAGGAAGCCATCCAGGCTGGCGCGGCCGCCGTAATGGCATCCCCAATAGAGCTACTCAGCCAGATCGACAGCGCATGCCTCGCGGCGTCCGCCGGCCGGAGGATGCAAGGGATTTCGGGCACCAGCATGCCCACGGCTGGTAAATCCTGACTGTGCCGGGCAGCAGACTGGACATGCTTTCTGCCAGGGCAAGCGATCTGGTGCCGCATTCGCAGCGTCGCTTGGGAGTGGTCCTCCAGGGCGCGCAGAACTGGGTGATCGGGGTGCTTCCGTGAAGCCTCGCCCGGATGCTTGTTATCGTTCTTGCGACCTCTGTCTGCCGCGCGCCGGTACCTGGTCCCGCGGCCAGTGGTCGCGTGCCGGGTTCTCGGCTGCTACCGGTGACTTGGGCACGGCGGGTCGTGCGGCAGCTGCGGGATGTACTGCTTCCATTGCTGGAGTGTCAGCCCTCCGGTGGCTAGATCGCATATCCGCCTGATCGCGTAACCGGTATCCTTCCACACCTGGATACCGGCACCGGGTTGGCTGACGGCGAGGGTGGCGCCGTCGGGGCTGAACGCCACCGACAACACGTGGTTGCCGTTGAGGCTGGTAGTGAGGGGCTGGGCGTTCCTGGTACGCCACCGCCGGCCGCACCAGCGACGACCTGCACGAACGCTGCCGGCTCTCTCTGGTACACCATGCGAAGAACCCCACGCCATCCAGCTGGCGCGGGAAGACAGGGCCACGTAAATGCAAAAGTCGAGTCCTAGTAATTTCCTGTAAAGTTCCGGTAATTCTTCCGTGAAAATTCCTGGCCTGATACGGCCATGCCGGCATAGCCTTCTGCTGGCAGGGTCGCCGGTAAATGGCACTGCCGAAGGTAGGTCCATCCGTGGCACGAATTTAGGGGAGCGTGACATGCGGGCGAAAATCCTCGCGGGAATCGCAACAGTCGCCGCAATCGTCGGTTCGGGAGTCCTCATTCCTGTTGTCGCCGCGAATGCGGCGACATGTGACGTGGAGATCGGGGTAACGGCAAAGAGCGGAAACTACATCACCGGCTATGGGAGCCTGAGCCAGGGTTGCACTGGCTCGACGGCCACCATTGTCATCCAGAAATACGTCGGCCTCGGGTACTGGGCGGATGAAGCCCCTGCCACCGTCAACGGACCGGGTTACGACCAGCACGTCAGCTACTACTGCGTCGGCACCGGCACCCAGACATGGCACACCCGCATCTACGGCTATACCCTGGGAGGCAACCTCGTGCAGAAGGATTCCAATTCGATCCGGGTCACCTGCTGACCTGATCCCTTGACCTGACCTGTGGCCGGCCCCTGTACCGGGGCCGGCCACACGTCTTAGGCCTCTCCGCCGCGGTTATCGGTCAACGACTGCAAGCGTGCGTTGAACGCAGCCCAGATCGCTGGGATGCTTGCAGTCATGAAACTAGACGGCCTCCCGGCAATACGACCGTGCTGAGCGGATCGCCCGGTCCATCACGCCGGATTGGCAGGGGCGGGCCCTGGCCGTCGTGGTGAGCAGCATTGCCGAGCCGGCCAGAGCCCGGTCTTGCATCGCGGGCGCGCTGGCTGACGGGCCGTGGACGATTCCGCTAGAGGCGCTGGCCACCATCGACCCGGTGGCCCTGTCCGCCTTCGCCGATGAGCTGACAGCCCTCGGGCTGATACGGGTGCCGGATAATGGGCTGTTATCCGGTGCATCAGCGAAGGAGGACCCCGGGCGATCAGGGGATCTGATCCGCACCTGACAACGGCACATAACGCAATGATCTGCGTAGCCGCCGTTATCTTACGTCGTGTCCACGACGTAGTGAACCTTTATCATCCTCCGGTCTCCCGACGTAGATCCCTGCCGCATGGTTGCCTGGCTCCACTTGATGTGAGCGGGTCGGCTTCAGTTGATCCTTGACGTTGCCCTAGGCATTTGCGCTGGAGTTCTGTAACGCTTCTGGCTAGGCGATCTTCGGCTCAGAAGCCTCAGTTGGGCCAGTGTGGGTCGTTCCGGCGAGCGGGGTCGCTGAGGCCGAGCAGTCGTATCCGGTGGAGGATTTCTTCAGAGGCCCCGTGAGCCCGGAGCCGGGCAAGGGCATGGCGGACCAGCCAGGCAGTGAGCTCGGCGAGCTTGTCCTCCTTGTCCTCCAAGGCGTCCCACGGAAGCTCATCCCTTAGCAGGTCATCCTCCCAGCGGGCTACCGCTTCGGCCAAGCGCTGGCTGGCCGTCGGGTGGGTTAGCGCTTCCCAGGTCTTGAGCCAAGGGCTGAGCGTGCCAGAGGCCTCGGCGCACAGCGCGAGCACCTCGCAGGCGGCCACCACCGGATCCGGATCGGTCAACGAGTGGGCCCACCAGGCTTCCAGGAACTCACGCACCGCCGCGGCTTGCTCCGGCGGCCACCGCTGCCACTCGCCTCGGGCAAGTGAACGTCCTACTTCGCCTAGGCCGAAGTAGGCATCAACCAGGCCGTTGACGAGGGCAGTGGCCAGCTGGGGCAGGATCCGGCGCAACACAGATGCGTGATCATCCCAGTCCGAAGCCCCCCAGGTGCGACGCAACAGGTCCGGGTCCAGCTCTGCGTCCGGCACCTTCAGCTGCGCCAGTTCCTCCGCGCTGCCCCAGTGGCACTCACAGTTGCGCTCGTCAGGACGAGCGCTCATCCCGCGGAAGGTAACGGCCAGGCCGGCGAGCGCGGCGTCGAGGCGAGACCGTCCAGGGCCTTGGTCAAGGTTCATGGGCATTGCCTTCAAGGACTCCGGAGCGTGCGCCCGCCGAAGATCGCCACCCTACCGGGCCGGGGCCTCAGGTAGCCATCCCAATCGGCATGTCAGCCGTCATGTGAGCCAGTTACACCCTGGTTGCGAGGGGTCGTCACGCCCTGGTGACGGTGCGGCGTGTCAGCGCCGGGAATCAGGAAGCCTCCGGTAGATGAGCTAGCTGAGTCGACCGGGTCGCCGCGGACCGGCCCTTCTATACGGGCAAGCATAAGAAGCACGGGATGAACCTGCAGGTCATGGCCAGCCCGCACGGTGACGTCCTGTGGACGTCCAGGGCTGCCAAGGGGCCACTCGGGGCGATCCAAATCCCGTACAAGGGGAACAAGCCGGAATCCCAGAAGCAGCCCAACAAGGCGCACGCGAAACTGCGCGCACCCGGCGAGCGCGCGAACGCCCAGCTCAAAACCTGGCGCATCCTCCGCAAGCTCCGCTGCTGTCCCTGGCGCGCTGGGCAACTCGCCAAGGCCATCCACGTATTGCAGCTCCACGAGGCATAACCGGGATGGAAAAGGCTCAGTGGATGTGACTTGCCAGGCCTTGACCTGCGACGCGTGCGGCTTCGTGCATACCTTTGCCGGCGGCGGGTTCGAGCTGTGGAAGCCCGCCGGGGGCTACCCGCGCTGAGCCGGCGGCGCGGCGGGTCACCCCGCTCCGGGCTGCCAGGGAGGCTGCCCGCCCGGATCGCCTGGCAGCGGGCTCGCCGAGCTTGACCACGTGGCCCGGCACGACGTCGCGGCAGGGTGCAGCCGCTGGGAAGCAGCCATCAGGGCCTGCCTGCAAGGCATGCGCGACCGCAGCCAGCTCGCCACGGCCACGCTCGCCGCGCTGCCAGCTTCGTGTCATAGCTTGGCCTTGAAGCCAGGAGCGCACGTTTGCCTGGCCTCAGGCGACGGGAGGCCGCGTTCATGGGCGAGTCGGCGGGTCCCCTGCCCGGCGGGGGCATCATCAGGCTGCACCGGCGGCGCGGACACTACCGGGATTTCCTTCGGGTCTACCGGGTCTGCATCGACGGCAACCTCGCGGGCAAGATCGCCCAGGACCAGACGCTGGACATTGCCGTGGCCGCGGGCGAGCACCGGGTTCGCCTCACTGCTGGCGAGTCCTTCACCAGCCGGGCGGTAGTGCTCCAGGTCCGCGAGGGCGAGCTGGCCGAGCTTACCTGTCGCCCTGGGGCGATACCGGTCCCGTTCGCGGGACTGGTCCCGCGCCGATACATCCGGCTTCGCTGACCCCGGTTGCCATCAGCCGATCGTGACCGCCGGCAGGTAGCCGGCAGTGATGCCCTGGCCAGGGCCCGGCTGGCGCGAGCGGCGCGCTGTCCCGCCGGGTACGCCCCTGCCGAATGGTCCGCGCTGGCCAGCCAACTGCGCGGCATCGGGCGCTAAGCGGAGCGCGAGATCCGCCTGCATGAGAGAACCGGGGTGGGGCGGGATCGCGAGGCTCCGCATGCACGGCTCTGCGACGGGCGACGGCCTAGCAGCGATGCACCGCCGCTGGACCGATACCGCGCCCTAGCTCCCGGTCACGGCGTACCTCCAGGTCGCCGCCGGGCAGGAACCGGCACCGGTCGCGGTGGGCGGCGCGTTGAGCACGATGGTGCCCGTGAATGCCTGCCATGCCCCCTGCGCTACCGCGCCCTTAGCGGTGATGGTCAGCGTGAGGGTGTCGTTTTTCTCCTTTGTCGACAGGCAGGTCGCAGCGCCCGGCGCCGGTGCCGTCCCGGAGTAGGTGCTGCCGGAACCGTGCAGCGTAATCGGGAGTCCCGTAACCCCAGAAATGTCAAGATTGGCAGAGATCGTGCATCTATCGCCGGGGCACGCCGACGAGACAACCCAGTCGTCGTTCCAATGGTCGCCCACGCTGGGGCCGGTCCAGCCACTGGCAACGCTCGTCGTCCTGATGGTGACCGGCACGGCGCCCGACAGTGGCAAGTACAGCATGTCCCCCTGAGCCGTAGCGGACGGCCTGGACTTGTGGTCGCCCCATTGTGCGATCACCCGGTACTGGTAGTAATTCCCGGGTTCCTGATGGGTGTCGGTGTAGGAGGTGACCGTCCCCTCGATGGTGTCGACCAGGTCGGACCCGTTGTAGATCTGATAGAGGTCCGGCGCGGGGGCATCGCGCGGCGGCGACCAGTGCATCGTCGCCGTGGTGTAGGTGACGTGAGTGACCGCCAGCCCGACCGGGCTGGGGGCCAGGGTCGTCACGGTGACCTCGGCCGACGGGCCAGACTGAACGAGGCCCACGGCGACAACCGTGTACTGGTAACTGGTCCCGGGGGCAAGGCCGTGGTCGGTCCACGAGGTGGCGCCCGCCGGGACGGACCCGACCTGCTGGCCATCGCGCAGCACGAGGTAGTGACCAGGCGAGGAGATCCCCGTGGAAGCGGCCCAGGTGACCTTCGCTGTCGTGGCGGTCGGTGAGGTCGCGTGGACGGCCGACGGCGGGTTCGGCTTCCATGGTGACCAGACGATCAGGCCCGCGATCAGGGCGGCCGCGGCGACTCCGGCCGCCGTTATGGTCCACCCGCGGCGGCCGAGGGGGATGCGCAAGCCGCGGCGCCTGGCCGGAGGAGGGGGAACCGGGAAGGACGCGGGAATTGGATCAGGAACCGGAACGTGCGCGAGAGCGGCGCTTGGGGCCGGCCAGTCCGGGGTCTCGACCACAGCGGGTTGCGGCAGGTCCGGTTCAGGCTCGGTTTCGTCAGCAGGGCCGGGGGCCGGGCCATCCGGGCTCGCGGTCACGGCGGCTTGCGGCAGGTCCGGTCCGGGCTCGGGCTCGTCTGTGG
>Ga0210389_10003149_pt1 | contig 12877 bp, 11 predicted proteins | sample IncBWH28OmetaG_FD_160127 | JGI IMG/M metagenome (GOLD analysis project Ga0210389, IMG submission 160127) | Forest soil microbial communities from Barre Woods Harvard Forest LTER site, Petersham, Massachusetts, United States - Inc-BW-H-28-O ...
GTGCTGGGTGCGCGTCGCGCAGCTCTGGGCCGGCTCGGGCTGGGGCGGGATCCACATCCCGCGCATCGGGCAGGAGGTGATCGTCGACTTCCTCGAGGGCGATCCCGACCGCCCGATCATCACCGGGCGGGTCTACAACGCCGACAACATGCCCCCCTACGATCTGCCGGCCAACAAGACGCAGAGCGGGATCAAGAGCCGCAGCTCGAAGGGGGGGGCGCCTTCGAACTTCAACGAGATCCGGTTCGAGGACAAGAAGGGGAGCGGGGAGCTCCATATCCAGGCGGAGAAGGACGAGACCAAGCTGGTCAAGAACAACCAGACGGCGAGCATCGGCGTCGATCGCAGCCTCAGCGTCGGCAGCAACGAGACCGTCAGCATCGGGAAGAACCGGACCGAAAAGGTCGGCGTCGACGAGTCGGTCACCATCGGCTCGAATCAGACGATCAGCGTCGGCGCCAACCAGAGCCTCAGCGTGGGGGCGAATCGCAGCAAGTCGGTCTCGGCGAACGAAACCGTCACCATCGGGGCCAACTCGTCGGAGACCGTTGGCGCGGGGCAGACGGTCAGCATCGGAACCGTCCTCTCGGTGACGGTCGGCGCGGCGATGACGGAGGCGGTCGGTGCGGCCAAGACGTCGACGGTCGGCGCCGCGCTGGCGGTGACGGTCGGGGCGATCAGCTCGGAGACGGTGGGCGGGAACAAGTCGCTCTCGGCGGGAGGCAGCATCAGCGAATCGGCCGGCGGCGACGTCAGCGTGAACGCCGGGGGCAACGCCGGGATCTCGGCGGGGAAGAACTTCGGCGCCAGCTCGGGCGCCGACTTCTCGGCCAACTCGGGCGCGAAGATGGCGATCCAGGCGACCGACGAGCTCACGCTCACCTGCGGCAGCGCCACCATCGTCATGAAGAGCAACGGCGACATCACCATCAACGGCAACAAGATCCAGGTCGAGGCCAGCAGCGACATGGCCCTCAAGGGTTCCAAGATCACGGAGAACTGAGCGGAGGGATCCGGACCGCTTGACGGTCGGACGTTCGCGCTGCTACGAGGGGGGACGGAGGGAGAACCGAATGAAGACGCCGGTGACGATCGAGTACGGGACCGAGGGGGCGCCGCTTCTGATTGCCGACGCACAGTCGTGGGCCCGATGGACGGGGAGCGAGCACGACGGCTCCCCGATCACGGTCGAGTACATGTCCGACAACTTCAAGGATCTCCCCAAGGACTTCAAGGTGACGAAGTCGCCGGGGATGCAGACGAAGAAGTTCGCCACGGCCGTCGAGGCGGAGGCGTTCGAAAAGAAGCTGTTGCCGGCGCTCATCAAGCTCAATCCGGCCATCGAGGACCCGCCGAGCTATCCCAATCCCTCGCACTCGTACATCGGCGAGAACGACGACGAGCGCTTTTACTCGATGGAGCGGGAACAGGGGTCGATGTTCAGGAGCTTCGCACTCGAGGGGAAGTACACCAACTCGGTCAGCGTGGCGACGTTCGACAAGGCGAGCAAGGCCAAGGGATGCCTCGTTTCGACCTACGGATCGACAGGAACGATCCTCGCCGACACCGAAGCGGGGATCGTCGCCATCGCGATCCCTTACGATGAAACAGGCAACACGCCCAAGGTTAAGAAGGCGTTTCCCACCCTCCTCGACGAGAAGGTCCGGACGAAGGCGAAGCCGAAAGCGATCGGGAAGATCGAGCTGGACGGGCGCGTAATCGTCTACGACTCCTCGTTCTCCCATGGCGAGCTGGCCAAGCTGAACTGGAAAGGGCAGCCCTTTCTGCAAGGGGTGGCCGGTTCGTTCGAGAAGTCGAGCAACGGTCCTCTCAAGTACCCGGACCGCCGCGAGCCGGGCGGCGCCTTCCTGGCCCTCCCGGCCGGCAGCTACACCGCCTACTCCCAGGAGCAGACGGGCGTGAGCGGGACCGATCTGCAGGTCGTCTGGTTGGTGCGCGAGTAGCCCGTCAGCGGGCGCGGCGACGCCCGGGGGCGACGAACGCTGGCTTGAGCGGCGACGCCTCCACGACGCAGGCGCCCCGCAACGTCCCCTCCGAGCCGAGCTCGCAAACGGCTCGCGCCGCCGGCGCGTAGCCGCGCGCAATCGACGTCGCCGCGACCAGGATCGCCAGCGCCGACGAGCCGACGCCAATCTCGCCGGCACTGCTGGCGGGGTAGGTGACCGGGATCCCTTCCCGGCGGGTCCGGTAGGCGCGCGCGTGCGCCAGCATCGTCTCGAGACCTGCGTAGCGCTCGCCGTTGGCGTTCGAAACGATGAAGCCGACGTCGCGCTCGTGCACCTGGGCGTCGGCGAGCGCCGCCAGCGCGGCCGTGGTCATCCCCTGCCCGAGCGCATACTTGGGCCCGTTGACCGCGTTCGGCTCGTGGCCGGTGCCGAAGCCGCTGATCGTCGCCAGCGGGACGAATGGGCTGCCGCGTCCCGCGGCCGAGACCGCGAGGAACACCGCCCCCTCGGCCGGGATCACGCCCTGCGGGTTGACGTCGGAGTGGATCCGATTGAAATCGCGGAGCCGCTTCACGTCCTCGCTGGTGAGCAGGGAATCGAACCCGCCCACCACGCACTGATCGACCAGGCGGCCCCGGAGCAGATCGCGCGCCACCTTCAGTGCCTCGATCAGCCCGGCGGCGCCGGAGTCGATGACCTGCGAGCGCGAATCGAAGGGGATCTTCGTCTTCGTCCGCAGCGTGGCGAGGATCTCGTCCCCACGAAGCCCCTCCAGCCCGGGGTGCTTGCGGAACGGCTCGGGGCGACAGACGAGCAGCGCGATCGATTGCGCGGTCGATCCCTGGGTGCACTCGCGGAGCGCCTTGGCTGCCAGATTGAAAAGCCAGTCGCGCGGGTTGGTGCGCATCGCGCGGCGGGCCTTCACCCGCGCCCCTTTGAGAGGATCGTCGGGGGGCGGCATCGGGATGGCGTCGGCGATGCGGCTCACACCGGCGCGCAGCGCCGCGCAGGTCCCGAAGGCTGAGAGGCCCACTGGCGTGACGGCGCCGCAAGCGTCGAGGAGCAGGGGTGTCATCGGAAATAGGGCGGCGCGGGGCGAACGCTGCCGAGCGTCCCCCCCAGATCGAGATAGGGCTTGTGCTCGCGCCGGCTCTTGAGCCACCCGCGGCTCACCTGACCGACGACGATCTCGCGCAGCGCGCGGCGCCCGCGGACAGTCGTGCGACAGAGGCGCGCGGTGAGCCGGACGCGCCGGTGGTCGGGCTCGATCAGGATCGTGTCGAGGCGGGGGTGCGTCTCCTCGATGGTGTCGTCGTACACGAGGTGGACGGGGACCTCGAGGCGGGGGAGGCGGAAGTCCCACAGCCCGTCGCGGGTCAGGTTCACGAGGCGCGCGGGCTCGCCGCCGACCAGCGTGGCGCTCTGCTGATCGGCGGGGGCCATCTGGTTGAAGCGCGGGTCGAAGTCGAGAGGCAGGAGGGGCCAGCGCGAGTCCAGGTACTTCTTGTCATACGTCCCGGCCAGCTTGGGGCGCGGGTCCCACCAGCGGGCGATGGGACCGAAGCCGGCCGGCCTGAGCTTGTCGGAGGGGCCGCCCATCAGCGAATCCGGGTACTCGATGTTCGGGATCTCGGCCTGGAGGGCGTCGCGCGAGACGACGCCCTTGAAGCCGACGCCCACCGGATTGGGGAGAAATGTCGCCTTGCTGGCGGCGTTCGTTCCTCCGTACGCCCGCTCGTACCGGATCGGCATCTCCATGAACGGCGCCGGACGGCTCGGCGAGCGGAGCGCCCAGATCCGGTGACCGCTGACCCGCAGCACCTTGCGGAGGTCCCCCACGCGCAGCTCGACGGGGACCTGCCCGGCCGGCTTTCCCTGCGGGGCGTAAGCCGTCGCCGTAACGATCACGTCGACCAGCGGCTTGGCGAGCGACAGATCATTCTCCGCGAGTAGGCTCGAGGTCTCCGGATCACCGGCGTACACATCCTCCACGAACGGCTCGATCTGTTTCTCGGCGACCTTGAAGCCGCGCCCGGCGTCCTCGAACGTGGCGGTGACCAGGATCAGCACCGCCTCTTGCCCATCGAGGTCCATGAGTACGAACTTCTCGGCTGAGAAGGGCGTGTGGTTGGTGAGCGCCGCTTGAAAGCTCACTGCGGACCTAGACCCACTCGCCGTCTTGCAGGCCGATCGGCCAGTATGGCAACCCGGTGAGCACGCTGACCCACTCGTCGAGGCGCTCGTCGACCAGCCAGCCGAGCAGCAGCACCTGCGGTGGCACGCGCTGTTCGACGGGGACCTCGCGGTTCGCCGCCACGCACTTGAGCCAGTAGGTCCGCAGCGTCCAGATCACCTCGCCGCGAGCCACCGGGCCGGAGAAGGTTCGGCTGTAAACCTCCTTCTCGGCAGCGGCCGGGTCGGAGCCGCGGTCGATGGCCGCGGCGACCATGTCGTCCCACCAGGCGAGCGCCTTCCGGATGGCGCCGTCAAGGTGCCTTTTGTAGTCGGCGTAGAGCGCTCGATGCGCGGGTGGGGCCGAGACGCTCTTGATCGCCGGCGCGCGCAGGGGTACGGGATCGCGCACTGGCACGTCCTGAGGGGCGTTGAGGAGTCGATGGATTCCCCGCTTGATGTCGTGGACGTGATGGAAAGGCATGACCTAGGCCGTCTTGCCGTCCGGATCGGTTCCAATGGGCGCGAGCGCGAAGCTCTCCATGAAACGATCCAGATCGGGCGCGATCTCGGAGAGGGCGGTGAGCAACAGGGCCGGTGGTGGAATGATCGACGCCGCGGGATCCTCTTCCTCGTCATCTTCGCCCCAGCTCTCGGGCGGCGGCGCCTCGGGGCCGGCGGCGGCCTCGGTGGCCTCGCGTTCTTCGTTGATCGCCTCGCAAGCGAGGAAATACTTGCGGTAGACGGCCACGACCCCCGGGTAGGAGACGGGCCCGGCCGGCCAGCGTGACCTCACCTGCGCCTCGACGGTCTTGGGGTCGATCCGTCGCGCCTTCTCCTCGAGGTCACTCCACCACTTGAGCGCCTCATCGCGCGCTTCGCGCAGCTCGGGCAGGTAGTCGTTCAGCAGCTTCTCGTAGGCCTCGTCCATCGCTCGTCCGTTACATCCAGCTGCGGATCGTCTGCTCTGTCGTGTGGCTCATCAAGCCGCCCTGCTTGTTCGAACACGACGCACAGTGAGGCTTCACCGTCTTCGGATCCTTGGCCCACTTCTCGAACCCCTTGGGGTCGTGGCACCCGCCCATGAGCCAGGCGGCCTTCTGCGGTGGCTGGTGATCTGGCGTGAACTGACTGCTGACCGCTCGCCCGGAGACGGGGGCTTTGCATTGCCAGCACCTACCTCCTTGGCAGGCTCTCTTCTGGTCCGCCGTCGGCTCGTGGCGCTGCGGCTCCTTCTTCCCCGGCGGACATGGCTTGGTGCTCTTGAGGAACTTCGTGGTGAGCCGGGTGATGGCCGCCGGGCTCACACAGCCGGGCGGCTTGGAGGCACAGTTCTGCTCCATGGGATCTCCGTGGCGGCAGACCCCCTTTCCCTCGACCTTGACCGTGAAGGACCAGAGCGTGAAGTAACCTTTCCCTTTGGTCTGATGGGTGACGACGTTCCCACCCTGGGTCCCAGCTTCGTCGCCTGAGCTGGTAGAGACGAACGAGGAGTCCTCGAGCGCGGTGGGTGACCCATCGATCGTGACCGTCTCGCTGCCGCTCGAGAGGTCCGAGGCCTGGAGCATATTGACGTAGGGGATGGGCACCGGCCCCGCAGGCGGCGTCGGCGGGCTGAGGCAGACGTCGGCCGGGCCGATGCTCTTGCCGCCGCTGCCCGCGTGAAAGAAGCCCATGTTCTCCGCGAAAACCGTCAATCCCACGGTCGTCTCCTCCGCCCAAGGCAGCTCGCCATTGCCGCGTCGAATGGTACCATGTGCGAGCAATGATTAAATCACGGGCCCGTCGGACAGTTGCTTCCCGCACGGCGACTTCGGTCTCCCCACCGCGCCCGCGGGCCGCGCGCGCCGCCGACTGTCGGGTTCTGCTCGGCGAGCTGGTCGCCTGGGACGAGCGGGGGCCACTCGTCCGGCTGATGGGGAGCGTGGGCGCGCCGATGCGCGCGCGGGTTTCCGGGGGGGGACGCCCGCCGGCGCGTCCGGCGCCCAATCAGGAGGTCGTGCTGCTGGTCGACCCGCGCCCTCGCCGGGCGCCGGTGCTGCTCGGGATCCTGCAGCCGCTCGAAGCGGAGGCGGCCAGCGAGCTCGAGGCCCGCATCGACGGTCGGCGCGTCGAGCTCGAAGGGCGCGACGAGATCCTCCTTCGGTGCGGGGAGGCCAGCATCACCTTGCGCCGCAACGGCCGGGTGATCATCCGCGGCATCCAGGTCGAGACGCGGGCCGAGGGGCTGAACCGGATCAAGGGCGGCTCGGTCTCGATCAACTGAGCAATCAGAGCCAGCCGGGCTCGCGGTGGAGGGCGACGTCGGCGGGGATGGTGGCCTTGGGCTGGTCGACGCGGAGGGCGGGGAGCAGCGCGCGCCCGCCGCTGCGAATTGCGAGCTCGGTGGCGAGCACCCCGGCGCGACGCAGGGGGCCCTCGGCGAGCGCCAGCTCCGCCGCCTGCGACGACAGCAGCATCCCGCGCAGGTAGCGCCGGCCAGCGTCGAACCTCGAACGCCGCTCCGACCACCACTTCGTGACCGCGGCGCCGTTCGGGCGCGGCAGCTCGTCGATCGGCTTGGGCGTCAGATCGATGGTCAGGTCTTCTTCCAGCGGCGGCGGCTCGTCCGCCTCCTCTTCGGGCGGCGCGACGAATGACGGCTGGTAGAGCGGGAGTCCCGTCACGGCGGCGATCGCCTCGACGGCCAGCTTGGCGGTGTTCGGATCGGCGTCAGCGACGAGCGGCAGGCAGGCCTCGACGGCCTCGACGCGGCCGGAGAATCCGAGCGCAAAGAGCGCGGCCAGGCGCCGCTCCGGGGTGCGAAGCGCGTCGAGCAACGTGGCCAGGTCTCGTTTGTCGCCGAGCAGGGCGAGGTAGAGCATCGGCTTGGACAGACCGTCTCGCGCCCCTTGGAGGCAGGTCTGCCAGGCGGCGCGAAGGTTCCAGACCAGGCCCGTTCGCAGCGCGGCGGCTCGGACCGCGGGGATCTCGTGCGCCAGGCTCGTCTCGACGTGATCGCGGCAGAGCCCGCGATCGGCCGCCGCGGTTGCCGCGCGCAGGGCCGCTTCCAGCAGCTCGGGCTCAGGCCGCGCGAGCAGCGTGGCGAGGATCGGGCCCGGGTCGACGCGCCGGGCGCCGAGGACGGACAGCAGCGCGATCTGCGCCGGGATCTCGGCGGTCGCGTAGAGCGCCAGGCGGAGCGGCTCGTCGATGTCGGCGCGGCCGCTCACCTCGAAGGCTTCCGCCAGCCCCTGCCGGACCGGGGCCACCTCGGTGGTACACAATGTTTCAACCAGGCGATCGCGGATGGCGAGGTCGGGATCGAGAAGTAGCGCCGCCGCGGCCGCCGCGGCCCTGGGGGCCTTGGCCTTGCTCCCCTTGTCAAAGAGCGGCCAGAGCAGGCGCTCGGCCAACTCGCTGCCGCCCACCGCCAGACCGTCGAGGTGCGCGAGCAGCCGCGGCTCGACCGTTCGCTTGAGCCCGGCCAGGGTCACGCGTGGCGAGCGGGCGGCTGCCCGCCACCTCCCGAGCAGAAACGTCGCCTCGTCGAGGTGTTCCTCGACGACGTCCCAGAGCACCGCCGCCTCGACCGTCATCGCGCGGGCCGCACTATAGTGGAACAGCGCACCTACTGGTTGTCCGTCGGCGCCAGCTCGATGAGCGGGATCTCGTCGCGGCGTCGGGGGCTCAGACGAACGCCGATGGGCGTGCCGAACAGCGGTGGTTCCGTCGGCGACGTGCGGGGGTTGGTCCAGTCGCCGATCCGCACTGGAAGCCGTCGCGACTCGAGGGACGTCTCGCCGATCTCGCGACCGCGCACGGTCGGCAGGACGAGGTGGTTCGTGCGCGCGCTCAGCTCGAACAGGAACGTGAGCGGGTTGTACGAATAGATCGTCTGGTTGGCGGGCAGGCCGAGCGCGCTCGAGAGCTCGTCGGTCCAAAAGACGTAGGGCGCGATGGCGATCTGATAGAGCCGCCGGCGCTCAGGCTCGGAGAGGGTCGAGAGCTCCCGGAGGTTGACGAAGGCCTCCTCGCTGTCGCGGTCTCCCCACTCGTGCCGGTGACGAATCGCGACGCGCCGGAACGCCTGTCGGCGATCGAGGCTGCCCGCCTGAAAGAAGCGCTCGACCTCGCCCGCGTCGAGTTGCTGATCCCCGTTGCCGTCCGCGGGTGCGACCAGATCGGCCCGGCGGACGATGGCGCCGTCGTCCGTGGCGTTGACGTAGTGAAACGCGTGCCTCAGCTCGCCGGACAGTTTTTCGGTGGTGAAGATCTCGAAGTGGACCTCGGGGCCTTCTTCCGGCCCGCGGCTGACGGTGCCGACGTATCCGACCAGGTCGCCGGCCTCCACCCGCTGATCGAGGACCACGACCCGCCCGGCGTCGAACGCCGACGCGACGTCCGGGGCGGCGTGCGTCAGTGATTGCAACCAGGGGATCGCGTTGGCCTCGGTGGAACCGCGCGGAGGCAGGTCGAGGTGCGCCAGCAGAGAATAGAAGGTGAACGGACCGTCGCCGACGTCGACTTCATGCTTGATGAGCACGAGGGACGCCGAGGAGACGCCGGCCGCTGCCCGCCGCACGGCGACGATCCGCCCGCGAACCGGCGCGCGGACGGGCGCTCCGAGCGCCGCCCGGAGATGGATCCCCGAGTGGTAGAGCCGTTCGGCCGCCACGGGGAAGTAGCCCGTCGCTCTCTCTTCGGCGTTGTCGAAGGCCGCCCGGCGCACCGCCAGGAGCTCTGCTTGCGTCCGTGGCAGCTCGGTGAATCCGCGGATCTGGATGGGGAGCTCGAATCCGTTCAAGGCCCGCAGGATTCGGTGCCAGTCGAGCACCCCGGGATCCCACTTTTTCTTCTCGATGTGCAGGTGACCCATGATTCCCGAGAAGGCCAGGGGGTCAGCGAGCGTGTCCATGATCGGTTGGCCGTCGAGCTCGGGGATGACCGGCTTGATCTTGGGGAAGAGACGCAGCAACGTTCGCGTCAGGGCGATGATCGACTCGTATTGCTCGGGCCTGAATTCGTAGGCCTCGTGCCGCTCGCCGTTGATGGTCACCTCGCGCGTGACGCGCGTGCGGTAGTCCGGCGGGAGCTTGGACCATTCGCTCCGATCGACCTTCCCACGGTTGCAGATCTCGACGCCGATCGAATCGGAGTTGGCCTCCTCGGCATGGAACGCGCGTTCGACGAGGTCGAGCGTTTGATAGATGGTGCCGTCGGCGTCGATCATGAAGTGCGCCGAGAGCCCGCAGCCGTTTCCGCTCGGCCGAGGACGGTTGTGCATCGACTTGAAACAGGAGCGAGAGTTGACGCAGCCGTCGAAGTGCAGCACGAGCTGAGAGACCCCCGCCTGAAGCTCAGCCAAGCTTCCCTGCTCGACACCCTTCCGCACGCCGTAGCGCTTGGACTCGCCGTCGCAGCAGCCACCGCTTTGATCGATGCACCGTGTCTGGTAGGCATCGAATCCCTCCGGGTCGCGCCACAGGACCACGGGACGCCCGACCTGGAACGCCTGGCCGGCGACGACGATGGCGTTGCCCAGGGAGGTCGCTGACTCCTCGGCGGTCGCCGTGCTTCTCGCCATGACGATCGCCGCGAGGAGGGCGGCGGCGACGTTCCGAGCTTGCGCGATCATCGAAGTGGAAAAATGGCCGGCGCGTTTGACCGCCAGAAACGCTGAACTTATGATGATACGCGCCGTAACGTGTTTGAAAAATTCAAGAAGATGGTGAGCGGCGGCGGCAAACCGCCGGTTGCCCCCTCTGGTCGCGCCCGGCCGGCAGCGCCGCGCAAGCCCGCGCGCCCGCGGGCCCCCGGCTCGCAGGCGCCAGCGTCGGCGCCCCCGCTGCCGGACGCGAAGCCGCAGGCGACGCCCCGGGAGATCCCCTGCCCCAACTGCGGTGAGCCCATGCTGTCGGGCTGGGGGACGACCTGCGGGACCTGCCGACCGGGCCTCGTCGCGCCCAAGACGCTGTTTCTGTCGCGCGATCCGCAGGTCACTTCCGGGCGGATGGAAGCGATGACGCTGGGCTGGCTCGTCGTGGTGAGCACCCTCGATCGGCAGCAGCGAGGCGCTCTTCTCCAGCTCGATCAGGCGAGCTCGGTGCTTTCACGGGGCGAAAGGGGATCGAACAGTGAGCCTGGGCTGTTCGAGTTCTCCGACATCTTCATGTCGAGCGGCCACGCCATCGTCACGCGTCCGCGGACCGGAGACCGACGCGACGCTTTCTCCATCCGCGATAGGGACAGCGCGCCCACGGCGAACGGGACCTTCGTCAATTCGCGCCGGATCGGCCGAGGGGAATCGGTCGACCTGGCGGACGGCGACGAGGTCAAGGTAGGGGCCACCCAGATGGTGTTTCGCTCCCTGTGGTTGCCCGGTTCCGATGCGCGGACCTCATGAGTCCCTGCCGCTCGATCTCGGGGGCGGGCGCGCTTTTGGCGGCTTTGCTCGCCTGCAGCTCCGCGCTCGCTGGCCCGAAGGTCCTCTCGACCCATCCGATGGTGGGCGAGACGGGGCGGATCGAGTTCCTGGCGGGCGGCATAGATGAACGTGGCCGATCGCTGAGCCGAGCCGGTTTGGAGGTCGGGGTCGATGGTCAATCGACGACCCCGCTGGCGCTGCAGTCGCTGTCCGATTGGGCGACCGCCGCATCGGAAGCGAGCCCGACCTGGCGGCCGCCCCTCGCCGTGGGGCTCGTCTACCTGTGGGTCGAGGGTGTCCCCGCCGGCGTGCTCGACGGCATTCACGCCTTCTTCCAGCGTCTTCCGGCGCGTACGGTGGTCTATCCCACGATCTACGGCCGCTTGCGCCAGGGACGCGCCAGGCTGACGGCAGGGGACATCAGCCGTCTCGACGAGGTCCCGTACCTCGACGGCTACCGGCCGAACATGGCCGACGCGATCCGGCTGAATCTGGTCGATCTCGCCAACGATCCGGCGCCGCTCAAGGTCCTGGTGCTGGTCACCGACGGACGAGACTCCGCCGATCCGAAGGGCGAGGGACCGGGCGACTTCGCCGCCCTGGGGGCCGAACTGCGCCGGGCGGGGATCGCGTTGCTGGTGACCCGGTTCAGACCGGAAGCCGACGCCGACCAGGCGGCCGCCAATCTGCGGGATCTGGCCGAAGCGACCGGAGGTTTTCTCGACGCGCGGGACCAGCCGGAGGAGCTCGAGAACACGCTGGAGTCGCTGGGCCAGAGCGTCGCCGACCTCCAGCGGGTCGAGCTGCCGATCCCTTGGCCCTGGCGCCTCTTTCCCGGCAACCATCGGATCACGATCCAGCTGATGACCCCGGCCGGGGAGCGACTCTCGGCCGAGGTGGGGACGCTCCGGATCGAATCGGGAAAGTTCGTGGCCGTCCTTGGGGCGGCGCTGGTCCTGGGTCTCCTTTCTCTCGTCGTCTGGTGGGTGGGGAGGCTTCGCCGCGGCTCTGCACCCGACACGGACGCAGAGAGCAACTCGGAGGCAGTCCTGGCAGCGGCGCACAACCTGATACGCCGGGGGGCTTCTGCCGAGCGGGCGGCTGAGCAGCTGGCGCGAGAGTATCCTGAGGCGGGCCGGCTGCTGGAGGAGGTCGGAGACGAACCGTTCTCGGACGCTCGGTTCCCGTATCTGCGGACCCGCCCCGGGCGAAAGCGCCTCCAGGAGATCCGGGCGATCCTGCAGAAGCGCCAGAGGGAGTCGCCGGTTTTGCCCGATGGTCTCGTTCGGGTGTTGACGGAGGCGGTCGGCTCAGGAGTCTCGGCGCAGGTCGCTGCGGAACGACTGAGCGCGCTCACGACGTCGGAGGATCGGGCTGCGTTCGTGGCGCTCGATCTCGAGCGGCTCGCCGAGGCGCTGAGGCTGATGGCCCGGACGCATTCGACCCTGGGAACGCCGCGCGCACGGGGCGTGGTGGTCGCCATCCAAGACGCGCTGCGCGCCGACGAGACCCGCAAGTCGGGCGTCTCGGTGGCCTGGCTCGTTCGAACGGGGGGACCGGGTCTTCGAGGTCAGACGCTGCGGCTCGGGGACGAGCGGACTGTCATCGGCAGCGGCGGTGGTTGCGAAATCCGGCTCGCCGAGGATCCGGCCGTCGCTTCGGCCCACGCCGCGATCTCGCTGGGGGACGGCGAATACTCCGTCGAACCGATCGGGGGTCCGGTCAGAGTCGAGGGGGAGACCGTCAGCGCCCGAAAGCCGCTCGTCGACGGAGAGACGCTCGAGATCGGGGGCGGCTTCTTTGTCTTCAAGGCGGCGAGTCTGGTCAATCTCAGAGCCGATCGCAGCATCGGGCGAGGCGTCGGCCGAAACTAGCCGGCGTGCGCGGCCATCATTCGTCGCCTGGCTTGTCGGGCTTCGAGCCGTCCCCCAAGGTCGCACGCGCATAGGCTCGCGCGAATTCCGGACCAAAAATCGAGGCGTGCAGCTCCTTGTCGTCGGTCAGGATCTGGTCGAACCGGTCCAGATACGCGTTCCATTTCGACTTGAACTTCGAGCCCGCAAAGAGCCCGCCGCCGACATCCAGATCGTTGACCCGCGGATCCAGAGACTGGAGCATCGCCCGGACCCCCTCGGTGACCGCAGCCATCATGGCGATGTGGTGAATCCCGAAGTCGGCGAAGATTCCGATCAGATCGCGCTTCACGGTGGCGACCGGCGCGTCCGACTGGAGGAGATACTCCAGCACCGCCTGAGCAGTGCGTGCGCGATGGAGCGCCGTCCGACCATTGATGGTCCGCACCCCGACCTCGACCCCGAACTGCTCGTATCCC
>Ga0210389_10003150_pt1 | contig 12876 bp, 12 predicted proteins | sample IncBWH28OmetaG_FD_160127 | JGI IMG/M metagenome (GOLD analysis project Ga0210389, IMG submission 160127) | Forest soil microbial communities from Barre Woods Harvard Forest LTER site, Petersham, Massachusetts, United States - Inc-BW-H-28-O ...
CGGTTTAATGGTTAGTAAATGTAAATCAGCAATATATTCTAATTCGCTTTCTTCTAATTGTGATGCTCTGGCAGATTGTCCGCTCTCTAACGTTGCTTTTACTTTCGATAAAGCATTGTAAGTTTTTACAGCTTCTTTATCGCTGCCTGTTTTAGCCTGACGCTCAAATTTTTTCAATTTGGTTTCAACGCTTTCTAAATCTTTTAACTGTAATTCAGTATCAATAATTTCTTTATCTCTTACCGGGTTTACCGACCCATCAACGTGTACCACATTTGGGTCTTCAAAACAACGCAACACGTGCAAAATAGCATTACACTCGCGTATGTTGCCCAAAAATTTATTTCCTAAACCTTCGCCTTTGCTGGCACCTTTTACCAAACCGGCAATGTCAACTATCTCAACAGTAGTAGGTACAATGTTTTGAGGGTTAACCATCGATGCCAACCTGTTTAAACGCTCATCGGGTACAGTTATAGTACCCACGTTTGGGTCAATTGTACAAAACGGAAAATTAGCTGCCTGTGCTTTGGCATTACTTAAACAATTAAAAAGAGTTGATTTTCCTACATTTGGTAAACCAACTATACCACATTTTAGAGCCATAATTAAAATTTAAAATTTGTGCAAATTTACGCTAATAGAGCGGTTTTTAATAGAGATTTATTAACAGAAATAGGGCTATGTTATAGAATAATGTGTAAAAATAACTCATGCCTTGTCATTTCGAAGGAGGAACGACTGAGAAATCTTTATTTGCATTAGATTTACCGCAAAGCTCTTGGTTAATTGTCACAGCACTTGCAATCCTGCCGCAACCCAACAACTTATAATTTATAACTCATCACTTTTAACTTGCTTCTTACTCCCACTCAATAGTAGCAGGGGGTTTAGAGCTTATATCGTAAACCACACGGTTTACACCCTTAACTTTGTTAATTATTTCGTTAGATATTTTGGCCAAAAACTCGTAGGGTAAATGACACCAATCAGCCGTCATACCGTCGGTAGATGATACAGCGCGTAAAGCCACCACATTTTCATAAGTGCGTTCGTCGCCCATAACCCCAACCGATTGTATAGGCAAATAAATAGCGCCTGCCTGCCAAACCTGGTTATATAAGCCACTTGATTTTAAACCATCAATAAAAATGGCATCAACCTCTTGCAATATTTTAACTTTTTGCTCGGTAATATCGCCTAAAATTCTAATGGCTAAGCCCGGCCCGGGGAATGGATGTCGGTTTAAAAGGGCAGCATCAATGTCTAAAGCTCTGCCTACACGGCGAACTTCATCTTTAAATAAACTGCGTAAAGGTTCAACTACTTGTAGTTTCATATAGTCGGGTAAGCCGCCCACGTTGTGATGCGATTTAATAGTAGCCGAAGGGCCTTTTACCGACACACTTTCAATAACATCCGGATATATAGTGCCTTGCGCCAACCACTTGGCATCTTTTATCAATTTCGATTCATCATCAAACACATCAATAAAAACTTTGCCAATGGCTTTACGTTTTTTCTCCGGGTCCGATACGCCACTTAACTCAGCATAAAAACGCTTAGCAGCATCAACCCCTTTTACGTTTAAACCCATGTGTTTGTACGATTCTAATACAGTTTCATATTCGTTTTTTCTAAGCAAACCATTATCTACAAAAATGCAATGCAGGTTTTTACCAATGGCTTTATGTAATAACACCGCCGCCACGCTACTATCAACCCCACCCGATAAACCAAGTATAACCTTGTCTGTACCAATTTTTGCTTTCAGTTCGGCAACTGTTGTTTCAATAAACGATGTTGATGTCCAGCTACCCGCGCAACCGCAAATATCAATTACAAAGTTTTTAATCATTCTAGTTCCCTCTGTGCTGTGGTAAACCTCCGGATGAAACTGTATGCCATAAGTTTTTTCGCCTTTTATATGAAAGCCTGCCACCTTTACATCGTGTGTGCTGGCTATAATTTCGTAGTTATCAGGTATTTTAGCAATACTATCACCATGACTCATCCACACTTGCGAGTCTTCACTAATGTCTTTAAATAATTCGTTTTTGCTATTTACAAATTCTAAATGGGCTCTGCCGTACTCGCGTGTGTTGCTTTGTGCAACCTCTCCACCAAAAAAATGGGCTAAATATTGGGCGCCGTAACAAACGCCTAACAAGGGTAATTTGCCTTTTATGTTGGATAAATCGGGCTTTGGGGCATCGGCTTCTCTTACGCTATGCGGACTGCCCGACAGAATAACCCCTTTAAAATTAGCTGTTATTTCCGGAATTTTATTGTACGGATGAATTTCACAATAAACATTAAGTTCTCTAACACGGCGCGCTATAAGTTGCGTAAACTGAGAACCAAAATCTAATATTAAGATACTTTCTTGCATGTGCAAAAGTACATTATTTGTGCTTTGCCCAAAATAAAAGAAATAGAATAGTTATATTTGTTTTACAGTAAAAACCGTACTTATGAAATTTAGAAACTTATTTTTTGCATTTGTTTTTTGCGCCCTGCAACTGGCTGTAAAGGCTCAAATAGTAAATAACCTGGTTGTTTTTAGCAACGAGGGTCAGCCCTTTACCTTAATATTAGATGGGCTTAAAGAAAACCAAACTCCTGCAACCAATGTTAGGGTGGTGGGTTTAGATTTAAAGGCATATCAGGTTAAAGTTATTTACGAGGATAAAAAATTGAAGGATGCAAACACCACCATTACATTTTTCAGAACTGGAAAAGAATGCGTTTTTGGTTTAAATAAAAAAGGCAAAAAAAAGCACACCATCGTTTATGTTTCTGAAAAAGAAATCGATGGGTTTTTAACTAATGCTAACCAACCAATTTCTACTAACCCAGCACCAACTGATATTCAAAATTTAACATCTGTTCCAACCACAGTTCCAACTCCCGAGCCTGTACCAACACCAACGCTTTCTGTCTATCAAACTTTACTAAATAGTATTGCAGCTCAACCAACCGAAGCCGGTAAATTAACTACGGCCTTGACATTACTTAAAAATGGCACTTTAAGTATAGCGCAAATAAAACAGGTGTTAGCTTTTTTCGCTACCGACCAATCAAAACTTGCTTTTGCAAAACAAGCTTGTGCCCAATTAAAAGACCCCACTATTTATGCCCAAATTGTTGGCGCTTTTATTTCTGAGCCTATAAAACAAGAGCTGCAAATTTTTTTACAAGGCAAAAAATAGCCCAATAAAAAAGCCCTAACTCGTAGGGCCTTCTGTAGGGTTAAACTAAAAAACTATTTTTATTTTTTGTAAGGCTCCATTACGGTGTTAATATCAACATCAATTTCTTCAGCAATTTCTTTTACATAAAGCGAAGGCACTTTAATTTTATAATCGGCTGGTTTAATTTTAAATTTAGATACAATGCTAACTTCTTTTCCTTTAACGGTTAAAGTACCCGGCATAGTTATTTGCTGCGTAATGCCATGCATGTCCATAGTACCGGTACAAGTAACTTTGTTTTCACCATCTTTAGTGTAATCAACCTTTTCGTTTATTTTTCCTTTAAATGTAGAGAAAGGAAATTTTTCCGACTCCATATAATTTTCATTAAAATGCTCTTGCATAAACGACGATTCAAATTTAAACGAAGTGTTTTGTATGCGCATTTGAAAACTACCCGAAGCTGCATCTAAAACAGGTTTAGCTGTATTGCTGCTGGCTTCAATGTCTTTCATCGATGTTTTAGAAAAAAAATGCGTTACACAGCTTTTACCCATGTAAATTTGTGCCTGAGTCATATTAGCTATCACAAGGGCAGCTGCAACTAAAAATACTTTTTTCATATAAATGTTTTATTTGTTATAGATGTAAAAGTATACGTAAATTCTGTATAAAAGCTGATTTTTATTTAGCTATAATAATTTTTTCAGTATAAATTTTCTCTCTTGTTTGTATACAAGCAAAGTACGTGCCATTTATTAAATGTTGTAAATTAATTTCTTTGCCGTTAACGGTATAAGCTGCATAAACGGTTTCGCCTAAAAGGTTTTGCACGCAAAGTTTTACTTTTTCTTCACTTGCGTTGTTAAATGAAACACTAAATAAACCGTTATTGGGGTTAGGAAACACCTGTAAGTTTATCGGCTTATCGCCAAATGTAGCTATGCCAATAGAGCTGCAAACATCCGTCGGGTTTGAACCTGTGTATATGGCCGAGTGTGCACTCAACTGCACATACGAAGGTGTAATTTGCCATATACTTGCAGCAACTGTCCTGGTTTTTGCCGTTCTATTTACCAAATGAACATTTGTTTGCTGGCAGGCACTATTTCCGTTGGCATCTGTTTTTATTAAATAAAAATCATAATCTCCTCTGCCGTAGCTATTAGTTTGTCCGGTTAAAACATAACCGCCATCGCTTGTTTGTGTAACTGTGTTTGCTTCATCATCGCCTGTTCCTCCAAATGTTTTGGCAAAAATGGTATCTCCGTTCGCATTTACTTTTAAAAGAAAAGCATCGTAATTGCCTGCACCAAAACTATTGCTGTAACCGCTTAAAACATAACCGCCATCGGTGGTTTGTTGTATATATTGCCCATAGTCGTTGCCTGGGCCGCCGTATGCTCTTGTCCAAAGCGTATCTCCGTTGGCATCTGTTTTTATAATATACGCATCTACATCTAATCCTGTACTATCAGTACTGCACGACCCACCAATCACATATCCTCCATCCGTTGTTTCACACATAAAGTTGCCCCAATCAGCACCTTTGTAGCCGTATGTTTTTGTAAAAACGGGGTTGGCTAATGAGTCTGTTTTTATCAAAAAAACATCGCCGTTAACTTCTCCAAAACCACTTCCGTAACCTGTAATAATGTATCCTTTATCGGCGGTTTGTTTTATACAATAACCATCAGTAACCCCTGTGCCTGCTCCCACTAATTTTTGCCAAAGTAAGTTGCCTTGCGCATCTGTTTTTACAATATACATGCTGGTTGAATCGGTTGCATAACCTGTCATAATATACCCGCCATCTTTTGTTTGTATAACATTGTTTCCGTATTCCGAATTGAGCCCCCCGTAGGTTTTTAGCCAAAGCGTATCGCCTCTGGCATCAATTTTTAATAAACAGGCGTCGTAGTATTGCACACCAAAACTTCGGGTGTAACCTGCCATAATATAACCTCCGTCGGTGGTTTGTTGTATGCAGTAGGCTTGGTCATCATTTCCGCCCCCATAAATTTTCGACCATAGTACACTGGCCACAGAGTCTGTTTTAATGATGTAAAAATTGTTGCTGGCTAAACCATAACTTTTAGTGAAGCCTGCTAAAACAAAGCCCTTATCACTGGTTTTTTTTGCCGAAAAACAATATTCTGCCAACGAACCGCCAAAGGTTTTCTGAAACGTAGTTTGAGCCAAACCAAGCTTACTTAATAAGGTAAAATAAATAATTAAATAAATAGTACGTCTTATTTTCATGCGCAGTACAATGGTGTAAACTATAAAGTACAAAGGTAAACTCTTAACCAATTAAAATAAAACTTAATAGTGTTTTAAAACCATTACGAATAAACGCGCAACGAGTTACCTGTAAGTGTAGTATTATATTTTTGGAGATTTGTTGAGGTAGGGCCACTTATTACAGCACCACTTGTATTAAAAGTAGCCCCGTGTAACGGACATTGAAATATATTTGAACTCGTAAAACCAAGTTGCCCGCCTGCATGTGTGCAGGTAGCTGATACAGCAACAAAAGCACCTGATGATGTGCGAGCCACAATTACACCACTTTGTATAATATAACCACCATTTGTAGCCAACTGACCTGTAGATACATCTACCGTAAAATTTACATTAGCTGGCCCTGATGAAGCACTGCTGGTTTTTTTGCAACTACCGGCACATGCTGCTACAAATAATACGGCTGCACCTACACCAACTTGTTCAATAAATTCTTTACGGCTTATAGTTTTCATTTCACTTAATTTTAGCCGAAATTACTGCGCCAATCTGAATACAATCTGATTTTAGTATTTTATAACACTAAGCCTGCTTTATATGTAGCGTAATTATATGCAGACCCTCTTTAAAATCGTATAAAATATTAAAGTTATATATATCGCATATTTTTTTTGCAATAGCCAAGCCCAAGCCTAGTGATTCTGCCGAGCCTTCTTTATAAAAACGTTCAAAAAATTTATCGGTGCTAACTTTAGGTTGCGGCCCTGTGTTTTCTATTTTTATAAAATCCTTGGTTACTTCTATATTAATTTTTCCGCCAATAGCAAAGTTATGCTTTATGGCATTTTTTATCAGGTTATCAAGTAATATGCCGGCTAGCACAGGGTCTATTTTTATGGTAATGGTATCATCTATTTTTAAATTTATATCAATGTCTTTTTCCTGAATAAAATCTTCAAATAAATTAAGTCGGCTATATATTTTTTTACTAATGTTTACATCAACTGGCAAATCAATTTGGTTGTTATCTAACTTGGTAAGTACAATTAAGCCTTTGTTTAAATTAACTAAATTGTTAACGGCATAGCTTGCTTCCATTAACATTTTAGCCTGTTCGGGCGTAAGTTGGGTATCTTGCAGGCACATTTCTATTTTCGAATTAATAACCGCCAAAGGGGTTTGTATTTCGTGCGATGCGTTTTCGGTAAACTCTTTTAGCGATAAATAATCGTGCGATATTTTTTTTGCCATCATTGTAATGGCTGTATTTAGTTGCTCAAACTCAGCCGTTTTAGCTTTCGGAAATGATAGCGTATCGCGTTTCGAAATAGTAAAATTCCTAAGCACCTTTAAGGTAAAATAAAACGGAGCCCATATTTTTCTGTAAATAAATGTATTAATAAACACAATAGCCAAAATCATTAATAAGGCCGAAATCATAACGGCATTTAAAATGTTTTTACCTAAAGCTTCATCATTATCAAACGATTTTACAATGGTTATAGTATAATATTTGTTATTTGCAGCACACTCAAACACAATGGCCTGTGCTTCAAAAAACGGCTCTTCTCCCTCGTCTTCTTCGTACTCTTCATTAGCATTTTCTTTTTTTGTAAGGCTTGTAAAAAAAGGTTCTTTGTGTGTTGGGTTGTTAATTTCTTTTACAAGTATTTCGTCACCAATGTTGTATTGAAGCTGGCTTGGCGATAAGCCATTTTTTAAGCTTTGCACAACCGATGCTTTTTCGCTGGCTAAGTGCTCGCGCGACTCTTGCTTTATTTTATGTACAATAAAAAAATACGTTATAACGCCACCAATACAAATGATTACAAGCGATGCTATCGAATTAATTATTATATTTTTATAAAGCAGTTTCATGCGCTATTTTTTATTCGCCAAATTTGTAACCAATGCCGTATATGGCATTTACATAATCTTTAGAGCCACCTTCAACTAATTTTTTTCGTAAATTTTTTATGTGGGTGTATATAATATCGCTCGATACGGCTAAATCGGCATTATTTTTCCAAAGGTTATAAGCAATAGCATCTTTGGTAATAATTTTGCTGGTGTTCGAAATAAAATAAACCAAAAGCTCAAACTCTTTTTTAGTAAGGTTAATTTTATTTTCCCCTACATAAACAGCTCTGCTTTCTAATTTAATAGCAATTTCATTAAATTCTAAAACTTCTTTTCCGCTAAATTTTTTTCTTCGTATAATGGCGTTTATGCGGGCATTTAATTCCGATAGGTGAAAAGGTTTTACAATAAAATCATCAGCTCCGGTAGTAAAGCCCTCTAATTTATCTTCCAGCGAGTTTCTGGCCGATATAATAATTAAGCCGGCCTCTATTTTTTTCTTTTTAATATAATTTATCAGGTCAATGCCCGAACCATCCGGTAAGCCTATATCAATTACAATGGCATCAAATTCGGCTTCGGCTATTTTATTTATGGCCGAGTTATATGTATAGGCTTGTATACAGGTAATGCCACTGTTACCAAGATACTGAGCTATAGATTCGCTCAACAGTTTTTCGTCTTCAACAAGCAGTATAGTTGTATTCATAATGGCAGCCAAAGTAAAAATATTTTAAGTTACATTTTACATTTAATTTCTTAAAACTTCAGAATTGCTTCAGCAACCCAAAGTAAATTTGTGCCAATTAAAATCAAAAACCATGAACAAAAAAGTTACTTTACCTTTAATTAGCGGTGCAGCTATATTAATGCTATCAGCCTCTACAGTTATTAATAGCAGTGGTATTTCAAATTATTCGGGCTCTCCTGTCGATGGTGGCCCAACCACTACAGGCCAGTGCTCGGGCTGTCATAGCGGTGGTTCATCAGTTCCAACTTTAGCTGTAACTTCTTCTCCTGCTTTTGGTGGCAGTGGCAGTAATCGCACCTATATTCCAAGTACATCATACACAATTACAATAACTCCTACGGGTAGTAGTTATTCAAGATTTGGTTTTAACGCCGAAATTATAAACTCATTAAGCGCAGCAACAGCTTCAGTAGCAAATTTCGGAACTTTTGGCGCTGCTGTTGGCGTTAATACACAAATTACTTCGGCAACAGCAAATGCCCCATATCCATCTTGTGCACTTCATACAAGCCGCTCTACAACTACTCCGTTTGCTTTTAAATGGACTGCCCCTGCAAGCGGCACAGGTTATATTTGTGCTAATGTGCTTGGTTGCAATGGCGATGGAAATACAAGCGGAGACAAAGTATCTGCTGTAACAACTATCACTTTAACACCTAACACAACTGGAATAGAAAATCATGCTGAAAATGTTAATGCACTTAGCTTATTCCCTAACCCGGCAACCGATAACCTACGGATTACTTATACGTTAAGAGAGCGTGGCGCAGTTTCGGTTAAACTTTTTAACTTAAATGGTGATTTAGTGGCTGATTTGTTAAACGAAACACAAGAAGTTGGTGTACAAGCTAACGATGTACATTTACCTAGTGGTCTTGCAAACGGCATGTATATGGTAAAACTTAGCGTAAACGGGCAACAAAGCACTCAAAAATTAATGGTTTACTAATATTTTAGGCAACTAGTTGGTTAAAAAAAGCGTCTTATTTAAGGTAAGACGCTTTTAGTTTTTACTTTTGTATTCGTCCCTAATCTAAAAAACGAAATACAACGTAAGTATAGCTACAACAAACAAAACAAGCAATAAAGAACTCATGAAAACAAAACATAAAACTTCGTTGGTTATTGCGGTTTTGGCAATAACACTTTCCTCATGTTACTGGCATAACTGGGAAAATATAAATGCTAAAAATGTACCAGTAACACCACCTTGTATGGTAGTAGATACAAATACGGCTATTTCTTATAGCGTAAATATAGCTCCAATTATAGCATCTAAATGTGCTGTTAGTGGATGTCACTCTGCAGGCAACACAACCAGCCCGGTTGATTATACAATTTATTCTGGCCCTCGTGGCACAGGTATAGCCCCTGCTTGCGCGGGCGGTTTATCAGGCTCTACCGCTTGGGCTGATATCAATGGAACCGGAGCTCACGTAATGCCGGTACCGGGCAATCCCGCACTAACACCGTGTGAAACGCTTATTTTAAGAAACTGGATTCTTCATGGGGCTCGTAATAATTAATTTAACACACACATTTTCTTAGCTAAATTATGAAATCAATTATTTTTAATTTCAACAAGAAATTAGTTCGCTTGTCGTTTTTTGTTCTTTGTTTAACCTACACAGCTGCCACATACGCGCAGGCTCCGGTTTCGGCAAAAAGTAAAAACATTACCACTATAAACGGTAAAAAATATTATTTGCATAAAATTGCCCATGCACAAAGTTTATATGGCATTGCAAAAATTTATGGCACCGATGTAAACACTATTTTAAAAGAAAATCCTGGTGCTAGTAAAGGCATTGTAGTTGGACAAGATTTAAAAATTCCATTTGATAATTCAGTAGCCGAAACTCCAAAACCTGTTGAGGAAGTAAAGCCTGTTGTAGAAGAACCTAAAAAAGATGAACAACCTGTGCCAACTGCTACTGTACCATCTTCTAATTCTGGCGAGCCCGATTTATTAAGCCTGGTAGATGATAAACCACAAAAAGAGTATGTGCCTTCTACCTTTAAATCAACCCGTAACATTAACTTTCATACATCCGAAATATTAGGTCGCCGTTGTTTAGATTTTCGCATTTCGCACCGTTTTGGCCCTCTTAACTCAGGTGCTAATAACGCTTGGGGCATAGATGGCCCTGCAAACTTAATGCTTAGTTTAGAGTATAGCCACGATGGCCGTTGGATGGTTGGTGCTGCCAGATGTATAGAAAACAAAACGGCCGAAGGTTTTTTTAAATGGAAAATTGTACGTCAGGTAAAACATGGTTTCCCTTTTTCTATAACGTATTTTGGTGGAGTTTATCATACATTTAATAAGCAAGCTACCGGCGTTCCAATCGAATTTTATCAAAGTGTAGGCGATAGAGTATCGTTTGTAAACGAAGCAATTATTGCTTGCAAAGTTACCCCTTGGTTATCTTTACAAATAGCACCTGCTTATGTACACTACAATTTAGTAGGCGATGTTAACGGACTTAAGAAAAACGATTGCTATTTACTTACCGGGGTTGCCCGCGTAAAATATAACAAACGTCAAGCCATTATTTTTGAATATGCCTATCGTTTAAATACAGATTATGCAGCTACCGGAGTTAAATATTACAACTCAATGGGCATTGGTTGGGAAGTTGAAACAGGCGGACACGTATTTCAAATATTTGCCACCAACTCATTTGGTATTTTAGAAAACAGTTACCTAATGACCACCACCAATAGTTGGAACAGCGCTGGCGTACGCATAGGCTTTAACATTACCCGCGTATTTGCCTTATCTAAAAAGAGCGGTGATTAAAGTTGCTGTTGTTGAGTAATGTAGGTTTTCATTATCTTTTGTCATTTCGAAGGAAGAATGACTGAGAAATCTTTATTTGCGAATAAATTTTACTAAAACTTATTGGTTTGTTGCCGCAAAATTGCAAATACTGCGGAGCGAATTACACTTTACTAATCCATTTATTCTTAAGTCCATCGTGCTCTCTATAAATAATTTGAGCGTCACCAAAAACAATTAAAGTAAAAGTGTCCGACCAAGGCGAAAGAGCATTATTTAATGTTTCTTGGATCCCAAGGCGTTGTCCATCAATGGCTTTATTTTCAGAAATTATGTAACAATCTTTTACGCCAAGTTTTTTAAATGCAGCTTTAATAATGTCGGTTTCAAGTCCTTCTATAACTTGAAAAAGTTTATCCTCGAACGTTTGTCCGTGAGATAATTCATCAATAAATTTTGAACGTGTCTTGTCTGCTTGAATAAAACCTAAATATCTCTCTTGTTTGTTTTTTGTAACAAACTTATTAATGACTTTAGTTTCTATGGCAAAGTCTATCATAATATCCACTCCATAGGATTTAACAACACCAAAAACTATCTCTTTACATATTGCCCTTCGTAGTAATTAGCATAAGCTCCTGATGTTACATTAGTCAACCACTCTTCGTTAGCTAAGTACCAATCTACCGTTTTTTCTAAACCTTCTTCAAATTGTAAACTTGGTTTCCAACCTAACTCGTTTTGTAGTTTGGTAGAGTCGATAGCGTAACGCAAATCGTGTCCGGCACGGTCTTTTACAAAGCTTATCAGTTTTTCGTTTGTTCCTTCAGCACGCTTTAGTTTCTTATCCATAATGCGGCAAAGCAAGCGTATAACATCAATGTTAGTCCACTCGTTATGTCCGCCAATGTTGTATGTAGTTCCTTCTTTAGCTGTATGGAAAATAACATCAATAGCACGTGCATGGTCTTCTACAAAAAGCCAATCGCGTATGTTTTCGCCTTTGCCGTATATAGGCAATGGTTTATTGTTTTTAATATTATTAATACAAAGCGGAATTAATTTTTCAGGAAAATGAAACGGCCCATAATTGTTTGAGCAGTTAGATATAACTGCCGGGAATTTATACGTATCGTGGTAAGCCCTCACAAAATGATCTGAGCTTGCTTTTGATGCCGAGTAAGGACTATGTGGGTCGTAAGCAGTTGTTTCGGTAAACAAACCTGTATCGCCCAGTGTGCCGTAAACTTCATCTGTACTCACATGGTAAAAACGCGTAAACGATGCGGCATCTTTTTTAAACTGTTCTTTAGCAGCGTTTAATAAATTAACAGTACCAATTACGTTGGTGTAAACAAACTCTAATGGGTGTGTTATGCTTCTATCAACATGACTTTCGGCAGCTAAATGTATTACAGCATTAAATTTATGCTCGGCAAAAAGCTTATTAATAAAATCGGCATCAACAATATCACCTTTTACAAATGTGTAATTGGGTTTATTTTCAATATCGGTTAAGTTAGCTAAGTTACCTGCGTAGGTAAGTTTATCTAAATTATAAATTTGATAATTTGGATATTTGTTTACAAATAATCTCACCACGTGAGAACCTATAAAACCTGCACCTCCTGTAATTAAAACTTTCATGTTGATATGCTTTTAAAATTATAAACTCCAATAAATTAAACCTTTCATTTTACCACGGTACATGCCCTTAACATCAACCAACACACCCTTAGTTGCCAGCACCGATTTAAAATATTTTTCATCAAGTGTTTTATACTCTTTATGGTTTACAGCCACAATAACACCATCATAGCCTTTAGCAATTTTGCTTAAACCAAAACCATATTCGTGTTTTAATTCATCGCTATCAGCGTGCGGGTCAACCACATCAACCTTAACGCTAAACGATTTCAATTCTTTTACAATATCGGCCACTTTGCTATTACGTATATCGCTTACATCTTCTTTAAAAGTGGCACCCATTACAAGCACTTTACTTTTAGAAATGTTTTTACCTTGCGAGCTAATTTTCTTCACCA
>Ga0210389_10003151_pt1 | contig 12875 bp, 14 predicted proteins | sample IncBWH28OmetaG_FD_160127 | JGI IMG/M metagenome (GOLD analysis project Ga0210389, IMG submission 160127) | Forest soil microbial communities from Barre Woods Harvard Forest LTER site, Petersham, Massachusetts, United States - Inc-BW-H-28-O ...
GATCTCGCTCATTCAGTAGAGGGGCGGGGATACTGACAGGAGACATCGTCCTGCGACTCCCGTTAGATGACTTCTGGCCAGGTGTTCATTTGGCGCCATACGCATTTGGCGGCGGCGGCGGTGTTTTCACGGGCGCGGGAGGAAATACGATACACACACGCTTTCCAGAGCTAAATCGAGAGTTCAATAATGCTTCTGCGAACGTAGATAACGATAGCGGGCTCGGGCACGTCGGGGGCGGGTTCGAGTATCGGTTTACTCCGCATATCGGCATCTTTGGCGAGGCGAGCTATAACTGGGTCGGTGGCGGCCAGCATAATTTCAATTCCTCAGTAAAGAACTTTGTACAGACCAATTTCGGTTTCAGATTCGCCTTCTAAGCGAGACATTCCCTGGCGATTTCCTCGTCTCTTATAATACCGGTTTCTCGGTATGCCTGGCGACCGAGGATGTCGCGCAAACCTGAAAGGACTAAAGATGACACAACAATCAGCTTGGCGATTTTGCGAGAAATGCGAAGCGATGTTTTTTGACGGTTTCTCGAGTAAGGGGGTCTATCCGGCAGGCGAGGGCCACGAATCAGCTGGCTTTAAGGAGTTTGCCATGAAGCACGATGGTGAACGCCATAGCGGCAGGCTGCGGCGCCAACTCTTGATTATCGCCACGACCGCGGCTCTGATCTGGCCTGCCGCGGCCTTCGGCGCCGACTTTGTTCAGACCAATCTGGTTTCGGACATTGGGGGACTGGCCGCAATTACCGATCCTAACCTGAAGAATCCGTGGGGCTTTTCCCACAGCCCAACAAGCCCCTTCTGGGTTTCGAATCAAGTAACCAATACGGCCACTCTCTACGCGGTCACGGGCCAGACGACTGTTGTCAGGGTGCCGCTCGTCGTCGCCATACCCACAACGGCATCAGGGCCACAGGGACCGACCGGCCAAGTCAACAATACCAACAGCTCGTCCTTCCCGGTGAACAATGGCGGAGACGGCGGCTCGGCGTTTTTCATATTCGCCAATTTGAACGGAACCATTTCGGCCTGGGACGGTACGACGGCCTTTATCCAGGTAACGACCCCCGGCGCCGTCTACACTGGATTGGCTATCAATGGCCCCCAGACGCGGCTTTATGCCGCCAATAATGCGGCCGGCAGCATCGACGTCTTCGACAGCACCTTTGCTCCAGTGTCGCTCGGACCCGACGCATTTGTTGACCCGTCGTTGCCTGCCGGGCTCGTCCCATTCAACGCACAGGATATTGGCGGCAAGATTTACGTAACCTATGCGCCCGCCGGCCGCGCAAACCAGATCAACGCCCCTTTAGGGGCGGGGGCCGTGGCGATCTTCGATGAGAACGGGAACTTCATCAAACAACTGATCGTGGGCAGCCGGCTCGCCGCGCCATGGGGAATTGCCGTAGCGCCCCCCGGTTTCGGCAGGTTCAGCAACCATCTGCTGGTCGGCAACTTCAGTTTTCTCCATAGCGAGATCAACGCTTTCAACCGGACAAACGGGAAGTTCCATGGAACGATCCCAATCGAGATCGGAGCCAACAGCCCGGGCGGCCTTTGGACCATTGGCTTCGGGGTCGGTGGCAGCAACGGCAGTCCTGATACCCTTTACTTTACTGATGGGATCAACGGCGAGATGAATGGCCTATTCGGGGCCATAAACCGCCTGCATGGCCCGTAAGATTTCAGGTCAACTGCGGTTTGTTGATTGGTGCAAAATGGGAAGGGGTAAATTCCTCGGCCAAGCAGCACCTGGAACGGTTAAGATCCGTTGCGCAACCGCTGAATAGCCGGCCGGTGACGGAGTTTACCAGAACATTGGCTGGCTTGATGTGCTTGTGGATAATGCCGCGCTGATGCAAGCGGCCGATCGCGGTCGAAAGGCCAATAGCCAGACTCAAAAAAAAACGTTAAGTCTATGCGCGGCGCGAGGGCGTGGGAACGCTCCAAATGGCTGGCCACGCAATTGATCGAGAGGCATCCCGCCTGGATCCTCCAGCACAAGGACCGTCCGGTCCCCGTGGCGAGCCAGTGCAATCGGTTGGGCAGCCCACGCCGGATCCAGCTCTTGCCTAAGTCAATATTCGCGTTCCAGCCGTTTCAGACTTTCCGGCCTGTGGTGCTCCGCCACCGCAGAAACCACAAGAGCCGAAGATGCTTCCTCCTTACTGCGGACACGATAAAGGATAGACTCTTCATCCTTTCTCAGAAACTCGAAGGTACATCTCTATTTAGCTTGAACAGCACGAATGTCTCAGCCAAAACAAAGTTCGAGCTCCGGTACGGGACAGAGATCTCTAAGCCACAGAAAGCCATGAACAGAATTTCTCATTTTCGATCCAACGGCGCAGTCGCGATCATCAGTTTTCTCGGCAGTCTTCTAATCCCCAGCGTAGCCTTTGCTCATCATGCCGAGTGGATGAAGGATAAACCTTTCATCCAGGGCTTGAGTATGCCTATCCACGGACTGGACCACTTATTGGTAACGTTTGCCGTTGGATTGATCGCAGTTCAAATCGGGGGCTACGCCCTATGGTCTGTTCCGGCGGCATTTAGCTTACTGCTTCTTCTTGGTGGAGTAATGAACGTGTCAGGGATCGCCGTGCCGTTCGTCGAGCACGCGATCTTTGCGTCCATCATCGTGCTCGGTGGGCTCTTGGTTTACCGAAAAAAACTTCCCCTCCTGGTGGGCTTGGTTGTGGTCGCATTCTTTGCGATGTTCCATGGCGTCGCGTTGGTCGGAGAAGGTCCCCACAATGCTTGGTTTTTCGTATTTGCCGTTGGCTGCCTAATTGCTGCTTGGGCCGTCTTGGGCAGCGGAATGGCGGTCGGACTATTGCTCAAGAGGTTGAATCAGAGGCGAGCCATCCAATATGCCGGATGGGTCATGATTGGTGCTGCTGCGTTAATCGCCCTCTTCCCGAGCCTGAACGACGTGATCATCCATTTTTTGGAGTAGGCCCGAATCGTCACTTTACGGGTACTACGACAGGCGGGCCTGCGCGTCGGTAAACACCGGGTGACTCTTGAATCCAAAAGCGCGGAACGAGAAAATCCGCTTACGATAGTGCGATAGCTTCCTGCGGTTCGTGGTGCACAACCACATCCACGATGTGAGGGTAGATTGCCCTCAGATGATCTTTGACCGTGTGGCCAATCTGGTGGCCGACGCGAACAGGCATATCCCCATCTACCCACACGTGGAGTTCCACGAACAACCCGATCCCACCCTTACGCACCCGGCATTTCTCAACTCGCGCAACCCCGGTCACCTCAAGGGCGCCGTCCCGCATCTCAGCGCTAATTTCCGTTGACACGTTGCCATCAAGCACTTCATGGAACGCACGTCTAACAATTAAAAAGCCGTTGATGACAATGATGACGCACGCAAGCAGGGCGGTTAATATTAGTATCAAAACTGTAAGCTTGCGACCTGTGCAATGCGTCCTTTCGGTTCCCTCGAAAGGACTCTGTCAAAGTACCAATTACGTATGAATCAAATGAATTCATCCAAGGGCGTACTGAATGATCAAGTTGCAATCATTACGGGCGTCAGCAGCGGACTGGGCCGCGCTACGGCACTCGCCTTTGCCAAGGCTGGAGCGAGAGTCGCACTGATCGCGCGGAGGGAAGAAGAACTTGTCTCGGTCGCGACGGAGATCGAAGCGGATGGGGGACAAGCCTTGTCGAAACCCTTCCTTTCCTGAAAACCGAATTGCATTAGAAGGCACTTCCTCCCCTAACGTCTGAGGATCGGCCCGCTGAGAGGATCCACTCAACACTCGGCGAGAAGAACTGAAATAACTGCTCGGCATCGTTGGGACCAACAAGAGCGGAGTAAAAAAGTTCAACGATTTCTGGCCGCTCCATTTCTATGCGTAGAGATAAATTTGACGGTCAGTTTTCGGCGTTCGTTTGGAAGCGATACCTGTAACCGCCTAGATACTATTGAGACGGCCTAATTGGCGGAAAGTTAACGCGGGCCTGCAAATTGGAGTTCGTGTGATTGAGTGCGGGTAGGTCCCGTCAACGGTTAGATCAGCCACTCTGGCGTCAGCGATTGTGGTTTTTCTCAGAATGCTAGTTTTTGAAGAAATGTGATGCGATCGAAATGGATTTACCAAAAGTAGTCTGGACTCTAGCCCAACCAGTATGAAGCTTTACCCACTAGATGACAGCGCTTCCGGCAAAACTAATCGCGCTTGAAAATACGGGTGATCAATATCGAGTGATCGTCCAGATCAGCACGAAGTACCGAGGCTCGTTCAACACGCTCGCTTTTGGAGAGGTCAAACCCTACAGCGGTTCTCTAAGAGACGGCCGGCTGGATTTGGTCTATCATCGCAGTCCCGGCTTAGAAGTAGGGGATCCGTTCCCTCTTTGGACTCTTCATTGACGCACTTCCGGTGAAATTCAATCGTTCTCGTACTCGTCGTCGTCCTCGTCCTCGAAAACCCTGATAGGTAGCTTTGCCTAATTGTAGGTAGTAAGGCGTCAGGAAATGACGCCTCCCTCTTTGAAACTGAAATAGCTACTACGTCCGGGAGCCGGTGCACCGATAATGACATGATCAAGCAACTGAATCTGCAAGATCCTGCTGGCCTCAAGAATTCTCCGGGTGAGACGCATATCCGCCTCAGAAGGAGAAGGGTCCCCGGAGGGATGATTATGCACCATAATGAAGGAGTAGGCTTCAGAAGATGCCTGGTATACTTGGGATGTCGTCGCGAGCGCACTTAATCTGAAGGCGCGCACTGCCGCCGAAGTCTTAGAAATCGTGCCGGAAGCCCATTTACAATACCTGTTCGGTCCCATGGACTGGAAGGAACATACTTTGCCTGCCCTTCGTCGAACCAAAGCAAACAAGCGTGCTGCTTTGTAGGGGCGCATAACTCCTAGGGTCTCGTTCTATCTTCGCAGAATACTCCTCAATGGTCAGGCCGTCGCGCACTGCGAAAAAACCTGAGTGCGTCTCATGCGATCAAGAGGCTTTAGCGTACGCAAGCGTCCGTATCGCTGCAGTAGTTACTTCTTCTGTATTTTCCAAAATATTTATAGGTCTGGGGAAATTAGTGCGGGTTTGGACAGGTGCGACACAGCAAATAGTTGTCATTGACACCGAATAGGGCGAGGCGTCCAGTTTGGAGTGTCGCCTCAGAAGCCTTGACTAAAGCATTCCTTCTGACCCCTCGCGACAGGGACGTTCCTGGAGCCCGAGAAATCCCGGAGCGGGTCGTTAGGCGACGACTAATCTGCGTCCCCACCCTACCTTTTACACCACAGGAATAAAGCGATGAATGCTCTAGAAATTGCACAACGCTCCTTCGACGCCTGGAACAGGCACGATGCCGATGCCATTGTCGGCCTATTTGCTGAAGGCGGAACACATAGCTCTCCTCGCGCAGGCAAAGAACTTACCGGGGAGGCCATCGCCAACTTTGCAAAAGCGCTGTTTAAGGCGTATCCCGACGCGTCCTTCGAGATTATTAGTATAGGAGATACTGGCGGGGGTTTGGTAGCCAGCCAATGGGTATTACACGGCACCCACAGCGGTGCCTATTTTGACAGTTCTCCACCCACTGGTCGTACCCTTACACTTCCTGGCGCTTCCTTCACACAGGTTGAGGGAGATAAGATTCGCTATGAGCGCGTTTACACTGACCGGCAGACGGTAGCCGAGCAACTGGGGCTAAAATTTAAGTAATGAGCACTAGGCCCGAAGCAATCTAGCCCTAGAGAAAGAAATGAAAATCCGTTCAGTAGTGGCCCTAGTAGGGTTGGCAATCAGCTTTGCTGTGCCGACATTCGAAGCGCGTGCTCATTGAACCTCCGAAAGTTAACTAATACGATCGACCTTGTCGAGAGACTGGTGAGCTAGAACGAACGTCTTGGCGACGTTCTGGAAGAAGCTCCTCCTACCTTACATTATGTTCGATCGCTCCCGCCGGAAGCCGCGGCCCCAAGCAGCATCGGTCAAAATGCGATCTTGAAAGAGCTGCACTTTGTTTATGATTTCAGGGACAGCAGTGAGGACTTTGAAAGAAGCCTCGATCTCAGAGTCGGGATTGAACCCGGAATGTTTGATTGAGATCCGCTGGAAGGTGCCATCGGAAACGACCATGCCGGGTGCGATGAGTCCTCTTCAATTTCAGAAGCAGCTTCGCCTTCGCGCCGCGCGACAATGGATGGACTGGATGCACTGGTTTGCGGTCAACGAGCGGCTTTCTCGTCAGGTCGTCACCGTCGTGCCAAAGGATATCAAAGACGTAGTAGAGCGTGGGTGCGGTCGGTTGCTTCTGGAATTTTTGGAGTAGCTGAAAACGGGGAATCCCGTTCTCATCGACGGCGACGACTTCGCCGTCCAGAATGGTCGAGCGCAGTTTCAGTTTGGAAATGGCCGGAAATTTTGCTTCTAACGGCAAGCTGTTTCGTGACCAGAGGTGGGGCTTGCCGGCGGCGTCGAAGACCGTGATTGCCCGGTAACCGTCGAGCTTGATTTCGAAGATCCAATCTGCGTCATCAAACGGCGCTTTTGTGCGTTCCGCCATCATCGGCGGGACAAAGGCTGGAGGGGTCTTCTTCGGCACACTGACAAAATCAGCAGACAAGAAGATCTCAGATCGGTCAAGACTTTGGAGCCGTGCTCGGTTTTCGATGCAGTGCTTGGCGCACACTGATGATTGTCAAACAGAGAGCTTCAACTCGAAAGTCGGAAGTAGGCTGCCAGCATTTAACTTTCAGATGCCAGTGTATGCTAGTGGCCAAGAGATCCGGATTTGGCAATTGACAATTTCCAAGCCATGAAATGTGAGCTTGGCAGGCTTCTGCTATCTGCCACGTTCCAGGAGGTCGCAATCGGACTCTCAAACGCAAAAACGAGATGCTGACAGGGAACACAGGTCAAAGCCATCAACCGCAAAATATCGGAGGAGGATCTCCATTTCTGTTCTCGAAATGTCTAGTTCCTAAGTATTAGTCGACCTATACTTAGGCGCAATTGACGCTGAACATACGCGGCGGTTCGTTTCTCGGTAACTCAGGCGGCCTTGAGAAAAGGTATTCCTTCTGACCCCTCGCGACACGGATGTTTCGTGGAGCTGAGAAATTTCGAAGCAGGCCGGAATCTTTGCGAAAGACTTGGATCCGTGAAACAAGACCCCAGGCGTACCTGCCAAGCTTGCGGGTCAGTGATTCCCGCAGGCAGCGAGCTTTGTCCGGTTTGCGCGCTTCGAGGCGCTCTCGACGAGGCGCGTGAAACCAGCGAATTCGATGTTGACCCGACCCATTCGTCGCCGGCGTCCCGGTTCGACCACTACGAGCTCCTGGCAAAAGCAGATGGAACGGCGTTTGAGTTGGGTAGGGGTGCGATGGGAGTGACCTACAAGGCGATCGATATCAACCTGCGATGTGCTGTGGCATTGAAGGTAATTAACGCCCGGTTTATCGGCGACGAATCGGCTCGCCGCCGCTTTGTACGGGAGGCACGCTCTGCGGCCAGCGTTCGCCATCCGAATGTTGCCTCGGTGTTTCATCTCGGGAAGAGCGATGAGGGTTACTTCTATGCGATGGAGTATGCGGAAGGCGAGACACTCGAGAACCTGATCAAACGTTGCGGGCGGCTTGAGCCAAAGACCGCTCTGGAAATTGCGAGCCAAGTCGCCGCCGGTTTAGCCGCGATCCATGAACAGAATCTTGTCCACCGGGACATCAAGTCCACTAACATCATGGTGAGTTTGAAGGACGGGACTCAGCTAATAGCGAAGATTATTGACCTTGGACTGGCAAAGCCCGTAGCAGACGCGCCGACTGAATTTGACATCTCAATTCCAGGAGCTTTTGCCGGTACACCCGCGTTCGCCAGTCCGGAGCAGTTTGCCGGTGTCGGCGTGGACATCCGCTCGGACCTCTACTCGCTTGGCGTGGTGCTCTGGGAGATGGTAACCGGCAAAGTAATGTTCAGGGGTTCTCCTGCTGAGGTGATGTATCAGCAGCAGCATGCGCCCTTACCGCTTGAGCGACTCAAAGATGTTCCACAGGCGATCGCAGTTCTGCTTGAGAAACTCCTCGAAAAAGATCCTGCACAGCGCCTCCAGACTCCAAACGAACTGCTGCAGGGGATACCGACAATAGCAACGGCTGTCGACGCAGGGCGCAAAATCACCCGTCAGAGCCTAGAGAAGGCGCCCTCCAGCGCTTCGCGTGTCGGAACTCGCAAGCCCTCGGTAAGATCGGGACCGAAGAAGATTTCCGTAGCCAGATTGCCCGTTACTGGAGGCGATCTATTTGGTCGAGAGGAGGATATCGCCTTTCTGGATCGTGCTTGGGCTAACGATGATGTCAACATCGTTACAATCATTGCCTGGGCTGGTGTTGGGAAGTCGGCACTCATTAACCATTGGCTACGAAGAATGGCCGCTGAACATTATCGTTCTGCAGAGCTCGTTTTTGGCTGGTCGTTCTACAGACAGGGCACCAGTGGAGAGACTTCCTCTGCCGACAAATTCCTTGAGGCGGCTCTCACTTGGTTTGGCGATCCGGATCCGCGGATCGGCACGGCGTGGGAAAAGGGCGAAAGATTGGCGAAGCTCGTCGCGCATCGGCGAACCTTACTGATTCTGGATGGTTTGGAGCCGCTCCAAAATCCGCCTGGTCCGCAAGAAGGACGGTTACGGGAGGCTTCTCTCCAGGCGTTTCTGCGCGAACTCGCGGCATTCAATAAGGGGCTTTGCGTGATTACCACGCGGACCCCGATCGCTGATATTGCGGATCACGAGCGCAGCTCTGCACCGCGCCGTGACTTGGAACAGTTATCCAACGATGCCGGAGCGAAGCTGCTCCGATCGCTGGGCGTAACGGGAGATGAGGCAGAGCTGCAAACTGCTAGTGACGAGTTCACTGGTCACTGTCTTGCTCTAACACTCCTAGGAAGTTATCTCACCGATGCTTATGGTGGAGATATTCGCCGCCGCAAAGAAGTGTCTGATCATCTTGCTCACGACATACGGCAGGGAACCCACGCCAGAAAGGTGATGGAATCTTACCAAACCTGGTTTGGGGAAGGTCCTGAGCTGTCGATTCTTCGCATGTTAGGTCTATTTGACCGTCCAGCCGACGAAAAGGCGTTTGCAGTCTTGCTCAAGGCACCTGCCATCCGGGGACTTACAGAGTCCTTGGCTGATTTGGGCGCGACCGAGTGGCGGACGATTCTTGCCAGATTAAGAAGAGCAAGACTCCTCGCTCGTGAAGATCCGCACAATCCTGGACAGCTCGACACGCATCCTCTGGTCCGTGAATACTTTGGCGAACAGCTTCGGAGTCAACGAACCGAGGCTTGGAAGGAATGCAACAGGCGGCTATTCCACTATTATCAAGCTCTTGCGCCGCCGTTGCCGGACAGCGTTAGAGACATGGAACCGCTTTTTCTAGCGGTAGTCTGCGGTTGCAATGCCGGTCTGTTTCGAGAGGCGCTGCATGTAGTTTACCTTCCGCGAATTCAGCGGGGAAATGTGTTCTTTGCCGCTAAGGTTCTCGGGGCTAGAGGAGCGCTGCTACTGGTTTTAGCTTATTTTTTTGAACACCGACGCTGGGGTTCACCTGTGCGAACCGGCGCCGAGGGACAAAGTCTCACGGCGGACGATCAGCTCATTATCCTGATGCAGGCGGGGCGCCTTTTAACGGAAACGCTAGGGATGGGAGCACCGGAGGCGCAGATTTGTTACGAGCGTGCGGAGTCCTTGTGTCATTCGGTTAATCGTCCTCTGCTCCTGTATTCGGTATTGGTAGGTCAGTGGCGCTATTCCCTCATAACTGACAAGCTGTCTGCTGCTATGCAGATTGCTGAACGAGTTTACTCACTGGCGCAGGAGCAGAATGACTCTGCGCTAAAGATGGGAGCCAACCGGGCCCTGACAGCCACACTCTTCTTTTTGGGCGATTTTGAGGCTTCGCGACAATGCGCAATACGAGGCATTCAGATATGGCGCTCGGGAGAAATACATTCTCAGCTTGAAGAAATCGCGCCCCCGGTTGCTTGTTTGTGCTATCAGGCCTTATCGGAGTGGCATCTTGGAGAGATCGCCGCCTGCAAGGCGAATATGGCGGATGCGATCTCATTAGCGAAAGAGCTAAATGATGTACATGCGTTAGTCCTGGCGATGTTTTATACCGGACTTCTCGGCAGCTTTGAGGGCGATCCTGCTGAAGTAGAACGCTGCACGTCGAATTTGCTTGAACTGTCAAGGCTTCAAAATTTAGGAACTTGGCTGTCTGGAGGATCTATTCTCCGCGCTTGGGCGCGCAGCGCTTCGGGCGACACAGCTGACGGAAACTCGTGGATCGAAAAAGAAATAGAGGACCATCGGATCACCGGGCGAACCCTGGTTATGCCGTATTATCTGGCACTGAAGGCTCAATCTTTACACTTGGCCAATCGTACGTCTGAAGCAATTGAGGCGATAAACGAGGCGGAAGTGCTGGCAGAAAGATTTGAAGAGCGCTGGTGGTGTGCCGAACTGCACCGCCTCCGCGGTATTTTTCTCACGGCTATGGGTTCTGAGGAGACCCAAATTGACGCTTCATTTTGCAAAGCCATCAGAATCGCAAGGAAGCAGAAGTCAATTTCGTTAGAGAAACGCGCCGAAGCAACCTACGCGGAATACCGTCGCCAAAAAGCGAGCGCCACCGGAGGACGTGCATTTCGACTTCCTCTTTGATCGCTGACGACTACGCGCGAAGTCTCTCGAACTCTTCCTTCGAAATTTCGTGAACCTCGAAATTGTCTCGAGATAACCCGGTAATCTCACTGGCGTCCGCCAGAGCCGCCACCGGGCTTTGATCGACGGTCAGGGCTTTCGCCTCAGGATCGCCTTTCTTGCAGGTCTTGTAGTAATAGTCGAAGCCGGGATCTGGATGGAGTGATGGCATGCTTTGCTAAGTACTCATGAACACTATCCGCAAGTCTTGAGTTTCGTTTGAGCCTTGGATAACGCAGTAGGACTCGCCTAAAAACTGGCGGCCTAAAGTGCGTTACAAACTCGATTCAATGGAAGAGCAAGAAGCAGCCGTCGAGCATTTGCGCGACTTTATGCGGTCGAGCTATCTGACGGGAAACCAGGTCGCGCGACGGATCGGCGTCCGAGATACGACGATTTATTCTTGGCTGTAGGGGAAAAGTACACCGAGGTCTGCTACTGCTGCGCGTATCAACGCCTTCCTACGCTCCCTTCCGGCGGAGCGAGCGGGCATCATGCCGGCCGGGTACGAGTATCGGGAATACAAGAATTGGCGAGGAATTTCGAAGCCGAGGAGTTGTCCGTTTTGTAAGGAGGTAAAAGGGGAGATCCGGAAGGTGAGGGGAGGGTATCAAGGCGTCTGTCCGAATTGCGGAGCGACGGGGCCGAAACGGGAGAGTTATGATCGGGCGCTGTTGGCTTGGAATGGGAAGGATTCTAGGTAAAAGCTAACCGGACTCCGGTTTGGTCAATGCGCAACTGTTAAGTTGTGATGTTAGTTTCGGACGTGTCAGCGCCGTGGCGTCGAACCTTTCTTTTACGTACGTGATGTTCTCAGGCGCCTGCCCTACATGACTAACTGGCAGATTAAGGATATCACCCTCAAGCCTGTGCTCGTGCTCAACGCACTCCAGCAGCCAAAGCCGCCTGAATAACTCCCATATCCTAGTTTGCGTAGGTGTCATAGATAGCCACCTATGACACTTGTGAGTTGCGATCCGTCGTCGAGGACCTCTTTGCGCCGTGATGCTCACGATATGCCCTCGCTCGACTTCCAGGATCAGTCTGACATCCCCACCAATTCGTAGCGTTTGCGCATTTCGCGGATAGGGCGGCACGGAATGCCTAGATTGCGACCGAATCATGTGGAATGTCGGTGATAACCAATGGTTGGAGGTCTGTCGCCATCGCGCGATGTGGAATTGACAACACCGCTGCGACCGCAGCACTCGCGAGAATGTTGTGGACGAGCTGGGGCGATTTCATTTGTCTGTCTCTGGTTTCCGCGGCTGGGCTTGATCAACGAAAATAGAACCCGAAGCTTATCCCCGGATTGAAGTAGTACGGATAAGGATATCTCCAATAGCGGTACGGGTAGTAGGCTCGGTAGTAAGGGGACCTCCAGTAACGGTACGGGTACGCTCGGTAATAATGCGGGTAGTAAGAGCGATAGACACGACTGTGATAGTGTCGATGCCCATAATTGTACTTCTCCTTATTTTTCGAGCCGGCATCAGCCTGCGGAGCAAGAATACCCAGAGTGACACTAATGATGCTAAGATAAACCAGGAGCTTGTTCATACTGTACTCCCAAAAACCGAGCAAAAAGCCCCTTTGCTCGAGTTATAAGTTTGCTTGGAGACCTGTGTTCATCCAATATGAAGATTGGAAGAGTATGTTAGGAAAAAGCGAACGGGCGAGCAAGGGCCATTACAAGCTCTTGGTAAATTAAACAATACAGAACGTTGTGGAGTCAGTGCTCACGCCCTTGCTCTTTTGTGGGCTTCAGTCTCTCGATTTATTGTTTGAACGAAGCCATTCTAACAGTTTTTTGATGTGTCCCTCATTTGCTTGAAGCCAGTTCGCTTCTAGTGTTGCCGCTCGTTGCTCAGCGGCCATCCCTTTGGCCTGCACCCGACTTAGCGAGTTTGCGTAGCCACCCGGTCCCCAGACTGGATCATCGGCTTGCGCCTTGAGCGCGGTTGTTATCACGCCAACCGCAGCCATCGCTATCAGTAGCTGTGTTTTCATCATTCGTGCGTTTCACTCCAAGCGTCTTCACATTGTCTTTGCCGCCCGTGTAAAGGCCGCCAATCTATAAGCTGTGAAGCCGGGGGTCGCGACGCCGTGTCGC
>Ga0210389_10003152_pt1 | contig 12874 bp, 10 predicted proteins | sample IncBWH28OmetaG_FD_160127 | JGI IMG/M metagenome (GOLD analysis project Ga0210389, IMG submission 160127) | Forest soil microbial communities from Barre Woods Harvard Forest LTER site, Petersham, Massachusetts, United States - Inc-BW-H-28-O ...
GCGTCCGCCGGCGCCTGGATCGGCGGCTGGATGGAGCTGCACGACGGGGCCGTCACAATGTCGCTTGACGGGCACAGCGACGGGGTGCCCCTGCGCGGGCTGTCCGGCGACGGGCTGCGGACGGTGGTCTACGTGGGGATCTTCCCGAACGTGCTGCTGAGCCTGCACCCGGACTACGTCATGACGCACGTCCTGGTGCCGACGGCCGCCGACCGGACGGTGATCGAGTGCTCGTGGGCGTTCGCGCCCGAGGCGGCGAGCGCGCCTGGCTTCGACCCGTCGTACGCGGTGGACTTCTGGGACCTGACCAACCGGCAGGACTGGTCGGCGTGCGAGTCCGTGCAGCGCGGGCTCGGGTCGCCGTTCGCCGCGCCGGGACCGCTGTCGCCGGATGAGGACGCGGTCTACTCATTTGTGACGACGGTGGCACGCGGTTACCTGGGCGCGCGGGTTGGCGAGTGGCCAGCCTCGCACGCGGGCACGTCAAGCTAGAGCGGTGTCAGGTTAGGGCCGTGACGCCTCGCGTGGTCAGCCGGCGGGCGCGCGGTAGGCGGTCGCCTCGATCGCGTCGACGTCGGTACCCGCGCCTTCCTCGGTGAGCCGCCGGGCGAGAACCGCCTCATCGACTTCGACTACCTGGCCCTGATGCGCTCGAAGCTGGCCGCGCTCGTCCCGCTCACCGGCACCCTCGGGATCAGGCGCGCGTGGCCGCGACGATCGATTTCACCCCCGACCACCTGCCGATCATCGGCCCGGTACCCGGCTACGGGACGGTATTCGTAGCGTCGGCCGGCGGGGCCGGCATGATGTGGGGCCCAGCGGTCGGCCGGGCCGTCGCGGACATCTCCCTCACCGGGACAACGGACGTGGTGGACACCACTGACCTGGGCCTCGACCGGTTCGACGAGAGCGGCCGCAGCCGGCTTGCCGCGGACCCGATCGCACTTCCGTTCCCCGAGAAAGCATCCTGAGATCCGCCGGGATCACGCTTCCTGCAAAACCGGCAATTGCATATCAGTCGCGATTTCCTTCGCCCGAGGTCAGGGCGGCCGATAGCATCTCCCGCGAGGATTCCCGAGAATGCCGGGATATGGATGTGGGGAGTTTGCGAGTAAATTGAAAATTCGGGGCAGAGTGGTCGTCGGCGCGATTATCGCACTAATTGGTATCACCGGATGCGGTGCCTCCGGGTCAAACAGTGCCGTCGGAACCAATACGGCCCTCGGGTTCAACGGACCGTTCGGTCCCGGGGGGCCGTTCGAGAGCCTGGACGCCGCCCGGCCGACACGTGGGGGCACGGTTCAGGTCGGCGGCTCGACGGCCCTGGAAGGGGTGTCCGGCATGCCCTGGCTGTTCGGGCTCGGCGCCGGGGTCACCGCCAGCGCACCGGAGAGCGTACGGCCGGGCACCGACTCTCCCGCCGACGCGGCGGCCGGGTTCTACGACGCCTTCTACGCCAAACGGTTCGCTGCCGCGTGCGACTACGTCGCGCCGGCACAGCGGACGAACTGCCCGGTGCGGCTGCGCGAGTCGAGCGGCAGCGCGGATTCACTAGACAGCCCGGCCATCGGGTTCGTCGCGATCAAGGGCAGCGAGGCACTCGTCACCATGACCGGCCTGCTCTGCCGCACGGCCAGCAAATGCGTCGGGCAGCAAAACGCGCACTGGATCTTCGGCAACTCCTACACCTTCGACCAGCTATGGTCGCTGACGGCCAGCCAGGGCGGGAACCCGCTGACCGTGACGCCGTTCACCAATGTCGCCGGGCGCTGGTACCTGGACCTACGACCGTCCGCTTCGGTGCGGTGACGCGGCGCTGTTCAGCCGGGTGACGGGGCGCCGGAGGATCCGGCGGCCAGGGCGTCGACGGCTACGGGGCCGGCGGGTACGCAGATCAAGGGGTTGATGTCGAAGGCGGCCAACTGGTCGGCCAGGTCGGTTACCAGGATGGAGAAGGCCGCCACCGTGGCGGCTACCGCCGCTAGGCCGGTTGCCCCATTTCCCGCGCTCGCCTCCCACGCACGGCTTTGGCTCACGCTTGGTCTCCCGCGCTCACCGCCGCAAGCTTTGGCTCGCGCCTAATGTTTGACTGAACATTCAGTCTAGATTCCTGTTACGATTGGGCACAAGGCCACCGGGCGACGGCGCAACGGGGCAGCGACCTATGGCGGGGCTGCGAGGACAGATGGCACAGGGATCGTCGGACGGGCGCAGCGGCACGGCCCAGAGTTCGACAGCACGGCGCGAGCAGCTGCTGCGCTCCGCGCTTGAGGTCATCGTGGCGCGCGGCTATGCCGACACGCGGATCGCCGACGTGGCCGAGCACGCTGGGATCTCCCCCGCGCTTGTCATCTACTACTTCAAGACCCGCGACCAGCTCCTCACCGAGGCGCTGCGCTACTCAGAAGACGCTTGGTACGCGGCGCGGACGCAGCGGCTCGCCGCGATCACGACCGCCGTCGGGCGGCTCACCGAACTGATCGCCATGACCTGCCTGCCGGACACCGACCCCGCGCAGCGCTCGGAATGGCTGCTCTGGCTCGACCTGTGGGCACTTTCCCCGCGCAGTCCGGGGGTCGCCACGGTGCGGCGCAAATTCGACGAACGGTGGCGGGAGACGATCTCGACCACGGTGCTTTCCGGTCAGGAGAGCGGCGAATTCGACGCCTCGGTCGACGCGGACGCGTTCGCGGTGACGCTTTCCGCGCTACTCGACGGCATGGCCGTACAGATCGCGCTGGAAGATCCGGACGTGCCGCCTTCGCGCGCTTATGATCTCGCCATGCGCTACGCCGTCGACCAACTCGGATTTCCCTGGGATTCATAGAGACGGAGCTGACTTCGATGGCCGCAGGCATTGAACTCGTCGGACTGACCAAGCGGTTCGGGCACGCGAGCAGTCCCGCCGCCGTCGACAATATCGACCTGTCTGTTTCCGGCAGCGAATTCTTTTCGCTGCTCGGGCCATCGGGCTGCGTTGGGCGAGGTCAAGGACGGCCTCGTGGCCGTCGCCGAAACGGACGATCATACGGGCGGTGCCGCCAATGGCCTCGAGGTAGGAGTTGAGAGTGGATAGCAACAGGTCGTGCGGCTGTTCCATGCGGCTGGAAAATAAAGTATGAATCCGGCGAATTTCACGTTCCAGGACAGGAAGAGATACTGATTTGCAGGAGCCAGGTTTTTATCTTTTTCGTCGACGACGGGACGGTATCCTCGCTGTCTGTGTCGCGATCTATACCACGGAATTTGTCCACACACGGGATTGGGTAAGCCGACGGTTCCACCCCTAAGCCGGTCGAGGCGGCCCGCTTGTCGACTCGCGCGAGGAGCGCCCGCCCCCTTCTCGCCCGGGTTTGAGGGCTAAGGGATCTTGCGGGGAACGGTTAGCGGGTCTAACGTCCGCGCCATGACGACGTTTGTTCTGGTACACGGGGCATGGGGCGGTTCCTATGGGTTCAAGTACGTGCGGGGGCCGCTGCGCGACGCAAGGCATGAGGTATTCACCCCGTCGCTGACTGGGATTGGCGAGCGAGTGCACCTGGCGTCACCGCAGGTCGACCTAACCACGCACGTGACCGACGTGGTGAACACGATCCTCTACGAGGACCTGACCGACATCGTGCTGCTCGGTTACTCCTATGGCGGCATGGTGGTCACCGGGGCGCTTGAGCATGTCGCCGACCGGGTCGCGCACCTCGTTTACCTGGACGCGTTCAAACCCGAGGACGGGCAGTCGCTACGCGACATGTCCGGGGCACCCTACGGCGCGGCGGCGGTCGGGCCAGGCAGCAGCTGGCTGGTGGAGCCGCTGTACCGGCCGCTTGACGACCAGGAGCAGGTCGACTGGTTCCAGGCGCGGCGGTCCCGGCACCCGGTGGGCTGCTTCACCGAGCCGGTCCGGCTGGCCAAGCCGCTTGAGGACTTCCCGTTCACCCGCACCTACGTCAAGGCCCTGCGGGAACCGCGCGCCGCGGCGGGCACCGGGAACAGCGCGTTCTGGCGGGCGGCCGAGTACGCGAAGTCCAACCCGGCCTGGCGCTACCGCGAAATCGACACCGACCACATGATCCCGATCAACAAGCCAACCGAAATGGTCGAGCTACTCCTTGAACTGACCAAGGAATAGCGCCTTGAACGGACGAAGCAAGTAGCGCCCTCAACTGACCAAGTAGCATTACGCCGCTTTTGTCGCTGCGGGCGGGCCTGATACGATCGCGATTTTTGCGATCAGGCCCGCCCGCAGCGACATCGGGGGGTACGGGGGGTCGTCCCCCCGGGTAACAACTGCTCGAGGATCGTGGGGTCTTTGATCTCGTGGTCGCGGGCGAGCAGCAGCACCTTGGCGACGATCTCGGCGGTCTTCGGGTCGTCGTCGGCGAAGGGCAGGAAGAGGCGGCCGCGGTGCTGTGCTCCGACCGGGATGATGCAGACCGCACCGCCCGGCCGGCGGTGCACGATACCGCTGCCCAGGTGGACCGAGTACTCGCCGAGTTGGCCGGCGATGACCGCGTGCTGCCCGGCGAACTCGATGTTGCCCAGCCTGAGCAGCCGGGCGGTCTCACGGACCAGCGCGGCCCGCATCTCGGTGGTCGATGCCGTGGCCTCGGGGTCGACGCCGCCCGCGTGCGCGACGCTGACCACGAGGTCCAGGTCGCGCATCGCTTCGGAGAAGGCCACCCTGGGCACCGCGTCGAGCGGCTGCGCGAGGTAGTCGCCGCGCCGGGTGAAGTACACGCCGTCAATGGCCGGGAGGTCCGCCTCGGCGGCCGTGCGGAAACCGGTGTCGGTCGTGACGCGGGCGACGAGCCCGTGCGCGTGGAAGGCGCGCGCCGCGTCGGCCGTCTCGTGCGCGGTCACCCACCCTCGGTTGGAGAGCAGGGCACGGGCCTGGCCCGGCTGCACCTGGTGACCGTCGTAGCGGTGGCTGGCCGGCCCCGCCTTGTTCTCTTCCTCCGTCAGCACGTAGAGCTCGCGGAAGACCTGCTTGAACGGCTGCCGCAGCCCGGACTTGAACAGCCGCTCCTGCCAGGCGACCCAGGTGCCGTCGGCCACGAAGTCAACGGGATGCGCGATCCGCAACGGCCCTGCCGGGGTGCGCGGCCCCGGTGTCGGGTCGCCGAACTTGCTGCCGAGCAGCCTGGTGACTCCGTCCTCGGTTACCCAGACGAGCGCGCCGAGCATCGGCGCGACGACCGGGTGGCGGCGCAGCCCGTCCAGGTCGGCCAGGGTGAAGGCCTCCTGCGCCACCATGGCGGCCTCAAGCGAGGCCCTGACCCGGACGGCCTGCCGCGCCAGGTCCGCCTTCCGCGCCTGGAGCGCGGCGATGTCCGGATCCTTGCGCAGGGCGGCGGGCACCGACTTGAGCGGCCGGCCGGACCGGGCGACGGTCACCTCGGGGGTACCCTCTGCGGTCACCGACAGCGTGACGGTGACGCCGCCTGATTCCGCCGTCACCGGGCCGTCGGCCAGGTCGGAGGCCTGCCGCGCCTCGACCGCCCAGGTGAACCTGAGCGGGTCGGGGTACCCCGCGGTGCGCGCCAGGTTCGCCACGCCGATGCGGGTCGCGGTCCGCTCGCTCGCCTGCCGCTGTGCGCCGAACGCCTTGCTCCCCCGCTCGAACTCGCGCAGGATCGCGTACCGCACCTGGACGGCCTCGGTTAGCGTCCCCGTATCGCCGGCCGCGTCGCCTGCCTGGGCACTGGGCAGCGATAGCAGGCCCAGAGCGCGGACGGCGTCCTGGTCGCGCTTGCCGGCGATCCTGGACCGCAGCTCACCGGGGGTGAGATTGCCGAGCATGGCGTCGGCGTAGAGCTGGGCTCGGCGGTGGCCCGTGCCGCGCGAGGTGTGCCTCGCGGCCTTGTGCAGCATGGCCCAGCGGTCGGGGCCGAGCGCGGCATGCGCACGGCGGAACCAGTCCACGTCGACCGCGCCGTCCACCAGGTCGTCGGCGGACAGCGGGGTCCGTTCCGCGGTCTGGGCCGCCCAGCTGTCGCGGATCTCGACGGCCACCGACCACTGCCTGTCCTTGGTGTGGGCGTGCAGCCAGAGCACCCCGTCGGCCAGGCCGGGCCAGCCGAGCGCGTCCTCGACCGCCGGCGCCCACTGCGGCGCGTAAAGCGCGAGGTCCACCAGGCGCGCATCGGGCACTCCGGCTTCCGCCGCGGCCGCCTTCAGGTCGGCGCCGCTTTCGCCCGCCGCGGGAAACGAGACCCGGAGCAGGTGGCTGAGCACCTCGGCCCGTCCGCTCCCGCCCCCGTACTGGTAGTACCCGCCTCTCGCGAGCGGCGTCTTGCCCAGATTGCCGAGCAGCCGGGCGGCGGTGCGGACGCCGGAGACGCTGCCGATGTTCGCGGCGGCCGCCGAGGTCGGGGTGGGCAGGTCGCCACGCTCGGTTTCGATCGCGACAACCTGCTCCCGCACTCGGTCGGCGATCGGGACCAGGCTGGGGTAACGCACCGCCTGCTTGCCGCGCCAGTGCCTGGTCAGGTCGCGGAACGCGGCGTTACGCGGCCGCAGGAAGGTCACCGCCGCGTCCGCGTCGGTGGCCGCCCCGGCCGCGTGCGCCGCGGCGAGCAACTGGTCGCTGACCGGCAGCGGCTCCGCCTGCGGTGCCGGCCGCTCCACCCAGCGCATCAACCGGTACCAGCGCTCGAGCTGGGCGCTGGTGAACAGCTCGGGGCGGGTTTGCAGCAGGCTGGTGAGCAGGGCGTGCCAGGGGTGGCGCCCGCGCAGCCGGTTGCGCCAGTCGCCCGGCGGAATGTGGCCCGCCGGCTGGGTCAGGCGCGGGTTCCGTTCGGCCACCGCGGTGAGCACGTCATGCGGGATCCCCGCCAGGGTGGCCTCGAGCGCGTCCAGGCACTCGTCGATGACGGGGCCGTTCGCGTGCTCGGCCGCGAGCCACGACGTGACGTGCACGACGGCAGCCGGGTGGCTGAGTCCGGCCGGCGGGTTGCCGGTGAACTGACGCAGCAGGTCCTGCCACCATCCGGCCCGGCTGGCCTGCGCGCTGGCGACACGCGAGGCTAGCTCGGCGACCAGGGAGCCCGGCGTGAACCCGGACCTCCCGCCGCCTGCGCTGAGATCCGCCGCGAGCACGTGCGCGCGCAGCGCGTCGCGGGCGTCATCCGGGCCGCGCAATCCGTCGGGCCTGGCCGCCCACCAGGCATGGAACACCTCGCCCAGGACCATACCGCCCGCGTCACCAGCACCCCCGGCAAGGCCGGCCCCCAACCGGGGCCCGAAGGGGAACGGGAAGTGCCTGACGTCGCCGAAGAGCATCTCCCGCTTGCCCTGCCAGTTGACGAGGGTCACCGGGACGTCGCGGTGCCTGGCGGCGATCTCATCGATCTCCCGCAGGACCTGCGCCGACCGTTTGTCGGGCCGCGGCCCGCGCGCGAGCCGCCGCGGTTCGGCCGGCTCGCTGCGCCCGGTCAGGTAGGCCGCGCACAGGTCGGCCGGCCGGTCGGCGGCTGCCTCGGACGTGCCGTCGCCGGACGCGAGGGGGCCGGGCCCATCGGCACCAGGACCATCGGTGCCGAGCACGCGGCGCAGTTCCGCCGCGGCGTCACGCTGGCGCTTGTCCTTGCTCGCCGCGAGGCGGTCGGCAGACTCCCTGGCGGCGGCGGACGGCAGGGAGGCGAGCATGGTGAGCGCACCGCGGCGCAGGTCGCTCGCCGTTCGGGTGAGCAGCGCCTCGATGGCGGGTGCCTCGGCGGGGTCTAGCCGGGTCTTGGTGAGCGCCTCGATCGCGATGCCGCGCACCGACGAACTGCGGTCGGTGAGCAGGCGGATGACTACCGGGCGGAGCTCAGCGGGCAGGTGGTACGGCTCGGCCTTGCCGTGGCCGACGGCAAGGCCGGTAATAAGGCGGGCGGCTGCGGCCCGGCCAAGGGTGTCCATGACGGAGAGCCAGGGCAGCAGGTCGGAGATGGGACGGGTGCCGACGGCCTGCACGAGCAGGTTGGCCGTCGCCGCTCTTGACATGGTGAATGAATGCGCCTCGACGCCGAAGAAGGGCTCGTCGCGGCGCGCGGGGAGCCGGCTCACCAACCGGGCGAGCGCGTCGAACGTAGCGGGCTTACCCAGGGTCGTCCGGTTCAGCAGGGATGCCGCGAGCCACGCGACACGGAGGTCGGGGTCGTCGACCGCCGCGACGAGGATCTCCTGCCCGGCGGGCAGCGCGGTTGCGGCAGCGTAGCGGACCGCGGCGTCCCGCAGATCGGCGGACGGTGCCATCAGCAGCGCCCGGGCCTCGGGGAAGGTGGCCGTCACATCGCGCATGCCGCCGGCGCAAAGCGCGGTGTAGACGTCCCAGGGATCGGCGGACAGCAGCGCAGCCAATCGCGCTGACTCCGTCGCCCGGTAGACGGCGAGCGCGCGGACGCGCCGGTCGACCTGCGGGAGCTGGCTGACGTCGGCGCCGAAGCCGAGCCAGACGCCGACCGCGCGGACGGCGGACGCGAAGCGGAGCAGCCTGTTGCCGAGGATCACGGCGAGCATCCGGTCGAAAGCGGCCGGGTGCCCCTCGTCGGCCGACTCAAGGATCGACTGGCGCAGCCCCTCTTGCCGTTGCGCGGCGAGCAGCAGCCGTTCGGTGAACGCCCAGCCTTCTGGCCTGGCGGAACCGAGCAGCGCGACGATCACGTGGCGGCCCATCACCCCGGTCGGGTGCTCGCCGTTACCGATCGCGATCAGCGTCTGCAGCGTTTCGTCGGCGGCAGAGCCGCCCAGGTCGATCGCGGACGCCAGCAGTTCGCCGATCACCGTGGGGGCGAACCCCGAGTAGCGGTCGGGGGCCAGCGGATAGCCGCCCCAGATCGCCAGCCATGCCGGGTCGGCTGCATAGGGCCCGGCGTACCGCAGCAGGAGAATGAGCTCGTCAAGCCGGACGGCGCGGGTGATTTGCGGCGCCCCGAGGATCCTGAACGCCTTGCGGGTCCAGCCGCGCAGGTACGGCCGCTGCTGGCCGTCGGTCCACCAGCGGGCGAGCGCCGCGCCGAGTCCCGGGTGGAGCGCGCTCAGCAGCCGGTCCCGTTCCGCGGCGCTCAGCTCGTCAAGGGCCCTGGCCGCCGCCAGTTGCCGGCGCCGGTGCGCTTCGACGACCTCCTGGTCCGTCGAAGACGGCCCCGCGGACAGCAGCGCCTCGCCCGGCTCGCGCAGCCGTCTGGGCAGTGCGGCGATCCGGCGGGCGGCCTGCTCCCGCCAACGTGGATCCCTGAGGGTGGCGAGGCGGGCGGCGGCCTCTTCAGCGGTCAGCACCGGTATCAGCCTCCCGCCAGTGCAACCAGGCGCAGGAAGAGCAGCGCGGTGCCGTCGGTGACCGGCAGCGCGGGACCGTCGCCGGCGAGTTCGCGGTCGCCAACGAAGACCTTGAACAGACCGTCGTCGAAGGCGAGCAGTGCGGCTGTCACCGCCTCGGCCGTGTTCACCGTGGCCGGCTTCCCGGCGTCGTCGTGCTCTGCGTCGTCGCGCGGGCCGCCGGTCCGCACCGCGCCGAGGGCCAGGTCGGCGTCGAGCGATTTCGTGGTGAGCACGCGGACCAGGCTCGCCTCCTCGGCGCGGGCATGGAACGCGGCCACTTCCGCGGCCACCGCCGCCTCGATCAGCTGCGGCGCGGTCACCGCCCCTGGCGGCAGCGCGAGCACTAGGTCATGCTCGCGTACTCCCCTGCGCCGGTGCCCCGTCACCGTGGCCGACACCCGAACCGCGACCGTCACGCCGTCCTCCCGACTCGTTCCGTGTTCCATGCGAAACGCACATTAGGGGAGGGGTCTGACAAAAGCCGCCCGGCGTGCCCGGCTGGATGACGATGAAAAGTGGCCGGGCCACAGTTAGCGGAATTCGTTCGGCTGAAATGTCAGTGGTACCGCCTACAGTGATGAGCTGTGACTGCGATAGCAACCACTGACGACCTTGAATTTTTCCGGCGTGAACTGACCGGGTACTGCTACCGGATGCTCGGGTCGGCCTTCGAGGCGGACGACGCCGTGCAGGAAACGATGCTGCGCGCGTGGAAGGCCGCCGACGGGTTCGAGGGGCGGTCGTCGCTGCGGTCCTGGCTGTACCGGATCGCGACGAATGTCTGCCTGGACGCACGGCGTGGCGAGAAACGGCGGGCGCTGCCGATGGACCTCGGGCCCGCGTCGCCGCCGGCCGAGTCGCACCTGCGGCCGTGGCCGGCCGAGGACCTCTGGGTGACGCCGATCCCGGACGCCCGGGTCGTGCCAGATCACGGCGACCCAGCGGAGATCGCGGCGGTGCGGGACTCGGTGCGGCTCGCGTTCGTGACGGCGCTGCAGCACCTGCCGCCCAGGCAGCGGGCCGCGCTGATCCTGTGCGAGGTACTCAAGCTGCCCGCCTCGGAGGCCGCTACCATCCTCGGCAGCACCGTGGCCTCGGTGAACAGCGCTCTCCAGCGGGCGCGGACCACGCTGGGAGACCTGCCAGAGCACCAGCGGCCGAGCGCGGTCGAGCCGGAGAACGAGGAACTGCTCGCCAGGTACGTGGACGCATTCCAGCGTTATGACGTCAAGGCGCTGCTCGGGCTCCTGCGCGAGGACGCGCTGCAGACCATGCCCCCTTTCGAGTTGTGGATCCAGGGCGCCTCCGCCATCACGACCTGGATGGTGCAGCCGGGACCAAGCGAGTGCGCTGGATCCATCCTCATACCAGTGCGGGCGAACGGCGTGCTCGCCTGGGGGCAGTACAAACCGGATGACGAGCAGGGCGGGTTCGTGCCATGGGCGCTGCAGGTACATGAGGTCGCGGGCGGCAAGATCAGCCGGATGACGTTCTTTCTCGACACCGAGCGGCTGTTCCCGCTATTCGGATTGCGGGACAAGATCTACGACGATCGGTGACCCTTGAAGGGGTGCCCGTTATGCTGGATTTGTGCGGGTTCTCTTTGTGAAGCAGGATCATTGTTCGCCGGATGGGCTGATCGGAGACGCGTTCACCGCGGCTGGCTGCGATGTGACCGAGATGGTCGTGGTGCCCAGGGAACGGTTCCACTCCCCTGATGTGGCCGTGACGTTCCCGTCGGCCTATGAGTACGACGCGGTTGCGTTCTTCGGCGCGATCTGGTCGGTGTACGACACGGAAACGATCCCGTGGATCACCGATGAGATCGCCTACGCGCGGTCGCTGATCTCCTTGGGAGTACCGACGCTCGGGATCTGCTTCGGCGGGCAGATGCTGGCCGCGGCGGTCGGCGGCCAGGTGGAGCGGGCACCGATTCCGGAGATCGGGTGGCTGTCCGTGGCCTCAAGCGAGCCCGTGCTCGTCGACAGCGGGCCGTGGCTCGAGTGGCACTTCGACCGGTTCACGGTGCCTCCGCATGTGCCGGTGCTCGCGCAGACAGCCCTGGCCAATCAGGCGTTCGTGTACGGGCGCACGCTCGGGCTGCAGTTCCACCCCGAGGTGACGGAAGCCGTACTTGAGACCTGGCTCAGCAACGACGATGCGGCGCAGCTCGCGAACCTCGGAATCGACCCGCAGGCGCTGATCGAGCAGTCACGGACGCTGGCGGACGGGGCCGCGGCCCGCGCACACGGCCTTGTGCGCGGGTTCGTGTTCGACGTCGCACGCCGTTCCCTGACGCCTGACCTGCGGCAATCGCCGGCTGAGACAGTTGTCACACCTTCCTGAGGACAACGGACGCGGCCGACGGCCTTAGCGTAAATAAATGCCCCCTGATCTTCTGCGAGCCCTTGTCATTTTCGCGGTTGGTCTCGCGGCGGGCACCATCAACACCGTGGTCGGCTCCGGGACGCTGATCACCTTCCCCACCATGCTTGCGCTCGGTTACCCGCCGGTGCTTGCGAACGTGTCGAACAACATCGGGCTGGTGCCGGGCACGGTCTCCGGAGTCCACGGGTACCGGGCCGAACTCGCCGGGCAACGGCGGCGGGTGCTCCGGCTGGGGATGGCGTCGCTGTGCGGCGGCCTGGTGGGAGCGATCCTGCTGCTCGTGCTCCCGGCCGGGGCGTTCCAGGCGATCGTGCCCGTGCTGATCGGCATCGCCCTGGTCATGGTCATCTTCCAGCCCCGGCTGGCGAAATGGGTGGCGCGGCGGCATCCGCCGACGACCCAGGAGACGGCCGTCCACGCCGGGGGGCCCGTGCTGTGCGCGCTCGTGTTCCTATCGGGGGTTTACGGCGGGTACTTCGGTGCGGCTCAGGGTGTGCTGCTGCTCGGGCTCATGGGCGTGGCGTTCACCGACAGCATGCAGCGGATCAACGCGGTCAAGAACGTCCTGGCCGGCCTTGTCAACGGGATCGCGGCGGTGGTGTTCGTCATCGCGACGCACATCGACTGGGGGGCGGCCGGGCTGATCGCGGCCGGGGCGATCCTTGGCGGGCAGGTCGGCGCGCGGATCGGGCGGAAGCTGCCGCCCTGGGCACTGCGCGTGCTGATCGTCTGCGTCGGCACCGCGGCGCTGGTGAAGCTGCTGGCCTAAACTCCGACCGGCTCTACCATTACAGAGCCGCCGGTGCTTAGTCTGCCTGCATGAGCACTGGTGCGAACGCAGGCGTCGGGCAGCCGGGTTTTGTCGCGCGGCACGGGTTGCTTTCCGACTCGGCGGTCGCGCTCGCGGGCGAGATAGCGGAGCGGATCCTGACGCACCACCTGCGGACGGTTCGGCTCGCCGTGGTAGACCAGCACGGCATCGTGCGCTCCAAGGCGCTGTCACCCGAGGCGGCGATCGGCGCGTTCAGCAATGGCCTCGACTTCTCTGGGGCCATCTACTCCCTCGACACCGGGAACTACGTGTTCGTCCCGCCGTTCGCGGCCGGGGGCGGGTTCGGCATCCCGGAGTTCACCGGGTTCCCCGACATCATTCTCGTGCCGGACCCCACTACGTTCCAGATCCTGC
>Ga0210389_10003153_pt1 | contig 12872 bp, 12 predicted proteins | sample IncBWH28OmetaG_FD_160127 | JGI IMG/M metagenome (GOLD analysis project Ga0210389, IMG submission 160127) | Forest soil microbial communities from Barre Woods Harvard Forest LTER site, Petersham, Massachusetts, United States - Inc-BW-H-28-O ...
CGCGCAGGGACAAGTTTGTTAGGCCGCCAACGACAATGGCGGCGGTCAGGTCGTGATTTCCGGTGACAAGGCCGCCGTCGAACGGGCCGTCGAAATCGCCAAAACGAAGGGCGCCAAGCGCGCGATGATGTTGCCGGTCTCCGCGCCGTTTCATTGCCGGCTGATGCAGCCGGCGGCCGACGCGATGGCGGAGGCATTGGCCGGTGTTGCCATCAAGCCCCCGGCAGCACCCCTGGTGTCGAACGTATTGGCTGCGCCGATCACCGAACCCGACGAGATCCGCCGACGGCTGGTCGAGCAGGTCACGGGCACCGTGCGCTGGCGCGAATCGGTGGCTTATATGGCCCATCATGGGGTCACACGGTTTTTCGAAATCGGAGCCGGCAAGGTGCTGAGCGGATTGGTCAAGCGCATCGCCGAGGGCTCCGTCGGCGTTTCTGTTAGTGGGCCCGGCGATATCGGTTCGGCGAAAGACGCGCTCGCCACGGTGCGGGCATCCTGAATTAGGGGATAAAATGATGTTCGATCTCACCGGCAGGACGGCGCTGGTCACGGGCGCAAGCGGGGGCATTGGCGGAGCAATCGCGCAGGCGCTGCACCGGCAAGGTGCTACCGTGGCCATTTCCGGCACACGGCGTGAGGCGTTGGATACGCTGGCCGGCCAGCTGGGCGAACGGGTTCATGTGCTGCCCTGCAATCTCTCTGACGCGACCGAGGTCGAGGCTCTCGTGCCGTCCGCTGAGGCGGCGATGGGTCGGGTCGATATCCTCGTCGCCAATGCCGGCATCACGCGCGACAATCTTTTTGTGCAGTTGCGGGATGAGGACTGGGCGGACGTTATCAACGTCAATCTGACCGCGACCTTCCGTCTCGCCCGCGCCGCGACCAGGCTGATGATGCGCAAACGCTTCGGCCGGATCATCGCGATCACGTCGGTGGTCGGTGTTACCGGCAATCCCGGCCAGGGCAATTACACGGCTTCGAAGGCGGGTCTGATCGGCATGATCAAGACGCTCGGCGCGGAATACGCCAGGCGCAACGTCACCGCCAACTGCATCGCGCCGGGCTTCATCGCCACGCCCATGACCGATGCACTTAACGACAAGCAACGCGAAGCCATCCTATCGAAGGTTCCGGCAGCGCGATTGGGTACGCCTGACGATATCGCCGCGGCCGCGGTCTATCTCAGCTCGAACGAAGCAGCCTATGTGACCGGCCAGACGATTCATGTGAATGGCGGAATGGCCATGATCTGAAGGGCGGTGGAGCGACCTTCGCCATGATGGTAACTGCCCGCTCATCATAGGCTGATCTCAAGTGCAAAACCGCGCCGGAAACCTGCGTCTGCCAGTGGCTGTTTGAATCCGGCTTTTGCAAAGGGGCCTGCCGCGATGCGATGCGAATGCCGGAATTGGACCACTGATCGAGGTCCGAGCCGCAGGACGGCCGGGGCTTGTAGTCAAGGCTTGGGAAGTGTGATAACCGGACCCGGATGGGGGCAAAAGAACACCATTGCAGGATGTTGAAACCCTGTATAATTGGCGGTGCGGAGCCTGTCATCGTGCGCCGGGTCCGTGTCGGCCGAAACGGGCCTCAGCAAGACTATGCGCGATTTTGAAATTCACGACCACGATGGCTCGTACGTCTTGGGTCGGTCCAATGGAACAGCACGAGGTTGAGCGATGAGTGAGATTGGCGAGCGGGTTAAGAAGATCGTGGTCGAACACCTTGGTGTCGAACCCGAAAAGGTGGTCGACAACGCGAGCTTTATTGACGACCTCGGCGCCGACAGTCTCGATACGGTCGAGCTTGTGATGGCTTTCGAAGAAGAATTCGGTTGTGAAATTCCTGATGATGCCGCGGAAACGATTTTGACCGTCGGCGACGCGACTAAATTTCTAGAAAAGAACGCGAAGAGCTGAAGCCCCCGCGCGGAACTGACAGGGACGGAAGGGACCGTGGCCTCGCGGTCCCGTCGTCTGTTGCCGGAGATCGCGAATCGCGGGCTGGAGTGATCTAGATGAGGCGGGTTGTCGTCACGGGCCTTGGCATGGTCTCGCCGCTTGGCTGTGGCATCGAGCCGACCTGGAAGCGCATCCTGAACGGCGAAAGCGGAGCCCGGAAGATCGAGACGTTCGACGTTTCCGATCTTACCAGCCAGATCGCTTGCGTGGTGCCGCGCGGCGACGGCTCCGGCGGCACCTTCAACGCCGACCAGTGGATGGAGCCGAAAGACCAACGCAAGGTCGACGACTTCATCATCTTTGCCATGTGCGCCGCGCGTCAGGCGCTTGATGACGCCGACTGGCATCCCGCAAGCGAGGAAGACCAATGCGCCACCGGCACCATGATCGGTTCCGGCATTGGCGGCCTGTCGGGGATTGCGGATACCTCGATTCTTCTGAAGGAGCGCGGGCCGCGCAAGGTGTCGCCGTTCTTCATTCCAGGACGCCTCATCAATCTCGCTTCGGGTTACGTGTCGATTGAGCACGGCCTCAAAGGTCCCAATCACTCTGTCGTCACCGCATGTTCGACGGGCGCCCATGCGATCGGCGATGCGAGCCGGCTGATTGCGCTTGGCGATGCCGATGTCATGGTGGCCGGCGGCACCGAATCGCCGATCTGCCGAATTGGCATGGCGGGCTTCTGCGCCGCACGCGCGCTGTCGACCGCCTTCAACGAAACGCCGGAAAAGGCGTCACGGCCCTACGACAAGGATCGCGACGGTTTTGTCATGGGCGAGGGCGCCGGCATCCTGGTGCTCGAAGAGTTTGACCATGCGAAAAAACGCGGCGCCAAGATATACGCCGAGGTGGTTGGCTACGGACTGTCCGGCGATGCCTATCACATCACCTCGCCCGCACCGGATGGCAACGGCGGCTTCCGGAGCATGAGCGCCGCACTGAAACGTGCGGAAATTTCGGCTTCCGATATCGATTATATCAACGCGCACGGCACATCGACGCAGATCGGCGACGAGATCGAACTGTCGGCCGTGGAGCGGCTACTGGGTAACGCGGCTTCCCGGGTCTCGATGTCCTCGACCAAATCATGCACGGGGCATTTGTTGGGCGCTGCCGGCGCGATCGAGGCGATTTTCGGCATTCTTGCGATTCGAGATAACGTCGCCCCGCCAACGATCAATCTTGACAACCCGTCGGTGGAAACCGCCATTGATCTGGTGCCGATCACATCGCGCCAACGCGAAATTAATGTCGTGCTGTCGAATTCATTCGGTTTCGGAGGTACAAACGCGTCTGTGATTCTGCGACGCGTGACCGGCTAGTGTGGCGAATTTGGACACTCGCCGGATTTGACAGACGTAACCTATCTCGTCACCAAGGCGCGCAATGCGAATGCTAGAATCAGTCCAGTGGCGCGCGCCTGATCGGTTAGAACTTCACCGTTTCGCCGCATTCGGTGATAATTCCTAGATGTGGGCGATACCACCGGCCGGCATAGTTTCCGGACCACGATTGAACCGACGGGATTCAGGTTGCATCGATGAGTGAGAGGCCGCCCATTTCGCCAAGGAGCCCGCGTGCCGCGCTGGAGCCCGAACAGGTTCCGCCGCCGCCCAAGCGGTCCGAACGCGCCCGCAATCCATTCATCGTCGTCGGCAACGCGATCATCACCTTTATTCTGTTTTTGATGATCGCGGTCGGCGGCACCTATATCTACGGAAAGCAGAAAATCGAGGCGCCGGGTCCCCTGCAGGAGGACAAGATCGTCAACATTCCGTCGCGGGCAGGGGTGACCGATATCGCTGATGTCCTGCAGCGCGAAGGCGTCATAGACAACAATCGCTGGGCGTTCATCGGCAGCGTTTTTGCGCTGAAAGCACGCTCTGAACTCAAGCCCGGCGAATACCAGTTCCAGAAGAACGCCAGCTTGAGGGATGTCATCGGCACGATCGTCGAAGGCAAGGTGGTTCAACATTCCGTCACCATCCCGGAGGGGCTGACCTCCGAGCAGATCGTGGCCCGGCTTTCCGATAGCGATATTTTCTCCGGCTCGGTGCGTGAGTTGCCACGCGAAGGTACGCTGCTGCCGGAGACCTACAAATTTCCGCGCGGAACCCCGAGGGAGCAGGTGATCGCACGGATGCAGCAGGCGCAGAAGCGTGTGCTTGCCGAGATTTGGGAGCGCCGAAATCCGGATATTCCGATCAAGACACCGGAACAGTTGGTGACGCTGGCCTCGATCGTGGAAAAGGAAACCGGCAAGCCGGACGAGCGCAGCCGTGTGGCCTCGGTGTTCGTCAACCGGCTTCGGCAGAAAATAAAACTGCAGTCGGACCCGACGATTATTTACGGGCTGGTTGGCGGCAAGGGCACGCTGGGCCGCCCGATCAAGCGAAGCGAAATTCAACAGCCCTCGCCCTACAATACCTATGTGGTGGAAGGATTGCCGCCCGGGCCGATCGCCAATCCCGGCCGCGCCTCGCTGGAGGCTGCCGCCAATCCTGCACGAACGCGTGACCTGTTCTTTGTTGCTGACGGCACCGGCGGACACGCCTTCAGCGACACGTACGACGTGCACCAGAAAAACGTCGCCAAGTTGCGCGCGATGGAAAAGCAGATCCAGAACGATACGGTCGAGCCCGCCGACGATCCCCCGCCGCCGGCGGCGGCGAACGCGTCTGCTGCGGATACGGGTGCGCCAGCCGCGCCGCCGAAGCCGGCCAAGAAGCCGGCTACGCGCCCAGCGCCTTTGTTGCCCCGGCAAGGCGCTTCGCCGCCGCCGGCGTCTTCCCCGGTGGACCAGCAATAGTGCTGGAGGCGTGATCACGATCCCTGTCGTTCGTGATCGAAAACGGCTTTACACGGCGCGCAAATTCCACTTTGGCTTCAGACGCGCTAGACTTGCACGCATTCGGCCAGCGAATCCCTCTGGCCGTGACTTCGTCCGGAGAACCCCACGCGATGGTGCTGTCGAGTATGACTGGCTTTGCCCGTAGCCACGGCGCCAGCGGACCTTATGCGTTCGAGTGGGAACTGAAGTCCGTCAATGCCAAGGGGCTGGACGTGCGCCTGCGCCTGCCGCCGGGATGGGACGAACTGGAATCGTTCGCCAAAAAGCGCGCCGCCGAGGTGCTGTCGCGGGGCACGGTATACGCCAATTTCAACGTCAAGCGCACCAATGCGTTGTCGACGATTCGTATCAACGAAGACGTCCTGGCGTCGGTCGTGCGTGTCGCCGGCGTGCTTGCCGGCAAGATCGATGCGGTAGCGCCGAGCATCGACGGGCTGCTCTCCATCAAAGGCGTGATCGAGGTGGTCGAGCCGGAAGCCGACGAGACGGAAGACAAAGCGGCGAAAGATGCAGCTAGCGTGGCATTTGATCAGGCGCTCGCCCATCTGGTCGAGATGCGCCAGCGCGAGGGCACCGCACTCGCGCAAATCCTGCTGCAGCGAATGGACGAGATCGAGCAGTTGGCGAAGAAGGCCGAGATAGCACCAGGGCGCAAGCCGGACGCGGTCAAGGCGCGGCTGGCTGAACAGATTGCGATGTTGCTGGAGACGTCCGATCGTTTCGACCCCGACCGCCTCAGCCAGGAGGCGCTGCTGATCGCGGCAAAGGCGGACATACGTGAAGAACTCGATCGCATCGCCTCCCATGTGGCGCAGGCCCGTGACATGATCGCCAAGGGCGGACCGGTCGGCCGGCGTCTCGATTTTCTTGCGCAGGAATTCAATCGCGAGGTGAATACCTGTTGTTCCAAGTCCAACGATATCGAATTGACCAATACCGGGCTTGAAATGAAGAACGTGGTGGAGCAATTCCGCGAGCAGGTCCAGAATCTGGAGTGACGCATGGCGGGTCGGGGGCAAAGCGATGTCGGTTGAGCGGCGTGGCCTGATGTTCGTGCTGTCCTCGCCGTCGGGCGCAGGCAAGACCACGTTGTCGCGTCTCTTGATCGAACGAATGCCCGGCCTGAGGATGTCGGTGTCGGCGACGACCCGACCGATGCGGCCGGGCGAAGTCGACGGCCGCGACTATCTGTTCGTCGATCAGGCGCGCTTCAAGGAAATGGTCCAGCGGCACGAGCTCTTGGAATGGGCCACCGTATTCGACAACAGCTACGGTACGCCGCGGGCGCCGGTCGAAACCGCTCTGTCGGCAGGCCAGGATGTATTGTTCGACATCGACTGGCAGGGCACGCAGCAACTGCGCGAGAAAGCCCGGGCAGACGTCGTCAGCGTGTTCATTCTACCGCCCTCGGCCGCCGATCTGGAAAAGCGGCTGCATAGCCGCGCCCAGGACAGCGATGCGGTGATACGTTCGCGCATGAGCCGCGCGTCGCACGAATTGAGCCACTGGGCTGAATACGACTATATCGTCATCAATCACAACATCGACGAAGCTTTCGCCGAAGTTCAATCGATCCTGAAGGCGGAGCGGCTCAAGCGCGAACGCCGCACGGGCCTGACGACCTTCGTGCGCGAATTGCAGCGGCAGTTGGAGAAATAGTCGGATATCACCTCGCCGCGGCGCGTCGGGGCGGGCGCCGGACGAATTCCGGTGAGACTGCGGTAGCGCTTCCGACGCTGCGGGCAAATCGCGGCCGATAATCCCTGTTGTCCGTGGAGGGATAATCCGACAGCACGATACGGTCATCATCCGTGGTTTCCCAGACCGGTCTCCGCGCAGAACGCACTTTGGGCACGCGTAGCCTGCGGCGACGCCTTGACATGAGCGCCGCGGCTCCCGCAAACGCCAGCGCGCCAGCAATAGCGGCGAACACAGTCGGAATCATTTCCGGCCGAACCGGCATGGATAAATAGGCGAAGGGGGACGATGGGGCTGGATCGGCTGCTGATGGCGTTACATCGCTGGTGGGAGCGGGAGCCACTGGCGCCGGTGCCGCAGTGGGTACGGAGCTCGTCGTGGCTGGCAAATCCGGCCAGCGCGTGGCTACAGCCGCGGTTGCATTCCAGACCGAGGCGTTTGCGGGGTTGGTTTCGTTGCTGGCGGCGTTGGCGGGTGGGCTAGCGACGGGATTGTCTTCACGGACGGCCTGTGGGCGGAGCTCGGCGCGGGCATCGGCGATCGATGGCTTCGCTGCTGGAGGAGGGGCTGCTGCCGGACTGCTCTGCGGTACGGCTTGCGCAACCCCGCCGCCGTCCTGGCGAAGATACCAGCAATTGCGTTTGTTGGCGTGGTCGATGTGATAACGCCAGTGGCTGCCTGGCGGCGTTTCGGCCTTCGGACTGGAAAGGCAGTCGTCGGGATTTGCCGGTTCACCGCGCGCCATGGTCATAAGCGAAACGCCTGCAAGGATGCTGACCAAAATGGCAGGTACGATATTAGCGGGTCGTCTCGGCATGCGTAACTCCGGTGAACGCGATACATTTCACGTGCCGAACCTCGCCATAAAATGGGGTCGCAATGCGCCGCAAATCCGGACAGCATTGGGCTTAATTCGGGCTGGCGCCCGGGGCCTTCAGGACACGCTGTGGGCGAGGAATCCGGGGCTTTAGTTTTGCGGTAGAGCCCTAGTTTTTCAGCACAATTCGCCCGACGACCTGGCCGGCCCGGAGCGCATCGATCCAGTTCTGGACATCCGCCATCGGCTCTTCGCGCATCGGGGTCGGCTTGATCTTGCCCGAACGCGCGAGCGACATCAGTTCATGCGCCTCGGCGAGTGTTCCGACCATGAAGCCTTCGATCGTCATCCGCTTGTAGACCCACTGCACCATCGGCAAGCTGAAGTTGCCGCCCATCAGGCCCGAGACCACGATCTTGCCGCCGCGCGCGAGAGCCGAAACAGCAAATGTCATCGACTTTTCGTTGCCGGCGAAATCGACGATCTCATCGAATCCGCCTTCGGTTTCCTTGATGATGCGCCGGGTGATCTCCGGCTCTGACGGGTCGTAGGCGAAAGCCGCTCCGTTCTTCAGCGCTGTTTCGCGGGCCGCGGCGCTCAAATCTGCCACTGTGATCGGCTGCTTGAACATGGCTTGTGCAAAGGCGAGCCCCATCATACCGACGCCGCCGAGACCGATCAGCAGCAGATTGCGCTGCCGCGGACGGTCGACGAGACGTTTCAAGGCGCCGTATGCGGTGACGCCGGAACACATCAACGTAGCGGCCTGATTGACCGTCAGCGGATCGTATTCCAGCAAATATTTTGCGTCGGGCACCAGCACGTGGCTAGCGAAACCGCCGTCGATGCTGACGCCGAGAAAGCGCTGCTTGGCACAGAGATTTTCATCACCCGCCAAACAGTCGCGGCATTGGCCGCAGCCGATCCATGGGAACACCGCCCGTTTGGTGCCGATCAGATCCTTCGGCACGTCAGGGCCCACTTCCTCGACGACGCCGGCGATCTCGTGGCCGAGGGTGAAGGGCAATGTCATGCCGCGCGTGGTGTCGAGCTTCTTGCCGCCGCCGAGATCGGCATAGCCGTCCTGGATGTGAAGGTCGGAATGGCAAAGTCCGCAACGCTCGATCCGGACTAAAACTTCCTGCCCCTCGGGTTTCGGCGCGTCGATGACGGTTTCGCACAGCGGCGCATCAAACTTGACCAGCGATTGGCGGCGCATGAGCGGCATGAAGGGGCTCCGAAGGATGTTCAGCTATTGTTGCGTATATGGGTCAATTCCCGAGCCATGGCAACAAATCCGCCAACGGAGACGGTTTCGGGACGCCGGGTCTCATCGATCTGGGCGGCAGCGACCAGTCGGGCCGGATCGATCGCCAGCGACTTCAGGCTTTGCCGCAACATCTTGCGACGCTGGCCGAAGGCGGCCGCGGCAACTTGCTCCAGCGCGCGTCGGTCGCAGACTTCCGGAACCTGACGCGGCACCAATCGCACGACGGAGGAAGTGACCTTCGGCTGTGGCACGAAGGCCGCCGGCGAAATATCGAACAGGATCTTTGTCTCGGCGCGCCAATTGGCAAGCACGCCCAGCCGTCCATAGGCCTCATCGTTTTCGTGCGCCACGATGCGCTCGGCGACTTCACGCTGAAACATCAGCACCATCGTGTCGTACCAGGGCGGCCATGGCTCGATCGAGAGCCAATCGATCAGAAGTGCGGTTGCGATATTGTAGGGCAGGTTGGCGACGATTTTTGCGCGCCTTGCCCCAAGCCACGGACGCGGATCGAAATGCTGGGCGTCGGCACAGACGATCTCCAGCCTTCCCGGATATCGCTGCGCAATTTCTTCAAGTGCGGGGAGAGCGCGTTCGTCGCGTTCGACCGCGATCACGTGGCGCGCACCCATGGCCAGCAATGCGCGCGTCAACCCTCCCGGACCGGGGCCGATCTCGATCACCGTCGCATCGTCAAGCGGACCTGCGGCGCGTGCGATCCTGGCAGTGAGGTTGAGGTCCAACAGGAAATTCTGGCCGAGCGATTTGCGGGCAGAGAGCGAATGCCGGCGAATGACCTCGCGAAGTGGCGGAAGGTCGTCGATCGCGCTCATGTGGGTTGGGCGGCGGCCATGCGGGCGGCTAATCGCAATGCTGCAATCAGGCTTGACGGGTTGGGCTTGTCGGTCCCGGCAATATCGAACGCTGTCCCATGATCGGGCGAGGTCCGGATAAAGGGTAGCCCCAGTGTGACGTTAACGGCGTCTTCGAAAGCCAGCGTTTTGATCGGGATCAGCGCCTGGTCATGATACATGCAGATAGCGCAGTCGTAGGTCTGCCGTGCGGCATCGTGAAACATCGTATCGGCCGGCAGCGGCCCCCGGATATTCAGGCCCTCGCCGCGCAGGAGATCGACAGCAGGCGCCACGATGGTTCTGTCCTCGGTGCCCAGCGAGCCGTCCTCGCCTGCATGCGGATTAAGACCGGATACGGCCAAACGGGGATGTGCAATCCCGAAATAGGATTTCAAACCCGCTACCACGATGCGTGCCGTCGTGGCGATCAGGTCGCTCGAAAGCTGCGCCAGCGCCTCGCGCAAGGAAACGTGGATGGTGACGGGAACGACGGCAAGCGCGGGCGACCACAGCATCATTACGGGCTTTGGCGTGGATTTGCTCGTCGCTGCAAGTTCGGCGAGATATTCGGTATGTCCGGGATGCCGGAAGCCGGCGCGATAAAGCACGTTCTTGGCAATCGGATTGGTCACCACGGCGCTCGCCCGGCCGTCCATGACGTCTTTCACGGCCTGGCGGATCGAGGCTAACGCTGCGCCTGCACTGCTATCGTCGGGGTGGCCGGGCAGGGCAGTTGCAGCGCGACCGGTGGGAACGACTGGCAGAGCGTGCGCGAAGGCGCTGTTCGCATCTTCCGGACGGCCTTCCGCAAGCCTGACGTTCAGTCCAAGCACTTTCGCCCGGCGATCAAGCGATGCGGCATCGCCGAGCCAATAGAACGCGGGCAATTTGAGTTCATCGCGGCGGAGCCATGCCTTGAGCGTGACGTCCGGGCCGATCCCGGCAGGCTCACCCGATGTCAGCGCGAGAGGCTTTGGCATACGTCAATGGCATTCAATCATCGAGGCTCTGCGGACCTCCTGCAGGTACGTTTTCGATTTCGCCTCGTATTTCTCGGCATACATCTTTTCGCGGATTTCTTTTTTCTTCGGCGTGTCGACCTTGGTCGGATCCCGGGCGCACAGCGCCACCATCTCGACGCCCTGTTTCGTCACCTCGGGTGGGGTCAGGTGGCCGATCGGCGTGCTGTCGAGTATTTCGCGAAGCGAAGGAGGGATATCGGCCGAGGTCTTGATTACGGTTTCGCGTATCGCGGCGTTCTGCATCGATTTAAAAAATGAATTCGCCTCGGGGCACGTCTGGATTCGCGCGCGCAGGGCCTCGGCTTCCTTCTTGCGAGCTTCCGTGGCCTCCGGTGCCGAGCCGCGCGGCACGATCAGCACGATCGGCTGCATCTTGTATTCGAAACCTGCCGTCTCCGTCTGTTGTTGGTCTCCCTGTTCCTTGGCTTTCTCCTCCACGTCCTTTTCACCGACCTGGAGGCTTTCCTTGTATCGGCCACGAACCAGGTTGCTCCAGACCATATCGGCCTTGATGCGTGCCTTGAGGGTGTCGGGGCGGATACCCTGGCTCTCCAGCGACTTCGTCAGCTGTTCCGGCGAGATCCGCATCCGTCCGCTCATGGCGTTATAGGACTGATCGATATCGCTGACCGAAGGATCGATGCTGAATTTCTTTCCTTCCTTGATCTTCAGTTTTTCGTCCGTCAACTCGTTGATCACCTGCTGGCGATCCGGCATTTTATGGGTGCTCAGCATGAGCAGCTTGGAACGCTGCTCGATGTCGAAATTGGTGATCGGCTCGCCATTGATCATGCACGCAACTTGCGCGCGCGTCGGCGATACGGATACCGCGATCAAAGCGAGGGCAGCACTGCTGCCCAAGACGATTGCCGAGAGCCGACGAGAGAGTGCAACGATCCTGGTCATCTTGGCTGTTTTAATCCAAGTCCGGTAAAGCAGATTTGACGTCACTTCGCTCGCAAGGCGAGCGTCCAAAACCACACTAGAATCCCATACTTGCTGGCGGCTTTTGATCCCAGCCCGAAAGACCTTCGCCTGAGCAAGCCGAGGTTCTTCGCCCAGAAAGGCACTTGGCCCGGATCGTACCGCATCAGCTACATCGTCCGCGAGCCCTCCGGCCGAGCCGTTATTGCGCTGACGTGGACGTATTGGCAATGGTCCGCAGGCCGATCTGGAGCATGAAAGCATGGCCAAGGATGGGCGGGGAGGTTGTGGTGGCATAGGAGTAGGAGGTGACGTAGTTGGCGGCGAGCACGAAGCAGTCGTCGACATAGCCGGCGCCGACGACGTATTGGTTGATCTGGTTGGCGACCAGATCCCAGCGGGCGGCGCCTTGTGCGACCCAGTTGTTGGCGATCTTGACCGAGCCCGAGACCAGGATGCCCTCGCGGCGCGTCAGGTAGCCGAGGTCGGGCTGGGCGGCGTAGTCGCCATAGAGGACGCTGACCGACCAGCGGTCGAAGTTGGCGCGTGCCTCGGCCTCGAAGCGCTGAACGCTTCCCGTGGCCTCGTCAAAGCGCGCGCGGGTCGCCAGCGTATAGGTGCGGTTCGGCGAGTAGCTCAGGCTTGCGACATAGTCCGATTTCGGGGTCTGCAGGCCGGAATCGACCGCCGTGTTGGTGACGTCCTGCACCGCAAAGGAGTTCAGACCGAACAGCTGGTAGGACTGGCCGAACACTGCGGTAACCGATCCGCCGCGGTCGAACTGGGTGGTGGCCTGCACGCCGGCATTGGCCCGCCCGCCGCCTTCGACCCGGTCATAGCCGGAGAACTTGTCGACACTGAAGAGGTTGGAGGTGTCGAACGTCATGCTCTGGGAGTCTTCGTTGGGCAGTTTGCCGGCATAGGATTCGTTCGGGCGGATGATCACTTGCGCAATCGGCTCGATGGTGGTCGAGCCCCAGGGCTGAACGTTGATGAAGGGATAGCGATATTCGAGCCCGATGGTGGGCATCACCCGCAGCGCGGTGGTGTCGCCGACCGGCAGGAAGCTCGAGACGCCGGGCTGGTTGGTGATATCGGCATTGATGGCGTCGGCCCGCAGGCTGGCAAACGGGGTCCAGATTTCACCGGCGGAGTCGGTGAAGGAACGCCGCCAATCGGCTTCGGCCGAAAAGCGGGTGTAGGTGCCGGGCATGCCGCGCATCAGGCAGTTCTGTTTGGTGATGCTTTGCGCCGAATCGGCTGAGTTGAGGATGCACGAACCGTTGGCGGCGGCCGCCGCCGTGATCGGATCGAACACCGCATCCGAGCGGGTCAGGTTGGTGAAGTTGGTCTTGTAGCTGACTTCGCCGCCCAGCACCTGATGGTTGATCACGTTGGAATAGTCGACCACCGGCCAGACCACCGGCACCTGCGACTGGGCACCGGACAGGCGCTCGTAATAGATCGTGCGG
>Ga0210389_10003154_pt1 | contig 12866 bp, 10 predicted proteins | sample IncBWH28OmetaG_FD_160127 | JGI IMG/M metagenome (GOLD analysis project Ga0210389, IMG submission 160127) | Forest soil microbial communities from Barre Woods Harvard Forest LTER site, Petersham, Massachusetts, United States - Inc-BW-H-28-O ...
CATAAGCCTTCTCTACCGCAGCATCGAAGACGCGCTGCGATGCGCGCCAGATGTCGCGCCCTGTGCCATCGCCCTCAATAAAAGGAACGATCGGGTGATCCGGGACCTGATACTTCCCGTCTGTGTATTGAATCGGCTCGCCATCCGTAGGCAGAGCCTTCCCGTTATACGTCGTCTGCATGTGTCTGGATATCTCCCAGCAAGATAAGAAATGAGGACTGCAAGTGTGATTCCCCTAGAGGCTACCATCCGGTTAAGACGAGTGGCAATTCGCCGTCCCGCTTCGTGCCCCACACGCCGAAGTATTGTCATTCCGACTAGAGGCCCAATCCACAAAATTTGTCATCCTGAGCGCAGCGCGAAGTCGAAGGACCTGCAGTTTTGCATAGGTCAGCACAAAAAAGGTGTGCCCATCCTTTCGCGCCGCTTGCGAAAGGGTGGTAACCACAAAACTAAGCGAACCCCGGCCATCCTGACGTTGAACGAAATGAGCGGAGAAATCTCTTTTCTCGCCATCCTCCCTTGAATAGTGAAAAGCAGTACAATCATCGTGGAATCGATACCATGCGACTGCTCAAATCTCTGCCCTCCCTCGTAGCTTGCCTCTTGTTCGCATCCACTAGTTTTGCGCAGACGCCGTCCGCGCCTATTCGCGTAGCCATCGTCGGCCTTGAACACGGCCATATCGGCGGATTTCTCCACGAATTCCCTCGTCAGCATGAAGTGGAACTCGTCGGCATCGTCGAAGACGATAAAGCATTGGCTGCCCGGTACCAGCAGCAATTTCATCTTGATCCGGGCCTCTTCTATTCCTCACTCGATGAGGTCGTCGCTGCCCATCATCCTCAAGCCCTGCTTGTCTACACTTCCGTCGGCAGGCACCGCCAGGTCATCGAGCAGGCGGCGCAGCACGGCATCAGCGTGATGGTGGAAAAACCACTCACGATCTCACTTGATGATGCTCTTGCGATTCGTCGCGCTGCGAACGCGCACCATATTCAGGTGCTCGTCAATTACGAAACCACCTGGTATGCCAGCAATCGCGCCGTCTATGACCTCATCAACGAAGGCAAATTGGGAGATGTGCGCAGAGTCGTCGTGCACGATGGCCACGAGGGGCCTGCGGAAATCCACGTTCAGCCTGAATTTCTGAAGTGGCTCACCGACCCGGCGCTAAACGGCGCCGGTGCCCTTTATGACTTCGGCTGCTACGGCGCTGACCTCATGACCTGGTGGATGCACGGAAAAGCGCCTATCAGCGTCACCGCCATTGCCCAGACTGACAAGCCCGAAACCTATCCCCGCGTGGACGACGATGCAACCATCATCCTTCAGTATCCCGGCGCTCAGGCCGTGCTCATGCCTTCATGGGCCTGGACCTTCGCGCGTAAGGATTCTGAAATCTACGGAAGCAAGGGCTATGCCATCACTGAGAAACTGGACCGTCTGCGGGTCCGTTATGTTGGCGATAAAGAGGAAACCGATATCGCGGCGCAGCCGCTCGCACCGCCGCAGGATAGCTCACTCCACTATCTCGCGGCCGTCCTCAATGGGACGCTCAAGCCCGAGGGCGATCTGACATCCCTCGACACCAACATGATCGTGATGCAGATTCTGGATGCGGCGCGCGAGTCGGTCCGCACCGGACGAACCGTCAAGCTCAAGCCGCTCCCGCCTCAGTAGTAAGCAGGTACAGAGGGCGATATTATTCTGAGCGCAGCGAAGCATCCATGGGATGCTTCGCTGCCATAAGCGTGAGCCGCTTCGCCCCTCTAGACAATCTGCTGTACGCGCTTCGCCGCGGCATCATAAACGCTGCCAGCGGAGTCAATCGCATCTTCTACAGCGCTTTTGCTCACTTTATAAGCCTTGCCTGCGTGTTCGCTGAGCGTGTCGGCAGTATCCTTCACGTAGTCAGAAGCGTCTTCCAGCTTCCGGCGAACCTGGCGCCGTGTCTTTTCACCAGCTTGCGGTGCATATAACAGAGCGACGCCCGCTCCTGCCGCTACACCAATCGCAAAAACTGCCCAATATTTCACTGCATTCATAATTTCGCTCCTTACTAATGATGACGCTTACCCGCAATGAGATACGCGATCCGCGCAGGAGGTTGCTGCGTAGCCCTCAATCAAATCGTTGCGTCTATTAGATAGAATAGATAGATAAAGTTCTCCTTGCTCAGAACTCTGAGAGTACACCCATAAGTAGACGCTGAATGACGAATTGTTTTCCCCTCTTTCCTGGAGTGCAAATCCACTACACGCAGAAGCCGCCGATTTTTTCTTCCGCTGCAGCAATCTCCTCGCCTTATAGGCCTGCTGGAGCGCCCCAATGACCGACCAGAAAACAGCAGTCATCATCGGAGCCGGGCCGGCCGGCCTTACCGCCGCGCTTGAATTCCTTCGCCGTTCTGACATCCGTCCTATTGTGCTCGAAGCCAGCGATGAGATCGGCGGCATCTCGCGCACAATCCGCTACAAGGGCAACCGTATGGATATCGGCGGCCACCGCTTCTTCTCGAAATCTGATCGCGTCATGCAGTGGTGGATCGACCTGATGCCTCCCGAAGACACTACTGCGGAAATCAGTTATCAGGGCAAGAAGCGCGTCCTGGCCGTGCCTGCACATCTGCAGGAAGAGCCACCGCTGCGCGGTCTTGGTCCATTGATGCATGAGGCAGAAACGGAAGACTTCGACACTGAAGAAGAGGTCAGCCCTGACGAGGTTGTTGCAGTCGTCATCGCTCCGCCGCCGGAGAACAAAGACCTCGTCATGCTGGTGCGTCCGCGCAAAAGCCGTATCTATTTTTTACGCAGCTTCTTCGATTATCCCATCAGCCTCAGTGCGCAAACGATACGCCAGCTCGGGCCGTGGCGCATGTTCAAGATCGGCATCGGCTACATCCGCGCAAAGCTCTTTCCTCGCAAGCAGGAAAACACCCTCGAAGATTTCCTCATCAACCGCTTCGGCACCGAGCTTTACCTCACCTTCTTCAAGTCCTATACAGAAAAGGTCTGGGGAGTTCCCTGCGACCACATCAGCGCCGCCTGGGGAGCGCAGCGCATCAAGGGCCTGTCCCTGCGCACGGCCATCACGCATTTCTTAAAGAAGACCTTCAGCCGCAAGAAGTCTTCAGACATCGCGCAGAAAGAGATGGAGACCTCTCTCATTGAAAAGTTCCTCTATCCGAAATACGGCCCCGGCCAACTCTGGGAACATGTAGCTGATCTGGTTACAGAAAAAGGCGGCAGCGTGGAAATGGGCTGGCGCGTCAATAAACTGCACATCGAAAACAACCGCATCAGCACCGTCGAAGCCATCAACCAATCCGGCGAAACCCGGCGCATCGAAGCCGACTACGTTTTCTCGACGATGCCTATCCGCGAGTTAATCAACAGCCTTGATGCGGGTTTAGACACACCCGTCCCCTCAGACATCCGCGCCATCAGCGACGGCCTCATCTACCGCGACTTTCTCACCGTCGGCCTGCTTGTCAACAAGCTGTCCGTGACTGAACCAGACGGTTCGCCCCTCAAAGACACCTGGATCTACATCCAGGAGCCGGATGTACAGGTAGGCCGCCTACAGATCTTCAACAACTGGAGCCCCTATCTCGTCGCCGATCCGAGCAAAGTCTGGATCGGCCTCGAATATTTCTGCTATGACACCGATGAACTGTGGTGCATGCCGGATGAGGAGATCAAGAAATTCGCCATCGCTGAAGTGGAAAAGATCGGCATCCTCAAATCGTCCGATGTCCTCGATGCCCACGTCGTCCGCGTTCCGAAAACTTACCCGGCATACTTTGGCACCTATGACCGTTTCGACGAGATCATCCGCTACATGGATCGCTTCGAGAACCTCTTTCTCGTGGGCCGCAACGGCATGCACAAGTACAACAATCAGGACCACTCCATGCTCACCGCAATGACCGCAGTCGACAACATCATCGCCGGCAACATGGACAAGAGCTGCCTATGGGAAATCAACACCGAGCAGGAATACCACGAAGAAAAGTAAAGGCAAAGCCGTCGACGTAAACCAGAGTCAGGTAAACGCAGAGTTGTCATTCTGAGCGAAGAGTAGCGGAGTCGAAAGACCTGCTTTTGCAGCGGGTGCCACGAAAAGGGGTGCCCCATCCTGACAAAGTCAGGGTGGGAAGCTACGACCCAAACACGTCGTGCAGCATACTCCGCTCCAGCGTATCCTGTACTGTGAACCTGCGCCGCACTCTTCCGACAGTCTTCCTCGCATTGGCCACTCTCTGCGTAAACGCATTTGCTCAAAACTATTCCGCAGACAAGCCCCTCGGCGCATCCGCGCAATCCACCCCTGCCTATCTCAAAAACGCGGGCATCGACCAGAATCTGAACCACCCGCTCCCATTGACCGATCACTTTCGCGATGAGATCGGCAACGATGTGGCGTTAGGAAACTACTTCGGCCATCGCCCGGTTGTGATGGCGCTCGTCTATTTCAAATGCGGCATGCTCTGCCCGCAGGTCCTGCATGGCATGGGTTCGTCTCTCAAGCAAACCGGACTGCATCCGGGCCACGACTATGATGTGGTTGTTGCCAGCATCGATCCCAGCGACACGCCCGCCGACTCCGTTGAAGCCAGGCAGCACTTCCTCATGATGCTGGGCGATGAATCCGCAGCAAGCAGCGTTCATTTCCTTACGGGGCAGCAACAGTCCATAACGGATTTAGCCCAGGCCACCGGCTTTCACTACGTCCGCGTCCCCGGCCCCGATGGCAAAATGGACCAGTTCGCCCATTCCAGTGTCATCATGATCGCGACCCCGGACGGCCGCATGTCGAAATACCTCTCCGGCGTCGACTACCAACCACGCGACGTCCGTCTTGCTCTGGTTGAAGCCAGTGACCACAAAATCGGCTCGTTCTCCGACCTCGTCTTGATCTACTGCTGCAACTACAGTCCTAGCCAAGGCCGCTACACCGTGGCCATAATGCGCGTCCTCGGACTCGCGGCGATGGGCTCGGTCCTCATGCTGATCATGGTCGTCTATTTGTTGGGAAAGAAACCGAAAACTGCAATGTGAGCAACTTTATAGTCACGAATGTCAGAATCTTCGCAGGCATCGTCACTGTTCCGGAAACGAATGTGGAATTCTACCGCGCCGCCCGAATGGGCTTTTTCTGCCTGGGCTTGACTTCCTTCAATTCAGCCTGCGCCGAGACGCCCGACTGCTGATCCATCCAGTCATCCAGTCGCGACTTCTTAAACCGCCAGCGGTTTCCCAGCTTGAACGCCGGAATAAAGCTCTCCGAAGCATATTTATAGAGTGTGTCCGGGCTGATTCCCAGGTAATCTGCCGCCTGCCGAATGTCCATCACTTCTCGAATCTCACTCCGCACCGCTGATGTCTTCATGGCAAAGTCCTCCGAAAGACCACATATGCGCAGGCGTAAATCAATCACCCAGCCAAATGCTTATATCGCGTTTTCGGGTAGTAATTCAAGATATTTCCGCAAATCATTGGTTCGATTCGGGTTTCCTTGGCAAACTGTCGGGGTTTTCAGTCGAGAAAAGGCCCCTAGTAACGAACTTGGTTCTATTTTGGATTTATCTCAAGCGATACTTCTAATAATTAACGTAAACAATTGAAAAGGCTAGACATAAATGTCTAGCCTTTACTGTTAACCAGTTGGGATAAATTATAGCTTTGGCTCCAGGCCATCCAGAATTTCGAGGAAATTGTCATCCACGGTCCGGTTCTTTGAGATGGCTTCCGCAATCGGAATGTCTTTAATTTCCGTTCCCTTCAGAACCACCAGCCGTCCGAAATTGCCCTTGTGGACTAAGTCAATCGCCGCCAAACCGTACCGGGTTGCCAGCATGCGGTCATAGGCCGTCGGAGTACCGCCGCGCTGCGTATGCCCCAGGTTGACCGAGCGCGTCTCATAGCCGGTCTTCGCTTCGATCTGCTCGGCCAGCGCCTGCCCGATACCGCTGAGCCGTGCATGCCCAAATGAATCAACCTTCGCCCCGAGCGTGGCCTGCCCGCCGGTCGGAAGCTTCGCGCCTTCAGCCACTACGACAATGCCATACTTCTTGCCCTGGTCATGGTTGTATTTGAGCAGTCCGCAAACGTGATCGAGGTCGATCGGTTTCTCCGGAACCAGAACCACATGAGCGCCGCCCGCCACGCCTGCCGTCAGAGCAATCCAGCCCGCATCACGACCCATCACCTCGCAGACAATGACGCGGTTGTGTGCTTCCGCTGTCGTATGCAGACGGTCAACAGCTTCGGTGGCGATCGAAACAGCCGTGTCAAAACCAAAGCACGCATCCGTGCCATACAGATCGTTGTCGATCGTCTTCGGCACGCCGACGCCTGGCACGCCCGCCTGAATCAGCGCATTGGTCACTGATTGAGTATCATCGCCGCCAATGGCGATCAGCGCGTCGATTTTGTTGGCCTTCAACGTAGCCACGCACTTCTCAATGCCGCCTTCAATCTTGCGAACGTTAGTCCGCGACGTGCGCAGTATCGTGCCACCCTGGTCCAGAATGCCGTCTACTGACTGCAGTGTCAGCGGAATCGTGTTGTTATCCAGCACGCCGCGCCAGCCTTCAAGGAATCCAACAAACTCATCACCGTAATGAAAAATTCCCTTTTTCACGACTGCATGAATGACCGCATTCAGCCCGGGACAATCCCCGCCGCCAGTAAGCAAACCAACTCGCATGTTCCTCTTCTCCTCCAAAAAATTTTGGGTCGGGATAGTTATGTGTTTTGCGAAGAATCGCGTAACTGTCTCAGCAAGATCATAGCTGGCCCAAGCGACGCGTTACAAATTGTCACAGCGGAAGAATTCTCTGGCGCGAAATCTGCGGCTAAGGTACTAAATAAAAGCAAATGTTTCGTTGCTCGACTTCTCTGCCTACCCTGCTTCTCAGCATCTGTCTTTTTACAAGTCTCGGCTTATCCCAGACCAAAACAGAGGCGCCTTCACCTGCCGCAAAATCCGTACCTGCGATCGCGTACGACTACTCCCGCGAGGCTGTCGTCTACGAAAAACTGGCTACGGTTTATGACTTCAATGCCGACGGCACAGGTCAGAAGACGGCGACCATCGTGGCCCACATCCAGTCCGATGCAGCAGTGCGTCAACTCGGCGTCATCAGCATTTCTTACGCCGCGCAGAATGAGCATCCGGAAATTGTCTATCTCCGTGTGCGGAAGAAGGATGGTTCTGTGATTCAGACGCCGGCGGAAGACGCGCAGGACATGCCTTCGCAGGTCTCGCGGATCGCGCCGCTCTATAGCGACCTCAAAGAAAAACAAATCCCGGTCAAATCTCTGAGCACTGGCGACACGCTCGAATATCAGGTGCTCTTCCACATCGAAAAAGCGCAGGCGCCCAACCAGTTCTGGGGAGCGGAAAACTTCACTACCAATGCCGTTATTCTCGATCAGACAGTGGAGTTGCGTCTCCCCAAAGAGAAATATATTCAGGTCGTAAGCCCAAAGGCACAGCCTGTCATAACAGAAGAGGACGGCAAACGGGTCTATCGCTGGAAGACCTCTCATCCCGAACCGGCCCCCATCAAGGAAGATAAAAAATCCGCGCCCAAGCCTGATCCCAATACGCAGCCGACGATCTCCTGGACCACATTCAGAAGCTGGAAAGAAGTCGGCGATTGGTACGGCGGATTGGCAAAAGATCGCGCTGCGGCAACACCTGAGATCAAGGCCAAGGCAGAGGAACTGATCAAAGGCAAATCAACCGACGATCAGAAGATTCAGGCAATCTACGATTATGTCTCCACGCAGGTCCGCTATATAGGGGTCGATTTCGGCATAGGCCGATACCAGCCTCATGCGGCAGAGACCGTCATGGACAACCAGTACGGTGACTGCAAGGACAAGCACACACTGCTGGCCGCCCTGCTCAAAGCCGCTGGATACGACGCGTGGCCCGCCCTCATCAGCGACTCCACCAAGCCAATCCCCGATTTGCCCTCGCCCGGTCAATTCGACCATGTCATCACGGTTATCCCGCGCGGAGCCGGTCCGGATCACGCCGCGAATCAGGAGCAAGACCTCATCTGGCTCGACAGCACACCGGAGATCAGCCCCTACCGCATGCTGGTCTTCCCATTGCGCGATAAACAGGCATTGGTCATTCCCGATTCCGCCCCGGCAGCGCTGATGACCACCCCCGCCAATCCGCCCTTCGCTGCAACGGATGCATTTGAAGCCAACAGCAAGCTGGACAGCGACGGCACACTCACCTCGCAGATGAGCATGAGTCTTCGCGGCGACAGCGAGATCATGTATCGCGAAATCTTCCACCAGACTTCACGCACCCAATGGAATGACCTGGCCCAGAACATCTCTCAGAATCTTGGCTTTGGCGGCACCGTCAGCAATATCGATGTCTCCATCCCCGAACATACCATCGAGCCTTTCCATTACTCCTATGACTACACGCGCAAGGAATATTCCGACTGGAGTAACCGCCGTATTTTGCCACTGACGATGCCCGTAGTATTCCCCAGCGCCGATGACGACGACAAACCAGCCGACGAAGTTAACCTGGGTGCTCCGCACGTTGAAACAAGCCATTCCGTGATCGAATTGCCGGCAAATTACACTGCGGTTCTTCCAAAATCGGTGAGATATACCACTGAATTCTCCACGTATCAGACGGACTACAAACTCGACGAGAAAGGCCGCCTCATTACTGATCGTCGTCTGGATGTGCTTCAGCGCAAAGTACCCGTCGCCAAATGGGACGAGTATCAGAAGTTCGTCAAGAATATCCAGGAAGATCAAGGCAAATTCATTCAACTCGCCGCACCTGGAGTAGCCGTCGCAGCGGAAGAAATCAGCAATCCGGACGCCGAGCAATTAGTCCGCGAAGCCTATATCGACATGCAGAGCCATAACTTCGATGGCGCACGTTCTTCCTTGGATCAGGCCGAGAAGCTCAATCCTCATCAGCTTGGCCTGTGGGCGGCTTACGGCGCATTAAGCATGCGCAACAATAACATCGACGAGAGCCTCGCCGATTTCAAGAAAGAAGTCTCTCTACATCCAGGCAACCCGGCAGTCTATCGCGCTCTGGCTGGCGTTCAGATGACCTTCAAAAAATATGACGACGCCGAATCGACGCTTCGTTCGCTGCTGAAGGTCGCGCCAAACGATGCCGCGACCGAATTGCAACTCGGTTCGCTCCTTATGCAGCAGAAAAAATATGAGGACGCTGCCAGTTTGCTAACTGCTGCGCAGAAGGCCTCGCCCGACAATAAAAATCTCGCCATTCAGGCTGGACGCGCTCAGATTTTCAGCGGGAAAAAGGCCGATGGCGAAGCCACGCTCCGTGCCTCGCTCGACGGCGCTACTGATCCTGAAATTTTGAATGATGCTGCTTACGAACTCGCAGATTCGAGCCTCGATCTTGATCTCGCCGAGGCAAGCTGCAAAAAAGCTCTTGAGTTGCTCGATAAAGAAGCCTCGCAGTTCACTCTTGCCAATCTCAGCAATTCCGATCTGCGACGGTTACAGCTACTCACCGCAACATGGGACACCATGGGCTGGATCTATTTTCGGAAGGGTGACCTTCCCATCGCAGAAAGTTACATTCGTGCAGCATGGTTTGAAGACCAGCGTACCGAGGTCGGGGATCATCTGGGCCAGATCTACGAGAAGGAAGGCAAGAAACAGGAAGCAGTAAATATCTATGCCTTGGCTGAGGCGTCGAGCCGCACATCGCCGGACCCCGAAGGCCGGAATGACATGGAAAAACGCCTTGCCGCATTAAAAGGTCAGGGCATCCGAGTGTCTTACTCCGACCCCGGTGCGGAACTGGGCCAGCAGCGTTCGGCCTACATTCCGCAACTCACAAAGAAGTACGCGTCCGCGGAATTCTTTGTAGAGCTCTCCCCGGAAAAAATCGAAAACGTGGCATACATTCGTGGTGACAACTCGCTGAAAACCGCGGAAGAGTCTTTGCGGAAAGCTGAATTGAATGTCCCGTTCCCAAAAGATTCCCAGGCGAAATTGATACGCCGGGGCATCCTGGTTTGCTCGGAAGACGGGCAGAAATGTCAGTTCGCGATGCTTCTCCCGCAATCCACTACCACGAACTAACCCTTCGACGTAGCCTCGTCCGCATAGAATGCCGCAATCTCGTCAGCGTACTTTTGATTGATGATGCGGCGTTTCAGCTTCAGGCTCGGCGTCAGCTCACCGTCGGCAAGCGACCACTCCTCCGGCACTACACGGAAGCGTTTGATCGTCTCAAACTGCGCCAACCCTCCATTTACCTCCTCCACAATCGACTGATACTGGGCTACGACCTTCGCATCCGCCACCAGCTCACGCCGCGTCGGTGCGCTGACTCCCTGTTGCTTCGCCCACTCTTCCAGTGCCACAAAATTTGGAGAGATCAGCGCGCTCAAAAACTTGTGCTTATCGCCGACTACTGCCGCCTGTCCGACAAACAAAAACGCTTTGAGCTTATTCTCAATCGGCTGCGGAGCTACGAGCTTCCCGCCTGAAGTCTTCAGCAGTTCCTTCTTGCGATCAGTGATGTAGAGAAAGCCATCGTCATCGATGCGCCCGATGTCTCCGGTGCGAAACCAATGCTCCGCGTCGAACGTCTCAGCCGTCTCGCCCGGTTTATGCCAGTAGCCGGGAAACACATTCGGCCCGCGCACCAGCAACTCGCCGTCTTCGGCAATGCGGCACTCCACATTCGGCAGCGGCCTGCCCACCGATCCAATGCGATACGCAGCCGTTGTGTTAATGGCCAGCACCGGCGATGTCTCCGTCAGCCCATAGCCTTCGAGGATGCGAATGCCCATCCCGGCAAACCAGCTCGCCGTATCCATGCCCAGCGGAGCGCCGCCCGCAATGTAGTAGCGCACGCGCCCGCCAAAGCCCTGCTGAATTTTGCTGAAGACCAGCTTGTTCGCCAGCTTCCAGCCCAACCCTGTCGGCGCGTTTCCCTGCAGAATATCTTCGCGATACTTCTGTCCTGTCTTCACCGCCCATCCAAAGATGCGCTTCTTTGCGCCCGATAAGGATGCCTGCCGCTCGGCCTCCTGCCGTACCTTCTCAAAGACACGCGGCACGGCCACCAACACTGTCGGCCGAATTTCCTTGAGCGCAGCCGGCAGCTTCTCGAAGCCGGGACAATAGGCCACCGTCGCCTGCTTTGTGTAGATCGCGTAGTCAAGGTGCCGTGCCGTGATGTGCGAGAGCGGTAAAAACGAGATACAAGCATCCTGCTGCGCGATATCAAACCCGGCCAGCGAGTAATTCACGTTGGAGGCAATGTTTCCATGCGTCAGCATCACGCCCTTTGGCTCACCCGTTGTACCCGACGTGTAAATCAGCGTCGCCAGGTCACTGGGCGCAACATCATACGCGGCGCGGTCAAACGCTGCATCGCGCTCTGTGCCACGGATGTCTGCATCCTTCAGCAGCGACGATAGCAGCACAGCATCGGCCACGCCTTCATCATCCATCAGAACAATTTTCTCGATCGCCGTCTGGCTCCGTACTGCAGCCACCTTGTCATATTGCTGTCGCGACGAAACCACGGCCACACGCGCGCCGGAATCGGCTAGCAGCACACCGATCTGCTCAGCCGTCAGCGTCGGATAGATCGGCACATCTACCGCGCCTATTGCCAGCGCGGCAAAATCGGCCACAGCCCACTCCCAGCGATTCTCCCCCAGAATCGCAATGCGGTCGCCCTTCTGGATTCCCCATCCAGTCAGCGCTTCAGCAAAGGCGCGCACGCGTTGATACATCTGCATACCGGAAAATGCCTGCCACTTCCCCGCCGCATCCATGTACAACACAGCGCGTGGCTGCGAGCTTGTCGCTACCAGAAAGAAAATGTCATTGATCGTCTTGAGCTGAAGCATGCGGTGTGATTTGGACTCCCCGGCCAATTCATCAATCTATCCGAGCGGCAACCGATTGCCAAGCAGGCAGAAAACATTGCTTGCATTTCCTCAGTGCTTCCCGCACTCTATTACACAACTTTCCTTAGAGGGGCCCGATGAAACAGCTTCTAGCGACGACCAACGATACAACGCTTGGCATCTGTCGTCTGGTTTTGGGACTCGTATTTTTTATGCATGGCGCTCAATTAGCACTTGGCTGGTTCGGCGGCTACGGTTTCGCGGCAACCCTGCACTTCTTCACCACGCAACTTGGCATCCCCGCCGTCTTCGCCGCGCTTGCTGTCCTCGCGCAGTTTCTTGGCGGACTCGGCCTCATCGTTGGACTGCTGAGCCGTATCGCCGCCTTTGGCATCGCAGCTGTCATGCTTTACGCCGTCATCAAGATTCATCTTGCGATGGGATTTTTCATGAACTGGTCTGGCACGCAGAAAGGCGAAGGCTATGAATACCATCTGCTCACCCTCGCGCTGTGCCTGCTCATTATGGTAAAGGGCTCGGGTGCTTTGTCGATCGACGGCGTATTGAGCAAGACCTAAGCTTTAAAAGTTGTGCGACCGATGACGTGCAAGAGCTGCGAGCAGTATTGTCTCTGATCACTCCGCTACCAACGGAAAGTCGACTTGATTTCTATAGCGATCAAGAGAATATCGTATAAAATCATCGTATGGCATCGATGCTCACCCCGCGGGAAACCGCACTGCGCCTCGGCATTTCCTACCCTACGGTCAAGCAGTGGCTCTATCAGGGCAAACTCAAGGCGGTGAAAACACCGGGCGGACATTACCGTATCCCTGAATCCGAATTAGACGGCCTGCTGCATAAGGCCAAGCAGCCGGAGACTCCGAAGCGCCAAATGATGCGCACCTTGAGCGGACGCAATCAGCTGGTGGGACGCATTGTTGAAATCAAAATG
>Ga0210389_10003156_pt1 | contig 12864 bp, 10 predicted proteins | sample IncBWH28OmetaG_FD_160127 | JGI IMG/M metagenome (GOLD analysis project Ga0210389, IMG submission 160127) | Forest soil microbial communities from Barre Woods Harvard Forest LTER site, Petersham, Massachusetts, United States - Inc-BW-H-28-O ...
GCTGCAAGAACCCGTTCCAGCAGGTCATCAAGGACGCGAACGTCAAGGTGGCGGACATCGACCACGTCGTGCTCGTCGGCGGCTCCACCCGGATGCCCGCCGTCGTGGACCTGGTCAAGTCGCTGACCGGCGGCAAGGAGCCCAACAAGGGCGTCAACCCGGACGAGGTCGTCGCCGTCGGCGCCTGCCTGCAGGCCGGGGTGCTCAGGGGCGAGGTCAAGGACATCCTGCTCCTCGACGTGACCCCGCTGTCGCTGGGCATCGAGACCAAGGGCGGCATCTTCACCAAGCTCATCGAGCGCAACACCACGATCCCGACCAAGAAGTCGGAGATCTTCACCACCGCCGACGACAACCAGCCGTCGGTGCAGATCCAGGTGTACCAGGGCGAGCGCGAGATCGCCGCGTACAACAAGAAGCTCGGCATGTTCGACCTGACCGGCATCGCGCCGGCGCCGCGGGGCATCCCGCAGATCGAGGTCAGCTTCGACATCGACGCCAACGGCATCGTGAACGTGTCCGCCAAGGACCTGGGCACGGGCAAGCAGCAGTCGGTGCAGATCACCGGCGGCTCGGCGCTGAGCAAGGACGACATCGACAAGATGGTCCGCGACGCCGAGTCCTACGCCGAGGAGGACCGCAAGCGCCGCGAGGAGGCCGAGGTCCGCAACACCGCCGACACGCTGGTCTACAGCACGGAGAAGTTCCTCGCGGAGAACGACGACAAGATCCCGGCGGACATCAAGTCCGAGGTCCAGACCGCGATCGCCGACCTCAAGAAGGCGATCGAGGGCGGCGACGTCGACACGATCAAGACCGCGAGCGAGCACGCGGCGCAGGTCAGCCAGAAGATGGGGACCGCGATCTACCAGGCCGCGCAGGCCGCCCAGCAGGCCGAGGGCGGCGCGAGTGCCGCCGACTCGGCGACGGACTCCTCGTCCGATGACAACGTCGTGGACGCCGAGATCGTCGATGAAGGCGAAGGCGGAGCCGCCTGATGACAGCACCTGACGAGACGGGCAGTGGCCCGGTCATCCGCGACAACCGGCGGATTGACCCGGAGTCCGGCCAGCCGAGAAGGGGCAGGCATGCGGCAAGCTCGCCGGCTGGCACCACTGGTGCCGGCCGGCCGGGCCCGGCCGGGCCCGGGCCCGGCCGGCACGGCAAGGGCGGCGGCAACGCGCCTGGCGCCGAGCCGGATGACGACGTGTCCGCGCCGGCCGAGGCCGGCGGCACCGTAACCGGTGACGCCAAGCCTCGCGGTGCGGGCAGCGACGGCGACGCAGCGGCCCTGCGCACGCAGCTCGCGGAGCGCACGGCTGACCTGCAGCGGTTGCAGGCCGAGTACGCCAACTACCGCAAGCGCGTCGACCGCGACCGGGCAACCGTCCGCGAGTACGCGGTGTCCGGCGTGCTGACCGAGCTGCTGCCGACGCTCGACGCGATCGGCATCGCCCGGGACCACGGCGAGCTGTCCGGCGGATTCAAGTCGGTAGCCGACCAGATCCAGGCGGCCGTGACCAAGCTGGGCTTGGTCACCTACGGCCAGAAGGGCGACGCGTTCGACCCGAAGATCCACGAAGCGCTGACGCACATGTACTCAGCGGACGTGGCGGAGGACACTTGCGTCGAGATCTTTCAGCCGGGTTACAAGGTCGGCGAGCGGATCCTCCGTCCGGCGCGGGTCGCCGTCGCGGAGCCCGCGACGGCGCCGGATGGCGCTAGCAACACGGCCGGGTGGCCGACAGGGGAAGACACAGACTAAGCCCAGCGAGGCCAGATGAGCGCGAAGGACTACCAGAAGGACTACTACAAGACGCTGGGAGTGCCCAAGACCGCGACGACCGCCGAGATCAAGAAGTCTTACCGGGAACTCGCGCGGAAGTACCATCCCGACGCCAACAAGGGGAGCGCAGAAGCGGAGGAGCGCTTCAAGGACATCACCGAGGCGTACAACGTGCTGTCGGATGAGAAGCAGCGCAAGGAGTACGACGAGGCGCGGTCGATGTTCGGCGGGTTCCGGTCACCGGCTGGGGCCCGCGGCCAGGCCGGCGGCTTCGGCACCACCTTCGACCTCGGTGACCTGTTCGGCGGGAGCGCGGGTGACGGCGGCCTCGGCGACGTGCTCGGTGGCATCTTCCGTCGCGGTGGCGGCACCCAGTCCCGGATGCGGCGGGGCGCGGACGTCGAGGCCGAGACGACGCTGTCGTTCAGTGACGCGATCGACGGCGCGACCGTATCGCTGCGGCTGACCAGCGAGGCTGCGTGCAAGGTCTGCAGCGGCACCGGGGCCAAGCCCCCGTCGATGCCGAAGGTGTGCCCGGATTGCCACGGGACCGGCCAGCAGTCGCGGAACCTCGGCGGCTTTGGCCTCGCCGAGCCCTGCAAGACCTGCAAGGGGCGCGGCATGGTGGTGGACGACCCGTGCACCGAGTGCCACGGCAGCGGCCGGGCACCGAGCTCGCGGACGGTCCAGGCACGCATCCCCGCTGGCGTCGCCGATGGCCAGCGGATCCGGGTTCCAGGCCGGGGCGCTCCCGGCGAGAACGGCGGCAAGCCTGGCGACCTGTACGTCCGGGTGAGGGTCAAGCCGCACCCGGTGTTCGGCAGGACGGGCAGCGAGCTCACGGTCAGCGTGCCGGTGACCATCACCGAGCTCGCGCTCGGGGCGGACATCAAGGTTCCTACCCATCGCGGCCCGGCGGTGACCATCCACATCCCGCCAGGCACCCCGAACGGGCGCGTGTTCCGCGTCCCCGGGCGAGGCGTCCGGCGCAAGGACGGCCAGGCGGGCGCGCTCCTCGTCACCGTTGAGGTGGCCGTTCCGCAGGAACTGAACAAGAAGGCCCGCTCCGCGCTCGAGGAGTTGCGCGCGGCAACGGCCGGCGAGGACCCGCGGGAGGAACTGCTCCGGCGGGCGGCGCAGGAATTACAGATGCAGGAAGGAGATGACCCGTGAACCGCCCCTATGACATGTCTGACGACATGCCGGTATACGTCATCTCCGTAGCCGCGGGCCTGTCCGGCATGCACCCGCAGACGCTGCGCGGTTACGAGAGGGTCGGCCTCGTGACGCCATCGCGCAGCGCCGGCGGCGGCCGGCGGTATTCGATGCGCGACATCCTCATGCTGCGCGAGATCCAGCGGCTGTCACAGGAAGAGGGAATCAACCTCAACGGGATCAAGCGCATCCTCGACCTGGAGCGAGAGGTCCAGCAGACGCGCCTGCTGGCCGCCCAACTGCACAGCGACGTGGCGCAACTGCGGGCCGAGCTCGAGTCGACGCGTGCGGTGGCGGCTCGGCTGGCCCACCTGCGCCGTGCTCCAGCCGACCCGGCGGCCGCGCTCGTGCCCGTCCGGACGACGACTACGCACGTCGCGTTCTTGCACGCGGCCGTCCAGGACGCCACGCCCGTCGATGACGCCGGCCCGGCCGCCCCGGAAACAAGTGAATAAGGAACGAGCCCATGGATGACAAGATCACGAGGAAGGGCCGCGAAGCGCTGTCAGCGGCGATCCAGCAGGCCACGACCGACGGCAACCCGCAGGTTGAACCGATCCACCTGCTGGTCGCCCTGCTGAAGCAGCCCGAAGGCATCACCCAGCCACTGCTGGAGGCGGCGGGCGCGGATCTCGACCGCATCGTCACGGAGTCGATGACGCTTCAGGGCAACCTCCCGCAGGCGCGAGGCGCGACTGCGAGCGCCCCGCAAACCTCCCGGCAGCTGCTGGCGGTCATCAACACCGCGGCTGGCCTCGCCAAGGAACTGGGTGACGAGTACATTTCCACCGAGCACCTGCTGGTCGGGCTCGCGACGGGCGGCGGGCCGGTGGCGACGCTCCTGCAGCGGGCGGGTGCGAGCCCGGACGCGTTGACCAGCGCGTTCACCAAGGTGCGCGGCAGCGCCCGGGTCACCAGCGAAGATCCCGAGTCGAACTACCAGGCGCTGGAGAGGTTCGGCGTCGACCTCACCCAGCAGGCCCGCGACGGCAAGCTCGATCCGGTGATCGGCCGGGATGCCGAGATCCGGCGGGTCGTGCAAGTACTGTCCCGGCGCACCAAGAACAACCCGGTGCTGATCGGCGAACCGGGCGTCGGCAAGACCGCCGTCGTCGAGGGCCTAGCCCAGCGGATCGTCGCCGGCGACGTGCCGGAGTCGCTGCGTGGCAAGCGGCTGATAGCCCTCGACCTGAGCAGCATGGTGGCGGGCGCGAAGTACCGCGGCGAGTTCGAGGAACGGCTCAAGTCCGTCCTGGGCGACATCAAGGCCAGCGACGGCCAGGTCATCACGTTCATCGACGAGCTGCACACGGTCGTTGGGGCCGGCGCGGCCGAGGGCGCGATGGACGCGGGCAACATGCTCAAGCCCATGCTCGCCCGCGGCGAGCTGCGCATGGTCGGCGCGACCACGCTGGATGAGTACCGCGAGCGAATCGAGAAGGACCCGGCGCTAGAGCGCCGCTTCCAGCAGGTCCTCGTCGGCGAGCCGAGCGTGGAGGACACCATCGCGATCCTGCGCGGCCTCAAGGGCCGGTACGAGGCGCACCACCAGGTGCAGATCTCGGACGCCGCCCTGGTCGCCGCCGCCACTTTGTCCGACCGGTACATCACGGCGCGGTTCCTGCCCGATAAGGCCATTGACCTTGTCGACGAGGCCGCTTCCCGGCTCCGGATGGAGATCGACTCCTCCCCAGTCGAGATCGACGAACTTCGCCGCATCGTAGACCGGATGAAGATGGAGGAGCTCGCGCTGTCCCGCGAGTCCGACCCGGCGAGCCGGGAGCGCCTGGAGCGGCTGCGCGCCGACCTGGCCGACCGGCAGGAGCAGCTCAACGCGCTGACCGCGCGCTGGGAGCAAGAGAAATCCGGCCTCAACCGGGTCGGTGAGCTCAAGAAGAAGCTGGACGACCTTAAAGGCCAGGCCGAACGGGCGCAGCGCGACGGGGACTACGAGACCGCCTCGCGGCTGCTGTACGGGGAGATCCCCACGCTGGACGCGGAGATCGCCGAGGCGGTGGCCACCGATCGTTCGGACGAGGCCATGGCGTCCGGGGTTCCCACCAACTCGGTGCCCATGGTTAAGGAGGAGGTCGGCCCGGACGACGTCGCGGACGTGGTGTCCGCGTGGACCGGCATCCCCGCTGGGCGGCTCCTGGAGGGCGAGACCGGCAAGCTGCTGCGGATGGAGGCCGAGCTCGGCAGCAGGGTGATCGGGCAGGCCGCAGCGGTGCAGGCGGTGTCCGATGCGGTCCGCCGGGCGCGGGCCGGGGTGGCTGACCCGGACCGGCCGACGGGCTCGTTCCTGTTCCTCGGACCGACCGGGGTGGGCAAGACCGAGCTGGCGAAGGCCCTGGCGGAGTTCTTGTTCGACGACGAGCGGGCGATGATCCGCATCGACATGAGCGAGTACGGCGAGAAGCACTCGGTCGCGCGGCTGGTCGGCGCCCCGCCCGGGTACGTGGGCTACGAGGAAGGTGGCCAGCTCACCGAGTCGGTGCGGCGGCGGCCCTACTGCGTGGTGCTGCTCGATGAGGTGGAGAAGGCCCACCCTGAGGTCTTCGACGTGCTCCTGCAGGTCCTCGACGACGGGCGGCTCACCGACGGGCAGGGGCGGACCGTCGACTTCCGCAACACGATCCTCATCCTGACTTCCAACCTCGGATCGCAGTTCATCGCGGACCCGGCCCTTGATGACCGGGCGAAGCGAGACGCGGTGATGGCGGCGGTGCGCGCGTCGTTCAAGCCGGAGTTCCTCAACCGGCTCGACGACGTGATCATCTTCGACGCGCTGACCACGTCTGAGCTGACGAGGATCGTGGACATCCAGCTCGCCGGGCTTGCCAAGCGGCTGTCTGCGCGGCGGCTCCTGCTGACCGTGACCCCGGCCGCGAAGGAGTGGCTGGCGGTTACCGGGTTCGACCCGGTGTACGGTGCCCGGCCGCTGCGGCGGCTGGTCCAGTCCGCGATCGGCGACAAGCTGGCTAAGGCCCTGCTGTCTGGGACAATCACCGATGGCGACGAGGTCGTCGTCGACCTGGACGAGTCCGCCGACGCCCTGTCGGTGCGCCCGGCGGCTCGAGTCGGGTAAGAACCCGGACATGACGAGGCCCCGCCCGGATCCCGGGCGGGGCCTCGTCGTTCGCGGCGCTAGTGCCGCGAGTTTGAGGAGCTGACCGATTGGGCCATTGCCGCGACCCACCTGGTGTCCCCCGTCGCAAGTCCTCGCTATAAGTTCGCGGTCAGCGTCACCGGCACTTCGCATCGATTCTGCAACCCTTGGCGCGAGTCTCAGGGAACCGGCTAGGTTGTGTGCAACAACCTACAGTGTCCTATCTAGCATCTTGTCGTAGTCGTCCTCGTCAAGGCCGAGATCGACCCGGATCCGGAAGCGCAGCCGGAGCAGGAGTTGCAGTTCGGCGTCGTCATCCCGTTGGATGCAATGCTCCACGCCGATGGTCGCCCACTCCAGCGCGCCCTGCAGGTCGCCGCGCTCCGTCAGGATCTCCGCCAGGATGTCGCACGTCCGCGGGGTCACGCTATCGCGCTCGGCTGCCACGGCGGCCAGCAACTCCGCCGCCTCCCCCTCCCTGCCTAGGTCGAAGAGGGCCCTGGCTAGATAGACCCGCGAATCAGCTGATGTCTGCCCGCCATCATCGATGGCCATCCGGAAGTCGTCTGCCGCGCGCTGCGCGTCGCCGGCCATCATCCACTGCTCGCCCGCGCGCAGGAACGCCTCCGCGCGGTACGCACCGACGGCCTGCCCGGCGAGCTCATCCATGCGGACCGCTGCCCGCGTGTGGTTCCCTGTCCGCGCTGCCTGGAATTCGATCTCATCGAACTCGTCAACGCTCGCCACCTTTACCACCGTACCCACGCGGCCCTTCGCCAATCTCGCCTACACATCGGCTATATCACGGATTCCGATCCGCTGGCTCACCCATTGGTTCACCTGGTCTATCGACGGGCGCGTTCAAGCGCGTCCCAGAACCCCCTGCGCAGCGCGTGCCGGACCTCGTCGTGCAGCAGGTAGTCGATGGGAAGCGCGGAACCCTGCAGGAGCCTGGCCTCCAGGTCAGAGGGCATCCGGGGCTTCCTGGCAAGCACCGCCTCCAGCCACAGTGCCGGCGCGTCACGGGCCACCGTGTTGCCGAACTCCTGGCCTTCCTCGTGAGCCGACTGCACCGCGTCGGCCAGTGAGACCGCGGGCGGCGCAGGAGCCGCGGTGAAGGTCGGCGCCAAGCCGACGGCGGGGACCGGGCTCACCGGAACTGGAGCACCCGCCGCTGGCGGCGCTTGAGGCAGGCCGTTCGCCGGGGAGAACCCACTTGCCGCCGGGGGTAGCCCGTTAGCCGGGGGTAGCCCGTTAGCCGGAGGTTGCCCGTTAGCCGGGGCCAATCCGCTGGCCGGGGCCAGCCCGTTCATCGGGGAATACCCGGTAGCGGCTGGGCCCATGCCTTCTGGGGCAGCCCCTGGAGAACCGGGGACCGGACCGCCGAGACTCGGGGCAAGGCCAGTTGCTCCCGGGACGAACCCGGCGCTACCCGCGCCCGGGTCCGGGAGCGGGCCGACCGTCCCTGGCATCGGGCCGGGGCCGCCCATCGAGTAAGGCTGCCCATACTGGCTGCCCCCCGCATGCGGGCCGCCTGCTTGCGGGCCCCCGGCCGACGGGGCGCCCGGCGGCATCATCTGGGGGACGTTGTAAGGCTGCGAATAGCCGGGCCCGTACCCGCCCGGGCCGCCTGCTCCGGCGGGCAGGGGCTGCGGCAGGCCGAGCGGGGACTGGCCTTGCTGAGGCTGCCCCGGCTGGGCCGGAGGCTGGGAGCCTCCCGCTGGGATGGCACCGGCCGTGGCGCGTGCTGGCAGACGGCGGACCTGGGCTGCGGGCGCGGCAGGCACCGGAAGAAGATCTCCCTGCCCGTAGGCTCCAGCGTCAACCCTGTCGTAGGCCGAGTCGGCCGGCCTTGGGGACGACGCTGCGGCCCGGTCATCCTGAGGCGCGTCCTGGGTGGCCACGAATTCACGTGTCGCCGGCTCGCGGGTCGCCCCTGGGCTGTACCCGGAGAGGTCCTGCGATACATAGGCACGCGAGGCGGCCGCGTCGTAGACCCGGTCATTACCGGGCGCATCCGCAGCGCTCGAGGCCGCCCCTAGGGGGATCCTGGGTGGAGCCGCGACTGGGGCCGGGTACAGGTTCTGGCTCGCGAGGGAGTCCGCGGCTCCCGGCCCGCCAGGACCGCCATCGAGACCTGGACCACCAGCGTAATGGGGACCGCCAACGTAGGTCGGGCCAACGACACCAGGAGCATCGCCCGGCCCAGGCTGGGGCTGGAAGCCCTGCGGACCTGGCTGCCCGGCCCGCGGGAGCAGCCCGGCCGGCATCGCGTATTCCTGCCGTGGGGGTGGCCCGGCAGGAATCGCTCCCATTCCCGGGAGTGAGGCCATCGGCGCGGCCGGCTGTGGCTGCTGGTACAGCGCGGCCGGGTCCAGCGTCCTGCGCTGCATGTCCTCATACGGCGGCTGAGCACCCGACGCCGGGGCCTCTGGCCAGCTTCCCGCCTCGGCTCCCGAAGTCCCTGACGGCACTGAAGGCAGGGACCCCAAAGGCAGGGGCCCTGAAGCCTCCGGCGGCACCGAAGTCCCCGACGGCACTGAAGGCAGGGGCCCTGAGGCCCTCGCGGCCAAGGCTGCCGCGGGAAGTTCCTCCCGGGCCGGCCCCTGATATCCGTTGCCCCCAGACGCCGGGGTGAACGACGGCATCGCCCGCCCGCCAGCCGGGAAGCCATCGGCCGACGACTCGCCGGCCGAAAATCCACCAGCCGAAGAACCGGAAGAACCAGGAGCCGGGAAGCCGCCGCTCGGCAGGCCCCCGTGGCCATTCGCCGCGACTGGGCGCACCAGCTCCAGTGGGCCGCTTTCCCGCGCGGCCGCCCCAAGTGGCTCGGCCGCAGGCAGTGCCCCCGAACCCAGCGCCGCCGGACCCAGGGCCCTCGGCCCCGGCAAGGCAGCTGGCGCGGCCGACTCGGCCGGCTCGGCACCCGAGATCAAGTCAACGTACGGGCGCAGGTCCGACGCGGTGATCTCGACGATGTCGTCGCACTCCTGGCGCAGCGCCCGGGAGATCGTCCAGTTGCCGTCGGACGTGATGTGCAGCATGGTGACTCGCATGCCGAGGTCCTGAACGTCCGCGATGACGCTCGCGAGGTCCTCCTCGGCGCTGACCACCATCGCGTCGCTAACTGCCTTGTTCCTGGCCAGCGTCGCGAGGTCACGGTGGATCTCGCTCTCGACGCCCTCCCGGCGGCCCGGGCGCATCTTCGCCAGCCGCAGCTTCACGCCGGGCAGGTCCGCAAGCGCGTCGTGATCCGCGCCACGCCGCCCCTCGACGGTCGCCTCGTACCAGTAGCACCGAAGCAGCGGGAGACCCGAGCGCTCGGCCGCCAGCCCGGCCAAGAACTGCAGAAGCCCCGCATAGTCCCAAGAAACTGATTCACGGCGCCGGGTCCCGTGTACCGCCATGGCGCCGTCAGCCAGGACATAACCAGCGTCCACGAACAGCGCGCTGCGATCCACGCGACAACACCGTCCCTTCCCCTCGATGAGAGAACAACCCTGATGAGAGGCCACCCAGAACCAGTGGCCGATCGTCCTCCGCCCTCCTAGGGTAGTGAAGCCGGGCACCCGCGTATGCCGCTTCCGCGCATTCAGGGCGGACCTCTATATGCTGGTGGACCGTGAATGACCGTGACCTGCTGCTTGCCGGGATCAAGGAAAAAGCCGTCCTGCACGGGGACTTCGTGCTCTCCTCGGGCCAGCGCGCGGCCGCCTACGTCGACCTTCGCCGCGTTCTCATGGACGGCCGGCTAGCGCCGATAGCCGGACGGGCGCTGCTCGACGCGACCGCCGACCTGTCCTACGAGGCGGTCGGCGGCCTCACGCTCGGTGCCGACCCGGTCGCGTACGCGATGATGGCCGCCGCCGGGAACCGCGGCACGCCCATCGACTCGTTCGTCGTGCGGAAGGCCGAGAAGGCCCACGGCACGGGCCGCCGCATCGAAGGCCCGGAGGTAGCCGGAAGGCGGGTCCTCGCCGTCGAGGACACCTCAACGACTGGCGAGTCGGTGCTGGCCGCCGTGGACGCACTGCGGGAGGCCGGGGCCGAGGTAGTCGGGGTCGCGGTCCTCATGGAGCGCGGCGCCCGGCCGAAGATCGAGGAGCGCGGCCTGCCCTACCGCGCCGTCTTCGAGCTCGCCGACCTCGGCCTCTAGCCGATCGCGTAGCCCTGGCCGATCGCGAAGCCCTCGCCGATCGCGAAATTTTGCTGATCGCGGAGCTCGCCACGCCTCAAATCACGCTCGTCACCGCTAGCACGGCGATGACTACCAGCGCCACGGCGACGAGCGCGATGATCGTATAAGCGACCCGACCGTTCCCGGTCGGATCGGACTTGTGGCGTCCCCCCATGCTTTGAAGGGTAAGCGTTTTCCTTCCGGAACTCACGCAGTCGGTGGATGACAACCACGATGAGCGCAATCACGATGAGGCCGACGAGGACGTAGCTGGCATCGCTGAACGCCTTGTTGAACTTCGTCCACTCGCCGCCCAGCGAGTACCCGATGCTGGACAGCGCGATGACGTATACCAGCGTCCCGATCAGGTTGAGCACACCGAAGCGGGCCGCCGGGACCTCCACGATTCCGGCCACGATTGAGGCGAAGGCCCGGACGAAGGGAAGCATCCGGGCGACTGGCAGCGCCCACACGCCGCGCCCGACCAGGAACCGCTCGGCGCGGTCCACGTCGCCCTGCGTCACGAGCACGTACCGGCCCCACCGGTGCACGAGCGGCCGTCCGCCGGCCCGGCCCACGCCGTAGGCGATGAACGAGCCCACCATCTCGGCCAGGGTTCCCAGGACGATCACCAGCACGAGGCTGGGATGCTGCTGCGTGGCCGCGCCCAAGGCCCCGGACGCGACCGCGCCGCCGAGCAGGAACGTGAGCTCGGAGGAGATTGGGATGCACATGGCCTCAAGCACGCCGAACAAGATGATGGCGTAGATGGCATGTGACTCAAGGAAACCCTGCATGGGCACCTTTCTACAGCATCGTAGAGGGTTCCCGGCACGCCTTCGGCTCAGAATCGGCTATGCCCCAGGCTCCACCTGCACAACCGTCGCCACCACCAACCCGCGAACCTGGACACGATCCAACAGTCCCCCGCCCACCTGTCTCCGTCGGCAGCGACCACTGATAATGGAAGCCAGCGAACGAACGAGCGATTCAGAGGGATACAGGAGCCATCGCCATGCCCATCGCCACCCCAGAGATCTACGCGCAGATGCTGGACCGCGCCAAGCAGCAGGGCTTTGCCTACCCGGCGGTCAACGTGACGTCGACCCAGACGCTGAACGCCGCCCTCAAGGGCTTCGCCGACGCAGAGAGTGACGGCATCATCCAGGTCTCCACCGGCGGGGCCGAGTACCTGGCCGGCCAGGGCGTCAAGGACATGGTCACCGGCGCGTCCGCGCTGGCGGAGTTCGCCCGCGTCGTGGCCGCGAAGTACCCCGTTCACGTCGCGCTGCACACCGACCACTGCCCGAAGGACAAGCTCGACGGGTACATGCGCCCGCTGGTCGAGATCTCCGCCCAGCGCGTCGCCCAGGGCCAGGACCCGCTGTTCCAGTCCCATATGTGGGACGGCTCGGCGGTCCCGCTGAGCGAGAACCTGGACATCGCCCAGGAGCTCCTCGACAAGTGCGCCAAGGCCAAGATCGTCATGGAGATGGAGATCGGCGTCGTCGGCGGCGAGGAGGACGGCGTCGTCGGCGAGATCAACGAGAAGCTCTACACCACGCCAGAGGACGCCCTCGCAACGGCGGAGGCCCTCGGCCTCGGCGAGCGCGGCCGGTACATCCTGGCCGCGACCTTCGGCAACGTGCACGGCGTCTACAAGCCGGGCCACGTCAAGCTCCGCCCCAGCGTCCTGAAGGACATCCAGGACGCGGTCGGCGCGAAGTACGGCAAGGACAAGCCGTTCGACCTGGTCTTCCACGGCGGCTCCGGGTCCGCGCTGGAGGAGATCCGCGAGGCCATCGGCTACGGCGTGGTCAAGATGAACGTCGACACCGACATGCAGTACGCCTTCACCCGCCCGGTCGCCGGCCACATGTTCGCCAACTACGACGGCGTGCTGAAGGTTGACGGCGAGGTGGGCAGCAAGAAGGCCTACGACCCGCGCACCTGGGGCAAGGCCGCCGAGGCGGCCATGGCCGCCCGCGTCGTGCACGCCTGCGAGGACCTTCTATCGGCGGGCACGAAGCTCTCGTAAGACCCCGGCACTGAACGACTCCGACACCCGGTCCCTCCCCGCCCTAGATCGCACCGAGCGGCGAGGGAGGGCGCGGGTGCGGCGAGTCCGCGCGGTTTACGCGCCCTTGAGCACCGCGACGGCCTCGGCGCTGCTGTCGTTCAGGAATGTCCAGCACCGGTCCGCCTCGTCGGTCTCGCCGATCGCCTCAGCGGCGCGGGCGAGGGCGGCGAGGCAGCGCAGGAAACCCCGGTTGGGCTCGTGCGACCAGGGGACGGGGCCATGTCCCTTCCAGCCGTTGCGGCGCAGTGCGTCCAGCCCCCGGTGGTAGCCAGTCCGAGCGTACGCATAGGCCTCCACCGGCTGGCCCCGGGACAGCGCGTCCTCCGCGAGGATCCCCCAGGCCAGCGAGAACGCCGGGTACCTCGCGGCGACCTCGACGGCTGGCGTCCCGGCAGACACAAGCGTGCTCGCCTCCGGCGTGTCGGGCAGCCGCGTCGCGGGCGGCTCGCCCAGCAAGTTCACAGATGAGCTCATGCTGTGCCTCCCACTCGCTTCGA
>Ga0210389_10003158_pt1 | contig 12861 bp, 6 predicted proteins | sample IncBWH28OmetaG_FD_160127 | JGI IMG/M metagenome (GOLD analysis project Ga0210389, IMG submission 160127) | Forest soil microbial communities from Barre Woods Harvard Forest LTER site, Petersham, Massachusetts, United States - Inc-BW-H-28-O ...
ATTTGATCAAGGCGCGCGCCGCTAATCCGGACGTGATGATCCTGCTGGTGCAGGGCTCCGACATGATCAACTGTTTGAAGCAGATCGTGCAGTTCGGCCTCGACAAGCAGATCCACGTGGCGGGCACGCAACAGGAGCTGGAATCGCTTGCCGGGCTTCCGCCGGAGGCGCGCATCGGCATCTGGATGTTTGAATGGTATTGGAAACAGCCGGGCGTCCCCGGCGTGGACAAGTTCGTTGCCGATATCCGCAAGGTCAACAAGGGAAATGTACCGACCGCCCGGCATTGGTTCGGTTATGTTTCGGCAATGAGTTTTGCGCTGGTGGCAAATCGGGAAAAGGTCCTCGACGCAGTCAAGCTCGCAGCCGCGCTTGAGGATTTCGAGTTGCCCGACGACGTCAAGCTGCAACCCAACAAGGTCTATTATCGCAAGGGTGACCATCAGCTGATGACGTCGGCCTTCGTCGGCGAGGCGCAAGGCAAGGGCAAGGACGATCCTGAAGACCTCTACCGCGTCGATGAAGTCGTGCCCGGCGACAAAACGGCTCCGGCCGTGAGCGAAACCGGCTGCACTGTGCAGTGGCCCTCATAACATTGTGGCAACCTGCCGTGGGACCCGGGAGATCGCATCTCCCGGGAGGGGTGCAAGGGGATATCATCGACTATGACGCAGCTGCTTTTGTTCAACGTCACCAACGGACTCATCATTGGTGCCTTTTATGTATTGATGGCTCTTGGTCTGTCGCTCATCCTCAACCTGAGTAACGTCATCAACTTCGCCCATGGCGGATTTCTGGTCATCGGCGGCTATATCGCCTACACCATCACGCCCTATATCGGCTTCTGGGGCGCGCTGCTGGTGGCCCCTCCGCTGACCGCGATCCTCGGGCTCATCATTGAACGCGTTTTGATCCGCCCGCTTTACGGGCGAGACCCTCTTTATAGTCTGCTGCTGACCTTCGGCCTTGCGTTCATCATCGAGGACGGCACGCGTTTCATCTGGGGACCGCAGGGCAAGCCGGTTACGATTCCGCCGTTTCTGGCGCAGCCGCTGAGCAACGACTTGTTCTTCATCACCGGCTATCGCCTTTTCATGGTGGTCGTGGTGATGGTCGCCGTTGCGCTTCTCTTTCTGCTTCTCCGCTACACCCGCCTCGGCGTGCGAATCCGCGCCGGCACGCTCGACCTCGAGACGGTCGCCGCCCTCGGCATCAACGTGCAGATGCTGCGTTCGCTCAACTTCGCCGTCGGAATCTTTCTTGCAGGCCTAAGCGGCGTGCTCGCCGCCGGTCAATTGGGCCTTGAACCGACGATGGGCACTGGACTCCTGATGCCAAGCTTCATCGCCATCATTGTAGGCGGCATCGGCAGCCTGCCAGGCACGCTGGCGGGAGGCCTGTTGATCGGGGTGGCCTCCGGCCTGACCGCGGTATTCTATCCGGCCGCGAGCGAGGCGGTCATTTACCTCTTGATGGCCGTCGTGCTCCTGCTGCGCCCGCGCGGACTGTTCGGCGAAGAAGGAATGATGACTTGAGTGCCGAACAAGCCCGCAAGCTCATCGTCCTCGCGGCGATCTGGGCATTGTTGATCTTCGCTCCCTATTGGATGGCGCCGCTCGGCGGATATACCGCGCTGGCGACCCGCGTGCTGGTGCTTGGCCTTGCGGCCATGTCGGTGAATTTCCTTCTTGGATTTACCGGCGTGCTGTCGTTCGGTCATGCCGCCTATTTCGGACTCGGGGCCTATGGCACCGGGCTCGCCCTGAAATTTCTGGCGCCGAGCACCCCGCTCGCGCTCGTGCTTGGCACGCTGCTCGGCGGCGTTTGCGGCGCCATTCTCGGCACGCTGATCGTGCGGCGGCGCGGCGTCTACTTCGCGATGGTAACCATCGCCTTCGGCCAGGTGTTCTACTACATCGCTTTTCAATGGAGCTCCCTGACCGGCGGCGACGACGGGCTTCGCGGATTCTCGCGTCAGCCAATCGATTTCGGCCTGTTCAAGCTCGACATCCTGTCAAACGCCAACACCTTCTACTACTTCGCGCTATTCTGTTTTGCGCTTGCCGTCGGCGCGATGGGTTTCATCCTGCGATCACCGTTCGGCCGGACCATGATAGCGATCCGGGAAAACGAACGCCGCGCACGCTTCCTCGGCATCCCCGTCGAGCGGCACATCTGGATTGCGTTCACGATGTCCTGCTTCTTCATGGGGTTTGCCGGCGCGCTCTACGCGCTCGTCAACAACTTCGCCGACCCGCGGGGCCTGCACTACAGCCAGTCCGGCGATTTCGTCATGATGGCGGTGATGGGCGGGATGCGCAGCTTCTGGGGCCCACTGCTCGGCGCCGCCGTATTTGTGGTACTGCAGGACTATCTCTCCAGCGTCACCGTCAACTGGATGTCGTTTGTGGGCCTGCTTTTTGTCCTGGTCGTCCTGTTCTTCCCGCGCGGATTATTGGGCTTCCTGCAGCGGAGCAAGGCATGAACGTTCTCGAAATCAGCGGCCTCACCAAACGGTTCGGAAACCTGGTCGCCGTGCGCGATGTTTCGCTCACGGTGGCGAAGGGCGAGATGTGCGCGATCATCGGGCCGAACGGCGCCGGCAAAACCACCTTCTTCAATCTGATCAGCGGATTTTTTCCGCCGACCGCCGGCAGCATCGTGTTTGACGGCCGCGACATCACGCGCCTTTCAACGCATGAGCGCGTCACACGGGGAATGGCACGCACTTTCCAGATTACGGAAATTTTCCCCGAGTTGACCGTATTCGAAAACGTCCGGATTGCCGCCGAGGTCGCCGGCGGATATCGCTTGCGGCCGTGGATCAGCCGCTCGGAAAGCGCTGGCCTGCATCAGAACGTCGAGGAGACGCTCAAACTGGTATCGCTCGAAGGCAAAGCCGGCCGGCTGGTAGGCGAACTCGCCCATGGCGACCAGCGTGCCGCCGAGATCGCCATGGCGTTGGCGCTCAAGCCGCATCTTCTTCTGCTCGACGAGCCCACCGCGGGTATGGGCGACCAGGAAACCTTCCAGATCACGCAATTGATCCGCCGCCTCCATCGCGACAGCAACTACACCATCGTGCTGATCGAGCATGACATGCGGGTGGTGTTTCACCTGGCCGACCGTATCTGCGTGCTCGATCAGGGCCGGATGCTGGCGCAGGGCACTCCGCAGGAAATTGCCGCCAACGAAACTGTTCAAGCCGCCTATTTGGGCCATGCCGCATGACCGATGCTCTTAAGGCCGAAAGCCTTCATACCTATTACGGCAAGAGCCATATCCTGCACGGCGTCAGCCTGACCGCGGCCGAAGGCAAAATCACCGCCCTGCTTGGACGCAACGGCGCCGGCAAGACCACCACACTGCGAAGCTTGATGGGCCTGACGCCGGCGCGCGAGGGCAGGATCGCGGTATTCGGCCAGGACACCACGCACTGGCCGACCTTTCGCATCGCGGCGGAGGGCGTCGGCTACGTGCCGGAGGGCCGGCGGATTTTTGCAAACCTCAGTGTCGAGGAAAATCTCAAGGTGCCGCTGGAGCGCAGCGGCCCGTGGACCATTGCGCGGATCTATCAGTTGTTCCCCCGTCTGGAGGAGCGCAAATCGAATCGCGGCCGCCAGCTTTCCGGCGGCGAGCAGGAGATGTTGTCGATTGCCCGGGCACTCCTGTTGAATCCGAAATTGCTCATTCTCGACGAGCCATCGCAGGGCCTCGCACCGCTGATCGTGCGTGAGGTATTCCGCATCGTCCAGCAAATGAAGGACGAAGGCATCTCGGTTCTGCTGGTGGAACAGAATGCGCGGATGAGCCTGGAAATTGCCGACGACGCCTATGTGCTGGATGACGGAATCGTCGTCTATTCAGGATCGGCCGCCGAACTTGCCGCCGACGATGCGCGCGTCCGCGCGCTGGCAGGCGCCAGCGCCGAAGAGTGGACGCTGACGTGAGGCCTCAGGAATCGGCCTTTCGCCGGTTTCGCTTTGCCCTTACAATCGGCGCCGCGCCAAGAGTTTGACGCTCTCAACTATCCATCGAACGCGGTTTTCCCGGTGAAGATGCGGGCCAGCAACCTCAAGATCGGAACCACGACGCTCGCGATCTTGGCGGTTGCGTTCTTTGGCCTTCTGGGCTGGCGAAAGATTCACCACATTTCTCAGGAGAGCCCGCTGCGTATCGTTTTCGAGGGCGGCTCCGCCAGCGGCCTGCGCAGGGGTGGCAATGTGAACTTCGACGGCGTCCAGGTCGGAGAAATCGTCTCGCTCAAACTCGACAATCCGCGCAAGGTCGTCGCCTTTGTCAGGGTCGACAAGGCTGCCCCGATCCGCAAGGACACCGTCGTGGGACTGGAGTTTCAGGGGCTGACGGGCGTGGCGGCTATATCGCTAACGGGCGGCGATTCTTCTGCACCACCCGTCCCCATCGATACCGACGGCGTGCCGACGCTGACTGCCGACCTGAGCGAAATCGAGTCGCTCCGCGATACCCTGCATAATGTCGACCGGGTCCTCGTCGGCAACCAGTCGACGATCAGGGACGGACTATTGAGTTTCGAGACCTATACGGCTTCGCTGGCCGGCAGGGGCGACGCGATCGAAAAGGCCATCGCCAAGGCGAATGATGCCTTCGCCGGCTTCGACACCGCGATTTCGAGGATCGACAATCTCCTGCCCGGTTTTTCGGATGGGAAGGCCGACGAGCTGTTTGAGAAAATGAGAGACATCCGCGCATTTGCAGAGACCTTCAACAAGAAGTCCGGCATCGTGATCGACGAGGCGCGCCATACGCTTCTCGATATCAGCCAGGCTGCGGTCAAGGTGACCCGCAAATTCGACCCGTCAGCTGGCGATGCGGACAATCCGGCGCTGCCGAGACGCCCCAGGCGCTAGTGGCCCGAGCGCCTCACAGCCTATCGGTGACAGCCCGGGTCCCAGCCTGGAACCCTTCTTTACCCTGGATCTACCGAGCTTAAAAAAATAGTGATTGGAGTCCGGAACAATTTACCGGCTGCCGAATTGATTTCCTTGGCTCAAATCTTCCCGCCTATCATATTGTAATATCTATTGAATTTCGCCTGCCTCGCAACCAATTTCGCTTGCCTCACAACCATTGGCGCGGTCTTATTGCACGAAAAATGACTCGCAAGCGCTCAAGCTGCGGCGCGTTCTCGGCTTTTGAGGGGAATTTTATGAGTGAACTCGACTCTGTCGATCCGTCTGCCCGCCGCCGCGCCAAAGTCAAATCCTACGCCAACGGCAAGCCGGAGCCCTCGCAGGAATTGCTGCAGGCATTGCAAGCGATGCGCAGCGGTGACTTTTCGGTACGGATGACCGGCGATCATCTCGGCATCGACGGCAAGATCGCCGACACATTCAATGAAATCGTTGCGGCCAATCAGCGGATGGCACAGCAGCTCGAGCGTGTCGGCCAAGTCGTCGGCCGCGAAGGAAAGACGCGCCAGCGCGTCAAGTTCGGCCTCGCCAGCGGTTCATGGGCCGACATGGAAGGCTCTGTCAACACGTTGATCGACGATCTGCTTTGGCCGACGCGCGAGGTGACGCGCGCGGTTGCCGCGGTGGCGCAAGGCGATCTCTTGCAAACCGTCAAGCTCGACGTCGACGGCCGTCCTCTCGGCGGTGAATTCCTGCAGTCGGCCACGATCGTCAACACGATGATCAAGCAGCTTTCGGTGTTCACCTCCGAAGTGACGCGCGTGGCGCGCGAGGTCGGTACCGAAGGCAAGCTCGGCGGTCAGGCGCAAGTCCCCGAGGTGACCGGCGTCTGGAAAGACCTGACCGAGAGCGTCAACTCGATGGCCAACAACTTGACCGGCCAGGTTCGCAATATCGCCGAGGTCACGATCGCGGTCGCCAACGGCGACTTGTCGAAGAAGATTACCGTCGACGTCCGCGGCGAAATCCTGCAGCTGAAGGAAGCCATCAATACCATGGTGGACCAGCTTCGCTCGTTCGCCTCCGAAGTCACCCGCGTGGCGCGCGAAGTCGGCACCGACGGCAAGCTCGGCGGTCAGGCGATCGTCCCCGGCGTTGCCGGAACCTGGAAGGATTTGACCGACTCCGTGAACGCGATGTGCGGCAACCTCACCGCGCAGGTCCGCAACATCGCCAACGTCACCACGGCGGTCGCGCGCGGCGACTTGTCGCGCAAGATCACGGTGGACGTACGCGGCGAGATTCTCGAGCTCAAGGACACCATCAACACGATGGTTGACCAGCTCAACTCGTTCGCTTCCGAAGTGACCCGCGTCGCGCGCGAGGTCGGCACCGAAGGCAAGCTCGGCGGACAGGCGCAGGTGCCCGGCGTCGCCGGCACATGGAAAGACCTCACCGACAACGTCAACTTCATGGCCTCCAACCTCACCGCGCAGGTCCGCAACATCGCCGACGTTGCGACCGCCATCGCCGGTGGCGACTTGTCGAAAAAGATCACGGTGAACGTGTCGGGCGAAATCCTTCAGCTGAAGGAAACGCTCAATACCATGGTCGACCAGCTCAATGCCTTTGCCGGCGAAGTCACACGCGTCGCGCGCGAGGTCGGCACCGAAGGGCGCCTGGGCGGTCAAGCCAATGTGCTCGGAGTCGCCGGCACATGGAAAGACCTGACCGAGAGCGTCAACTCGATGGCGAGCAATCTGACGGCGCAAGTCCGCAACATCGCCGAGGTGACGACTGCGGTGGCGAATGGCGACTTGTCGAAGAAAATCACAGTGGACGTGCGCGGCGAGATTCTGGAGCTCAAGGACACCATCAACACGATGGTCGACCAACTCAATGCGTTCGCTTCGGAAGTGACGCGCGTCGCCCGCGAAGTCGGCACCGAGGGCAAGCTCGGCGGCCAAGCGCTGGTGCGCGGCGTCGCCGGCACCTGGAAGGATCTGACCGACAGCGTCAACTCGATGGCGAGCAACCTGACGGGACAGGTGCGCAATATCGCCGAAGTCGCGACCGCGGTGGCGAAAGGCGACTTGTCCAAGAAGATCACGGTGAACGTGTCGGGCGAAATCCTTCAGCTCAAGGAAACGCTCAACACCATGGTCGACCAGCTCAACGCGTTCGCCTCCGAGGTGACGCGCGTGGCGCGCGAAGTCGGCACCGACGGCAAGCTCGGCGGTCAGGCGCAGGTGACGGGCGTCGCCGGCACCTGGAAGGATCTCACCGACTCCGTCAACTCCATGGCGGGCAACCTCACCGCGCAAGTCCGCAACATCGCCGAAGTGGCGACCGCGATCGCCGGCGGCGATCTTTCGCGCAAGATCACGGTGGACGTGCGCGGCGAAATCCTTCAGCTCAAGGAAACACTCAACACCATGGTCGACCAGCTCAACCGCTTCGCCGGTGAGGTGACGCGCGTGGCGCGCGAGGTCGGGACCGAAGGTCGCCTCGGCGGCCAGGCCAACGTGCCGGGTGTCGCCGGTACCTGGAAGGACCTTACCGACAGCGTCAACTCGATGGCGGGCAACCTCACGGCGCAAGTCCGCAACATCGCCGAGGTCACCACGGCGGTCGCGCGCGGCGACCTCTCGCGCAAGATCACGGTGGACGTGAAGGGCGAAATCCTCGAACTGAAGAACACCATCAACACGATGGTCGACCAGCTCAACGCCTTCGCCTCGGAAGTGACCCGCGTGGCGCGTGAAGTCGGCACCGAAGGCAAGCTCGGCGGTCAGGCCGAGGTGCCCGAAGTCGCTGGCACATGGAAAGACCTGACCGACAACGTCAACTTCATGGCGTCGAACCTGACCGCACAGGTCCGCAACATCGCCGAAGTCGCGACCGCGATCGCCGGCGGCGACCTGTCCAAGAAAATCACGGTCGACGTGCGCGGCGAAATCCTGCTGCTCAAGGACACCTTGAATACCATGGTGGAGCAGCTTCGTTCCTTCGCCGCCGAAGTCACGCGCGTGGCGCGCGAAGTCGGCACCGAAGGCAGGTTGGGCGGTCAGGCCGTGGTGCCCGGCGTCGGCGGCACCTGGAAGGACTTGACGGACAACGTCAACCTGCTTGCGGCAAACCTCACCACGCAGGTCCGCAACATCGCCGAAGTCACCACGGCGGTCGCCCGCGGCGACCTCTCGCGCAAGATCACGGTGGACGTGAAGGGCGAAATTCTCGAACTGAAGAACACCATCAATACGATGGTGGACCAGCTCAACGCCTTTGCGGGCGAAGTCACCCGCGTGGCGCGCGAAGTCGGCACCGAGGGCAAGCTTGGCGGACAGGCGCAGGTGCCGGCCATCGCCGGTACCTGGAAAGACCTGACCGACACCGTCAACTTCATGGCGGCCAACCTGACCGAGCAAGTGCGCGGCATTGTCAAAGTCGTGACCGCGGTCGCCAACGGCGACTTGAAGCAGAATCTGACGGTGAAATCGAAGGGCGAGGTCGCAGCGCTTGCCGATACCATCAACAACATGACCGAGACGCTGGCAACGTTCGCCGATCAGGTCACGAGCGTTGCGCGCGAGGTGGGCGTCGAAGGCCGTCTCGGCGGCCAGGCCAACGTGCCGGGCGCTGCCGGCACCTGGAAGGACCTGACGGGCAACGTCAATCTGCTGGCGGCCAACCTGACTTCACAGGTTCGCGCCATCGCGGAAGTGGCGACCGCCGTCACCAAGGGCGACCTGACCCGGTCGATTCAGGTCGATGCCAGGGGCGAGGTCGCGGAGCTGAAAGACAATATCAATACGATGATCACCAACCTTCGGCTTACGACTGACCTCAACACCGAGCAGGACTGGTTGAAGACCAACCTCGCCAAGTTCACCAACATGCTTCAAGGCCAGCGCGATCTCACCACGGTCGGCCGGCTGCTCCTGACCGAACTGACGCCACTGGTCAACGCGCATATCGGCGTGATTTACCAGGTCGACAACGAAGATAGCCCGCAATTGCGCCTGCTCGCGGCTTATGCCGGCGACGGTGTCAGCCCGCATTCGCAGGTCGTGCAGTTTGGCGCGGGCCTGATCGGGCAATGCGCGATGGACAAGAGGCAGCGGCTGATTTCGGAAATTCCCGACGATGTTACACCGATCAATTCGGCGCTATTGCGCGTGGCGCCAAAGAATCTTGTCGTACTTCCAGTTCTGTTCGAAAACCAGGTCAAGGCCGTGATCGAGCTTGCCTCGGTCGCAAGCTTCACGACCTCGCAGATGACGTTCCTGGAACAGCTCACCGACTCGATCGGCATCGTGCTCAACAGCATCGAGGCGACGATGCAGACCGAAGGCCTGCTGAAGCAGTCGCAGCAACTCGCCGGCGAATTGCAAACCCAGCAGAAGGAATTGCAGCAAACCAACGAGCAGCTTGAACAGAAGGCCCAGCAGCTCGCCGAGCGTAACGTCGAAGTCGAACGCAAGAACCAGGAAATCGAGCAGGCCCGGCGCGCGCTCGAAGAGAAAGCGACCGAACTCTCGCTGACGTCGAAGTACAAGTCGGAATTCCTGGCCAACATGTCCCATGAGCTGAGGACGCCGCTCAACAGCATCCTGATCCTGGGTCAGCAACTGACCGAGAATCCCGACGGAAACCTGACGGGCAAGCAGGTCGAATTCGCCCGCACTATCCATGGTGCCGGCACCGACCTTCTGAATTTGATCAGCGACATTCTCGATCTCTCGAAGATCGAATCCGGCACCGTGACCGTGGATGCCGAGGAAATCCTCACCGCAAACCTCCTGCAAACGGTCGGGCGGCCATTCCGTCACGAGGCGGACAACCGGCAATTGGCCTTCGACGTCGTGATCGACCCCAATCTGGGACGAAGCATTTATACGGATTCGAAGCGGCTTCAGCAGGTGTTGAAAAACCTGCTGTCGAACGCCTTCAAGTTCACGGCCGAAGGTGGCGTACGCCTCAGCGTGTCGGCGGCACTGGGCGGCTGGAGCGCCGAGCATCCGGTTCTTAACCAATCGCCCGCCGTGATCGCTTTTGAGGTTTCCGATACCGGCATCGGCATCCCCCAGGACAAGCAGAAGCTGATCTTCGAAGCCTTCCAGCAAGCGGACGCCGGCACCAGCCGGAAGTACGGCGGCACGGGTCTGGGCCTTGCGATCAGCCGCGAACTCGCAAGCCTGCTCGGCGGCGAAATCCACCTGCAGAGCACGCCCGGCAAAGGCAGTGTCTTCACACTCTATCTGCCGTTGAAGTACTCGGGACCAACCATAGCCCCGCGCGCGAGCAGTCCGTCGCAATATGGCGTCGCCCCGGCAGCCCCAGCGGTGATCCAGGAGCGTGTCATTGAGCAGCTGCCGGACGACCGGCTGAGCCTCACTCCGGGGGACACGATTCTTCTTATCGTCGAAGACGACCCGCACTATGCACGGGTGCTGGTGGATCTCGCCCGCGACAAGGGCTTCAAGGTTCTGATCGCGGCGCGAGGCGCGGAGGCGCTGGACCTCGCCAAGCAATACCAGCCCACCGCCGTGTCGCTCGATGTGTTCCTGCCTGACATGCTCGGCTGGACGGTGCTCAGCCAGCTCAAGCACAATCCGCTGACGCGGCATATTCCGGTCCAGATCATCACCCTCGATGAGGATCGGCAGCACGCCCTGGCGCGCGGCGCATTCTCCTTTGTCAACAAGCCGACGACGACGGAAGGGGTCAGCGCGGCGCTGACCCAGATCAAGGAATATGCCAAGCCGCGGCGCAAGCGCCTCCTGATCGTGGAGGACAATGCAGCGGAACAGATGAGCATCAAGGAGCTTCTGGACCACGACGATATCGAGATCATCACGACCGACACCGGCGCCGGCGCATTGTCCACGCTGCGAGAGAGCCAATGCGACTGCGTCGTTCTCGACTTGCGGTTGCCCGACATGACCGGATTCGAGGTTCTCGATTCCATCCGTAACGACACCTCGCTGTCGGATGTGCCGGTGGTGGTCTTCACCGGCCGGGAACTTTCAGTCGAAGAAGATGCGGAACTTCACACCATGGCCCGAAGTATTGTGGTGAAGGGAGTGGAATCGCCGGAACGCCTGCTGGATGAAACGTCGTTGTTCCTGCACCGTGTGATCACGGAACTGCCGATTGAGAAGCAGCGGATGCTGGAAAAACTCAACAGTTCCGATGAAGACCTGGTAGGCCGCACTGCGCTTCTGGTCGACGACGACGCCCGCAACATCTTTGCGCTTTCCAGCGTTCTGGAACGGCGCGGCATGAAGGTGCTTACGGCCACGACGGGCAGTGAGGCGGTCGCGCTGGTGGAGTCCAACCCCGAGATCGCCGTCGTCCTTATGGACATCATGATGCCGCAGATGGATGGTTATCAGACCATCGGCGTCATCAGGACGAACCCCGCATTCCGGCGCCTTCCGATCATCGCGCTGACCGCAAAGGCGATGAAAGGGGACCGGGAAAAATGCCTGGAAGCCGGCGCGTCCGATTATCTCGCGAAACCGGTCAACACCGAACAATTGCTGCTTGCGATTCGAATGTGGCTACATCGCTGACGGATGCGTGGGCGCCGCTCATTTGGGATTCCTCCACCACAAGAGGCAAGTTCTGTCGGAGAGTTTCGAATGGAACGCGGCGCCGGAATATGGGTTTGTCAGTGCCCATGACTATACGAAGTTCGTGAAAGATGGCTGCTGCGGCGGAAGAAGCAATTCGGAAAGTGGGCACTAGATGATCGACCACGAAAAGGTAGACATCCTTCTGGTAGACGATCAGCCGGCAAAGCTGCTCGCCTATGAGGTGATTCTGAGGGAACTCGGGGAAAACCTCGTCGTCGCGACCTCGGGACGCGAGGCGCTCGAATATCTCCTCAAGAACGAAGTTGCGGTCATTTTGGTCGATGTCTGCATGCCCGAGCTTGACGGCTTTGAGCTTGCGGCCATGATCCGCGAGCACCCCCGTTTTCAGAAAACGGCGATGATTTTCATCTCCGCCATTCAGGTCTCCGATCTGGATCGCCTGCGCGGATACGAGATGGGTGCGGTCGATTACGTGCCGGTGCCGGTCGTTCCGGAGGTGCTGCGCGCCAAGATCCGGGTGTTTGCGGAACTCTATCGCAAGACCCGGCAGCTGGAGCGATTCAACGCCGAACTGGAAAATCGGGTACGCGCGCGCACAAGCGAGCTGGAATATTCCAATGCCCGCCTCCTCGAAAGCGAGCAGCGCCGCAGCCTCGCGCTGGCCGCAGGCCGAATGGGATCCTGGGATTGGGATTGGATCAGCCGGGACTGGATGTGGGACGAAGGCCAGTTCAGGATATTCGGGCTCGACCCGCAAACCTTCAAGGTCGATCCGGAGAATGTGCAGGCCTTGCTGCATCCCGACGACGTCAACGAATTGCGCGAGGCGGTGGCCCAGTTCGACAAGGGCGTCAAATCCTACGAAACCGAATTTCGTATCGTTCGTCCCGACGGCGAAGTGCGCTGGCTGTTCGGGACGGCGGCCGCGTCCCTCGACAAGACTGGCCGTGTTATCCGCGTCAGTGGCGTTACCGTCGATATCACTGAGCGGAAGCGAGCCGAGGAGCGGCAAAACCTTCTTACCCGGGAAGTCGACCACCGCGCGAAGAACGCGCTGGCGTTGGCCCAATCGATCGTCAGGCTAACCCGCGCCGAAAGCGTCAAGGCCTATATGCAGGCGGTGGAAGGACGGATCGGCGCGCTGGCGCGGGTCCATACCATCCTTTCCCTGTCGAGCTGGCAGGGCGCGGAAATGACGAAGCTTGTCCGCGAAGAGCTCGCGCCCTATTTCGTCAGCGACCAGATCGCGTTCAGCGGATCGAGCGTTCAACTGCAACCCGCCACTGCCCAGACGCTCGCCATGGCACTGCACGAGCTGGTGACCAATTCCGCCAAGTATGGCGCCCTGTCCGCCGTTGCCGGCCGTC
>Ga0210389_10003160_pt1 | contig 12857 bp, 7 predicted proteins | sample IncBWH28OmetaG_FD_160127 | JGI IMG/M metagenome (GOLD analysis project Ga0210389, IMG submission 160127) | Forest soil microbial communities from Barre Woods Harvard Forest LTER site, Petersham, Massachusetts, United States - Inc-BW-H-28-O ...
CGGGCGGAAGGGTGAATGCGCTGATCTGGTGGCCGCTACTTGCTTCGTAGAGCCCGCCGAACAGCAGACTTCCCGCGGAGGGGACGTTTTCTCTTATCGTTACGGCGAGCCGGCCTTCAGCGTCGAATGCGAGCCCGTGAATATAGGTTTGATTGCGCGCTTCTCGTGGTGACACTTCGAATTCGCCTAGCGACCCGCCGCTGGCGTCGAGGTCGCGCACCACGTTCCCTTCTTTGCTTTCTTCGTCTTCGACGAGCGCGATCTCCCCGCTCGTGTCGTCGACCGCGATCGCCCCGACGCTGCCGGCCAGAGGTATTTCGCCCTTCCATTCCCCAGCGGCATCGAACTCCTGTACCCGGTTTTCGCCGCCGACGTACAACAGGTCGCTCGCCCCTCCAGCGGTCAGCGCGTTCCCTTTGATGCCCAGCCGGCCGAAGTTGAATGCGCCGTGTTCGTTGCTGCCTTCGGGGGTCGGCGTGGGGGCACCACACACCGCGCCTTTTTCGCTTTCCAGGCGCGTGCAGAGGTTGCCTTTGGTCGTCTTGTTGACTTCCTGGCCGAGCTCGAGTACGAATTCCCCACCAGCGGTGAACTCCTGTACGCGGGTCGTCACCTGCGGAGAGAGGGAGACGTCTTCGGCCACGTAGACATCTCCGCTCACCGGGTCGACCGTCACACTCTTCGGAACGGCGAACTGCCCGGCGTCCGGACCCGGCGTCCCCGCCTGGCATTCGCTCGCTTCGGCCGCGGTGCAGAGATCGCCGCCGTGCTTGTTGACATCGCTGCCGAACATCAACACGAATTTCCCATCCGCTTCGAGCTCCTGGATGCGGCCGTTGCCAGTGTCCAGCACGTAGACATCGCCGCTCGTCGTACCCGCGACGCCTTCGTCGTCGGCGAAGCCGCCCGCGATGGCGCTTTCGCTGCCCTCCTGACATTCGTCGTTCGATGCGACAGTGCAGACGTCTTCGAGCGCCGTCCCGCCGTGGGCGTCGACCTGCGTGAGGTCGACTGCACGGCCGAAGCGGCCCGCAAGCAGTTGCTTGACCGGCGGCGCGGCGTCCGCGTATGCGGCGCTCAGGGCCGCGCTGGCGGCTGCAACGGCCATGACGGCCAGCGCTCGCCTGAAGGCGTTGGTGATCATTTGCCGCTCCTCCCGTGTCCGCGCTTGCCGGCTCTTCGCGCCGTGTGCCCGGCGCGCTTGGTCTTGTGCCTCACACATCCGGTTACCTGGATCTTCGTGCTCTGCTTCAGCACCGCCCCGTTCTGCGCAAGGAATTCGGTCGGCATCGTCAGCTTGCCGGCGGACTTGCACAGATTTCCGTTCGCGGCGAGCGCCGAGTCCGTACCCTCAGGCAGGTACAGCTCGAACGTGCTTACGGGCACGTCGGGCACCGTCTTGAATGTGCTCGAGGTGATTCCGGTCTTGCTGATGAACGTGGAGCCGGTCAGGTCGACCCGCACGTTGTCGCCCTGTAGCACGACGATCAGCGAGGGGAACGCTTCGCCTCCGTGCGAGACGAAGTACACCGGCCCGGAGAGCGCGACCGCCAGGAGCGGCGTGGTGGCCCGCACGGTCCCCACGATCGACGCCTGCGGGCACCTGGCCGGGTTGCGTTCGAACGTCGCCGCGGGGCACGCCTTCTGCAGCGTCGTCAAGCGCGAGGGCAGCTGCTTGGGCAGGTCGACCTTCACGCGCGCGACGTTCGCCTCGCTGCCGAGCGAGCCCGGCGGGTAGGAGAGTCGCACGTCGAGGCTCGCACCGTTCGCGCGGCTGGTGTGCCCGCTCGTGGAGACCGTGAATTTCGGTTTGAACGCCAGGCTCCGGCAGCCCCCGGCGGCAAACGGGCTGGCCACGCTCGCGACCGCGTCCTGGGAGCCGGCTATCCGCGCGGTGATCTGCTGCGGGGCGCAGTTGGTCGGGTTGAACATGAACCCCGGCCGGTCAATGTCGACCGCGATCCGCTGCAGCCGCAGCGGCACGCCGAAGATGATCTGCGGAACCGCGTGCGGGCCGCTTTCGTCGGTCGTGATCGTCAGCTGCGAGGTTTCCGGATCGACCGCGATCCGCGCACGCACCACCACCAACCCCAAGTTGAATGGGCCCGCGACGGCATTCGTCACGACGCTCAGCCCGAACGGCGCACCCCCGTAGGGGCCGGTGAGATAGACGCTCCCTCCGATTTCAAAGGGGTGCGAGCCAGCGCCGGATGCCACCCGCGCGGTGCCGATCTTCGACGATTCCGGGCAGTGGCCTTCGTCGGCCTGCGGTTCGCCGCAAAGCGGGACGCTCGCGAGGATCCCCAGCAGGCCCGGCGGTGTGTGAACCTGGATGCCCTTGACGTACTGTTCGCGGTCCCCGCGCGCGAGGTTCAGCGTGAACGAACTGAACCGCCCGGCCTGCGGCGAGACCGTCCCGGCGACGAACCCTGGAGTGAACGGCGGCGGGCTCGCACAGCCTGTGACGTCGAAGAACGACGAGGAGACGAGGTCGGGCGTGCCCGCCATCGTCAGCCCTTGCGGCGTCGTGCCGGGCCCGCTCCACGGCGTGAAGTCGGCGCTCGTCGTGGCGGGACCGCACGTCGCCGGGTTGGCGAGCGGCGCGCGCGGGCCGCCGTTGAGCTCGATGTGCACTTCACTGTAGGGCGCCTGCACCAGTTCCTGCACGTTTGTCGTGAGCTGCCCGGTCGCGGGGTTCGCCTGGACCTCGAACGGCACCTTGAACACGATGCCCTCGCCGGCGCTCACGCCCTTGCCGCCGATTTCCAGGTACAGCTTGTAGAGGTTCCCGTCGAGCGCGTCGGCTTCGGTGCACGGCGCCTGCCCCGCTCCGCCACAGCCGGGTCGCGCAAGGTACACGTGCCCCTTCACCGGGAAGGGCAGCAGCGGCGTGACCGCTTCCGCGGTCCCGACGATCGACGCGTCGGGACAGTGTCCCGGTGCGAGCTGCAGTTCGCCGTTGAGGCCGAGTTCTTCGGATTCGGGCCCCGTGATGTCGATCCCTTCCGGGCCGCTGGCTTCGCACGCCCTGATCCCGTCGACAATTCCGGGCGAGACCGACATGCCCTCTGGCAGCGTCACGCGCGTGTCGCGCAGCAATGGGGCAGCGTTCCGTTCCGGCGCTTCGCTCTGCGGCACGTGCAGGCTCACGCCCAGCCCGACAGGCTCGTCGGCGAGCGATGTGTCCGGTTCGACCGCGATCCCCGTGCCCTGGTTGAACTGCAGCAGGCCGCAGCCCGTCGCGCCCGGCAGCGTCGCGGTGCTTTCCGCATAGCCCGTGTAATGGCCTTCGCGCACGCTCCCCGGTTCCTCCCAGGAATCCGCGCGCAACGTCGCCGTCTCCGGGCCGGCCGAGCAGTTCATCGGCATCGTCAAGAAGGGGACCGGTACGACACCAGAAGTCTGGCCGCCACCTTCACACTTTATCGGCCCGATTGCTTCTGATTGGATACAGAACTTGCCGCGCATCGTGTCGTGACTGCGATCGGCCGGCACGCCCCAAAACGTCAATTCGAATTCCGTCAGTGCTACCAGCGGGAGCCGGCCGCTGACAACGGTGAACGCGTATTCGCCCTGCGCGGAGCGCACCAGGTGCGCCGTCAGCAGCGGTGTAAAAATCCCCTTTCCTAGGCCCTCCAGCACGAACTCCGCCGACTGGCCCGCTTCCGGAGCCACGTTGACGATCGGATCGATGAAATTATGCCCCCCTTCGTAGACGAGTCTTGCCGAGCCGATCTGCGTATCGGGCGGACACTCTTCGCTGCTCGTCGCAAGCGCAAGCGGACACTGCGGCACCGCCTGCGGATCGCCGAGCAGGCCCGCAGGCAAGCCGGTCACCACATCCTTGGGGTCCTGGGTGGGAACCGGAATCACACCATCCACCCCACTCGACGCCGGAATATTTTCGGTCGTGAACACACCCGTCGCCGTCAATGCCCACGGATGACCGCCAGCCTGGGTGAACGTGTAGGGCTTGTTGACGAATTCTGAGCCGAACGCTCCAGGTGAGTTTTCCACCAACCGTTCTTCGGTGCGTTCGGTCGTCTGCAGCGTGAACTTCACGATCCCGAATGGCTTGACTTCGGCGGCCTCACCGCGCACGGGCCCGACCATCGCGCGGGCGCATCCTACGAGCAGTACAGCGATCATCAACAACCAGATCTGTCTTGGAGTGAAGTTCACGCTCATCGTCCGCCCCCGTTCGCCAGTCGCAAGGCCCCGCTATGCGCCGCGCGCCCGCCCTTGCGCCGCTTGCCGCGCCGCGCCTTGTTTTTGCGTAGTTTCTTCGTGGACGCCCGTTTGGCTTTCTTCTTGCCGGTCGCCGTCGGAGACAGCGGCATGACGTTTTCGCCCGGTTCCTGCGCGACGCTGTCAGGGATTACCAGCGGCGCGGGAGCTGTCAACGCGCCCTGGCACGCGTCACTCGAGCACTGCTGCGAGGGCGTCGGCTGCGCCGCGAAGCCGCCGTCCAGTCGCGCATCGTAAACGTCGTCCAGACTGTCAGTATCCGCTGCCACCAGACTCTGCGAGGTGACAAAGAAGATGTCGTTGCCTTCCGGCGTTATCACCGCGTCTTCCACCGGATCGCTCGCGCTGCCGCTGGAGACGAGCGACACCCGCCCTTCGCTCCAACCGGGCTGCTTGTCCCATTCGTACACGTTCGTCAAGCCGTTGATTGCCAACGGCGAGAGCGGCTCGCTGCTCTCAAATATGATCCTGGAACCGTCTTCGCTGATAGCGCGATTTTCCATCTGGTACTCTTGCCGCACTGTTTCGCCGGTCTCGCGGCCTGCAATACCCGCAGCGAACGAGCTGCCGTTGCCATTTGCGTCATGGCCTTCTTCGCCGATGGACACACGTTCCAATGCACCGGTTTCAGCGTCATATCGGTACACATCCTTGGCCGTATCTGTGTCATTGTGCGCCAGTTGTGCATATGTCGCAAACACGAGGAATCCTCCATCCGCGCCCCCGACCTGGGCTTCGCCGCTCAGTTCCCAAAGCTTCTGATCGCTCGCCGTCGCGCCGCTCGAGCAGAGTGCATCGGGAACGCCGCCCGAGAGACCGGAGCCGGAGCAGAGATCGGCGACAAACGCAAGGGTCCCCGGAGGCGTACCGTCATACACGTACAGGTTCTCCGCGCCGGTTTGCGGCAGGGGCCGTCCTGCGCCTGCGAGCGCCGCCTGCTGCGCGAGCGTCAGCAGATCGCCGCTCGCCACGAAGTACGCCCGCTCGCCGTTCGCTGCAAGCGCCGCCACACCTTGTACTTCCGCAGCCTGGCCGCCGTTCGGGTCATGCGAGACCTGCGTAAGCGACGTCACTTCCCGTTCGCTCACCGCGCAGCCCGGAATGCCTTCCGGACACCCGATGCTCGCCATGTACAGGTCGTTTCCCGTGTCGGTGTCTCCCGCGACGAGCGGCGCAGTGGTCGTAAAGAACACCGTCGACCCGTCTTCGGAGGCGCCCACGAAATTCGAACTAGCCCGTATTTGGGCGCTGTCACACGGCACTTCTCCGGGCACGCCTGCTGCTTCGCACCCGCCAAACGGCCTTGCCGCTTCAAGCGGTCTGGAGACTTCGAGCGTGCGCGAACCGGCCAAGCGCACGAACAATTGAGGATTGTTGACGCCGCCCACGCATGCCGTAAAGAAGACCACATTGCCGCCGTCGGCGACCGCGTGGAAAGCGTCTGGAGACCCATAAGGACTGGCACCCTGAATGCCGACTTGCGCGACCTCTCCGTCAACTCCACCGCAGGCCGACCCTGAGATCGGTTCAGGTTCACCGTGCACGCCATTGCTGTTCTTCACCCCCACGAGCCGCAACGCGACTGGTTCGCCGTGACAGCCCCGGTTGAGTTCGTATAGCTCGTTCGGTGCGTCTTCAGGCAGCAACCTGCTGGAGGCACTGGAAATGTTCTGGAAGAAGAGATGGCAGAGATCGGGACTCGCGCCCCGGTAGGCGAGCGTGATCCGTTCTTCGCCGATGGTCAACCACGTATCCCCAGCCAGTTCCCACATAGCGCTCGTGTCCGACAGGCCGGTCGAGTGCAGCAGGAACCCCTCTTCAGTTCCTTGCAGATTTGCCTTTTCCTCATTACCTCCCGGCTTTCCCAACGCGAACGTAGTATCCAACGTCGAGGAGACATCGCGATCACTTATCTGCGCCAGCCGCGAGGCGGGCGGCATCTCCGGCAGCGTCGACCAGCCCGACGCACTCCGATGCGCCACGTAGTCGATGTTTACCGGGCCCGCCGGCGCGTCGGCGAACACGCCCGCTGAGTAGTAGGCGACGCTGTCGCCGCCCGCCGGCACCGCTTCGATGCGAATCGCGCCCTGCCCGCCCTTGTACGGTTCGCTTACCAGCTCGTACACTCGGCCTTCAGGGAGCGCCAGGGCCAACGGAGCAACGAACAGCGCGACGCTGAACGCCGCGCCGAGGGCGCCGGCGAGCAGCAGGCTCGCGTGTGTCGTAAATCGATTCCGCGCACGTGCTCGCGGCATACCTCTCCCAGTGAAAGCCATGCAGAAACTCACTCCCTCAGCCGTGTTTGCCCGGCCCCTCTTGCGGAGAGACCCCGCCACGCATCAGTCGCCGTCGACCGGCTAGGCCAGACCCGACCAGACCCTATGTCTGCTTGTGACACCGGCCGTGGGGCTGGTGTCTTGGACGACTATACGCACTCTGTTGTTTGCTGTCAACTCCCCATGCGACCTTGCCGGCGGATCGCCGTGCGAGGCGGCCCGGGCGGGGCCCTGCGCCCCGCCCGGATCTCGACCCTCACGCACGACGGACAGGAGCCGATCAGGAGCTCTGCTCCTGCCTCGCGCGCACGTTACGCGCGATTACGACACTTCAAGCAGGCCGCCTTCGGTCAGTTTGATCGCCTGACTGCCTTCGAATTCCCCGGCCGCCGCGTGGCCCTCGGTGCAGGAGATTTTTTCGCCGTCGAGCGCCGCGGTGACGCCGCTCACGGTGTTGGTCAACGTGGCGAGCGGCACCCGCAGGCATTCGTCTTCGACGGTTTCGCCGAGCGCTTTGCACTTCAGCTTGAAGCCCGGCATGCCTTTGCCGCTACCGGTGATCAGCTCGCGCACCGTGCCTTCGACGAAGGCCAGTTCGGTGTGCCACGGCAGGTGCAGCGCTTCGATCGCCATCGCGCTTTCGCACTTTTCCGTGCTGACACATTCGGACGCGGTCCATTTCGTTATTTCACCGCCGTATCCGGGCCCGGCGCTGCCGCTGCCGGCGCCCTGGCATTTCACGCCGACTCTCCCGATGACCGGAAGCGAGTCGCTGAGCCGCAGCGTGCCGGTCCACGCGATCGCTTTGGCCGAGCCGAGCGAGACGCCGTTGCGCAGCCATACGGGAGGTTCTTCAATTTCGGCGCTCAGCTTGCCGCCGCTCGCTTCGATGGTCTGGCTGCCTTCGAGCGTGCCACTGCCAGCGCCGCCGGAAGTGCAGCTGAATTTTTCGCTGGCGCTAAACGCCGCAGTCACGCCGCTCGCGTTGTTGGTGGTGCTCGCGCTGAGCGTGCCCGTGCATTCGTCCTGCAATTGGACGCCCAGCGCGCGGCATTTCAGCTTGAAGCCGGGCGCGCCTTTGCCGCCGCTCGTCAGCACCTCGCGCAGCGATCCTTCCGTCGCGACGAGTTCGGTATGCCATGGCAGATGCAGCGCTTCCACGGTGACTTCGTGGCCGCTTTCACAGCCTTTCACCGCCGCGCAGCCCGATGCGGTCAAGCTCGTCACTTCACCCGCGCCGCCGGACTCGGCCAACCCTTCGGCGGTGTCTTCGCATTTCGCCGCGCTGGCGCCGACGACCGGCACTTTGCTGTCGCTCAGCGTCAGCGTTCCTTTCCAGTGCGTCGCGACCGATGTTTCGTTGAGCGGCGCGCCGTTCACGCGCCACCCGACGCGCGTGCTGGCGAGCGCCGGGGCGACTCCCCAGAGGGCGAGCGCGCCGGTGGCGAGCACCGCTGCCCGGCGCGCGACGCTCAACGCGCGACGGTGCCCGCCGCGCCACTCTCGACTTCGTGACCGATCTCCAGCTGTCATGATCGTCTCCTCAATCTCGTATTTGTGGCAGCCCGACGCGGGCGCCGCCCCGAGAGGCGGAGCGCCCGGCGCCAGGCCTGATTGCACTGAAACCCCTGCCCGTGTCGAGCCGCTCGATCCCTTGAGCTAGCCAGACGATCGGTGAGTCAGAAACAATTAATACAAACCTCTACCCTACTCGTGTTGCACCAATCTGGAGGGCTTTTTCACACTCGACACACCATTCTGGGCACGCTCGGGCAGCGCGTGCAGCTCCTCCAGGCGCAGCGCCACCTCGAGCCCGGCCTGGCGGCTCTGCAGGGGGCACCCCAGCGCCTGCTCGACGGCCCGCACGCGGCGCCGCACGGTGCTGCGATCGACCCCGAGCGCGGCGGCCGTCGCGTTGACGTTGTGCGCGGCGGCGAAGTAGGCGCGCAGCGTCCCACGCAGCGCGTCCCCGCCGTCGCGCTCGCGCTCGAGGGGCGCGAGGTACAGCTCGACCAGCACCCGCGCACGCGCGGGATCGGCGAGCCACGGCGCGAGCAGCGCGACGTCGGCGAACCGCGTAACCGCGGCCGTGCTATGCAGGGCGACGCGCAAGGCATCGCGCGCCTGGCGATGCGTCGCCCGCCAGCCCTCGATGCCCTCCGCGGGCTCGCCGAGCGCGAACGAGACGCTGCGCGGCGTACCCTCAGAGGCGCCGCCCGGCGCGGCAGCAGCGCGGGCACGGCGCGGCGCGGCGGAGCCCGCGCGCTTGACCGGCGTCTCCCACGGGCCAAGCAGCGCGCGCTCCACCGCGCGCGCGTCGAGCGACCGCCGCCCGCCGAGCCACGCCCAGACGGTCCGCTCGCCGCGCGCGACGCTCAACAGCCGGCAGCGCAGGGACGTCTGCGCCCCGCGCAGCGCGCGCGCCGCCCCGTCGCCCATCGCGATCACGCCGAGATGCCAGGCGTCGAAGTCGTAGTCGAGCGCGGCGGCGTCGATCCGCGCGCCGGCGAGCAGCCGCCGCACGAGCTCGCCGCGGGCGCGCTCGGGCGAGCCGGCGATCCGCCCCAGCTCGCGCCGGTACTCCTCGACGACGGCCCCGGTGAGGCGCTCGAGCAGCGCCGCCTGCACCCGCAGCACGCCGCGCAGCGCGTCGCGCTGACCGGCCAGGCCGCTGCGCTCGGCCTCCTGCACGACGAAGTCCCCGAGCAGCGTGTAGCCGGCGGTGTAGCGCAGCAGCACACGGTCGAGGCTGACGCCGCCACGCGCCGCGCGGCGCGCCTGCGCGACGGCGGCGTCCGGGACCGTCTCCCGGCAGGGCTCCTCCGCCTGCGCGATACCGCTCACGCTGTAGTCGAAGGCAGCCGCGACCGCCGCGCGCAGGCCGGCGACGTACTCCACGTCATGCGCGCCCAGCGGGTCGGAGACCGCTTCGCGCACGCGCGCGAAGATCGCCTCGACGATCTCCTCGCGGCGCGCGCGCAGCCGCCGCACCATCGGGCCGGCGCTGCCGGCCGCCTGCGCATCGTGTTCCGGGGAGCCGCTCAGGGTCCCACCTGCGCGCGAATCGCGTGCTCGACCTCGCGGCCCCTGTCGGTGAGCCCCCAAGTGTTGGGCTCCCCGCGGACGGGAGCGCGAGTCCCGTTGGCGATCAGCCCGAGGCCCTCCAGGCGCCACAGGAGCTTTGAGATCTGCCCCTGATCGGCGACGCCGGCTGCGTCGGCGATCTCGCGACTGGAAGCCTGTGGGTGCTCGCCGACGGCGAGCATGACGCGCACGGTGCGATAGGTCAGGCGCATGTTCAGCCCGCGCAGCGGGTCGCTCGCGATCGTGGCGCGGTCACGGCGGCGCGGAGAGCGGCGTTCGAGCTCGCGCGCGGCGGCCGCGGCGCCGCGATAGGGCAGCACGATGATCGCCATCAGCTGGTTGAGCAGCCCCGCGAGCGGCTTGGGCGCGGGCTCGCAGAGCCGCGCGTGGACGACCCCCAGCACGGCGCCGACGACGCCCTCGGCAACGATCCGCGCGGGACGGCGCCCCGCGCTACCTGCGGAGCCCGCGGTGCGTCCGCGACCCGCACTTCGCCCCGAGCCGACACCGCCGCGGTGCACGGCGTCGACGAGCTCGGCCACGACGCGCGCGCGTCGCTCGCCCACGGGCGGCTTGGCGGCGAGCGCGTCGACGACGCACAGGCCGCCAAGGGTGGGCTCCTCGTCGAGAAACACCAGCAGCGCGCCGAGTCCGGCCCTGATCTGATCCTGCCACGCCGCGCGTGTGTCTGTGTCCGCCCCCGCGACGGCCGCACCCCCCCGCGCGCTGCCGGCGCCGGCGCCTTCGTAGGCGGGCAGGACGACGGCGGCGGCGCGGTCGACGGCGTGCTCGAACGCCGCGAGGAGGCAGGCGTCGCGGTTCTCGAAGTGCTCGTAGAACGTGCGCCGCGAGACGCCGGCGCGCCCGATGACGTGCGCGACGGTGACGTCGGCGACGCCGCGCTCGCGCACGAGCTCGGTCATCGCGGCAATGACGCGGGCACGCTGGATCTCGGCGACTCGCTCGCGACCGAGGCTGTGAGCGCCGCGCGGGAGCGGAATCGACCCGTTGCTGGATGGGGCGCGCGGTCGGGCGACGGCTTTGGCGACCACGCCACGACGACCCGCCGGTTGGCGGTCGCGCGAGAACGTCACTATTCAGCTCCCTCGGCGGAGAAACGCGGTCCCTCTCCCGGAGTGACCCTTACCCAATGCCTATACGAGAAACATCCCGCTACCCGTGCGATGACGGGGAAGGACTATTGTAAGCAGACTGGTAAGTAGTTGTCAAGGTCCCGGCCGTCCGCGTCCTCCCGAGTCGGGCAGCGCGAGGTGCTCTCAGACCACTCGTACCCCTTTGCGCTCACGCTGGAGCGGGGTACTGCCGATCCACCTGACTGAGATCTGCGCGGTGCGCGATGCTTGGCACCGAGCGCCCCAGCCGAGACCGAGACGACGAGGAGGACTATCCATGCAGCTACCCGAGCCAATCCCGACCTCAATCACCGACGAGAGCTTCGCGGGCGTGACCTACCACGTGCGCGGCGAGCTGGTCCCCGAGCTGCAAATCGTGGTCGGCGACGCGAGCGTGATGTTCGAGCACCACGTACTCCTCTGGAAGGAGACGAAGGTCGATGTGGAGCTCAAGAAGCTCCCGGGGGCGATCAAACGCAAGATCGCGGGCCTGGAGTTCTTCGTGACGCGGACGAAGGGCGCGGGTCACATCGCGTTCTCGCGCGACTCGCCGGGCCAGTGCATCCCGATGCACTTGCGCGAAGGCGAAGGCCTGGATGTGCGTGAGCACCAGTTCATCGCGGCGACGGACAACCTGGACTACAGCTTCGAACGGATCAAGGGCGCGCAGAACATGTTGCTGGGCGGCTCGGGCTTCTTCATGGACAAGTTCCGCGCGAGCAGCGGCGATGCGCTGGTGTGGCTGCATGGGCACGGCAACGTCTTCCTGGTGGAGCTTGGCGCGGGCGAGCAGCTCGACGTGGAGGCGGGCGCGTGGCTCTACAAGGACCCGAGCGTCAATATGGAGGCGGTGACGATGGGCCTGAAGACGGGGTTGATGGGCGGCGGCGGCAAGCTGACGTGGAACCGTTTCACGGGCCCGGGGCGCCTGGCGATCCAGACGATGTTCATCTCGCCGGCGGAGGGCGAGGAAAATAGCGGCAATGCGCAGGCGGCGACGGCGGGCGGCATCGCGGGCGCGCTGATCGGCGGCCTCACGCGCGGGTAGGCGCGCGGCGAGAATCGAGGCCGGGACTTCTCACGGAGGGGCCAGCAGACTGACTTCAGGGAAATGGGTGCGCACGCGCCCGGGATCTCGTCAGCAGACTGAGCTTCGCGGCTTGCGCGTGGGCGCCGATGAAGAAGTCGGGAAGCGGCGTGGCACGCGGTCCACCGAGGCGTCTGTATTGGAGGAAGGCGCTGGCGACGAGCCAGGCGGCGGCCCAGGGAAGACCGATACGCACTAATCCGGCGCCCTGCAGGGTGCGCTCGAGCTGGCCACGATCGACGAAACCGACGGCGACCTCGGCGTAGATCACCTGGTTGATAGCGAGATCCCCGCTCTCGGCTGGCATCGGCTCTTCCCCTGGTATCTGCTCTCCCCTTGCCCCGGCGGCACCGATCGAGTCGCCGAGGGTCGGTGCCACTCCAATCGCGCTACTCGTACAACGTCAGCGTCGCGAGCACGACGTACAGCGCAAGCAACGCCCAGCCCTCGAACGCGACGGCCTCGCCGTCGCCGGTGACCTGCCAGACCGACAATGCGGTGAGTGTGAGCGCGCCGATGTACACCGGCGCCAGCGCGAACGTCAAGGTCGTGGTGAGCAGGAGCGAGATCAGGACAAGCAGCGGGAACAGGAATGCGGCGATCTGCGCGACGGAGTTCTTGACGACGGAGATCGCGAGGTCCGAGCGTCCCTTCCAGGCGAGCACGAGCCCGGTGGTGTTCTCGACGGCGTTGCCGGCGATCGCGACGATCACAAGGCCGGCGAAGGCTTGGGAGATGTGAAGGACGTCAATCGCGGGCAGCAGCGCGTTGATGAACCAGTCCGAGACGAACGCCGAGGCGACGGCGGCGACGAGCAGCAACGTGAGCGTCATCGCCAGCGAGAGTCGCGGCCCGCTCTTTGCGGTCTCAGCGTCGTCGCGCGCGCGCGGGCGCGCGGGCGCGCGCGGCGGGGTCGGCGCGGCATCGCTCGAGCGCCGCGCGAGATCCCCGGGATGACCTGTGCCGGTGGCGTCGTGAGCATCGGCGGCGTCGCTTCCCGGCGCGACGTCGGAGCGCAGATAGGGAACG